>Ga0335085_10008223_pt1 | contig 15958 bp, 14 predicted proteins | sample Lox_Sample_45_FD_206712 | JGI IMG/M metagenome (GOLD analysis project Ga0335085, IMG submission 206712) | Soil microbial communities from Loxahatchee National Wildlife Refuge, Florida, United States - Lox_Sample_4.5 | ecosystem: Environmental > Terrestrial > Soil > Wetlands | place: USA...
GAATAACCAACCCAAACCCTTCGTCTGGCGAGCCACGGCGGACGTGATCCTCGACAAGGTGCGCCGTTGTAAAGAATTAACTGGGACACCACACTAGCTAAATGATTAACAATCCAGGAGGACCCGTAAAATGACGGTAGGGATTTTTGAGGCCAAGCAGAAGCTCTCACAACTAGTGGAGCGGGCATCGAAGGGCGAAGAGATCGTTATCACCCGCCGGGGAAGAGAGCAAGCGCGGTTGGTTTCGATCCCGGCGGAGCGCGGGGGGACCTTGAAGGAGATTTTCGACTCGATCAGAAACCACCCCCGGATAAAGCTTCCCAAAGGGGTCACGATTAAAAGCTTGATCGAGGAGGGGAGGCGATTTTCTTAGAACTCAGCCCCACTACCCCCTCAATGCTTATTGCCGCGGCTCGCCTGTCGGGGCTGACAGCCTACGATGCGGCGCACTTCGACCTGGCTCTGCGGCGCAACCTGCCGCTGGCTACACTCGACGATACGATGCGAGCTGCCGCCCAAAAAGCCGGCATAGAACTCCTACGGTAAAACCCGCTGCCGGGCACAGAGAAAGACCTGGGAATATGTCTTTATTCTCGCGCACTTTCCCATCGCAGTAAGACACTTCAGTGGCCTTTTTGGGCCATAAACCCCAACCGCATCTTATGGGAAATCCCTAAGGCGGAGGCTTAGAGAACGTCTAAGTCTATGATTAAAATTCGTTTAGCTGATGGCGGAGCATTGGTCTTATAGCTGCTCGGCCATATCAATGGCGAAGTGTCAGGTTTTCCGCCATGAACCAACAGAAGCTTCCCCAGTTCCGGCGGCTCTCGCAGATCCTGTTTCTGCTGCTCTTTCTCCTTCTGATGATGAAGACAGAAAGCTTCAGCTCGCTGCGCGCCGTGCGCGACGGAGCGCGCCTTCCCTACCCCGTCAGCTTCTTCCTTCAGCTTGACCCTCTGACGGCTCTCAGCAGCGCTCTTGCCAACCACGCTCTTTATCGCGGACTCCTCTGGAGCCTGGCGATTTTAATTCCCACTTTTTTTCTGGGCCGCTTCTTTTGCGGCTGGATTTGCCCCCTCGGTACGCTGAATCATTTCGTCAGCAGTTGGAAATCCGAACGCAAGCGCGGACCGGACCGCCTCGAGAGGAACCGCTACAAGCAATGGCAGACGCTGAAGTACTACCTGCTGATTGCCGGCCTGGTTCTGGCACTCTTCGGGGGCTCGCTCCTCGGAATCTTAGATCCCATCTCGCTGACGGTGCGGTCACTGGGGACATCCCTATTCCCGGCGATGAACTTCGCGTTGGACGCAATGCTGGGCGCGCTGCATCATTCACCTGCTGCGCCGTTGCGGACCGTCGGCCTCGTTGCCCAGCTCGTCCTGAATGAAACCCTGCTCAGTTTCCGGCAGCCGCACTATCGCCAGGCGTTTTTCCTAGGAGCGATTTTCATCGCCCTCCTTGCGCTCAACCTACGCATTACGCGCTTCTGGTGCCGGGCGCTGTGCCCCCTGGGTGCACTGCTGGGGATCGTTTCGCGCTGGTCGATTCTGGGTCTGGAAAAGCTACCGAGCCATTGCGACGACTGTAATCGCTGCCTGCTGGACTGTCAGGGAGGGGACGATCCCCATCCCCAGGCCAAGTGGCGCAAAGCGGAATGCCACCTGTGCTTCAACTGCGTGGGTGAGTGTCCCGAAAGCGGAATTCGCTTTAATTTCTTTCCCGCCACGCCCACCAGTATCGACACCCCCAGCTTGCAGCGGCGTCGCGCGCTGGCGGGAGTGGCGGCGGGTGCAGCGCTGTTGCCGATTCTGCGCAGCGGCCCGGAAATTATGGCGGCAAAAGATCCACGGCTGATTCGCCCGCCCGGCGCGCTCGACGAGAAGAGCTTTCTGGCCCGCTGCATTCGCTGCGGCGAGTGCATGAAGGTGTGCCCAAATAACGCCTTGCAGCCGGCGTTGCTGGAAGCGGGTATGGAAGGCTTGTGGACGCCTGTGCTCGCGCCCCGCATCGGCTACTGCGAACCCAGTTGCGTGCTCTGTGGCGAGGTGTGCCCCACAGGAGCCATTTGGGAAATCACCCAGGCGGAGAAAGCCTGGCTGCCTTCGAGCGCCGCAAAGAACCCCAAATCCATCCGTCTCGGCACGGCTTTCTACAATCGCGGGCGCTGCCTGCCCTGGGCAATGGCAACTGAATGCATTGTGTGTGAGGAGTGGTGCCCCACATCCCCCAAGGCCATCTACCTGCGTGCCGTCGAGGTAACGGATTCCCTGGGGAACGCGAAGCCGGTTCGCCAGCCTTACGTCGATCCCGACCGCTGCGTGGGGTGCGGGGCGTGCGAGTTTGCCTGCCCCGTCAAGGACCGGCCCGCCATCTACATCACCAGCATCGGCGAGAGCCGGTCGAAGACCAACCAGATACTGTTGAACCGGCAGGGAGGCGGCCCAAGGTCCGAAGTCCGAGACCCGGAGCCAAATCTATGAATCCTTTCTTCTCTGCGCATGGAGGATTCTCTTGGCGTCAGAGGTGTCTCAGTGATCTCTGTGCTTCGAAAAGTCTCAATACAGAGGCCACTGTGAGGCTTTGTGATCGCTTTGTGAAAGCCTTGGAGGCACAGAGAACACGAAGAGATGTATCTTGGTGGCGGCCATTCGGCTACGCTGTAACGGTCATCCTCGCCGGGCTCATGGCAGGTTGCCGTTCCCAGCCGCCTTATGCTTCCGAGGAGTTCTTTCCGGCCACCGGCTCAGTGCCGGGTTGGAATAAAGAAAGCGCGACGAGCACCTATGACGCCGGCAATTTGTGGAAATACATCGACGGCGATGCGGAGAAGTATCTGCAAGCGGGCGTGGTGAAGGTGCTCAACAGCGACTACCGATTCAAGCTCGTCTCCGACGCCTCTGTCGACGTGTACGTGATGGGTGATGCCGCCGGCGCGCGGAAAGTCTACGATTCCGAATCGTCGGAGGGAAGCCAGCCACTCACGATCGGCGACGCCGGCCGGTACGCCAAGGGCAGCTTGACGTTTCGTCAAGGACCGTATTTCGTTCGGCTCGTGGCGTACGGTGATTCGCCGGAGATGGTCGCAGCCCTAACCGCATTGGCCCGCGTGGTCAGCAGTAGATTGAGTTCGGGCCCCGCCAATAAATAGAATCCTTGAAGCGGGTACCGACGGTCGGCGCAGTCATGATGGGGGGTTTTTCTTATACCCGACACCTCGGCGGCAAGCTTAACTGGGCAATCGGGGGGGGCGATTATCGCCCTTTCTTAACCGCTCTGCATCCGGCGTAGCAGGCGGATTTGGCCCGCATGGTAGACGTCGTGAAAGGCCACGCCGAAGATCACTCGCTCTGGAAACTGCCGACTCCTCCCCGCTCCCTGATTGATTGCTGCCTGACGCAATTTCCGGTGCTCAGCCTCCAGCAGCTTTAGATCCGCTCGCCATGCCTTTTCACTTAATTCTATTGGACGTTTGAACCAGTTGCTGCCTTTGACCGCGAACGAGCCACGCTTCTCGCCACTTAACCGCCGACGGACGGCGTACTTCCAATAGGCCGCGTGGACGGCGATTTCCCAGATGTTGTGACGCCCGGGCCCGGGCCGCCACGCCGCGGCCATGGCGGAGACCCCTCGCAGCGCTTGCCGCAAGTTCGGTCCATGCCACGCCTTGCGGTCGTAACCCTGATCGAGAATTTCGAGCAGAAGAGAGCCTCCGGTATTTCGTAGCGTTAACATGATCCTCTCTCCGTATGGAGGCGCCGTTTCAGGAATGAAACTCCCGCGCCATTTCAATTCCCCCAACAATATTCCGATTAAACTCCGCCAAGTCTTCCTCCGGGATCCAGTACTCGCTCGCGATATCGGACCGGCTTCACAAGTTCGCCTTGAAAAAGTCCAAAATGCGCTGGTCAACGTAGGTCCGTGGTCCATCTCCCTGGAAGCCATGTTTCTGTCCGGGTTGCAAATGGAATTCGTAGGGCTGGCCGGCGTGGATGAGGGCGTCCAGAAAGTTGATGGTATTTTGCAGATGCACGTTGTCATCCGACGTTCCATGGATGATCAACAGTTTGGCCTTGAGGTTCGCGGCGGCCTCGAGCGGCGAGGCGCTCTTATAGCCCGCAGGATTCTCGCTGGGCGTCCGCATATAACGTTCGGTGTAGATGCTGTCGTAGAACTTCCAATCCGTCACCGGAGCCCCGGCGGAACCACACTTGAATACTTCCGGCGCGTGGGTGAGCGCGTAAAGCGTCATGTACCCACCGTAGGACCATCCGCGAATGCCGATACGCGAGCCATCCACGTAGGGCAGCGCCTTGAGGTATTCAACACCGGTCAGTTGATCTTCCAGCTCGTGCTTCCCCAGATTTTCAAAAATGACCGATTCCCATGCGTGGCCGCGTCCCCAGGAGCCGCGATTGTCGAGAGTCCACACCAGAAAACCGTTTTGCGCCAGAAGTTGCTTATAGAGGCTACTCGCGTCCCATCGCTTCTGTACAAGCTGGACGTGCGGTCCGCCGTACACATCGACGATCACAGGATATTTCCGCCCGGGATCGAAGCCGGCGGGCTTCAGGAGTCGGGCATGAAACGTAGCTCCGTCGGGGCCTTTCAGTTCCAGATCCTCGCGCGTGCCCAGAGCATAGTCGGTCAAGTGGTTGGCGGGGGTATCGATGGTGGCGGACAGCGTCCCGTTGGAATTCAGCAGGCGGGTCACCGGCGGGGCATCAGGCGTTGAGAAGCGATCGACCAGGAAGCGGCCGTTGGGCGAGAGGTCGAGTGTGTGCGAGCCCGGCTCCGAAGTGATTCGTTCCAGGCCGTTACCATCCGGGTGAATGCGATAAACTTGCCGTTCGCAAGGGTCGGGGTTGGTAGCAGCAAAATAGAGCCAGTTTTCCTGCAAGTCCAGTTGGAAGAGCGGAGCGTCTTGAAAGATTGGCCGGTCCAGTATCCACGCGCCGCGGGTAATCTGCCGCAGGAGTTTTCCCTCTGCTGTGTAGAGATAGACGTGCTGCCATCCATCGCGCTCGGAAACCCAAAAAAACTCGCGGCCGCCTTTTCGAAAGCGTGGAGGCTCAAGGGAATTCACCCAGTAAGGGTCATGTTCCACAAATAGCACACGGTCGTCCCCCGACCGTGGCGCCCAGCGATGCACGGTGACATCCGTTTGCGCGCGATTGAGCGCCAAGAAGCAGATGGCCGCGGCGTCCGGCGTCCAAGTGAAGGTAGGACCGAAGTATTCCACCTGTTTGGGGTCAAGTGCTAACGCGGCGGGTTGCCCGGTGGGATCATCCACCGCCACCACGTGCAACGAGGGCAGAGGGTTGGGATCTCCCGCCTGTGGAAAGCGCTCGTGCAGCAAGCTTACGTGCGTCGCAAGATAATTGGTAATGGGATATTCGGGGACGGGACTATCGTCGAGCCGCAGGTAGGCGATGCGCTTGCCGTCCGGCGACCACTCGTAGGCGCGCGCGGTGGAGCGGTTGGCGAGCTCCTCCTCATAGACCCAATCGAGCCGGCCGTTGTAAATCGTGTCGCTTCCGTCGTGAGAGAGTTGCCGGATGCTTCCGCTCTTCACCTCTAATACGTAGAGATCGTGTTTCTTCACAAAGGCAATCCGCTCACCGGCTGGAGAAAACGCCGGGACCTCCTTCGTCTCCGGATCCTCGGTCAGCCGCCGTAGTCCGCCTGCTTGGGGATCGAGGAGCCATAGATCGTTTTCTCCCTCCAGCAGGATTGCGTCGCCACGGGGAGACCACTGGTAGGAACCGAGGTCGAGCTTTTCCTGACCGTTCGCAGGATGAAAAATGACGGTCTCCGTGCGGCTCTCCAAATCGTAGGCGCAAAGAGTGGAAACGCCTTCCTTCCCCGGCAACGACGGGCGGACGAAGGTCAACAGCTTGCCGCCGGGGCGCCAATTGAGCGCGGTGATTCCAGGGGCTACGACTCCGTCGGGATGAATGACATCCATAAGGGTCAAGGGCTTCTTGCCGGATTGAGCATTGAAGGGGCGAGGGGCGCTGGCCCCATGTGGGCCCCCGTTCAGAGAGGGACCACCCGGCCCTGCGCATGGCGAAAGCAGACAGAGAAGGAAGAATCCCGGAATGAATAAGGCAGTGCGTTTCAAAGTAGCTCTCCTGGACGTGACTCGCGAGCATAGGTAAGCAACGCCGCCATCATGCGTTGGCCATTCTAACCGGGATTTCTCCGAGGGCTTCACAGAAATTCAGACTCGCCATTTTCAAATATCTACACGACCACAAAAGGCCGAAATCCCAGCCCGCGTAACCACTTCTCTTCGAACACGATTTGGTTGCGGCTCCGCCGCGCTGTGGCCTCTGCAGTGCCATCTTCTTGGGTTTTGGCCGGCAGCCACGATGTCCAACTACCCACGAAAATAGACCTTTGAACCCCGATGCAAAAACCCACGATTGCGTTACAATGATGCTCCCAAAGGAGGGGGTACATTCATGGCCATGATTACTAATTTTAAGGTGAACGGGCCGCAGAAGCGGTTGCGAGGTGCATTGCCGAAGATCGGGATTCGTCCGGCGATTGACGGGCGCCGCAAGGGTGTGCGCGAGTCGCTGGAAGGGCAAGTGATGCGGATGGCGAAAACTGCGGCGGATTTTCTGGAGAAGAACTTGCGTCATCCCAACGGTCTTCCGGTGGAATGCGTGGTGGCAGACACCTGTATTGGGGGCGTAGCCGAGGCCGCCGATTGCGCCGACAAGTTTGCGCACGCGGGAGTGGGTGTATCTCTGACGGTGTCGCCCTGTTGGTGCTATGGGTCGGAAACGATGGACATGGACCCGCTGATTCCCAAGGCGGTGTGGGGCTTTAACGGCACCGAGCGCCCGGGCGCAGTCTATCTGGCCGCAGTGCTGGCCGGACACAACCAAAAAGGGTTGCCGGCCTTCGGCATTTACGGGCAGGACGTTCAGGATTCGACTGACACGACGATTCCCCCGGACGTGCAGGAGAAATTGCTGCAATTTGCCAAGGCGGGCCTGGCAGTGGCGGAGATGCGGGGAAAGTCCTATCTGTCTTTGGGCTCCGTCTCCATGGGCATTGCCGGCTCGATGGTGAATGCGGATTTCTTCCAGAACTACCTGGGCATGCGCAACGAGTACGTGGACATGTCGGAATTCGTCCGGCGCATCGACGAGAAGATTTACGACCCGGAGGAGTTCGACCGCGCCCTGGCTTGGGTGAAGGCCAATTGTCCCGAGGGTAAGGACTGGAATCCTCCCGCCGCGCAGAGGTCCCGTCAGCAAAAGGATGCCGACTGGGTGATGTCCGTGAAGATGGCCATGATCGCGCGCGACCTGATGGTGGGCAATCCGCGTCTGGCGGAACTGGGTTACGGCGAAGAGGCCATGGGCCGCAACGCCATTGTGGGCGGTTTTCAGGGGCAGCGCCAGTGGACCGATCATTTCCCCAACGGCGACTTCATGGAAGCCATCCTGAACTCTTCTTTTGACTGGAACGGCATCCGGGAGGCGTTTGTCTTTGCCACGGAAAACGATTCGCTCAACGGGGCCACCATGCTCTTTGGGCACCTCCTCACCGACACGGCGCAGATTTTCGCTGACGTCCGCACGTATTGGAGCCCGGCGGCAGTGAAGCGCGTGACCGGCTATAAGTTGCTCGGAAAGGCGAGCCAGGGCATTATCCATTTGATTAACTCCGGAGCGGCCACGCTGGACGCCACCGGGCGCATGATGAAGGACGGCAAATCCGTTATGAAGCCCTTCTGGGAAGTTACCCCAGAGGATGTGGCGGCTTGCCTGGACGCCACGCAGTGGGGTCCGGCGTCGCTGGAATACTTCCGCGGCGGCGGCTATTCCTCACAGTTCCTTACCTGCTGCGAGTTCCCGGTGACCATGGCGCGCCTCAACTGGACCGTGGGCCAGGGGCCCGTCCTGCAACTCGTTGAGGGCTACACCGTGTCGCTCCCGCCGGAAGTCAACAAAGTCCTGGATGAGCGGACCAATCCCACCTGGCCCACTACCTGGTTCGCGCCGCTGCTGACCGGCCGGGGACCCTTCCGCGACGTCTATTCCGTGATGAACAATTGGGGCGCCAACCACGGGGCCATCTGCTACGGGCACGTCGGCGATAAGCTGATCAGCCTGGCGTCCATGCTGCGCATTCCCGTGTGCATGCATAACGTCGGGGAAGAGAGGATCTTCCGGCCCAGCGCCTGGACCCAGTTCGGGACCCACGATCCCGAGGGCGCCGATTACCGTGCCTGTGCAAACTACGGGCCGGTGTACGGCAGAAAGTGAACCTCGGCTCAGAGATGACAGGCGACAGCGCATAGCTCATGGCTCGCAGTTTACGGTAGTCGGGCGCGACCTGATCCGGCTGTGGCGGCGGTCTATGAGCCGCCGCTACAGCGGATCGTCGCGTTGGATAAAAGTACACAAGGCAGTTATGTGGTGGAGGCGGGGGGAGTCGGAATTCTGAGCCTGATTGACAACTGGTAACTTATTCATTCCATTAAAAGACAAAAACGCCAAAATGCACCGAATTCGCCCAAGTGAGGTACACGGAGGGTACACGCCGCTGCGCGGCATTTCCTGCTTTCTTAGAAAAACACTGCGGGAGAAACGTAGAAGCGTTTGCTCAATTTCTCGATGTGGGTTTTGTTGAGGTCGCGTTTCTTGTGCAACACTTCGGATACGATGCTCTCAGAGCCAAAGATTGGGGCCAGATCCTTCTGGCGGAGGTCATTGGCTTGCATCAGAGCACGAAGAACCTGCACCGGCGAAGCATGAGGAATGGAATGATGTTCTTCTTCGTATGCCTCAATTAAAATAATCAAGACTTCGGCATACTTTTCTTCTTCAGTCGTTGGATTATCTTTGCTTGCCAGCTTGTCCAGGACCGAAAGGTATTCCTCATGTTGGCGCTCGGACGTAATTGGCGTCGGCGAGCTGATTTCGAGCGCGTATCTTTCGGGAACTGCAATCATGGTTTTTGCCACCCCTTCTCGTCATACTCAGCGTGATTCAGAATGCGTCGGATATAAACCATTCTCCATTTGTATTTGATCGTCGCAATCAGCCTGCACTTGTTATGGCCTATGTCAAACACCACGAAGTGGCCCACAACGTCTGAGTTTTTCCAACTGTTCCGAACGTCAGCGAAGCTTTCCCAATCTGCATCCTTCGTAATCTTGTACCACGCGTTTAAGGATGCGCCCCATTCGCCGTGCTTGGCGGTGGCTTCTCTAATCGCCTTTCGGCTGACGATCCGCATAAAAGATCTTCTCATTTTGCGAAGTTGCTGTCAACCGGAGAATGCGGTCCTTGACACATAGGAATGCGTCCGAGATTCGCCACAACTCTGGCCAACTGCGAACTCAATAGCGTAGCTGCCCCGCTCCAGCTACGGTTCTGCTATAAATCCTGGCCATGCTTTGATTCTTTGTCCTGTCCCTCGGAACACTGGTCCGCCTCTTGCGGGCGCGTCGGAGCCTCCGGATCGAGAATCTCGCGCCACGCCAACAGCTCACCGTACTAAAGCATCGGCATCCGTAGCCAAGGATAGTCTCGCTCGACAAGGTTTTCTGGGTTGCCGTCCGTCGATCCTGGTCAGGGAATTCTGTCGCGTCAGAACGGTCGAAGGATAGCATTATTGCCGCTTTGAAAATGCGCACAAGAGCGTTGGGGGAGAAAATCGGGAGCTCAGAGAGCTGGATGGCCTCGCATGTTCGCCCCAACCTCAAGTCTTCCAGGGTAGAGAGCTATCAAGGAATTCCCGATTTTTGCCTTGTGCCGGATATTGGCACCACTACTCTGGATACCCTCACCAGAAGCAGAGTTCTTGGCGACCTGCCGCTGGCCTTGCAGTGGGATGACATTCAGTTCGGAGCCAGTAAAGCCGACAAGTCCCGTCACATTCTCGTTCGCCACAACTTCGTTCGGGCATAAGCGACAAGCCTCAAAAACCGCAAGCCGCGGCGTGTACCGCCAGATCGATCTCATCCGGTGACATGCCCTAGCAACTTCTTCGGGCCGACCCCAAGACCTCTTGCCGATCGAAGTCACCTTCCAATGAGCGGAACGTTGGCTGGATATTGGGTTGTTACCACCTCGCAGGAAATTTCCTGCCCCCAGGTATCCCGATTTGCCTGCTGATGCGCGACCAACTCCATCGTTTTCGGCCAAAGGACAGACTGTCATTTTTACCAGTTGCGGACGGCTATCGTCGGAATTACTTTGGCAGGTTTAGAAGTTTCGCCTCCTCCTCGTTCATGAACCCATATGAGCCGGAGGCGGGGCTAGACACGTGGGAGGTTGATTCGATTTTGAAAATATTGGACGCGTATCAGCGGAGCACGAAGCCGCAACCATTCGCTCCCAAGGACTCACCCACCCTACGTCCGGCTCTGGGCACAAAACAACAAGGAGGGTGGGGCATTGTTTCGATTCACGCTGCCCATAGCAGAGAAGGACATGCCGCCATGAGTGAAGCCAAACCCAGCGTGCACGTTGTTGACGATGATGAGTCTTTTCTTGCGGCGGTCGCGCGGCTGCTGCGGGCGAAGGGATTCTGTGTCAAGACTTATTCGTCAGCGCATGATTTCCTCGCGCAACATGATGCCGATGCGCCCGGTTGCGTGCTGGCGGATTTGCGGATGCCGCGAATGAACGGCCTCGATCTGCAATCGTCTATGGCGCAGACTCCCAATCCATTGCCTATTCTCTTTTTGACCGGGCACGGAGATATTCCGTCATCCGTGCAGGCAATGCGGGATGGCGCCGAGGATTTCCTGGAAAAGCGCGCTCCCAAAGAGAAGTTGTTTGAGGCGGTGACGCGTGCCCTTGCCCGCGATTCCCGTGAGCGCGCGGCGCGGGCTCAGCAGCGCGAGTTGCTCGCGCGCTTCGATGCGCTCACGGAGCGGGAGCGCGAGGTGCTTGTCCACGTCGTGCAGGGACAGCTCAACAAGCAGATTGCCGGCGACCTGGGCATCCACGAGCGGACAGTGAAGTTGCATCGCACCGCCATTACCACCAAGCTGAAAGTGCAGTCCGTAGCGGAACTCACCCGGATAACGCAGCAGGCGGGCATTTTCCCGGCCCCCTCGCCAACCTTCCCCAATGGGCAGTAGACAGCCTCTTCTGCCCCTCTCTATAGTGCTCATGATCAATTAAGACCTCGGCAGTATCGATAGTCGTTTGCCGCCACCGGGCAACTGGAAACCCATCCTCTCGGCATCAATAGTCGGGTGGACAAGAACAATAGCAGGTTGCCATGATGGTCCAGGGGCGTTCAGGCAGGATAGAAGGAAACCGCGCCGTGGCAGTCCACTCTTTCCCAAGTGAGTAAGCTGATATGAGCAACCACCTGACGTCAAGGTCAATTCGCCTTCTGCTTGGGGCCACGTGCATCGTCATCATATCGTGGGGAATCAAGGCCGCGGCTGACGTTCTCTCGCTGGTTCTATTTGGCCTTCTCCTCGCCTACAGTGTCCTGCCATTTCTAAAGTGGATGATGCAGCAATTCCATCTGCGCGGGACCGTGGCTCTGGGATATGCGGTCGGTCTGATGGGTACCTTGGGAGCAGTCCTGGTGTTTCTCTTGTACCACGACATGGCGGGAATGAAACAGAAGCTCCCCAGCTATGAGGAGCACGCGCGCAACCTGTACCAGCACGTCGCGGCTTTCTTGCAGGCTCATGGCATCGATATCGCGAGCTCGCCGGCGACGCAGGTGCCTGCCTCCAACGAAATTGTCAAGCTCGCGCACGTGATCCTGCCGGGGGTGGGCCGGCTTTTTTCGGACGGGCTGGCGATCGTCCTGCTGGGAGGAATGTCCCTATGGATCATAGCGGAGGGTACCGGGAGAGCGAACGCCGGGTCGCTCCTGACCCAAATCCACAATGACGTGGGTCATTTCGTCGACTCCCTGGCCGCGGCCGGAGTACTGACGGCGGTGGCCAACCTGGTGCTGTTGGAGGCCTTGGGCGTGGATTTCGCGCTGGTTTGGTGCGTCCTGTATTTCTTCTTGCAGTTTATTCCCAGCATCGGCTTCATTCTCAGCCTGGTGCCGCCAACTTGTGTGGCACTCCTCATGCTGGGCTGGAAGAAGGCCTTAATGGTCCTTGGCGGGTTAGTGCTGACCCAATTGGTATCGATGAACGTTATCGCGCCGCTGATGCTCAGGAAAAAGGGTGTGAGGCTGCCGCCCATTGAGAAAATGCTCTCCCTGATGTGGTGGGGGTTTCTGCTTGGCCCGGCGGGCGCGATTCTGGCGGTTCCGTTGACTTTGGCAATGAAGAGGTGCATTCCCGACCTCTTCATTGAAAGGAACTCTGCCGCGCCGTCAGAATGACCTGGGAATCATCGGCAGGCGATGATCCGGGCGAATTCAGGTCTGTCCGGATCGAGACGGATGGAATCATTGGTTTGAGTTAAGAAGGAGGAGAGTAACATGATGCGCAATATCTTTGTGACGGTCGCCCTGGTGGCATTGATCCCCGGCGCCCCGGCCCCCTGCCATGCACAGGCGAGTGGTGGACTGCTCAACTATCTCCAACAGGACGTCAAGCTGAGTCAGGACCAGATTGCGGCCCTTCGCAACGGGGAAGCAGTGGCTAAGAACCTCGACTCCCGCAGTCCGGCGGAGGTTGTTGTGTTCGGCGCGGTTTACATCAACGCCTCGCCGGAGAGCTATGTCAAACTCGCCTACGACTTCGACAGCCTTCGCAAGGTGCCGTCGTATCTGGCTATCGAGAAGTTCAGCGATCCGCCGCAACTCTCCGACCTGAAGGGTTTCGCGTTGGACAGTCAGGACATCAATGGTCTCAAGGATTGCAAACCCGACCATTGTAACCTTCAGATTCCGGCAACTACCATCGGAGACCTTCATCAAACCATTAATTGGTCCGGTCCCGATGTGGAGCAGCAAGTGAATCAAATGGCGCAGAAGAGAGCGTTGCAGCTCCTTCTGGCCTACGAAAAAGATGGCAATAAGGCCCTGGGAGTATACAACGACAAGCACGACCCGATGGAAGTGCCGGCACAGTTCAAGTACATGCTCAGCTACGCCAAAGTTCTGCCGAAAGCGCTGCCGGATTTTTACAACTACCTTCTCGACTACCCCAATGGCAAGCCCGCCAATGTGGAGAACATGTTTTATTGGACGAATGTAAAGTTTGGTCTTAAACCAACCCTGCGCCTCGTGCAGGTTGTGACCATGCGGGGCAACAATCCGCAAGAGCCGGCCTACACCATCGCCGAGAAACAACTTTATTCCAGCCACTACTTTGAGACGGCCCTCGACCTTACCTATTGCATCCGCAGTGAAGATCCCAAACGGTCCGGCTTTTACCTCATCATGATCATGGGATCGGAGCAGGCGGGGCTGACCGGCGTGAAGGGTTCGGTGGTCCGTAAGGCCGCGGTGGGTCGATCGGTCTCCTCCCTGCAAAAGTCGTTGGCGACGGTCAAGACCACTTTGGAGAAGAACCCATAAGATACCCCCGAGGACGGGCGGTGAAAAATGCAGGGGTCGTGCCTCAGGGTAAGCGCTCCCCCGCAGCCCTGAAACCCCACCCAGCCTCAGACCGTCCTCGGCGTAGTCCTGGCGTCCAGCCCTTCGTTGCGAGGGTTCTTAGAACTTCAGGTCCATTTGAAGAATGAAATCAAGATCAATTCAGCATGGTTCGAGCCGTTTTGTTACCCTCCAAGGGCCTTGCTGACCCCGACCAGCGCGAAGCCGAGCAAAACCATCCAGAGCCCTGTCCGCCACGGAGGCCGTCCAGCATACTTGCCGAACCCGTACCCGGCCAGGAAAAGCATCAGGATTGCGATGCCATTTGAAATGTCCAGAGCAATCCTGGCTTCGCTCACGAAAATGAACGGGATGGCCACTGGGAAAGTTGAAAGGACAACCAGCAGGAAGATGCCGAGCGCGGCGCGCCAGTCCCTTCTAGTCAGTCTTACGCGGATGGGAGGATCCGGTAACCGATTCAGTCGCTCACGCAGGGCGTCAAGCTCGACCGTGGACAAAACGGACGCCACTATTGGCGGCAACGCATCGGCAATAATGCGGTGAACCTCCGCAGCGTCAGCCACACGCAGCTCTCGCCACGTCGTGAGTCCATGCCCCCTTTGACTAATCGCAGCCAAGAGATAAAAGACCCCATCAATGATCCCCCAGGCCAGATTGCAGCCCAGTGCCCCGATGAGCATCCTGTGCACCTGTCCACCTTCCCCTCCAGCGACACTGATGGAATTGGTGACCGCGAGGACCGTGATGAGGCCGCACAGGATCTCCGAGATCCTATCCATGGGGTCAAGTAGGCTCTTGCAAAACGAGAAGAGCGATTCTTCAGACATAGGACCCTCCGTTGGTTGACTAATCGCTGCTGCAAGCTGGTCAAAGGCCAACCTTCGATCCTCTTGGGCAGCACCAACCGTCGCCATCGATTCCCCAGATTGTAAGCGATGAGACTCAACCAAAGCGGGACTTCGTTGGACCCGGAGCAGATGGCAGCTCAGGCGCGCCATCTGCACCGCTTGCCCGCCTTCGCTGGGTCCATTGCTCCGCCACGGCCTGTTTATTATAGACCCGCACCACGGCCCGGCTGTCAGCCTGCATGTTGGTCATGATGAACCCCACGCGGCGGAACAACTCCCCAGCGTCGAACTCCACCTTGGCGTCCACCTGGCGTGGCATCTTCCAGTTCGCTGCCTGACAGAGGTATCCCTTGATGCAAATCACCGCCTTGGGGCTTGGCCGTGATTTGGGCCTTGAAGTGTTCATTCAGACGCTCCAGGTGCTCCCAGTCGACGGCTAGCGCACAGACACCTTCTTGCCCGCCAAATCTTCAACGGCGGCAAATTGAGGTGAACCGTCTCCGGTGGCCACTATCCCGTTAATGCCGCGTGAGTTTTGCTGTTGCCTTCATCGGGAACACTGTTGTTCAATTGGTGTGATTCCAGGTCGCCCTTGATACGGACGATGGCAGGAACCACGAGAATTTGTGCTCCGGGATCGTGTATTGTGCTGTGGTGGGTGTGAGCCTGAATCGAGGAGTACTCTCAACTACCAATGAGCCTGATTACGATCATCTGGTCCATGAGTGCGTCGGCGTGCCTCACGGTGGCGGGGATTAATCTCCTGGTCTGGTGCAGGGATCGGAGGGCTTGGGCTAATCTGTTGTTTTCTCTGACGGCGACCGGGACGGCGGCCTTCGCGCTTTGTGAATTGTGGATGATGCATGCGGGGACCCCGGCAGAGTTCGCCACTGTGCTGAAGTTGGGGCACGTAGCGGTGTGGCTGCTGGTTGTATCCCTCGTCGGCTTCGTCCGGCTTTACTTGAAGGCGGGACGACCCTGGCTCGCGTGGATGGTCTGCGGCCTGCGCACACTGGCTCTAATTCTCAATTTTCTGGTGGGACAGAATCTCAACTACCTCGAGATCACCCGTCTCCGGCACATCATATTTCTCGGTGAATCCGTCCAGATCGCCGAAGGGGTACCCAATCCCTGGATGCTAGTGGGCCAGTTGAGTCTCCTGGCCCTCCTCATCTTTGCCACGGACGCCACTGTCACGGCGTGGCGGCGGGGGGACCTCCATCGTGCCCTAACCGTGGGTGGAAGTGCCGTGTTCTTCTCCCTTGTCTCAGCCTGTCAGGCTGTGTTGGTGTTCTGGGGAATCGTCCGGATGCCAATTGTGGCGAGCCTATCCTTCGTGGGCATGGTCGCAGTGATGAGCTATGAGCTGGGCAGTGAAATGCTTCGCGCGGCGCAGCTCGACCGCAAGTTGCAGGTAAGTGAGGCGGGGTTGCGCGAAATTGAAGAGAGAATGCGGCTGGCCGTCGAGGCTGTGGGTTTCGGTATTTGGATTCGGGATTTCGTCAACAACGAAGTCTGGGCGACGGATAAATGGCGTGAGTTATTCGGATTTGCGAAAAAGGAACGGTTGGAACTCGGCAACATCA
>Ga0335085_10008224_pt1 | contig 15958 bp, 11 predicted proteins | sample Lox_Sample_45_FD_206712 | JGI IMG/M metagenome (GOLD analysis project Ga0335085, IMG submission 206712) | Soil microbial communities from Loxahatchee National Wildlife Refuge, Florida, United States - Lox_Sample_4.5 | ecosystem: Environmental > Terrestrial > Soil > Wetlands | place: USA...
CAAATTGGGGATTCCTCCAATCCTTTTCCGCTAGCAGAAAACTCACTCACCGACGTTGTGCCACTTTCCACGTCGAGACGTAAATCGAGCCTTGTCGTTCAGAACATACGCAATCGTGCCCTTGGGAATTTGCGTCCCCGTGAGAATCTCCGAACGGCTCGCTGGTCCGTGGGTTCGAAGGAACTGTGCCACAAGGTCCTTGCGTGAAACCTTGCCGTGCCCGTTGGCGCTGCCAGCAACGGTAAGCTGGACGCCGCTGGCTGGAACTTCTAAGAGGCCGGGCACCGTTGGCTGTGGCGAGCCTCGTGATGCACGGCGACTATCTAGCATCCGACGCCTCAAGGAATCTGGGGGGTCGAACGACTCGACGAGAATGTCGCGGGCGCTCACGAGTTCGGCGATGCGGCTTTCGAGAATGTCGATCACCTTGTCGATTTCGGGATTCATGGTCCTCTTCTCCGCCCCCAGCCCTACGGTCGGACTAGTGGGCGCATACATTATCGAATGGGGGATGGGATAATGTCAAGCGGATGGATTTCCATGCGGGGATGGATTAAGTAGCCAAGCGGCTTGGCTAATTTACATCTATGCGCGGTCGGTGTCGTTCAGGGGCGAGCACGAAGGTTTTTTGTACATCAGGCGCTTGCCGACGACGCGCTTGATGGCCCAAGATCGTCTTGACGCGAACCGTGAACGTCTTGCGACACCCGCCACACTTCCACAGGCCGGGGCGCATCCGGTTCTCTTTCTTCGTCTCAGGCTTCGATTGCATCCTGAAAGCGTTGCCGGTCTCTCCGCAGTGGGGACAAACCACGCCATCAGGCCAGAGAGTCTTTTCTAGGTATTCTCGCGCCTGATCTTCTGTTCCGTAATTCGCTGCGATGTCGCTGAGATTCATCAGTTTACCTCAGTGAGCAGAGCTTACTTTGGCCGGCGGCGCCGCCGCCCATCGTGCGGTCCGGCGCCACGCCGCCAGGCCGTGAGCGCCGAGGGCCAGCAGGCCGAGCGACGCGGGCCGTACAGCCGCAGCATCTGACCTCTGTCCCGCCAGGATCGGCGTATTTGCGACCGTCTCATAGGCGTAGCCCGTCACCACGCCGACCACGTCCGCTTTCGAGTCGCAACTCGCGCTTAGCCGCGCCCAACCGAAATGGATTTCCTTGTTGATGAAGAATTTCAATCCGAGATAGCGGTTCGCGGCGTTAACCCACGATCCCGTGCACGCTCCCGACGTCACGCCGCGCGTGCGGCTGCGGAAGAACAGCGCGCTGCCGCCAAAGCGGCGCTCAGGGTCGATCTTCGACCCTTGCCGAAGCGCGAAGGCGTGAAAGGGAAACGTGTTTTGCCCCACCACCGCGTTGCCGTGGTCCTTGTAGAAGGGGACGTAGGCATAGAGCCTCGTATTGCAGAAAAACGTGCTACAACCTTCTGTTTCGTTGATATAGAAGTCGACCTTGCCATCGTGATTCAGATCCAGGGCAAATGAGCTGTTTCGCGTGATGAGATGGTGCACCGGCGTGAAGACCACATCGGCGCCGGCCGGGGCCGCCAGGGCCAGCGCGCCCACTCCCGCAGCGGCAGCAGAAGCCGCATACATGCCGAGCTTTCGATGGAATGCTTCGGACAACCGCGAGGGTTCTCGAGTGTTCATCGTGCCCTCCCTGCCTAAGCTCCTGAGTGAGGAAAGGCTAGCACAGACCGCTAGCGGCAGTTATCAGAGTTTACGACAGTTTCTCGTAATCAGGGGCGATCGGTCCGGAGTAATCCTCGAACCGGAACTCTTTCGGTTGAACCTTCACCTCGGTCGTCTCCTCGCCCGGTTCCTTTTCGGCGGTCGAGTCGGCCGCCGGAGGAGTGGCCAGAGGCGCGGGCTTCTCGACGGCTTTGGCCGAAGATTCGACTGCGGCGCGCTGCTGGCCGCCTGACGTGCCTTTCGAGCCTCCGTTCCTGGGCGCGACCGGTCCCGGACTTGCCGCCGGGGCCGGCGGCTTGGCGGGCGGGCTCGGGGACGGCGCGTCCGCTCGCTTGGCGGAGGCCACGCTGGCCGCGGGACCCTGGCTGATCAGGTTCTTCATGGCGTCGGAGGTGAAACCCAGGGTCCAGAGGGCGGCAATGGCTGCGGCCAGGTCCAGTTTGACGATCTGGGAGCGGGCGCCGACGATGAGGGTGATCAGCGCTGCGCCGAAGGCCAGCAGGAAGCGCAGGAATTCCGCGCCCGCGCGCTGCATGGACTTGCTCTCCTCTACCTTGACGTCGAACTCGCACCTGAATGGCCCCTTATTGAAGCGCTCGTCTTTCTCACCCGAGGGATATCTCCAGACCGGGTCCGCGTTTCCTGCCTCTTTTCCGCCTTCGTTTCCGGCTTCTTTTGCGGCTGCAGACGGTTCGGTCTTTACCATCGTCGTGCCGCTGATGGCGATCCGCACCACGTATTGATACGCGTTCGGAAAGTAGTGCCAGGCGAACCAGACGGATTTTCCGCCTTCCACAATTGTCTCTTCGCCCGTCTCGCCGGCCGAATCGAGACCCGACGCCCGGCCGCGAGGGCGGCCGAAGACTCCCCATGCCGCGGCGAAGACAATGATCGAGAGCATCAGCCAGACAACCAGCATCCAACCGAACGTCAACGCGACATAGCGGGCGCTGAAGGCCATGAGCAGGGCGCCGATGACTGAGGACGCCGCCAACAGCACGTAATCCCTCGAGAATCCACGCTGCCAGCCGCGGACCCACCAGCTTTTCATTCGCCGGTCCCACCGGCGGTCCCATTGGGGATGAATGAACTTCCAGTGGTAATCCAACTGTTCCAACGCCGCCGGCAGATTCAGCTCGGGGTCACGGAACTTGACCGAAAAGCGAACGGCCTGGTTTCTCTCGAGAACGGGGCGATCGGCAACGATCTCGAAGTGGCCTTTCTCGACGGCAGACTTCAGTTGGCTGCAGTCCACGTTGCACTGCATGGCCGAGAGCAGCAGGCGCCCTGCCTGCAAATCGCCCCAGCAGTCGCCGTCCAGAAGGTCCAGGAGATGGCTCTCGCTCTCGCTGTCGCGGTTGGCGGGGTCGAACTGGGCGTAGAGCTGCGCGTAGTCGCGCAGCAATTCGAGCTTGAGGATCTGAAAATCCTGATGGAAATAGTAGGGCAGCAACTTGAGCGTCTCAGGATCTGAAACCGGGTCTCCCACCTGCGGGTCAATGCCGGCGATCAAAAGCTTGAAGCGGTCCTGGATCGGCTGGGACAGCACGGAGCCGGTTGCCGAAGATTCCGTCAATTTGAGCTGGGCGAAGTCCGCCCTGGCCTGGTCGAGACGCCTGCCGAGGTTGAGGGCTGCGACCAGCTCCGCGGTGAACGTCCTCTGGAGCAGGGCCTGGCCAAAATGGTCGAGCGTGGCGCGCGCGCTATCCATGACCTCGCGGGCCTTGGCGAGGACGACGCCGCCGTCGGAGCCGGAGCGCGGGCTGGTAATCAGATCGGCCGCGATCTGCAGTTCGGCATCGGCCTGCAGGCGCAGACTCGGAGGCATGTTTCGCGCGATCAAAGCCTCATAGCGCTGGCGCAGAAAGTCGAGGTCTTCGGTAAGTTCCACCCGCTTATCGAGGGCAGCAAGGTCCTCGGCGCAGATCCTGATGGTCTCGGGCTGATCGGGGCTGAACCAATAGCGGGAACGCGTGGCATCGCTGATCTGCTGCCGCTGGGTCCCCAACTGGACTCTCAGCCGGGAGTCGACGGCGGCGCTGATGCTCGCCGCTCGCTTGCCCAGCACGGCGAGCTTCTCCTTGAGGTCAAGGCGGCTGAGCACGTTCGGTATGCCGTAGCTCGAGAGTACGGAGGTGAGGCTGCCGGCGAGAACGATCAAGCCGATCAGCAAGTAACCCCAGATGGATTGCCACTTGTCGGGCCAGTAATGAAGCCGGACCTTGACGGGGATGCTGGCCGTAGGATAGAGGCCGCCGCCCGCGGCCAGCGCGCGATCGAAACTGTCCTGCTGGCGGTTGTCCTTATTTTCCGGAGGGTCGGCCTGCGGCAGGAAGCACAGCTCGATCCTGCCGTCCACTTCGCGCGGCCTGAGCGCGCTCAGGACCCGGTTGGGGAGATCGGGCGGGAACCAGGCGGCGTCCGCGCTAACCGGCGCCGAGATGGTCGCCTTGGGCGCGAGCGTGAACTCCCCGCCGGCCACTTTGCTGCCGCCCACGATCAGACGCCACCCGATGGGATAAGTGAGGGCGTCGCCATTCTTGAAAGGGAGGAACAGCGTTTCGTTTCGAGTGGCGACGATCCCGGGCGCGGCCGCATTCGGCAGGTCCAGGCTGACGGCGAAAGGGAAGTGGTATTTGACTGCGACCAGCGTGCCGATCTGCTTTCCGTCGTTGCAGATGGATGCTTCGGATTGGCCGGGCTGCCACACGTTCGTGACCGATATCTTCACGAGCTGGAATTCACCGTGCTTCAGCGCCTTCGGCGTGGGCAGCGGCTTACCGTCCAAGCCCGTGAGGACTATCTGGGCGCCCAGATACTGGCCGGTGATGTCGCTTTTGAAGTCCTGCGCGGCCAGGGCCAGGTCCACGGGATCAGTTCCATCGTTGGTAAGTTGGATCACGGTGCTTCCGCTGTCAGAAGCGCCACTGATAATGATGGGCGAGGGACACACGAACCTGAGAACGCGGTTCATGTGGTGGGCCTGGAGAGGAGACGAGGCCAGCAGAAGAATCAGGCCGAAATGTCGCAGGGTGGGCATTCTCGCGATCATCCTATCGCGTTCTCTCTCTCGCCTTCCGGCAGCGCCGCGCGCGTCGCACGATCGAGCGCAGTTCCAATCCGCCCGAGCGCCTCGGTGAACGTGGGCGTGTCAGCGCCGAGAAACATCCGGAAGTGCGCCGGCGCTTCGAAGAATCCGCCGGGAACCACGCCGACCTCGTATTGCTCGCGCAGCAGATTGCAGAACGCTTCGGCGTTGTCGCCCCAGAGCTTGGGAAACAAGGTCGTGCCGAGCGGCGGACGCGCCACGCGCAACTCGGGGCGGTCATCGAGCCAGCGATTGACGATCTGCCGGTTGGCGTCGAGCCGCATCTGGTAGGGCGCGCCAATCTCCTTCAAGTGGTTGAGGGCGATCACGCTTAGGATTTCGGCGGGATGGGCGGCGTTCACGCCGTGCAGGTCGTTGATGTGCCACATGGCGCGCGCAAGTTCGGGAGAGGCGAGCGCCCATCCGCAGCGCAGTCCGCTGAGGCCGTACGCCTTGGTCAGGCTGCTGGTGACGATGAAGCGATCGCCAAGATGGATGGACGAGCGCCAGGGCCTGCTGTAGTGCGTTTCGAGATAGATCTCGTCCACCAGCACCCGGGCGCCTACGCTCGCGGCAATTTCACCCACGGCGCCGAGCGCAGCCTCATCGGCCAGGGCGCTGCTCGGATTGTGCAGGTTGGTGATCACGATCAGCCGCGTCTTCGGCGTGATCGCCTGCGCGACTTCGTTCGGGTCGAGGCTGAAGCCGTCTTCGAATCGCCGGGTGAATCGACGGACCCTGGCGCCGAGATATTGGGCCGTGCTTACCAGGAGCTCATAGGTCGGCTGCTCGATCAGTACTTCGTCGCCGGGCTCGAAAGCTGCGGCCATGGCGAGCTGATTCGCCATCGAGCAGCCGCCGGAGATCGCCACCACGCGGTCCGGCGATACGCCGGCCTTCTCGGCGATCGCCTGTTGCAGGGAAGGATAGCCGTAGCCGTCAGATCCCGAAAGTTCCAGATCCTCGAGTTTCAGCCATCCAGCGGCGACGAATTGCGCAAGTGTGTAAGCGGGCATCCCGCTTGCGGCCAGATTGTAAGCCACTTTGGGGTGCCCCTTGGCCCATTCCATGTACGGAGAGCGCGCGCGGCTGCGGCCCGTCTGAATTGCTTCGCCGACTGTCGACATGAGGCTTCCTTTCTTCACAGCAATCTTTATTGACTTTCATCAAATATCGAAGATGAAGACATTAGCCCCGAAACGGGAGAACCCCTCACCCGGCCCGCTGCGGCTGATGATAGCGCCGCCAGCGGATCCACCCTCTCCCGGAGGAAGAGGGCAAAAAATCGAGGAAAGGGCAGCCACAAGGGTTGCCCCTACGATCGTCTACGCCGCCCCCAAAGAAAATAAACCGGAATGCCCGCCAGCACAATCGTCCATCCCACGGCGCTGTTGGCCGGATATTTGTAGGCGGTAGCGATTACCACCAGCCAGCATGCCGCGACGAACAGTATGGTGGTGATGGGGTGGCCGGGCATCCGGGCGCGATCGCGCAGAAGCTCGCTCCCGGTTGTCCTCAGTGTCCTCTGGGCTGAAGTTTTTCCAGACACTGACTGCTCGCGCTCGCGCCTGCGAAACACAAAGATGCAGGTGGCGGTAAGCCCGAAGAAGATGAAATCGGTGGAGACGACGTAGTTCAGGATCTGTTCGTAGCGGCCGGAGAGCGCGATCACGGTGGTCCAGACGCCTTGCAGGACGATGGCGACCACCGGCACGTGCGTTCGCGGATGGAGCCAGGCGACGCCGCGGAAGAAGAGGCCGTCCTGCGCCATGGCGAAGTAGACGCGCGGCGCCGTGAGGATCGACTGACTGAGGAATCCAAGCGTCGAGATCGCGATGCCGAGGGCGATCAGCGCCGCGCCGCGCTCGCCGAGCGCGAGTCGCATGATCGCCGACGCCGGCGTCGTGGTGGCGGAGAGACCGGCAGGGCCGAGATCGCGGACGCAAATCCAGTTGACCGCGAGATAGAGCGCGATCACGCCCAGAACTCCGGCAACCAGGGCGCGCGGCAGGTTGCGCTCCGGCTTGATCATTTCGCCGGCCACGAAGCAAGACGTCTGCCACCCTCCGTAAGCGAAGAGCACCGGCGTCATGGCGGCGCCCATGGCTGTGAGGAGATCGAGCGACAGCGGCCGATCGAGCGCGGGCTGGAGGTGAATCTGCGGGGCGCGAAACAGCAGCCAGCCGCACAGCACCAGCGCTGCGATGGTGACGATCTTCAAAACCATCAACACACTCTGCACGCGCGCGCCCGGCGTCACGCCCAGGCAGTTGATGGCCGTGAGGACGGCAAGGGCCAGCGTCGCCACCACGCCGTCGCGGAGCGTGACGCCCGTCAATTCCACAAAATAGCGCGCAAAGGTGACGGCTACCGCCGCCATGCCGCCCGTCTGCGTGACCAGCAGCAGAGCCCACCCGTAGACGAACGCGACGCCGGGGTGATAGGCCTCGCGCAGATAGGCGTATTGCCCGCCGACCTCGGGCCGAAGCGCCGCCAGTTCGGCGTAGATGAAGGCGCCCCCGAGCGCGATAGCGCCGCCCGCCGCCCACGCGCCGAGAATCAGCCAGGGTGTGTGGACCTGGCGCGCCACGACGTAGGGGTTGATGAAGATTCCCGAGCCGACGATTCCGCCCATGACCAGCATGGTGGCGTCGAACAGGCCGAGACGACGCAGCAGGACGCGCGAAGGGCCGGGCGCGCTGGCGGCGATGCCGGAGCCGGACCGGCCAGGCTCAGGAGCGGAATTCAAGAAGGGAACCTGTCATTTCTTCAGATGCTGATCAAGATAGTCCGAAGCGGCATGGTAGCCCACCAGCCACGTGCGGTGCATCAGGAAATCGTGAATCTCGTCGGGAAAGACGAGCTGCTGAAAATCCACTCCCTGCTTGCGCAGCGCCTCGACCATATGGATCATCTCGGTGAAGGGAACGTTGCGGTCGTCGTCGCCCTGGATCAGCAGCACGGGCGATCGCCAGGTGGAGACGGAAGCGAGTGGCGACGACGCCCATGCCACCCGCGCGGCATCGGGGCGCGATTCGGGATCGTAAGAGGGCTGGAAGTGATGCATCTCCAGGTTCCAGTCATGCACCCCGTGAAAATCGACGCCGCAAGCGAAAAGATCGGACGCGCGCGCCAGGCCGAGCGCCGTGAGATATCCGCCGTAAGAGCCGCCCCACAGGCCGATGCGCGACGGATCCACGTCCGGGCGGCTGCGCAGATAAATCCCGGCGCCCTGAACGTCGTTGAACTCGCTGGCTCCATCGGCTCCGTAGTTGAGCGCCTCGCGGAAATCGAGCCCGTAGCCTATTCCGCTGCGATAGTTCACCGAGAGCACCACGTAACCGCGGCTGGCGAGATACTGGTTCAGGGCGTACGCGTTGTGATAGTAGTCCATATAGTGCCAGCCCAGCAGCATCTGGCGGCGCGAACCGCCGTGGAAGAAGATCACCGCGGGATGCCGCCCGCCGGACGCGTCGTCCCTGGGCAGAAAGAGCTGGCCGTGGATGCGCAAGCCGTCCGCGGCGGAGACGATCACCTGCTGCGGCGCGACAAGCTGGGCGGCCGGGAAGTCGCGAGGGAGCGACTCCGGCGCGAGGTCCGTGGGCTCGCCTGACGCCGACAACATCGCGGGACGCGCGGGATTGTCCGCGTCCGAATGGAGCAGGGCCACCGTCGTGTTGTCGTTCAGGAATACCGGCGACCATTCGATACCGTCGCCGCGCGTTATTTCCGTGGGGTGATTCGCGTCTACGGCCTCTTTCCAGAGGTGGCGCCGGTCAATGTCGCCCTGGTTCGAGTTGAAGACCAGCGTGCGCTTGTCGGGGCTCAGCGAGACGGAGTCCACCTCGAAATTGTCACCGGGCGTCAGCAATCGTGCCGCGCCGCCGCCCGCAGGACCCGCGGCCGGACCCGCGGCGGGAATCGAATAGAGGCGCAGCCAGCCCGTCCGCTCCCAGGGGAACACGAGCGTATCCGCGGAGGTCCAGAAGATCTGGCTGTCGGCTTCGATGCCGTGAAAGACGCTACCCGGGCCCGGGTCAGCATGCCAGATTTCACGACCTTTGCCGCTCGTGACATCGGCCACGCGGATCGACCACGGGAGCCCTGCCCGGTGCGGCTGAAAGATCAGTTGATCGTGCGACCAGGGCGTGCGAACGAAGGCGATACTGAGGCCGTCCGGCGACCACGTGTAGCTGATGTCGCGATCGGCGCTGGGATCGAGGTAGGTGAGGCGCTTGGCGGCGACCTCGTACACGACCACGAAGGCGTGATCCTGGCGGCGGCTGACGAACGCCAGGCGCGAACCGTCCGGCGACCAATGCAGGTCGCCGCTCTCGCCCTTGTCGTGGACCAATTGCTCGGGCTTGGCGGCCGGATCGAGTTTCACCCACCAGACCTGGTCCTTGTCGATGTAGGCTACAGCGTCGCCGCGGGGAGACACCGCCGGCGAATGGCCCTCGCCCAGCTTGCGCGGCGCGCCGCCATCGAGCGAGGCCATCCAGACGTCCTGCTCCACGCCGGCCGGGTTGCTGTCCGGGTTGGGATCCAGGCCACCGGTTTCGAAATCTCCGCCGCGCGCATAGACGATCGCGCGGCCATCCGGCGTCCAGACGAGGCCCGCGACGTCCTGCCCGTCGTCATCCGCGTAGTTGGTGAGCTGGCGCGAGTGATACCGCCCGCCCTCTGTCAGTTCTGCGATCCAGATGTTGCGTGCTCCCCGAGCGTCGAAGAGCCACGCGACGCGGCCGCCCGCAGGCGCCGCGACCATCTCGCTGGGAAATGGCGAACTCATGACCTGCTCCAGCGTAAAAGGTCCCTGCGCAGCGCGCGCGGTGACGCTTACCATCGCGAGTAATATCATGATGAGTACAGGGCGTGGCGCAAAAGCGAACGGTTTTGCGAAATCTGATGACATCGGCCCTCCCGATAATTCAGCGGCTCAACATGCTACTGGAGCCGAGACGCGATGTCGAGGGAAGAGACGTTTTCCACAAGCCTACCTCGAAAATAAGGACTTAGTGACAACAATGGCGCGGGGGAACCTCCAACTCAGGGACTTTTCCACAACTTTAATAGGCCTTTCCCTGGCAAGCGGTTCGACAGCCGCATCCGCGCCTTGGTAGAATCGCTCTTGAGAGAGGACTCATATGAACGGGACGGCAAGCAAAGGTGCCAAATCTGTGGATGATAAGATTCATGTTGTCCGAGGGGGCGCAAGGCCGGTTTACGAGGTCATTGAGTCAGCAGACGACGTATCCGTGACCATCCGGTATGCGGGAGACCACAAAGAGAAGCTCACACTCTTGAAATCGACCGTGCCTAGCCTGGCAGACGTTCTCAGCGAGATCACGCGAAAATCGGCGGGCGGACGTTCGTCAAACGGGGACGACAGCCATTAGCCCGGTAGTCCGATGGCGCCCGGCGCGGCCGCAATCGCCTTGAGGATCCATGGCGTTGATGCGAAGCTTCTTTCTGGCGTGCTCGCAGAGCACGTGGATGCGGGAGCGCGCCACGCGATACCCGTTTGTGCGCCGGGCCGTCTCAAAATTCATGCCCGGTGAGACTGCAGACGCGGCGCTCACGGCGGCCCAGACGCTGCAAGAAGCGTCCGTCGGCACCGTTTTCACCCACCTCGGCGAAAACATCCAGGATCCTGCCGAAGCCGAGCGGGTTACAACCCATTACATCGGCGTGCTGGATCGCATCCGCGGGCTGGGGCTCGAGACCGAGGTGTCGGTCAAACTCACCCAGCTCGGACTCGATTTGGGGGCCGATCTCTGCTATCAGAATCTGCGACGAATCGTGCGGCACGCCGGCGATCAGAGCGTGGTCTGGATCGACATGGAGGCCAGCAACTACGTCGACGTTACGCTCGATCTTTACCGGCGCGCTCTGGCTGAGTTTCCGAATACCGGCGTCTGCGTGCAAGCGTATCTGTACCGGACGCGCAAAGACGTGGAGAGCCTGATCCCGCTCGGGGGCGCTATCCGTCTGGTCAAAGGAGCGTACCAGGAACCGGCGGAGGTGGCGTTTCCGCGCAAGGCGGACGTGGACGAGAATTACTTCGCGCTCGCGCAATTGTTGCTGGGCAGTGACGCGCGTTCACACGGGCTGCGCGGCGCGCTCGCCACGCACGATGTGGGGCTGATCCGGCGCATCATCGAATGGGCGGAATCGCAGGGGCTGGAAAAATCGAGCTTCGAGTTTCAGATGCTGTATGGAATTCAGCGCGCCGAGCAGTTACGACTGGCGCGCGAGGGCTGGAAATCGGTTGTGCTGATCGCCTACGGTAGCTACTGGTTTCCTTGGTACATGCGACGGCTGGCCGAGCGTCCGGCCAACGTTCTGTTCGTTCTTCGAAGTCTCTTTGCAAGTTAGACTGCACGCGCTGCAGCACAACGCGCCATGTCCCAGCCTCCAGACCGAGCCGCGCCGCAACAGGTGCCGCCTCTGCTGGCGGTAGCGGCGAAGTTCCTCAGGGCCGGGCGGCCCGCCGATGCGATCGATCCTTTGCGTGCGGCAGCCCTGCTGCAGCCGTCCAATCCCGTAATCCAGCACGATCTCGGCCTCGCCTGTCTCGAGGCCGGTCAGGTACCGGATGCGATCGCGGCATTGGAGCGGGCCGTCGCCAGCAACCCACGCTACGCCGATGCCTATTTCCGGCTGGGAATCGCTTTGGAGAAACTAGGCGACATCGGCCGGGCCATCGCTGCCTACGACCACGCCACCAAGCTGCTCCCGGCTCTCACCGAGGCGTGGTTCCGCACCGGCGCCCTAGCCTACACCCTGGGACATCGCGACCATGCGATCCGCTGTTTCCGCAGCGCGGCGGCGACCGGAGGCCAGACCAGCTTTGGCCGGCTGGGCCAGGCCCGTGCGCTTCTGACCGAGGATCGCAAGCAGGAAGCCGAGCAGGTGCTGCGCGAGACGCTGGCGCTCGATCCGAGAAACGCCATGGCGCACGATCTGCTGGGCAATCTGCTCTCCGAATTCGGCCGTTTCGACGAGGCCCGTAGATGCTTTGAGCGGGCGATCGCGGTCGCGCCGCTGCTGGCCGGAAGCTACTACGAGATGGTGCGCTGCCGGCCCATCAGGAGCGATGACGACGGCCTGCTTGAACGGATGCAAGCTGCCTTGGCCACTCCGGGACTGGAAGCGGAGCAACGCCTGCGGGTTCACCTCGCGGTCGGCAAGGCGGCGGAGGACCTTGGCGACTACGCCCTGGCCATGCAGCACTTCGATGCCGCTGACGTGGTACGCCGGGGCTCTCGGCCCTTCGATTCGACCACCTTCTCCGCCGAGGTCGATCGCCTGATTGTCCGCTGCTCACCGGAATGGATCGCGCGGGCGCCCGAACTCGGCAGCCCGGATGCGAGGCCGGTGCTGATCGTCGGCATGCCGCGGTCGGGTACGACCCTCGTCGAGCAGATCGTGTCCATGCATCCCGAGGTCGGCGCTGGCGGCGAGTTACATTTCTGGAACGCTCGCGGGGCGGAATGGCACCGCTCCGGCGCGGCTGGCATCGAGCGTCCGTTTCTCGCCAAAGCGGCGGCGGATTATCTCGGCGTGCTGCGAGCGATCGCGCCAAAGGCGGCGCGAGTGACCGACAAGATGCCTTTCAACTTCCTTTGGGCCGGGCTGATCCACGTGGCCTTCCCACGCGCCACGATCATTCATTGCCGCCGCTCGGCAGTCGACACGGCGTTGTCGATCCATCAAACTCATTTCCATCCGAGCCTGGCGTTTCCGACCGGAGGCGACGAGCTGGTGGCGTATTTCCGAAGCTACCAACGGCTTATCGATCATTGGCGGCGCGTGCTGCCGCCGGACAGCTTCATTGAAATCGATTACGAGGACCTGACCAGTGCCCCCGAACCGGTCATCCGGCGAATCATCGCCGCCTGCGGCCTGGCATGGCACGACGCGTGCCTGCGCCCCGAAAGCAATCGCCGGGCTGTGAACACCCCCAGCAAGTGGCAGGCCCGGCAGCCGATTTATCGCACCTCCGTCGGGCGCTGGCGACGCTACGAACCGTGGCTCGGGCCCCTGTGCGCACTGGTCGACGACGCGTCCGAATCGAACGCTGATGTCGCCCGACCGTGACTGGTCTGAGGCAGCCCGCCTGACCGCAAAAGACACGAAGACGGATAGAGGGGACTTCCGCTCTTTGAAGTCCGCGGCATTTCCTTTCCCGTGAAAAGAGAAGCCGCGGACCTCCAGGACAGGTCCGCGCGACGCTCGCGTCCTCACCCGCCGTCACCCCTCAAATTGACAGCACGGGAACGGAGAGCGGTTGATGCTGGCAACCCGCCGTTTTGATCGCGCGTCTGGAAGCGGTCAAGGAGTACTTGGCAAGGCAGACAAAGGTCACCCAAGAAGAACCGTAGAGGAGAGCAAACTGCGTCACCTGCCTGACGGGAGAAATTTACAGGGTTTTTACTGCGGAGTGACAACGGTAGAGCCTCGCTCGGCGATGCTTGATATCGCCGTGCAGAACTGGGGCTGAAGAACCACGGGCCAATCAGTGGCGCGGCGATATTAAACCAATCGGGGAGGCTGTTGTGACCATGATCGGCATTTCAAAAGGCCCCGCGCCAGTGAAGCTGGCAGGGGCGCGGATCGGCAGAGAACTTCGGGCGGCGAGCGTGACTCTGGCGCTGGCGGCTTTCATACTGACTATGGCGGTAAGCTCGCGGGCCGCAACGGAGAAGATACTTCACACCTGGATCGACACGACGAGCAACGAAAATGGCGGCTCGGTGGCCGGAATGGCGGTTGATGCCAGCGGGAACTTGTACGGCGTCACTTACGGTACCGGCGCGTGCAGCGTGGGTTGCGGATCGGTCTTCAAGCTCGTAAGACAAAGCGGCAAGTTTGTCTACCAGACACTCTACAACTTCCTGGGCGGCCTACGCGGCGATGGGGCCAATCCCTACGGTGCGCCCATTCTGGACGCCTCGGGGAACATCTATGGGACGACCATGGCGGGCGGTAACGGATCGGGCATCGTGTACAAGCTCGCGCCGATGGCAAACGGAAAGTACCGGGAGACGGTCCTTCACGTCTTCGGATCGTTTGGCAGCAACGACGGAACTCAACCGTTCTCGACACTAGCCTTCGACAGTGCCGGGAATCTGTACGGCACCACCAATCAGGGCGGGGGCGGAGTGGGCGGCACATTCTGCTTGAACGGCTGTGGCACCGTGTTCAAGCTGGTCCACAACGCCGATGGGACCTGGACGGAAAGTGTGATTCACAGCTTTCCGGGCACCAAGGGCAACACCGATGGCCAGAATCCGCACGGCGGTGTGGTCTTCGACAGCGCCGGCAATCTGTGGGGGACAACCCAGAACGGCGGCAACATGGAGGCCTGTCTGCAATTCATCGATGTCACGGGATGTGGAACGGTTTTCGAGTTGACTCCCCAAGCCAACGGGCAATGGGTGGAAAGCACGCTGTTCCAGTTTGACGGCGAAGCAAGCGGTTTCAATCCCTGGGACGGGCTTGTCATCGACAGTTCCGGAAATCTCTACGGGATGGTCACCAATGGAGGCGGCGGCAACGGCGCGGTCTTTCAGGTCACGCCGCAACCCGATGGAAGCGTGGTAGAGAGCATTATCCATCCCTTCGCCGTGTGCGGCGAGGTTTGCACGGATGGGGCGAATCCGGAGAATGGTCTCACGATCGACGCTTTGGGTAACCTCTACGGCACGACGGACTTGGGCGGGGGCGGCGGTAGCGTCACGGGTGACGGCACTGTGTTTGAATTGACTCCTCAATCCGACGGGACCTGGAAGGAGACGATTCTCCATCGCTTCACGGGCGGGCCTGATGGAGGATTCCCGCTCGACGATCGCGTGGCCGTCGACGTCTTTGGGAACGTTTTCGGAACGACTTTAGATGGAGGCCAAAAGAGCCTTTGTCCTTCGGGATGCGGGATTGTGTTCGAGATTACACCGTAGCCACTCTGTAGGCCACCTAGAACCAAGCGCGTAGCGCGGAGTCTCACTATCCAGAGACTCCGCGGCCTCCGGTACTCCCAGACGCGCTGTTCGCGGTCCCATGTCGCGTCTTCCTGGCTGCTCTTGTCTGATCGTCAGGAGGCGCAGATCTTCGATCTGCGTCAGCCCCGGAAGGACACGAGAGTAGCGCGTCCGCTCTTCGAAGTCCCCGGCATTTCTTTGAAGGCTTACGAAACGCTTGGGGCGGCCGCCGGCCGGAAAAAGGCCAGCGTGTGCTTACATTTTGCGCCGTGACGACGAATTCAGTTGGAGAAGAGCGGAGTCGTCCAGACCCAGAATGTCTTGTAGGTACTCGCGGATCGCCATCAGGGCGAATGCAGTCTCAGCCGCTACAAAGGTTAGAAGGAACGATCCCATGAGGAGTATGGAGTATTCGATGCGGTCGTAGGAGGTTGCCTTCAGTGCGCCCGCGAAGTCCAGGTTGACGCCCTGAAGACGAAAATCCGCCATCGCCTTTGCAGTGGAAATCTGAAGGGTGAGATGGTAAACCAGCAGGAACACCACGGATACGAGAGCTAGCACCAGTGGAAACCAAGCAATCAGCAAACTATGTTTGGCCTCGCGAGACTTGAGATTGCGGAACATCCAGCGGGCGATAGAGTGCCTGCTGTAAAAGATGAAACTGACCAGTAGAAAGCAGAACAGCGTGACGTACACCGTCATAAAGCTGGCCTGCGCCGCGTACATCGGGATCACGTGAAAGTACCGCACGGGAATGGGCAAGGCCGCTGAAAGCAGCGCTCCGGCGCCGACGTAGCTCTTGAAGTAACGGACAAAATACAGAAAGCGCGTGGGAGCCGGGCGGCGAGTACGCGTACCGCCGGGTGTCCGCCTGGCCCGCGGCGTTGCGGGATCTACGGGACGGGAAGCTTCCATAGCACCTTTGCGGAGTCGCCCACGGCCACCTTAACCGTTTCGGACTTTAGCTCTGCCCCTTTTGGGTCGGTCTTGCTGGCGTGCATTTGGTACAAGCCGGGCGGCAGTTCGATCGAGGTCGGGCTGCTGGGCTGGGGAAAAGAAAGCTGGCTCACCTGGAAGCCGTTGGTCGGGGGAAGCCATTCATAGTAGATCGTCCATCCGCTGCTGTCGGAGCCGTCCTTGAGCGTGCGAATCTCCACGGGCACCAGCCGGCCATGGCCGTGCTTGGAGCAGTCC
>Ga0335085_10008226_pt1 | contig 15954 bp, 19 predicted proteins | sample Lox_Sample_45_FD_206712 | JGI IMG/M metagenome (GOLD analysis project Ga0335085, IMG submission 206712) | Soil microbial communities from Loxahatchee National Wildlife Refuge, Florida, United States - Lox_Sample_4.5 | ecosystem: Environmental > Terrestrial > Soil > Wetlands | place: USA...
ATTCCACCGCCTCGGTGCAGTGGAAGGCGGAAGCGGCCCCCGCGGCCACCGGGGGCTGGTACCAGTAGGTGATGAACTTCGGGCCCAGCCAGGTGGCGAGCAGCCCGAAAATCAGCGCAAAGAGCAGGGCGAAGACGCTGAAGCGTTTCATGGGCGCACCGTATCAACTTCCCGCCTCGAAGCATCGCCTTGACTTCGCGGCGCCTCCACCTTTAATAGGCCGCTTTCTCCTGAGCCCGGCCGTGAACGATCTCCTCCTCAACGTGGATGCCCTCGAAGAGGCGAACCAGCCCTTCGAGGCCGACCTGCCAAGGGAATTCCTCGACGGCGTGCTGCTGGCCCCCCCGGCCACCGAGTTCCACGCGAAGGCGGCCTCCCGCTTGCGCGGCAACGCCACCCGGATGGGGCGCAAGGTGCTGGTGCGGGCCCGCTTCCACGTGCCGCTCTCAGGGCAGTGCAAGCGCTGCCTGGAGCCGCTCTCGCTGGACGAGGGGGTGGAGCTGATCCGCACCTACGTGCCCGAGGACGGGGCGCAGCAGAAGTCCGAGCGCCGCGGGGAGGAGTCCGAGGACAGCGTCGACCCCGGACTGGTGGACGAGGAAACGTACGCGGGCAAGGAGATCGACCTGGCCCCCGCCGTGCGCGAGCAGATCCTCCTGCAGATCCCTTCCTCGCCGCTCTGCCGGGAGGAGTGCCTGGGGCTCTGCCCCCGCTGCGGCAAGAACCTCAACGAAGGCGAGTGCGGCTGCGACCGCGCCGTCGTCGATCCCCGCTGGGCGGCCCTCAAGGGCATCCAGCTGGAAAAGAAGGAGAAGTGAGATGGGCGTTCCGAAGAAGAGGACCAGCCGGCAGAAGCGCGACCAGCGCCGGGCGCACTGGAAGGCCAGCGCGCCCAACGTCGGCGCCTGCCCCAATTGCGGCGAGCCGGTCCTGCCGCACCGCGCCTGCCCCAAGTGCGGGCAGTACCGCGGAAAGCAGGTGCAGAAGGGCAGCGAGGAGTAGCGGCGCTGATCGCCCTCGATGCGATGGGAGGGGATCTCGCTCCCGCCGCGACGGTGGAGGGCGCCCTGCGAGCGCACCGCGAGCGGGGGCTGCAAGTCATCCTGGTGGGCGACGAGCCGCGGCTCCGCTCCGAGCTGCGCCGGCTGGGAGCGGCCGATTCGGAGGTGCGGGTCCGGCACGCCTCGGAAGTGGTGGGGATGTCGGAGCACGCCGGGCAGGCGCTGCGGCGGAAGAAGGACAGCTCGCTGCGGGTCTGCTTCGATCTCTGCGCCGCGGGCGAGGCCCAGGCCCTGGTCTCCGCCGGCAACTCGGGCGCGGTGCTGGCCGGGGGGCTGTTCGTGCTCGGCCGCCTGGAGCACGTCGATCGTCCCTGCATCGGCGGGTCCTTGCCCACGCTCTCGGGCGCGGGGCGGGCCGTGCTCGTCGACATGGGGGCCAACGTCGACTGCACGCCGCTGCAGCTCACCCAGTTCGCCCTGATGGGCGAGGTGTACGCCCGCCGCGTGCTGGGCGTCGTGCGCCCCCGGGTGGGGGTGGTGGCCAACGGAGAGGAGGAAGGGAAGGGGACCGACCTCACCCGCGCCGCCGCGGCCGCGCTCCGGCGCCCGGAGAGCGGCGTGGACTTCAAGGGCTACGTGGAGGGCAAGGACGTCTTCTCCGGCGAGTTCGACGTCATCGCCACCGACGGGTTCACCGGCAACGTGCTCCTCAAGACCGCAGAGGGCGCGGTCTGGGCCTTCGGGCAGCTGCTCAAGCGGCAGATCCAGTCCAGCACGGTGGCCGCCGCCGGCGCCCTTTTGATGAAGTCGCAGCTCGACCAGGTGAGGCGCCGGGTCGACTTCGAGGAGGTGGGAGGCGCTCCTTTGCTCGGAGTGCGCGGGGTGGCGGTGATCGCCCACGGCCGCTCCACCCACCGCGCCATCCTCAACGCCTTGTCCCGCGCCGAAGCGTTCGCCCAAAGACACCTGGAGGAGGATCTCACCGCCGCCGCCGCGCGCGGTGAAGAGCTTTTCGCCCACCGCGCTGCGTCTTGACGCGCCGCGTGGGCGCTATACTGTGCCGCGCCTTTTCGCTGGAGAAAGCGACATGCAACGCTCGCGGATCATCGGAACCGGCACGTACCTGCCCGCCCGGAAGGTCACCAACGAGGACCTGGTGAAGGAGTTCGGGATCGACACCAGCGACGCCTGGATCCGGGAACGCTCGGGCATCGGCGCCCGGCGCATCGCCGCTCCCGACGAGGCCACCAGCGACATGGCGGTGAAGTCGGCGGCCCAGGCGCTGGAGATGGCCCGCGTAAGGCCCGAGGAGTTGGACATGATCGTGGTGGGCACCGTCACCCCGGACATGCCCTTTCCCTCGGTGGGCAACCTGGTCCAGGCCAGGCTGGGGGCGAAGAAGGCCATGTGCTTCGACGTCTCCGCGGCCTGCGCCGGGTCGCTCTACGCCATGGCCATCGCGGACAACTTCATCCGCACGGGGGAGTCGAAGCGGGCGCTGGTGATCGGGGCCGAGACCCTCACCCGCATCACCGACTGGAAGGATCGTTCCACCTGCGTCCTCTTCGGCGACGCCGCCGGGGCGATGGTGATGGTCCCGGAGACGCGCAGCGAGCGGGGCATCCTCTCCACCCACCTCTACAGCGACGGCACGCAGTGGGGCATCCTCAACATCCCCGGCGGGGGGAGCCGCAAGCCCTTCAGCCCCGAGGTGTGGGAGAAGCGCGAGCAGTTCATCAAGATGAACGGCCGCGAGGTCTACAAGACGGCGGTGCGGGTGCTGGAGCACGCCTCCCGCGAGGCGCTGGAGAAGAACGGCTACCGGCCGCAGGACGTGACGCACGTCATCGCCCACCAGGCGAACCTGCGCATCCTGGACGCGGTGATGAAGCGGCTGGAGATCCCCCTGGAGAAGTGCGAGGTGAACATCGACCAGGTGGGCAACACCTCCTCCGCCTCGGTGCCCCTCACCCTCGACCAGGCGAACCGCGCCGGAAAGCTGAAGGACGGCGACCTGGTCCTGATGATGGCCATCGGCGGGGGCATGACCTGGGGGAGCGCTCTGTTGCGCTGGTGACCGATGAAGCTCGCCTTCGTCTTTCCCGGTCAGGGTTCGCAGTCCGTCGGCATGGGCCAGGCGCTGGCCCAGGCCTACCCGGCCGCGCGCGGGGCGCTGGACGAGGCGGACGCGGCCCTGGGCGGCGGGCTCTTGCGCCTGATGGCCGACGGGCCCGAGGAGGAGCTGCGCAAGACGGCCAACACCCAGCCTGCCATCCTCGCCGTCTCCACCGCCGTCCACCGGGTGCTGGTGAAGGAGGCGGGCGGGAAGTTCCGGTTCCCCGCCTTCTACGCCGGGCACTCGCTGGGCGAGTACTCGGCGCTGGTGGCCGCTTCCGCCTTGAGCCTCCAGGAGGCGGTGCGCGCCGTCCGCGCCCGCGGCGCCTTCATGCAGGAGGCGGTGCCCGCCGGCGAAGGGGCCATGGCCGCCATCCTCGGACTCGAGCCTCCCCGGGTGAAGGAGGCTTGCGAGGAGGCGCGCGCGCAGGAGCCGGGCAAGGTGGTGGAGCCCGCCAACTACAACTCCCCCGAGCAGACGGTGATCGCCGGGCACGCCTCCTCGGTGGACCGGGCCATCGCCATCTGCAAGGCCAAGGGGGCCAAGCGCGCCCTGCCCCTGCCCGTGAGCGCGCCCTTCCATTGCTCGCTGATGGCCCCGGTCCAGCCCCGCCTCTCGGAAGTGCTGGGCGGGGTGCAGATCCGCCGTCCGACGTCGCCGGTGATCGCCAACGCCACCGCCCAGCCGAATACGGACCCCGGCCAGATCGTCCCCCTCTTGCTCACCCAGGTGACCGCGCCGGTGCGCTGGGTGGAGACGGTGCAGAAGATGGCCCTGAACGGGGTGGACACGGTGATCGAGCTGGGGCCGGGCAAGGTGCTGGCCGGCCTGGTGCGGCGCATCGACAAGGGCCTGCGCACCTATTCGGTGGAGGATCCGGCCAGCCTGGCCGTGGTCCTGCGCGAGGTCTTCCAGTGAGGAGGCTCTGGCTGCCCGCGCTCGCGCTCCTGGCCGCCTGCAGCCAGGGCGAGCTGAACAAGAAGATGCGCGACATGGGGTGCAGCAAGAACCTCGACTGCGCCTACGGGCTGGAGTGCGTGGAGGGGGCGGCGCTGGCCGACGGCGGGGTGGCGAGCGGCCGCACCTGCCAGTTCCATTCCTTCGGCGACTGCGAGGGCGACGGCACCCAGCCGGGACCGGACGGCCAGCCCCAGTGCCTCAACTCCTATCGCTGCCGCAACGGGCACTGCACCGTGCAGTGCGCCGGCCACAAGGACTGCAAGGAGGGGGAGGTCTGCAAGGTCGGCCTCTGCTCCAAGGGCGGGAGCGCGGTGGCCAGCTGCTACGACAACAAGGACTGCGCCTGGCCGGAGACCTGCTACTACGGCCAGTGCGTTACCCGGGCCCCCGCCGCGCGCTGCAGCACCGACCTGGATTGCCCTTCCGGGAGCCGCTGCATGAACGGGGTCTGTCAATGACCTGTCTGACGCGCGCGGGCTTGCGAGCGGGCAAAAGCGTGCTACAAGCCGCGCCAGTTTCGAACCGAAAGGACCGGCCATGTCCGTCGAGGCGAAGGTCAAGAGCATCATCGCGGAGCAGCTCGGGGTGGGCGAGGACGAGATCAAGGCGGAGTCGGCCTTCATCGAGGACCTGGGCGCCGACTCCCTGGACATCGTCGAGCTGGTGATGGCGATGGAGGAGGAGTTCGAGGTGGAGATCCCCGACGAGGAAGCCGAGCACATCAAGACCGTGCAGGACGCGGTCAACTTCATCAACGAGCACAAGAAGTAGGCGGCATGCAGCGCGTCGAACGCAGGGTGGTGGTCACCGGTCTGGGGCTGGTCACGCCCCTGGGGGTGGGCACCCAGAAGACCTGGGAAGCGGCCATCGCCGGCAAGTCGGGCGTAGGGCCGATCACCCGCTTCGACGCCAAGGATCTCCCCAGCCGCATCGCCGGCGAGGTGAAGGACTTCGACCCGGCGCAGTTCATGGACAAGAAGGAGGCGCGGCGCAACGACCTCTTCATCCAGTTCGGCCTGGCGGCCACCGAGCTGGCGCTGCGCGACGCGGGGCTCCCCACCGATCAGCCGCTGGGAGAGCGCGCCGGGGTGATCGTCGGCTCCGGCATGGGCGGGCTCTCCACCCTGGAGCAGACGCACCTGACGGCGGTGGAGAAGGGCCACCGGCGGGTGAGCCCGTTCTTCATCCCCTCCATCATCGTCAACCTGGCGGGCGGGCAGATCTCCATCCGCTACGGCGCGGGGGGCGTGAACTTCGCGCCGGTCTCGGCCTGCGCCACCGGCAACCACGCCCTGGGCGAGTCGCTGCGCCACCTGCAGCACGGCGACGTGGATCTGATGATCAGCGGCGGGGCCGAGGCCACCATCACCCTTTTGGGCATCTCCGGCTTCACCTCGGCGCGGGCGTTGAGCGAGCGCAACGACGCCCCCGAGAAGGCCTCCCGGCCGTTCGACAAGGACCGGGACGGCTTCGTCCCCGGCGAAGGGGCGGGTATCCTCATCCTCGAGGAGCTGGAGCACGCCCGGCGCCGGGGCGCGCGCATCTACTGCGAGCTCACGGGCTACGCCGCCACCGCCGACGCGTACCACATCACCACCCCCTCGGGCGGCGGCGCGGAGCGGGCGATGCGCGCCTGCCTGGAGGACGCCGGCCTGCGCCCGGAGGACGTGCAGTACGTCAACGCGCACGGGACCTCGACCCCGGTGGGCGACACCGCCGAGGTGAAGGCGATCAAGAGCGTCTTCGGCGACTGGGCGAAGAAGGGGCTGATGGTCAGCTCCACCAAGAGCATGACCGGGCACCTGCTGGGCGCGGCGGGCGGGGTGGAGGCGGCGTTCTCGGTGCTGGCGCTCCACCACGGCATCATCCCGCCCACCATCAACATCGAGAACCAGGATCCGGAGTGCGACCTGGACGTGGTGCCCAACAAGGCGCGCGAGGCGCGCATCCGCACCGCCATCTCCAATTCATTCGGATTCGGCGGCACCAACGCGGTGGTGGCGTTCCAGAAGCTGGAGTAGCAGAAGCGCGCCGGCGGTGAGCGCCGCCAGCAGGACCGAGAGGAAGAGCCAGGGCGGGCGGTAGCGCAGCGCCACCTCGTGCCTTCCCGCCGGCACCGGCACCGCCAGCGCGCTCAAGTCGGCTTGCACGGCCCGGGCGGGCGCCCCGTCGATCGCCGCCCGCCACCCCGGGTCGTAGTGCTCCGCGATCACCAGCAGGGCGGGGGCCGGCGAATCGGTGCGGGCGCGGAGGAGATCGGCGGCGGGCCGCTCGAGGACGGCCTCTCCGGTCGCCCCGCCCGGGCAGGGAAGGCCCAGGTCGCGACGCACCACCGCCACCTCGGGGCGAAAGCCGGGAGCGGCCAGCGCCCGCAGCGCCGCCGCCCGATCGGGAGCGACCAGCGCGCAGGCGGCGAGGAACGCCCGCGGCCGCTGGGGAAACTCCTTCACCCAGGTGCCGAAGGCGGCCTGCTTGTACCCGAGCGTCTCCGCCTCCGCGGCGCCCAGCGCCTCCGGGGTGCGCAGGTCGAAGCGCGCCCCCATCACCCGCGCCAGCGCGGCCGGCGCCTCCACCAGGGTCGCCTCGTAGTCCTGGTCGGCGAGCGAGGTGTAGGCGGAGATGCTCTCGATGCGCGCCAGCTGGTGGTACTGGGGGTTGAGGATCTGCAGGGAGGCGAAGGCGCGCGCCAGCCGGGGATCGAGCACGTCGTAGAGCAGGGGGCGCGATGAGGATCCGCGGATGCGCCAGCGCCCTTCGCTGGGGCCGGCGCGGGCCTTGAGTTCGTCGGCCAGGGGGACGGGGGAGTGGAAGAGGTCCACCGGGGCGGTGAAGAGCAGGCCGAAGCTCTGGGTGACGGCCGCCGCCGCGCAGAGCGAGGCCAGGGCGGGCCCCCGGCGCCCGGCGCGGAGCAGGGCCGCCGCCGCCAGTGCCGCGCACAGTCCCGCCTCCGCCAGCGTCCCCGCCTTCAGCTCGCCGAGAAACCAGGCCGCGGGGAACGCGGCTCCGGTCTTTCCCCGCAGCTGCAGGAAAGCCTGCAGGCGCGGCGCGAGCGGGACCAGGGCGAGGCGCAAGGCGCCCAGCGCGATCGCCAGCCCCAGGGCGGCGCGCAACAGGCCGCGCGGCTTTCGCACGGCCTCCTCCGCGCCCGGCGCCCCCGCCAGGCAGAGCAGCAGCATGGCCGGGCCCGCCAGCTTCTCGGCGTAGCGGAAGAGCCTCATCCCGGGGATGACAGAGAGCAGGCGTTGCACGCCCAGCGCATCGCCCGTGGTGGCGAGGAGCAGCAGGGCTCCCCCGGCGGCGAACCAGGCGCCGCGGCGTCCGGAGAACGCCGCGAGCAGGAGCAGGGGAGCGCCGAGCGCGATGGAGGTGGCGAAGGCCTCGTCGATCGATCCGCGGACGAAGTACTCCGGGTAGGGCGAGGGCCGGTCCACCGAGCCCACGTCCTGCCGGTCGTCGAACGCCCAAGGGACGAGCACGCCCGCAAGTCGCGAAGGCGCGTTGCTGAACAGCGCCCGCTCCTCGCCGGCCATTCCCCCCGCGCGGGAAGACTGGAGCAGGCGGGGAAGCACGGGAAGCTCCGCGGGCGCCGCGAGCAGCGCCGCGCAAGCGGCCCAGGCGGCAACGATGCCCGCCGTCCGCCCGGAGCGGTTTCTCGCCAGCATCCAGATCGCGCCGATGAAGGCGCAGATCAGCGCCGACTGCGGATCGCCGCCGTAGACGCAGAGCGAGAGGGCGAACGAGGCCCAGAGCAGCCGGCCCGGCGAGAAGCGCTCCACCGCACGCAACAGGCCGTGCAGGGCCAAAGGAGCGGTGGCCGCCCCCAGCGCGTAGGCGAGGTTGGAAGCGGTGACGGAGACCAGGTACCCGCTGCCCGCGTAGGCGCAGGCGGCAGCTGCCGCGGGCCAGGGCGAAGAGCCCTGGAGGGTGAGCCGCCGCGCCAGGAGGAACATCGCCGTCCAGGCCAGGGGGATGGCGAGCAGGTGGTTGAGCTTGAAAGCCCACTCGAAAGGCAGGACCAGGTAGAGGGCGGTCAAAGGATGGAAGAGCCCCGGCGTCACCTGCGCCAGCACCGGCGCGCCCGACTCGGTCCAGGGGTTCCAGAACGGCGAGGCAAGAGCCCGGAGCTGCTGGGCGATGAACTGCTTGTACGGGTACGCGTTGCGCCCGGTGTCCCGGTAGAAGAGCTGCAGCGAGGGGTCGAGCGCCGTCCCGGCGAGCAGCGCGAAGAGGAGAAGGCCGAGGAGCCAGGGCGTCCACCGTCGTTCGCGCACCGGCGGCGATACTACCTTGCTCCTGCTGCGGGTGCGCGATATGAGCGACGCCAATGGCGGACCCGTCGATGGAGAGGCCCCTCGCAGAAGTGGATCCCGAGATCGCGGGCCTGATCCGCGAGGAGACGCGCAGGCAGGCCGACGGGCTGGAGCTGATCGCCAGCGAGAACTTCGTCTCCGAGGCGGTGCTGGAGGCGCAGGGATCGACGCTCACCAACAAGTACGCCGAGGGCCTGCCGGGGAAACGCTACTACGGCGGCTGCGAGGTGGTGGACAAGGTGGAGCAGCTGGCCATCGACCGGGCCAAGGCGCTCTTCGGCGCGGAGCACGCCAACGTGCAGCCGCACGCGGGCTCCCAGGCCAACATGGCCACCTACTTCGCGCTCCTGCGGCCCGGCGACCGGATCATGTCGCTCTCCCTGGCGCAGGGCGGCCACCTCACCCACGGATCGCCGGTGAACTTCTCCGGCAAGCTCTTCGAGATCCACCACTACGGCCTCGATCCGAAGACCGAGCAGATCGACTTCGACGCCGCCCACCGGCTGGCGCGCGACGTCCGCCCCCAGGCGCTGCTCTGCGGCGCCTCCGCCTATCCGCGCACCCTGGACTTCGTCCGCCTGCGGGAGATCGCCGAGGAGGTCTCCGCGGTGATGATCTGCGACATCGCCCACATCGCCGGGCTGGTGGCGGTGGGCCTGCACCCCTCGCCCGTGCCCCTGGCCGACGCCGTCACCACCACCACCCACAAGACGCTGCGCGGGCCCCGCAGCGGGCTCATCCTCTGCAAGCAGCAGCACGCCAGGGCGGTGGACTCCAACGTCTTCCCCGGCATCCAGGGCGGGCCCCTGGAGCACATCATCGCCGCCAAGGCGGTGGCCTTCGCCGAGGCGCTGCGGCCGGAGTTCAAGGACTACCAGCAGCGCATCCTGGACAACGCCCAGGCGCTGGCCGCCGGGCTGATCGAGGGCGGGGTCCGGCTGGTGGCGGGCGGCACCGACACCCACCTGATCCTCTGCGACCTGCGCTCCAAGAAGCTCACGGGCAAGATCGCCGAGACCGCCCTGCAGCGGGCGCACATCACCACCAACAAGAACATGATCCCCGGCGACCCGGAGAAGCCCTTCGTCACCAGCGGCTTGCGGCTGGGAACCCCGGCGCTCACCACCCGGGGCATGGGCCCGAAGGAGATGAAGCAGGTGGCGAAGCTCATCCTCCGCGTGCTCGCCCGGCCCGAGGACGAGGCGGAGATCGGCCGGGTGCGGGGCGAGGTCCGCGAGCTCGCCAGCCAGTTCCCGCTCTACGCGGCCAGGCTCGCCTGAGCCGTGAAGTGCCCGTTCTGCGCCGAGGTGGAGAACAAGGTGATCGACTCGCGCCTCTCCAACCAGGGCGCGGTCATCCGCCGGCGCCGCGAGTGCCTGGGCTGCCAGAGGCGCTTCACCACCTACGAGCGGGTGGAGGAGATCCTCCCCATGGTGGTGAAGAAGGACGGCCGGCGGGAGGCCTTCGACCGGCAGAAGGTGCTGGAGGGCCTGAAGCTGGCCTGCCAGAAGCGGCCGGTGGGCGCCGACCAGCTGGAGGCGGTGGTGGACGGCATCGAGCGCCGGCTGCAGGAAATGGGCGAGAAGGAGGTGCCGAGCTCGGTGATCGGCGAGGCGGTGATGCGCGAGCTGGCCCGCCTCGACGAGGTGGCCTACGTGCGCTTCGCCAGCGTCTACCGCTCCTTCAAGGACCTCGGCGAGTTCATGAGCGAGCTGAAGGAGCTGATCTCCGAGCGCAAGAGCGCGCAGAAGAAGTGAGCGCCGAGGAGCTCATGCGCCTCGCGCTCGCCGAGGCGGAGAAGGGGCGCGGCCGCACCCATCCCAACCCCGCGGTGGGCGCGGTGCTGGCGCGGGCCGGCCGGGTGCTGGGCGTGGGCCACCACCTGCGGGCCGGCCTGCCCCACGCGGAGGTGAACGCGCTGCGCGCGGCCGGGAGCAAGGCCCGCGGGGCGGACGCCTACGTCACCCTCGAGCCCTGCAACCACCAGGGCCGCACGCCGCCCTGCACCGAGGCCTTGATCGCCGCCGGTGTGCGGCGGGTGTTCTTCGGCAGCGCCGATCCCAACCCCGCGGTGGCGGGGCACGGCGCGCAGCGCTTGCGCCGGGCGGGGATCGAGGTGCGCGCGGGACTCTTGCGCGAGGAGTGCGACCGATCCAACGAGGCCTGGTTCAAGTTCATCACCCGGGGGATCCCCTGGGTGGTGCTGAAGGCGGCGGTAACGTTGGACGGAAAGCTCGCCACCCGCGGCGGGGACTCGAAGTGGATCAGCTCCCCGCAGTCGCGGCGGCTGGTGCACCGCTGGCGGAACGAACTGGACGCGGTGCTGGTGGGGGCGGGAACGGTGCGCGCCGACGACCCGCGGCTCACGGTCCGGGGGATCCGGGGCGGCCGCAACCCGATCCGGGTGGTGCTCGGGAGCGTGTCCCGGCAGGCGCGCCTGTGGGCCGGGAAGGGCGAGACGGTGGTGGAGCGCGGGCCGCTGAAGGGCGTCTTGCACCGGCTGGCGGACCGAGGAATCAGCAGCGTGCTGGTCGAGGGAGGGGCGGACGTCCACGGCCAGTTCCTCGCCCAGGGACTGTGGGACGAGCTGCGCCTGTTCATCGCCCCCAAGGTGTTCGGGGCGGACGCCCTCTCCTGGTCCGGCCGCTCCGGACGCCGCGAGCGATTCGTGCTCCAGGCGCTGGAGCGCGTCGGCCCCGACGTGCTCCTCACGCTGCGGCCTATCTCCGGCGGACCCCGTGCGGGCCGCGGTTCGCCTTGAAGGCGTGCGCGTGCCAGGTGGGGAAGGCGCGGACCGGCCTTGCCGAGCGCACGATCACGCCGACCTGCGCGCGGGGCACCACCCAGCGGTGGATCGGATGCGCGAAGTGGGCGTGGGGAACGACCACCCAACCCGGCCAGCGGTGCGGATAGCGGTAGCCGACTGGCCCCAGCGGCGACCAGCAGGCATAGCCGGCGGTCCAGCGCCAGGAGACCCAGGCCGGCGCCCAGACGTAGCCGGGCACCCAGAACCATCCGAAGCCCGCGCGCCAGCCCCAGCGGCCGTAGTGGTAGACCGCCCAGCCCCAGGGAACCGGCGCGGCGAACGACCAGCCCCAGGTGGTGCTCACCCACTGGCCGTCCGCGTAGGGCTGCCAGTCAGGGCCGACGTTCGCGGGAATCCAGACCCGGCCGTACTCGGGCGTATCCACCCAGCGGCCGTAGGGCGAGAGCTGCTGCTCGAAGGTCCGCTGATCGGGCACGCTGGCCGGAGGCTGCGCGGACGGCGGCGGCGGGGCGCCCTGGTCAACCTCCTCATCCGGAGGCGGAGGAGGGGGCTCGGCCGAGGGATCCGCCTGTGCGAACGCAAACTTGGGCGCCAGGGCAAGGGCGGCGAGCAGGGCTGGGAGCAGGACGAGGTGGCGACTGGGCTTCATGCCGCATTGGATGCGCGGGAAAGCCCCGGATTCAAGGGAGCGACACGGGCACGGACGTTGTATACCCGCGCTGAAATGTTCACCGGCCTCATCGAAGACCTGGGGACCGTGGCGGCGGTCGACAGGGTGCCGAAGGGTGTGCGGATGTCCGTCGAGACCAGGCTCTCCGGCATCGGGCACGGCGCGAGCGTCGCGGTGGACGGGGTCTGTCTCACCGCGGTGGATGTCTCTGCGGGCCGTTTCACCGCAGACGTCAGCGCGGAGACGCTGGCGAAGAGCACCCTGGGCGAGCGCAAGGCCGGCGACCGGGTGAACCTGGAAAGACCCATGGCCCTGGGCGACCGCCTGGGCGGCCACCTGGTGCTGGGCCACGTGGACGGCGTGGGGGAGATCGCCTCGCGGGAAGAGGTGGGCGAGGGCGTGCGGGTGACCTTGCGCCTGCCCGAGGGCCTGGCGCCGCTGGTGGTCTACAAGGGGTCCATCGCCCTGGACGGGATCTCGCTCACCGTCAACGAGGTGCTCGACCCCGACCGGATCTCGCTCTTCATCATCCCCGAGACGCTGCGGGCGACGACCTGGGGCCGGAAGCCCGCCGGGGCGAGGGTGAACGTGGAGGCGGACATCCTCGGCAAGCACGTCGCCCGGCTGATGCAGTTCCGCGCCTGAACGCCTGGAGGAGGATCTCACGTGGAGAAGACCATCGACCGGGTGGAAAAAGCGCTGGAGGAGCTGCGCCACGGCCGGATGGTGATCCTGGTCGACGACGCCGACCGGGAGAACGAGGGCGACCTGGTGCTGGCCGCGCAGTTCGTCACCCCCGAGGCCATCAACTTCATGGCCAAGCACGCCCGCGGCCTGATCTGCCTCTCGCTCACCGAGCAGCAGGTGAAGCGGCTGGGCCTCTCCATGATGGTGAGCGAGAACCAGAGCACCTACACCACCGCCTTCACCGTCAGCATCGAGGCGGCCCAGGGCGTCACCACCGGGATCAGCGCCCGCGACCGCGCCACCACCATCCGCGCGGCCATCGCTCCCGAAACCAAGCCCGAGGACCTGGTCAGGCCCGGCCACGTCTTCCCCCTGCGCGCGCGCCAGGGCGGCGTGCTGGTGCGGGCCGGGCAGACGGAGGGGAGCGTCGACCTCTGCCGCCTGGCCGGGCTGACGCCGGCCGGGGTGATCTGCGAGGTGATGAACGACGACGGCACCATGGCCCGGGCCCCTGACCTCGAGCGCTTCGCCGCCCAGCACGGCCTGCACGTCCTGGGCGTGGCCGACGTGATCCAGTACCGCATGCATCGCGAGTCCCTGGTGCGCCGGGGGGCGGAGGCACGGGTGCCCACCCGGTTCGGCGGGGACATGCGCTGCATCGCCTACGAGAACGACGTGGACAACGCCCAGCACGTGGCCTTCGTCAAGGGCACCTGGGAGCCCGACGAGCCGGTGCTGGTGCGGGTGCACTCCAAGTGCCTGACCGGGGACGTCTTCGGCAGCCAGCGCTGCGACTGCGGCCCCCAGCTCCACCGGGCGCTGCAGATGATCGACGAGGCGGGGAAGGGCGTGGTGGTCTACCTGGACCAGGAGGGGCGGGGCATCGGCTTGATCAACAAGCTCAAGGCCTACAACCTGCAGGACGAGGGCCACGATACGGTGGAGGCCAACGTCAAGCTGGGCTTCAAGGCCGACCTGCGCGACTACGGCATCGGGGCCCAGATCCTCCGCGACGTGGGCGTGCGCAAGCTCCGGCTGATGACCAACAACCCGAAGAAGATCGACGGGCTCAAGCGCCTCTACGACCTGGAGGTGGTGGAGCGGGTGCCCATCGAGGTGGGCCTCTCTCCGCAGAACGAGGGATATCTCACCTCCAAGCGCGACAAGATGGGGCACCTCCTCTCCCTGACGAAGAAGTAGGATGCGCGGCGGATGAGCACCACGAGCCCTCCTCCGGAAGAGCTGTCCGCGCAGGGGATGCGATTCGCGCTGGTGGCCACGCGCTGGAACGCGGGCATCGTCGAGCAGCTCCTGCAAGGGGCGCAGAAGGCGCTGGCCGCCCGCCGGGCGGAGAACGTGCGGGTGCACCGTTGCGCGGGCGTCTTCGAGCTGGGGCCCCTGGCGGTCCGGGTGGCGCGGGGCGGCGAGATCGACGGGCTGATCGCCCTGGGCTGCCTGATCCGGGGCGGCACCGACCACTACCGGGTCCTCTGCGACGAGGTGACCCGCGCCCTGGGCGCGCTGGCGATGGAGGCGGCCGGCGCCCCGCACCCCCTGGCGGTGGCGTTCGGCGTGCTCACCTGCGAGACCGCGGAGCAGGCGCAGGAGCGCGCCGACCCGCGCGGCTCGGACAAGGGCGGCGAGGCGGCGCTGGCCTGCATCGAGCAGGTGCACGCGTTCCGCTCGGTGGTGGAGCGGTAGTGGGTTCCCGGACCCGGGCGCGGGAGTGCGCGCTGCAAGCGCTCTACCAGCTCGACCTGGGCGGGGGCGACGCCCGGGAGGCAGTGCGGGCGGTGCTCTCCCACTTCGAGGAGGCGGACGAGTCCACCGAGCGCTTCGCCGACGAGCTGGTGCGCGGGGTGCAGTCCGAGCGGGCGCAGATCGACCAGCTGATCCAGACCAGCAGCACCCACTGGAAGCTGGAGCGGATGGCCAGGGTGGACCGGAACATCCTCCGCCTGGCGGTGTACGAGATCCTCCGCCGGGCCGACGTGCCCGTGCGGGTGACCCTGGACGAGGCGGTGGAGCTGGGGAAGAAGTTCGGCTCGGAGGAATCGTCGGCGTTCGTCAACGGGGTGCTCGACCGGATCGCCCACATGGACCTGCCCAACGCCACTCCGAAGCTGGAGAAGAGGTAGTGGATCTTTCCTTCTTCCCCCTCACCCTGGAGGCCGTGGACCAGGCGGCGGCGGATTCGCTCTGCCTCTTCGTCGCCTCGGACGAGCGGCCCCTGACGGGGCTGGCGGGGCTGGTCGACTGGCGGCTGACGGCGCGCCTCTCCCGGCTGCTGCGCGGCGGCCAGCTGACCGGCGACGCCGGCGAGGCGGTGCTCACCTCGCCCGGGCCGCGGCTGGGGTTCCGCAAGATGTTCCTCTTCGGCATCGGGCCCAGCGACCAATCCGAGGAGGACCTGCAGCGCCGGGTCGGCGAGGCGCTGCGCAAGCTGTCCGAGGCAGGCGTGCGCGACGCCGCCCTGCAGCTTCCCTCCCGGCTCTCGCCGGAGAGCGGGGTGCGCGCCCTGGTGGACGCCCTGCAGGGCCCCGGCCGGGCGGTGGTGTTCGCGCCCGAGCCGCAGAAGATGATCGCGGTGCTCGGCCAGGTGGCGCGGGGGCAGGCGCGCCTGGAGCAGCGGACGGTGAAGGTGCCCTCGCCCGCGCCCCTCCAGGGCGGCTCGCAGGAGGTGCCCGTCGCTCCGCCGCTGGAGTCCGAGCCGGCGCCGGCGGACGGGAAGAGGCCTTCTCCGCCGCCGGCGCAGCGCTACGTTCCCTCGCTGCCGCGGCAGAACGTCTTCAAGAAGAAGAAGTGATCAGGGCGCGCGGCGCTGGATCACCGCCACGTCGCGCCAGCGGCCTTCCTGCACGAAGATCTGCTCCGCCCCGGACTGCACCGTGAGCTCGCGCGCGCCCGTCCACCGCAGGCGCACGGGCACGCTGCCTCTGGCGATGAAGACGTCGCTGCGCGCGGCTTGCGGGGCGTCCTTGGAGCGCAGCGCAACGTGGGTGGTGAGGGTGTCCGCGCAACGCACCTCGAAGAGGTCCGCCTGCGCGCGGCCGTCGGGCGAGAGCGAGCCCTCGATCTCGTGCGAGGAGCAGGGCGCCGCCTCCGGCGACCTTCGCCAGACCCAGAAGCTGGCCAGGGCGATGGCCAGCATGAGGACGGACAGCGCCGCGAGCAGCTTCAAGGGCTGAGGCGCTCCATCATGCGCGGGAAGGGGATGGTCTCGCGCACGTGGTGCAGCCCGCAGATCCAGGCCACCGTCCGCTCCACTCCCAGGCCGAAGCCGGAGTGGGGGACGGAGCCGTACTTGCGCAGGTCGAGGTACCAGGCGAACGCCTCGGGCGGGAGCTTGTGCTTCTCGATCTCCGCCTTGAGGGTGGCGTAGTCGTCCTCGCGCTGCCCGCCGCCGACGATCTCGCCGTATCCCTCCGGCGCCAGCACGTCCA
>Ga0335085_10008227_pt1 | contig 15954 bp, 12 predicted proteins | sample Lox_Sample_45_FD_206712 | JGI IMG/M metagenome (GOLD analysis project Ga0335085, IMG submission 206712) | Soil microbial communities from Loxahatchee National Wildlife Refuge, Florida, United States - Lox_Sample_4.5 | ecosystem: Environmental > Terrestrial > Soil > Wetlands | place: USA...
CGTGGTCTCCACCAGCTCGAACTTGACGCCGGCCGCGTGCATCGCGCGCTCGATGCGCGTGCGCAGCTTGCGGCCCATGCCCCGCCCGCTGGCGGGGTTAAGGATCAGGAGGGTGTGCGGGGCGGGCGGCCCAGGTCGGTGCGCCATCGGTGGCAGCGAACCTAGCACCGCCCCGCGCGGCCGGAAAGCGCCGAGCCCTCAACGCCGCGGCCGCGCGGCCCGTAGCTTCCAGCACCCGACACCGACGCCCAACGACTCCGAGGCAGAGATGCTGCGCACTTCCGCCGCCGTGCTCCTCCTGGCGTTCGCCGCCCCCGCCCCGCGCTCCCCCGCGCGACCCTCGGCCACGCGGGTCCGTCTGGTCCCGGCGCCCGAGGGCAACGAGGCCCGCTTTCGCGTCAAGGAACAACTCGCGATGCTGACCATGCCGAACGTGGCCGTCGGCGTCACCAGCCGCATCACCGGCGCCCTGGTCCTCGATGGAGGCAAGGTCGTGCCGGCCGAATCGCGGTTCTCCGTCGCCCTCGACTCCCTCAAGAGCGACCGCGACCGGCGCGACGGCTACATCAAGCATCGGACGTTGGAGACGGACCGGTTCCCTACGGCCGACCTCGCCGTCACCGCTCTGCCCGGCCTCCCCTGGCCGCTGCCCGACTCCGGCACGATGACCTTCCAGATCGTCGGCGACCTCACGATCCACGGCGTGACCCGTCCGTCCACCTGGCAGGTGACCGCCGAGGCGAAGGACGGCGGCTTCACCGGAACGGCGTCCACCCGCGTCAAGTTCGAGGACTTCGGGATGACGCAGCCCCGCGTGGCGATCGTGCTGAGCGTCGAGGACGACATCGGGCTCGAGTACCAGTTCCACCTGATTCCCGAGCGCGCGGGACACTAGCCCCGCGTCCCGCGCGGACGCCGCCGCGCGCCACACGCGCAGCGTGACGCAGGCCACCGGGATCGCTGGGCGGCCGATCACGCCCGTGACCCGAGGCGCTCGCAGGCTGTCTCTAGACAGTTCCCCCACACGGAGACAGCGATGACGCGGCTCTCGAACGCCATCTTCTCGATGACGGCCCTTGCAGTCTTCTGCGCCGTGAGCGCGCCGGCGCTGCGCGGCCAGGCTCGCCCCGACACGGCCGACCAGGCGGTCCAGCGCGTGAAGCGGATGCGCCAGGGCGCCGGCCTCCGGGTCGGCACCTGGGTGGTCTCCAACCTCGACACGCCGAGCGGCGCTTCGTCTTCGACTCTTCCCGCCTTCGAGGGCTACTGGCAGAAGGGGCTCGACCGGCACCTGGTGATCGAAACGAGCGCCGGGCTCTGGCACCGACAGGAGAGCTCGGGCTCCGGCACGAGCGCCGAGAGCGTGGGCAGCTTCATCGTCCCGCTCTTTACCGCGCTCAAGCTCTATCCCTTTACCGGGCCCGAGGACCGGCTCGAGCCCCTGGTGAGCGCGGGGGCCGGGTTCGTCCTCGGACTCGACAAGCAGAACACCGTGAGCGGCGGACTCCTGGGGGGCGGCGGCGGGAGCTCCGCGCTGAACGTCGTGGCCGGCATCGGAGCCAAGGGCGCGGCCGGTGTGGAATACCGCATCAGCCAGGCCTTCGGTCTGACCGCCCTCGCCGGCTACCAGTACATCGTGTTCGCCCAGGACGTCGGCGGGCAGAGCAGCTACAAGGGCTTCATGCTCTACGCGGGCCTCACTTACCGCTTCCAGTACTAGCGGAGGGGGCTCGGCGCCGGGCCGTAACGCACGGCGGCATCGGCATTTGCGTCGCGGGTGATGAAGTACTACGTTGGCACCCGAACATGGCCGATGCCCTGGAGCGCCTGCGGCTAGCAGTAGCCGACCGGTACGCCGTCGAGCGGGAGCTCGGGGCCGGCGGGATGGCCACCGTGTACCTGGCCGAAGACCGCCGGCACCACCGCCACATCGCGCTCAAGACCCTGCGCGGGGAGCTGGCGGCCTCGATGGAGGCCCAGCGCTTCCTGGTCGAGATCGAGATCGCGGCGGCGCTGACCCACCCGCACATCCTGCCGTTGTACGACTCGGGCGAGGCCGACGGCATCGTCTACTACGTGATGCCGTACGTCGAGGGCCCTTCCCTGCGCGAGCGGCTGGTCGGCGAGCGGAACCTCCCGCTGCACGAGGCGCTCAAGATCGCGCGGGAGGTGATCGGCGCGCTGGACTACGCGCACCGCCGCGGGCTGGTCCACCGGGACATCAAGCCCGAGAACATCATGCTCTACGAGGACGCCGCGCTGGTGACCGACTTCGGCATCGCGCTGGCCCTCCACTCGGGGCACGCGGGGACGCAGGCGGAGGAGTCCGGGCTCGCGATCGGCACTCCCGTCTACATGAGCCCCGAGCAGGCGATGGGCGATCCCGTGGATTCTCGCAGCGATCTCTACTCCGCGGGCTGCGTGCTGTACGAGATGCTCACCGGGACGCCGCCTTACACCGGCGACACGCCGATGGCGATCACGGCGCAGAAGCTCGTGGATCCGGTCCCGCCGCTCCGCAGCTTGCGCGACGACGCGCCGGAGGCGCTGGACGCCGTCCTGCAGCGGGTGCTCGCCGCGAAGGCCGAGGACCGCTACTCGACCGCCGCGGAGCTCGCGGCGGCGCTGGAGATCGCGGCCGGCGGCGAGACGCCGGGCAAGGCCCGGCGCACCGGACTCGCCTCCGCGGCGGGCCGGGCGTCAATCGCCGTCCTCCCGTTCACCAACGTGGGCGGCGAAGAAGACAGCGAGATCTTCAGCGACGGCATCGCCGAAGAGCTGACCAACGTGCTGTCGAAGCTGGACGGCCTCAGGGTCGTGGCGCGCGCCTCGGCCTTCGCCTTCAAGGGGAAGCAGGAGGACGTGCGCGAGATCGGCCGGCGCCTCGGCGTGGGCACCGTGCTGGAAGGAAGCGTGCGGCGCTCCGGTAACCGGGTCAGGCTGACCGCCGAGCTGGTGAGCGTGGCGGACGGCTACCGCCTCTGGTCGGAGCGCTACGACCGGGAGGTGGAGGACATCTTCGCGATCCAGGACGAGATCTCCGCCGCCATCGCCGAGGTGCTCCAGGCGAAGCTGCTCGGCGCGCCCAAGGCCTACGCCACGGAGCCGACGCCCACTGGGGATCCCAAGGCGTACCAGCACTACCTGCGCGGCCGCCACCTCTGGAACGAGCGCACGACCACCGCGCTCCTGGCCAGCGTCGAGGAGCTCGGCAAGGCGCTCGCCATCGATCCCCGGCACGCGCAGTCGTACGCCGCCATCGCCGATTCGTTCGTCATCCTCGGCGTCTACAGTCTCCTGCCGCCGGACGAGGTGATGCCGAAGGCGAAGACCGCCGCCGAGCAGGCGCTGGCGATCGACGCGTCCCTCGCCGAGGCGCACACGTCGCTGGCCTGCGTGCGGGCGCTGTACGAGTGGGACTGGGCGGCGGCGGACGCCGGCTTCCGGCGCGCGATCGCCCACAACCCGCAGTACGCGACGGCGCACCAGTGGTACGCGATGAACTGTCTCGTGCCGCGCGGCCGGTTCGCGGACGCCCGCGCCGAGCTGGAGCGCGCGCTCGAGCTGGACCCGTTGTCGCTCGCCGTGCGCATGAGCGTGGGGCTCTGCCACTTCTACGAGCGGGAGCTGGCGTCGGCGGCCGCGGCGCTGCGGGAGACGCTGGAGCTGAAAGGCGACTTCGGGACCGCGCACTACTTCCTCGGCCATGTCCACATCGCGATGGGTCGCTACGACGACGCGATCGCCGCGCTGGACCGCGCGGTGACGCTCCAGGGCGGCAGTGCCGAAACGGAGGCGGCCCTCGCGACGGCGCACGCGTTCGCCTACCACCGGGACGAGGCCGAGCGGCGCCTCGGCGAGCTGGAGCAGCGCTCGCGCGCGAGCTACGTCTCGCCGGCGCTGCTTGCGCAGATCCACATCGGCCTCGGCAACCCCGAAGCGGCGCTGGAGCGGCTCGAGGAGGCCGCGGCACTCCGGGCGGCGGACGTCGTCTGGCTCAAGATCCATCCGATCTACGACTGCGTGCGCGGCCACCCGCGATTCCGCGCCCTGCTCACCCAGCTCAACCTCGGCTAGGCTCGTGTCCCGCGCATTCGTCAAGGAAGACGACGGCGGCCCCGAGCGCCGCTACGTGCTGCCCAAAAAGGGCGACCCCGGGTACGACGCGGCCGCCGCGTCGGCGCTGCTCGAGGGAGCGGACGTCGGGGATTCCTACGGCGCGGAGCGGGCCACCGGCTACCGCTGGGGCGAGCCGAAGCTCAAGCCCCACGTCGAGCGCATCCTGCGCGAGGCGCGCGCGGAGCAGAACGACCGCCTGGCGCAGCTGGCCGAGCGGTTCCTCGAAGAACAGCCCTAGTGGGGCCCGTTCAGGACGCGAAGCCGCTTGATGCGGCTCCTCGGATGTTGGCGGGCGCGCAAAGGGGTCGCGGACCCGCGACCCCTTCCGGCGTGGCAGAGACCTCCACGCAGCACACCCGCAATGTGGGTCCAGTATGCCCTCGGCCGGCAGGCCGAGTCAAGAGCCAGGGTGCGGGTGGAGAGACTCGAACTCTCACGGGCTCGCGCCCAACACATTGCGGGTGTGCCGCGTCTACCGGTTCCGCCACACCCGCACCGCCGTCCGGCAGTTGGCGGACACCGGCTGCAGCGACGCGCACCCGCAGCGCGCCTTGCCCCTGGCCGCGGGAAGGCTAGCATCTTGCGGGCCGAACCCGGCACAGATTCGCTGCGGCGCGGACCGCTTCTACGCGCCGCGCAGGCGTTCCAGGGCGTCAGTTTCTCGAGACTCGTCCTGATGCCCGCAACCGCGTCCCTGCCCGACGCTTTCCCCCCGTGACAGAGTACAGGGGCAATACAAGTCGGGATTGGTGGCCTTGACGGCGGCGCGTCGGAGCTTAGGTGTTGAGGCGATGGCCATGCCGAGCGCCGAAGGTTCGCGAGTTGGCTCGGGCGCGGTGCGTCTCGCCACGCGCAGACACGCGCGGCGCCTCCGCGGCGAAGCGGTACTGGCCGCGCTGGTGGCGTGCGCGACATGCACCCACGGCGAGGTCACCGTGCTCGAACCCGCCGCCAAGCCCCCCAGCGGCGCGCTCACGCTCACCATCCTGCCCGGAGAGGCCGCGGCGGAGCTGGGCTGGACGGCCGGCATCCCGGGCGCCGAGGTCATCCTGGCGCCGAGTGTGAAACCGAGGGCGCTGGGCGCTGGGGACACGGCGACGGGACCGCCGATCGATACGCTGGTCACCGACAGCGCCGGGCACGTGAGCGTGCCCGCTCTGCCCGCCGGCTGGTACTACGTCGAGGTGCGGCGGTGGCTGACCCCCGCAGAGCGGGGCCGGCTCGCTCCCGGCGACGACCTCATCGGTTTCATGACCCAGGAGGTGGTGGAGCGCGGGAGTGCGACCCTGTCCGTGCCGGGGAGCCACCGCCGCTCCATCGTCATCAGCGAAGTGTCGACCTTCCCCCAGACTGTCACCGCCGAGACTTATTACTCCTACGGCGGCTACTTGGAGCTGGCGAACAACTCGGACACCACGGTCTACCTCGATGGCCTCGTCATCGGGCTCATGTCGGGCGTAGCGGAGAACTCGCAGGGCACTAATTGCGCGACGATGGCGCCTTTCGACAACGACGCACTCGGCGTCTGGGTATGGTACATGGACTCGCTCCCAGGGACGGGGCACGACCATCCGCTCGCGCCGGGCGCCGTGGCGCTCATCGCGACCGATGCGATCGACCACAGGCCCCTCAGCCCGCTGTACGGCTTGGATCTCAGCCACGGCGACTTCGACATGTGGGGAAGCGCTGACGCGAAACCCCCAGGTATCCCGGAGAGCATCCCCATCTCCACCAACGGGGTGTGGGATGAAGGGCACGGCATGATCTTCAGCTTCGGCCTCGCCTCGGCCATCGTCGTGGCTCTGCCTGTGGACACGACATCGCTCCCGAAGGTACAGGCGTACCAGGTCGACCACGGGTGGGTTGAGCGGATACCGCGCGACCACATCCTCGACGTGTTGTTCGCCTATTGGCCGGATCTCGTCACCGTCTACAACAACCTGTGCCCCATCCAGGTGAGTAGCGCGTTCGACCGCCGGCCGGCGCCGCTCTTTTGGTCCGAGCTTCCGGACGGCACGTGGTGGTCGAGGGGCGCGTATTCCATTCAGCGGAAAGTGGCGTACACGCGGGCCGACGGGCGCAAGATCCTGCAGGACACGCGCAGCACCGAGGCTGACTTCTTCATCGGGCTCCGCACGCCATTTGCGCTTCCGTGAGGCTCGCGCGAGGCCGTCGGCCCCGTGCGGCGGAAGCCCCGCCGGGATACGTTGACCTCGGTGGGGCTTCCACTGCATAGCTCGCGGGCGACGTCTACGCCTTCGACCTGCGGGCCTCCGTCCCTCGCCCGGTTACTCGTGGCGCGGGCGCGCGGTGATCACTCTAGGCATACGCAGCAGTACCCCGGGTCTACGCATCTGGAGGAACCGTAGGGTGGGTTTCCGCAGCGGCTCACACAATTCATGCTGTCCGTAAACCGGTCGCCCGAGTTGATGCACGCGCCGAGATTGGAGGGTGGCTTGTAGAGGCAGCCGGTGTAGACGGCCCGCGCGAGTGCCTGGTTGGCGCCGAAGGCCAGCGCGCCCACGATGCCGAGCCCGTACATGATGGTTGAGATCCTGCGGATTGTGCGGAGCATACGTCCTCCTCCCAACTGAAGTGGAACACCAAGAACGCTAGCGGCCACGGCTTCCTGCGGCAGGCAATCCCGTCAAGCTCGAGACCGCATCGGCGCGCGGCGGGAGCGTGGTGGCCGCGCGAAAGACCGAGTCCAGCACGGCTGCGCTGTCCAGCAGGCCGGTACGGGCGTACAAGACGCGTCCCCCGTCACCGAGCACCATCGTCCCCGGCGTTGCCACAGCCCGATAGAGGTCCGCGAGTCTTCGCTCCGGGAACGTGAGTACCGGGTACGTGAGGTGATTGGCGAGCGCGTAGGCCCGCGTGGGCTCTGCGGGATCCAGCGATACGGCGTACAGCTCGATCTTCAGCGTCGTCACGCGCCGCAGCGAATCGGCGATCCGCTCCCAGACGGGGAGCGTGGCCCGACAGTACGGACACGTCGTGCGCAGAATGAAGAGGACCTGCCGCGTCGCGGGCGCGGCAGCGGCGCCGATGGTGACCGGGGCCCCATCGAGTGTGGTCGTGCTGAACGCGGGGACCTCAAGGCCGGCGTGGGGCAAGATCGCCCAGAGGCGCAGTCGCTCATAGGCGCGGCTGAGATCGCGGTACCGCGCGCCGAGTGCTGCAACGAGCGCCGCGCACACAGCGACGGCGATCCAGGGAGCGGCGCGCACGAGAACCGGGCGTGTGTCCATGCGGCGAGTCTTGGACGTTCGGAGCGGCCGCGCAATACTGATTTCTGTAAGGCTGCACGCTGTCACGGCCAGAGTGCAGTCGGGATTACGCCGGTCCCTCCGGGGAACCAGGCTCAGTATCGGCGGCGATTCGCGCCAACAGGACTGCGGCCTTCACCAACTCGCGTCTGGAGTGCAGGCCGAGCTTCTGCACGATGCGCCGCACGTGAAACGACACGGTCGTCCGTGTCACGTGCAGCTCCCGCGCGACCTCAGAGAGCCTGGCTCCGTCGCCAATGAGGAGCACGACCTGCCTCTGGCGCGCCGTGAGTGAGCCCAGCGTGCGGCGCATCGCCTCCAGCTCATCGGGCCTAAAGAGCGGAACGTCCGGCGGTGGCGAATCTGATGTGGTGTTCATCGTCGCCTCCCAAGGGCCCCAGGGGGGGGGGGGCGTCAGTGAGTGTTCAAGATGGCGACCAGGCGTCAGCCCGGCGTGAGGGAGGCCGGGCTGTCGCCTGGCGGTAACGCCAAACCCCGAGGCGATCAGTACTTATCGCTGGGCCCCGGGCGCCGTCAGCGCCACTCCAAACACCACGGATGTCGCCGTGCGGCTTCCGTCGGGCCGGAAGCCCGAGGCCAGCTGGAGCCCGTAGGTCGTCGGCGCGAGCGACTCCGTCCGCGTTGAGGCCCACACCGCCATGCCGTCCCGCACCTGCCACCGGAGCGAAAGGGACAGCGCGTACACCGACGCCTCCGTCGCCTCCACCTCGATCTCCGGCGCGATCATCGTCTGATAGGCCGTCCCCCGTGCGAGCGGCTCCGGGATCGTGCCATTCGGGAAGTATGTTGCGTACGCTGCGCCGGCGGAGATGAACAGCCGCTTCAGCACGGTCTTGCCCACCTCGACTGCGACCCCCGGCGTGAACGCCTTGAGATCGGTCCCAATGCCCGCCATCGAGTCCGTCCGCTGGCGCCGGTCGCTCACGACAGAGAACACCGCGACACCCGTCCAACCGTCCTCGGTCGGCAGGAGCCGGATCTCCGCGCTCCCCGAGAGCGCATGCTCGCGGGCACGGAAGACCACCGCCCCGGAATCCGCTACGAGATCACCGTTCCCCGTGAGCGACCTGTAGCGTCCCTGGAGGGTCACGAGCCACTGGCTGCCCAGCGCGCGCTGGACCGCGGCGCCCACGCTCCACGCGTGCGTTTCCCAGTGATCCTCCGCGGGATTGTCGGTGTACTGCTGACTCCAGAGCCCCTCGCGGTAGTGGGCCGCCTCACCGAATACCACCCAGCGAGCGCCCGCCAAGGTCCCGCTCGCGCCCCCGCCGCCCGACACTTCGTTGCTCTCCAGGCGGCGGTAGTAGTTGTTCACGTCCTGCGCGGGAACGTCGGCGTAGCCCTCGAGCTGGTAGACGCGCCCCGGCTCCGTGAGCCGGTTCATGTCCACGGTCTCTGCCCCGCCGCTCCAGCGCCCGTGGATGCCGAGCACGAGCCCCGAGTCGCCGAAGCTGCGCGTGATGCCCAGCGTCGCGGCCGGCGTCACCTGGCGGTCGAACCGAATGAACGCGGCGTGTCTCGTGTAGTCGTTCCGCGACTCGTAGCCCAGTGCCCCGCCGAGCCCCCACGCGCCCACCCGCGCGCCAGCCGCACCCTCCATCCGCAAACGGATCCGGCGCATGGGGCTCTGCGCCGTGTCCGTCACGGCGAACGGGTTGCTGGTGTAGGGCTGCGCCTGGTCGGCGTACGTCCCGGGGTCCTGCAGCTCCTGGTCCACCACGATGCGCCCGATCGCGGCTCCGCGCCGGCCGATCGGCTGCCACGACAGCGCCGAGACCTGCGTGAGGTCCGCGCCGCCCGGATCGAGCGGCCGATGATAGTCGCCCGATTGGCCCGAACGGGCGCCCATGAAGTTGCTGTATTCGGGTCCGACCTCGGCCGGCAGCGCGCCCGGGTTTCCCCCGAGCCAGAAGAGCCCCACTCTGGGCGTCGGCAACAGGAGGAGCGGCAGCGCGTCCGACGCGCTCGGCAACAGGCGCGGGAGGTCCGCGTGCGAATCCACCGGGCTCCATTCCTGCATCCACGCCGGGAGATCGCGGCCCTGCGCGAGGCCGAGCGACTGCGCAGCTCCCGCCCGGGCGGCGACCACGGCGGCGAGCGCCCACAGTGCGACTGGCGCGCGCGCTCTCATCGGGACGTGCCGCCCCAGAAGGCGGCGAGCGGCAGCCACAGCTCGACGCCGAACCGCGTCGCCGAGTACAGGATCGCCGACTCGGTGGCGCTCCCCCACTTCCCGATCTTGTCCAGCGCGTTGTAGGCGTAGACCGACAGCCGTCCGCCCAGCGGCAGCGTCTTGGACACCTGCAGGCTCAGCAGCCAGTCCGTAGGGCTCCCGGTCGGGCTGAAGATGTCCCCCCGCGCGATGTGCAGGTCGTTGTACTGCGGCTGGCCGCGCTCGCTCGCGGGTACCGGCACGAGTGCGCCGGCGCGGGTCATGTAGCCGGCCCACGAGAGCGAATCGCTGCCGCCGATGTCCCCGTACGTCGAGCGCAGCGTGTACTGCACCGTGAACGTCGCCACCAGGCCCATCGCCGGCTGGCGGTGGATGAGCCGCGTGGTGAGCACCATCAGCTGGCCCATGGTGGACGTGCCGGGCCAGTACGGGATGCGCGCCTGCGTCTGGCTCACCTGGAAGGCCGAGAACCCGCTCGGAAACTCGATGCCGACCTTGTCCACGCGGTTCCAGTACCAGGCGCCCTGTATCTGCACGCCGGTCTGCAGCCCCGGAATGTCGCGCACGGTCGCCGTCAGCTCCAGGCCCCGCTCATTCAGCGTGAGGTTGTTCGCGCGGTGGTAGATGAGCGCTGGTACCGTGTCGTAGGAAGACGGCGGCTGAATGATCGTCGGCGGCACGCCGGTGCCCTGAGTGGTGTCGGCGAGCTGGTAGTGCGCGCGCAGCAGATAGGTCGGCTGCGGCTCGATGCCGACACCGCCGTTCAGCCTGTCGAGGAATCCCACCAGCGAGAACTGCATCCCGGCGCTCGGGACGTCCGCCTCCACCCCCAGCTCGGCGCGGTCCGCCTTGGAGAAGCCGAGCGACGGATTGGTCGGGTCCAGGATGTACGTCGTCAGCGCCGCGAGCCGCTCGGCCGGATTGATGGCGAACCAGTTGACGTTGACGACGTCGTAGTACTGCGGCGCCGGATAGAGGTCGGCCAAGGCCGGCGTCTTGGCCATCCGCCCGGCGCCCGCGCGCAGCCGCAGCCAGGGCTGCGGCGCGTACTCCACGTTGAGCCGCGGCTGGAGCGCGTTGTCCCGCACGCTGGAGAACCAGGAGCTGCCGCGATGCAGCTGGTCGAGCCGCAGGCCGGCCTGCACGTCGAACCGCCCGGCGGCACCCACCCGGTAGGAGGCGCGATCGTCCACGTAGAAGGCGGTGGTCACCTCGGGCGGGATGACGTCGAAGCGGCGCGGCCGGTCGAAGCCCTGGACACCGTTGAACGTGGTCTGCGGCGGGTACTCGATATTGAACTGGTAGCCCGCGCCCGCGTTCCACTCGCGCCGCAGCTCGGTGCCGGCGCGCAACTCGTGCGACGCGCCCAGCGCCTGACCGAACTTCGTCCACTCCAGGCGCGTGTAGAGGTCCCGCGGGCCGCCGTCCACATCCACCCGCGCCTGGTAAGAGCCGCCGATGAAGTGTCCGATCGCGAAGCCCGTGTCGAGGTTCGAGGTGAACGGCGTCTCGCCCCGGATCTCCGGCGCGGTGGACCAAGACCGCTGCTGGATGGCTTCGAACGACGCGGTCAGGTCGAGCCGCGAGTCGTGCCCCAGCCGGAGCCGCGCGCGCTCCGAGAACTGCAGCCCCGCGTCCCTGCTGCTCGTTCCCGTCTTCGGCTGCTCGAGCGTCGGCGCCTCGTCGTCGTACAGCTTGTAGAAGTCGAACCGCGTGTCGGCCACCAGGCGCGGCTCGGCGACTTCGTCCGGCTCGGCGGCCGTCGCGCCGAGGATCAGGCGGTGGGCCAGCTCGCCCGAGAGCCGGTAACCGCTGTAGTCGTTCACGCCCGGATTCAGCATCGTGCGCGTCACGTCCACCATCGCGGTCGCCGTCTGCCGCGCGCCGAACGCGGTCCCGCCCACGAGGCTGCCGGCGAGCGTGTGCGCGTCGTAGAGGCCGGAGAGCAGCGGGTCCACCACCCCGGCGTGCGTGTCCACGACGATGACGCCGTTGGTGACGTCGCCGTAGTGCGCCGACGGGATGCCGCGGATCACCTCGACGCGCTCGATCGTCGAGGCGGGGATTCGGCGCAGGTCTATCCCGCCGCCCACGGAGTTGGGGAAGGTCAGCTCCCCCGAAGGCCCGAGAGTCTGCAGGTTGGCGTTGTTGGAGAGCGGGACGCCGTTGACGACGATCTGGGTGCCGAACGAGGCCAGGTTCTGCGCCGACGGCTGCGCGACGTTGGAACTCCCGGGGGCCGCGCCGCCGAACCCGACCGGAACGGCGCCCAGGGAGATCTGCTGGACGCCGTCGAGGCCCGGCGGCTGGAGCACCTGGCCCGGCAGCAGCTCGAGGATGCCCGCCAGGCTCGTGGCCGTCTGGTTCTTGATGGCCTCGGTCTCGATCACGCTCGCGGTGCCCAGCTCGCCGCGGGCGCGGCCCACCGGCTCGGCGGTGACGGTGATGCCGGGGACCTTGAGCGGGCTCGAAGCCATCTCCAGGTCCACGACCATCTCGCCGCTCGTCGGGACCTCTACCTGCTTGCGGCTCGGCGCGAAACCGATGCGATTGACGCGCAGCGTCTGCGGGCCGGCGGGGACGCCGACGAGCCGGTAGAAGCCCGCAGTGTCGGTGAGCGCGGCCCATCCGGTGCCCTCGACCAGCACGCGTGCACCGTCAACCGGCACGCCCTTCACGGCGTCGGTCACGTGGCCTGTGATCGTGGCGGGCGCACGCGGTTGCTCCTGTGCCACGGCGCGCGGCGCGGCGGCGAAGAGCAGAGCGGCCGCGAGGGCCGCCGCGCCGCGGACGCGCTGCGCGCCCCTTGGCGTAGCGTGCACGGCGCTTGTCATGGCACGTCCATTGATCCGGTAGAAGTGGCCGCCGCAGCACCCTCCCCTGCACCAGAGGCCCGACGCGTCTGATAACTACGAAACCGGCGTCAGCCGGGCGTTAGGCTCGCTCACGCCAAGGTAGCTCAACCGACCCACCGGCGGCTCCAGAATCTGGAGCACTCCGGTCGGATAACACCCGCTCAGGGCATGGATGTAGACGTGATCAGCGGGCGCCGGCGCTGCCGGCGACCGCGCGACGGAAGGAAGGTCTGAGGCTTAGGCGGCTGCCGGTTGCTGGGGCTCCGGCGCGCGAGCCCGCATCGGCGTCTCGTTCCAGAGCCGCACCATCAGCAGAGCGCCGATGAGCGAGAACGGCATGAGCATCCAGGTCCAGACGCCCCAGCCCCACTTGTCGAGGAAGTGCCCCAGCAGGAAGCCGGTGAGACCCGACGCGAGGTATTGCACGCCGTCCAGCATCCCCGCGACCGTCGCCGCTCCCTTCGAGCCGCCGAAGTCCATCGAGGCCGTGCCCGTCAGCATCCCGTGCACCCCGAAGATCCAGATGCAGGTGATGCCGATCATGTACGCGGCCAGCACCGGCGCCGATTGCCCGAGGATGAAGAGGCAGATGATCTGGGCGAGGTAGAAAAGCAGCGCGACGGGCGGCCGCCGCGACTGGAACAGGCGGTCCGACATGTAGCCGGCCAGGAGCGCGCCCACAATCCCGCCCACCGTGACGCCGAACGACGCGACGTTGAACAGGCCGGTCCCCGGGGTTATGTGGTGCACCTCCTTGAGGAACGGCACGAACCACAGCATCAGCCCCTGCCGGACGAACCCCGTGCAGAACTCCGCCACCGCCAGCGTGATGATGATGGGGTTGGTGAAGACTCGCGTCGCGAGATGGTGCCAGTCCACCGGCTTGTCGCGGTCCGCGTCGTGCGCCGTCGCGTCCTCGGTATCGAAGTTCGGAAAGCCGGCCTCGGCCGGCGTGTTCTTCACCAGGACCGCATCCACCACGGCCATGATGCCGATGGCGGCGGACGGGATCAGGAAGACCCAGTACCAGGCGAAGTGGGCGAGGATCCATCCGCCCACGCCGAGCGCGAGGAGGTACCCGCTCGAGATCATCACGCCGAAGATCCCGCCGAATACGCCGCGCTCCTTCACGTGGAACCACGGCGCGTTCGCCTTCACGATGGACATCGCCCCGTACGACTGGAAGTACTGGCTCACCGCGAAGAGCAGCGACATTCCGACCACGATCTTGGTCTGCCACCCGCCCAGGAACAGCAGGCCGATCAGCAGGTTCAGGGCGGCCGTGCCCACCGCGCCGATGAGGATCGCCTTCTTCCCCCCGATCCGGTCGGACAGCGGGCCGTTCACGATCACCGACAGCGCGTAGGTCCAGAACCCGGCCGTCGCGATCGTCCCGAACTGCGCCTTGTCGAGGTGGAAATGGTCCATGATCGTGGACGAGGAGACGTTCAGGTTGTAGCGACCCATGTAGAAGGTCGCGTACGTCAGGCCGAGCGGGAACCAGTTCCAGAATCGGCGCGTGCGGTAGGCGCGGCTGTGACCCATCGGGTTCGGCATCGCAGGCTCCTACTTCGGCGAGGCGTGCATCAGGTCCCAGAGGAGCGCGCAGACCTGCTCCAGAACGGTCCCGAGCTTCTTCGGGTCGTCGGTCACCTCGGGCTCGTTGTCGAACACGGCGAACGGCACGTCGAAGTCACGGATCCGGATCCGGCCGAGCTTCCGGCCGCCCGAGAGCTTCTCCCAGTCGTTCGTCTTGTAGTAGAACTCCATCTTCTCGTCGGGGAGCCCGTGGAACAGGATGGAGTCGGCCTGGGCGGGATCGAAGCGGCGCCGGTTCTTCCGGACCGACTCCTCGAAGGAGACGTTGATGTAGACGATCCCGGCGCGGCTCAGGATCTCGTCGGCGAGGTGTGAGAACGCCTCGGCGAAGCCGTTCTCGCCGCCGCGCGAGAACTCGACCAGCACCGTCTGGCGCTTCGTGAAATCGGGATCGCGGGCGAGCTTCTTCCGGAACTCGAGGTTGATCCGGCCGATGAACAGGTTCCAGAGGTGCTCGCCCTTGAAGTAGTAGTTCTTCGTCGTGAAGACCCGGCTCTGGCCGAGGCGCTCGAGCAGGTCGTCGATCTCGAAGGTCTCCCAGACGAAGGGGAAGTCGTCGATCTCCTCGAACGCGCCGATGTGGAAGCGCATCGCGCGCGTCTGCTCGTCCGTCTTCTTGAGGAAGTCGATCGTCTCGCTCTTGCCGGCCGCCGGGCGGCCGATGAGGATGATCGTCTCGAACCGCTCGCTCACCTTGCCCCCTGGCCGCGCAACGTTGCGCGATAATCTACCGCCCCGGGGCCACGTCCCCCAACTTGGCGAGCAGCGACTGCAGGGCGTCGGCAGCCAGGCTGGACTTCACGGTGATGAGGATGTTGCCGAGGCTCACGGTGCCGGTGGAGAACGGGTAGGCCTCCGACGCCGGCATGACGCGAAGGGCCGTCACGACGGCGGGGCCCGCACCGCGCACGGCCGCCCCTGCCCTGGTCTCGGTCAGGACGATGCGCTCCCCCGCCTGCGTGAGCTGCGCGACCCGCACGCGCGTGCGGGTGCCTGCCGTGGACTGGGTGATGCTCTCGATGAAGAGACCGTCGATGGCTCCGAGCGTGCCGCCCAGCGTCGTGGTCGCGCCCGCACGGTCCACCGGGGCCCATCCGCCCGCGGCGAGGTCGCGGTCGGGCTCGGCGGCGGCAACCGACCGGGGCTCGGCCGCGCGCGGGGCGGCGGGCGGCGGGGCTTCAACCTTCGCGGCGGACGGCGTGGCGGCGGCCGGGGCCGGCTGCGCCGCAGGCGGGGCCTGCGGCGCCGAAGGCTGGGCGGCGGTCACCGGGGTCGGAGCCGCACGCTGCGGGTTCTCCGTCACGGCAGCCGGCCGCTGCTGCACGGGCTGCGAGACCGGCTGCGTGGGCCGCACCGCGGGCGCGGCCGGGCTCCGGCTCGGCGCCGGGGCCTGGTGCGCGGCGGTCTGCACCGGCTTGGTCTGGCCCGGCACGCGCCGCTCCCCCGGGCGCGACTTGGCCGGTTCGCGCGCCGCGGTCTCGGCGCCCGGTGCCACGGCGCTCGCGGGCGCCGCCCCGACCGTGTGGTCGCCGCGGCCGCGCCCTCCGAACTGGCCCGCCAGATACGCGACCAGGACGAGGACCGTGATCGCGGCCCCCACCGCAACGCGGCGGGTACCTTCCCCGACACCCCACAACTCATCGAACCCGTTCCGAAGCGAGCCGGATGATCCGGCGCCCTCCGCCGGCCGCCCCGGCGCCGCGCTCGACCCGGTGGTCACGCGCCCCGTGGCTTCAGGCTCCCGCGCTTCCGCCGCCCTTGCGGCCGCGGCGGGCGCGGCCGCCGGCGGAGGCGCATCGGCCGCCCGTGGGGCGACGATGCCCCTCGACGCCCGGATCATCTCGACGGACTCCTGCGGGCTGACGAGCCACGCGAGATCCCCGGGGGAGCTTTCCGCCGGCGCCTGCGCCGGCGCCCG
>Ga0335085_10008228_pt1 | contig 15954 bp, 9 predicted proteins | sample Lox_Sample_45_FD_206712 | JGI IMG/M metagenome (GOLD analysis project Ga0335085, IMG submission 206712) | Soil microbial communities from Loxahatchee National Wildlife Refuge, Florida, United States - Lox_Sample_4.5 | ecosystem: Environmental > Terrestrial > Soil > Wetlands | place: USA: Florida...
GGCGATCTCGCGCAAGGAATTCCTCCAGATCTGGCGCGATCCGCGCAGCCTGCTGATCGCTCTGTTCATGCCGATCATGCTGCTCGGCTTGCTCGGCTACGGCGTGCGCCTCGACGCGAAACACGTTCCGCTCTACGTCTTCGATCGCGACGGCAGCCAGGACAGCCAGGCGCTCCTCAAGCGCTTCCAAGCCTCCGAGTATTTCGAGCTCGAACGCGTCGCCGACAACTACGGCGAGGTCACCGCCGCGATCGATGCCGGCCGCTGCAAGCTGGCGCTCGTCGTCCCCCCCGACTTCTCGCGGCGGCTGCGCGACGGTGGCCGTGTCGCCGTGCAGGCGATCGTCGACGCCACCGATGACAACACCGCCAACCTGGCGATCGGCTACGCCACCGCGGTGGTCGGCGGCTTCTCGCAGGATGTGCAGCTCGACTGGATGCGGCGTCAAGGCCTTGCTGGAAACTCCGCGCCGCCGCTCTCGATCGAATACCGGACCTGGTACAATGAAGAGCTGGAGAGCCGGAACTTCATCATCCCCGGGGTCGTCGCCCTGGTCATGACGCTCGTCGGCGCGCTGCTCTCGTCGCTGACCATCGCCCGCGAGTGGGAACGCGGCACGATGGAGCAGTTGGTCTCGACCCCCGTGACCGCTCGAGAGATCATGGTCGGCAAGCTCATTCCGTACTTCGTGATCGGGCTCATCGACGCAACGCTCTGCGTGGTGGTCGGCATCGGCTGGTTCCAGGTCCCCTTCCGGGGCACGGTACTGACCCTCTTCGTCGCCACCGCCCTCTTCCTCACCGTCGTGCTCGGGATCGGCTTCATGATCTCGGTGGCGATTCCCAATCAGCTCGGCGCGAGCGTGATCGCCATCCTGGTCACCCTGCTGCCAATGAACATGCTGTCGGGCTTCGCCTTTCCGATCGACCAGATGCCCGCACCGATTCGGGCCATCACCTACCTGGTGTGGGGACGCTACTACGTCACCATCCTCAAGGCGGTGTTCCTCAAGGGCAGCGGGCTCCGGGCGCTCGCCGGGCCGCTCCTGGCGCTGGTGATCTATGCCACCGTCGTCGGGACCTTCGCCACGCGGGCCTTTCGCAAAACCCTGACGTGAGGAGTCTGCCGTGCGGGCGCGGATCTTCCACATGGTCGTGAAGGAGTTTCTCCAGCTGCGCCGGGACCGCTACGCGCGCATTCGATTGGTGGTGCCGCCCCTCATTCAGATGCTGATGTTCGGGTACGCGGCGACGTTCGAGGTGCACAGTGTTGCCACGGCGTTGATCGACCGGGACAACAGCCAGGAGAGCCGGGACCTGGTGTCGCGCTTCACCGCCGGCGGGCGCTTCCAGGTGATCGCGATCGCGCGCGACGAGGCGGAGCTCGCCCGGCTCATTGACCGTGGGCGGGCGACCGTCGCCATCGAGATCCGGGCGGGATTTGCCGAGCAGTTGCGCAAGGGCGCGACCGCGCCCGTGCAGCTGATCGTCGACGGCACCAACTCCAACACCGCACTCATCGCCCTCGGTTACGTGAACCGGATCGCGAGCGCGTTCGCCAACGACTACGCGAGCCAGTCGATGGCGCGCCTCGCGCCGGCGCGTGTGCGCGTCGTGCCGAGCGTCGAGCTCGAGGAGCGCCCCTGGTACAACCCCGGCTTCTCCAGCCGCTGGTTCTTCGTACCCGGCGTGATCGGCAGCTTGATGTTGGTCATCACCGTCAACCTGACGGCCTTCGCCGTGGTGCGCGAGCGCGAGATCGGCACGCTCGAACAGGTCATGGTCAGTCCGATTCGGCCGATGGAGTTCATTCTGGGCAAGACCCTACCGTCGTTCCTCGTCGGGCTGGTCGTGGCGACGCTCATCACGCTCGTCGGCACTCTCTGGTTCCGCGTGCCATTCCGCGGCAACCCCTTCGTCCTGCTCCTCGGGGTGTCGCTGTTCCTGACGTGCACGCTCGGCATGGGCCTGCTCATCTCGACGCTCTGCAAGACGCAGCAGCAGGCCTTCGCGTCGAGTTTCTTCGTCCTCACCCCGGGCTTCACGCTCTCCGGCTTCAGCTTCCCGATCGCCAGCATGCCGCGCGTCATGCAGTGGCTCACCTACCTCAACCCGCTCCGCTACCTCCTCGTCGTTCTCCGGGGCACCTTTCTGAAGGGCATCGGCCTCGGCGTGCTCTGGCCGCAGATGCTGGCGATGGCGGTGATCGGGGCGACGGTACTCAGCGTGAGCATCTTCCGTTTTCGGAAGTCGCTCGACTGACGGGGAAAGGCGGATCAGGGCCAGTGCGCCGGTGGTCTGAACGGTTTCCACTTTTCCTCGGGTTGCGCCCGACGTAATGTCTCATTGACTGCAGGCGCCAGAATCTGGGTACCCGATCTCCACGAGGACATTGGATTTCCCCATCGATCGCGCGACGAGGCAGCGCTAAAGTAGGGCGCGGAGAGCCCTGTAGAGGTGCACTTGCTGGAATCCGAGGGCGTTGAGCGCAGACTGGCCGCGATCCTGAACGCCGACGTCGTCGGTTACAGCCGCCTCATGGCCCAGGACGACGTGGCCACGCTGCGAACCCTGAAGGTCTACGTCGACGTCATGGGAGGGCTCATTCGTCAGCACGGGGGCCGCGTCGTGGACGCTGTGGGCGACAACGTCCTGGCGGAGTTTCCGAGCGCGGTGGACGCGGTGGCGTGCGCTGCCGACGTTCAGCAGCAACTCGAGGCCCGCAACGCGGACCTACCTCCCGCGCGTCGGATGCTGTTTCGCATTGGCATCGATCTCGGCGATCTCATCGTGGATGGAGACCGGATCGCCGGCGATGGGGTGAATGTTGCAGCGCGCATCCAGGCGCTCGCCGACCCCGGGGGCATCTTGATCTCCGGCACGGTGTTCGAGCAGGTCGGGGGCAAGCTCCCTCTCGATTTCGCGGATCAAGGAGAGCGAAAGGTCAAGAACGTCCCAAGACCGGTGCGCGTCTTCCAGGTGATGATCGGGCCGCCTCGGGAAGGCGAGCGCGAGATCCCTGCCGCCTCCGCCGGGTTGACCGTTCCTGGCTTTGCCGGCCGTCACGCTCTCGCGGTCCTGCCGTTCGCCAACCTGAGCAACGATCCCGAGCAGGAGTACTTCGCCGACGGGCTCGCCGAGGATCTGATCACACGCTTGTCGGCCCTGCGCCTGTTCCCGGTGATCGCCCGGAACTCGAGCTTCGTGTACAAGGGGAGGGCGGTCGACGTGACGGCGGTAAGCCGAGAGCTGGGCGTGCACTACGTGGTGGAGGGGAGCGTGCGCAGGGCCGGCGAGCGGGTGCGGGTCGGCGTCCAACTCATCGATGCCACTACCGGCCTCCACGTTTGGGCCGAGCGCTACGACCGTAAGTTGAGCGACGTCTTCGCGCTCCAGGACGAGATCACGGAGACCATCGTGGCCTCTCTGGGGCCGGCCCTGTCCCGAGCCGAGATCCGCCGGGCGAGGCGCCACGCCCCCGAGAATCTCGACGCCTGGGACTGCGTGCAACGCGGCCTCTGGCACCTGTTGCAGTACAGAAAGGAGGACATCGTTGAGGCGCAGTTCTGGCTGAGCAGGGCGATCCAGCTGGACTCCGGTTCATCCGCGGCCTTCAGCGTCCTGGCCTTCAGCCATCTCTTCGGAATCATCTACCGCTGGTCCGAGTCGCCGGCACACTCACGCGCGGACGCCCTCCGAGCCGCGGAGCAGGCCGTTGCGCTGGATGGGGACGATCCGACGGCGCTGACGGCTCTCGGCTTCGTGTGCTCGCTCATCGGCCAGCACGAGCGCGCCATCGTGGTCCTCGAACGTGCAATCCATCTCAACCCGAGCTCTGCGCTGGCCCACTGGGCCCTGGGCGCCGCGCTGGCACCATCGGGCTGTCCCGACTGCGCGATCCCCGTGATCGAGAAGGCGATCCGCCTCTCGCCCTACGATCCCTGGATGCACGAATTCCTCTTCAGCATCGCCGCCGCGCACTTCCTCGCCGAGCGATACGAGGACGCTGTGACCTATGCCAGGCGGAGCCTGGCGGCGAAGTCCGATCAGCCGGGGGCGTACCGGCTGCTCGCAGCCAGCTATGGGTACCTCGGGCGGAGCGATGACGGAAAGGCTGCGCTCGAAGCGTTGCGCCAGCTCATGCCCGACTTCTCGGCAGCCGACTTGCGGGCATTCCTTCCACCAGCCGTGGCCGAGCGTTACCTCAGAGGTCTGCGTCAGGCCGGCTGGAAGGGGTGAGAGGAAGCATGCCGAAATCGAGGTGAGAACGGTGGACAGCCGCGCGACGGCGCTCATCGCCATCCGCGCTTGTTTCACAGCGGGTTGCCTCGAAGTCCCGTAGCCGTCCGAGACACAGTGAGGGGTGAAAGCTCAACGACGGGGATCGCACGGTTCGTGCGACTCCGGTACGGGGGTCCTTCGACGTGCCGCTAGCTTTCCAGCGAGGGTGGTGCCGGCTCTCTGCTGACCTGAGCTTCCTGAACCCGGTGCCGTCGTATCTTGCGCACCACCACGCGGATCCCGCCTCGTTCGATCACCTCGCCGCCGAGAACCGGACGGCCAAGATGACCGACGACCCAGTCGCTCAGGGTCCGGCTACCGCCAGCGGGCAGGTCGCCCGTCAGGTCGATACCAGCGGCTTCTTGCAAACGCGCCAGGCTGATACCTCCCCCGACCACCCAGGCGTTCCCGGATGCCACTGTGTGCACGGGCAGCCGGTCGTATTCATCCTGGATGTCGCCGACCAGCTCCTCCAGGATGTCTTCCAGGGTGATCATCCCCACCACCTGATTCGCAGCGTCGCGCACCAGCGCGATGTGCGTGTGCTCGCGCAGCAGCCGCTCTAGACCGTTTGCGATCGGCAGCTCATCAGGAAGGCTCGGGATCGGCCGCAGCACGGCGCGCAGGGACGGGCCGTGTGGTGTCAGCCGTAGATGGGCGACGATGTCCTTGAAGGTGACGTAGCCGATGATCGCCTGCGGGTCGCCCGAGCGTTCGGCGACCGGGAAGCGCGTGTGCATGTCCAGGTGGGCGGCGATGAGGCTGTCGGCCAAGGACGCGTTTGCGTCGAGCATGCTGATGTGGTCGGCCGGCAGCATGATGGCGCACACGGGGCGGGTGGACAGGCCGGTGGCACCGACGATGATGCCCTCCTCCCGGTGGCCGATTAGGCTGTAGGCGCGCGCCAACGCCGCGCCAGCGCGGAGCTCCAGCAACTCGGCTGCCTCACTGCTCGCCTCTCCCGGGAGCTTGGGCCGCCAGTAACGCTCTCCCCAGTGGCCGATGGTGGTGACCGCCTTCTCCAACAGCCAGACCGCGGGCCAAACACCCAGCGCGAACCAGCGCATCGTGGGCGACAGCTTCAGGCACAGCCACTCCTTGTTACGCAGCGCGAAGACCTTGGGGACCAATTCTCCGAAGACCATCGTCACCGCGGTCAGCGGCACCACGACCAAGGCGATGGCCAGGGCTTGCGCCAGCCCTGGCGAAGCACCCAGACGGCTCTGCAGCAAGGGCGCGATCAGTTCCTGGGCTTCGGCTCCACCGGTCGCCGCCGCGATGGCCCCGGCCAGGGTCATGCCCAGCTGGGCGACCGCGAAGCTGCCCTCGATGTTCCCTTTCAAGCGCAGCGCCGCATCCGCTCCCCTCCAACTCTCGCCGGCGAGGACCTGAAGGCGGCCGAGGGAGACGGACGCCAGGGCGATCTCGTAGCCGGCGAAGACGCTGTTGACGCCGATCATAGCCAGTATGACGGTTAGTTCGAGGCCCCACACATGAACCTCCCTTGCCGAGGCACGGCAATCCCTCGACCGCCGTACGCGAACGGTAGGTTAAAACAAGGGTGACCAAAGACCGAGAATGGGTCGCTTCGCTTGAGCACGCAGCTGCGCTCGTCGGCGGGGCCGAGGGCGGTCGGGATGTGGAAGAGGTCGATTGGCTGCGTGTCCGGTTCATCAAGTTCGAGGCCCCACGGTCCGTGCAGTCGCCCGGCTGATCAACCGAACGACTCGGCCAGCGCCAAGTACAACGCGAACAGGAAGCCGGCGACGGTCGGGAGCACGACGTGTGATCCCCCATCATGGATGGATTCGGGGATCATCGCGTGGGCAACCAACGCCAGCACGGCTCCCCCGGCCAGCGCTTGGACAAAAATCGCTGCCAGCGATTCAGAGCTGCCGATGAACATTTTCCCAGCCGCCGCGGCCAGCACGCCGGCGAGCAGGACGGTCCCCCAGAGGCTAAAGATGACCATGGGACGGTAGCCGACTTTCGTCAGCATCGCGGTGCTGGCCGCCGCCTCGGGGATGCCGCCGAGGAACATTCCCAACATGAGCGTGAGCGACAGGCTTGCCAGCCCATTGAACTTCGCCCCGATTACCAGGCATCCGGGAATGGTGTCGAGGATGTTCCCGAACACGATCGCCATGCCGGCCCCACGGCCGGCCTCCGTCAACATCTTGGTCGCTTCAGAGCGGCTGATGTGTTCCAGGCTGCGGCTTGCCACCTTCGCCCACGTTGCAGGATCAGATCCGCCAGAGCTCAAGTTGCTGATCGCGCGATCGTGGCTGAGCCGCTCGACCGCTCTGGCCATCGCGGGGTCCGACGTAATCCGCTGTTCAAAGTCCTCTCGGCTGATTTCCAGGAGGTCCGTCTCTGCGACCGATCGGACCGTGGCCGTCCGCGGTCCTCCGCTGAGCAGGGCCATTTCACCAAAGGCGTGTCCGGCACCGAGCTCCGCAATCGACCTTCCGGTGACCGGTCCGCCGTCTGCGGAATCGACCAAGACTTCTACCTTTCCCCGCGCGAGGATGTACAACGCATTGCCAGGATCGCCGGCACGGAACAACATCTCGCCGGGCTCGAGGTGGCGGGTGCGCACGCTCGACAACAGCTCCTCGATCCCTTCTGCGGGCAGGTGGCGCAGTAGATCGCAGTGCGACAGAAGTCCGATCAGCTCCGTTACCTCTTCTTGCTTGCGTTCGAGCGCGTATTCACGAAAGCGCGTCGGGTAGCGGATGGCGGCACCCCTGTTCTCGAGAAAGAGGGACGCCGAATAGTAGGCAATCGCGCCGGTGGCGAAGCCGCCACCCACAAACGCCCACGCCGAACGCGCGTTGAACCCGAGATGGTGCAGCTCTTGTGCCCCCACAAACGCGAGCTCGATAGCGAGCGCGCCGATCAATGCTCCCGCGGCGAAAGCGAGGATGCAGGCCAGCACCCTCTTCGAGAGCGGAACGTAGAGGCCCAGGGCGACTCCCGCGAGGACTGACGACGTTGTCCCCAGGCCGACCAGGGACACGGCCAGGAGGTCTCCCAAGCTATTCATCGCTCCCGCCGATCACCAGTCGAGAGCGTAACCGACACCACGGCCATTCGCGGTGGATAACGGCTGGACCTGACTCGCGTGCGGTCCGATCACTTGGCTACCAAGATCTGCACCGCACCATCGCGCCGCAGCACGTTGACGCCCACGTCGTAGTCGTGGCGGAGCAGTAACAGATCGACGGTCGCGCCGGCCACTTCCAGATTGTGAATCCGCAGCTCGCCCAACGACGCCGGCAGCTGGGGCCGAGTGAAGCAGACTTGCGCCTCGAGGGCGTTGATCTCGAGACCCAGGCACGCCTGCAGGAGGAGGAACACCGAGGCCGCCGACCAAGCCTGCGGGGCGCAGGCGACGGGATACGGCACGGGCCCGTCGCCGGGATCTTGCGGGAAACCGCAGAACAGCTCGGGCATCCGGTGCAGATCGAAGTGCAGCGCCGCCTCGAACAGTCCGGTCCAGATCTGCAACGCCTGCTCGGCCTGACCGTAGCGCGCCAAGCCTCGCGCGATCAGGGCGTTGTCGTGCGGCCACACGGAGCCGTTGTGATAGCTCATGGGGTTGTAGCGGCTCTCACAGGCGGCAACGGTGCGCACACCCCACCCGGAGAACAGCTCGGGACCGAGGAGCGTTCGGGCGACGCGCCCGGCACGCTCTGGGCTGGCGATGCCGGTGAACAAGCAGTGACCCGCGTTCGACGTCCGCACCCGGCATGGCTGCTTGTTGCCGTCGAGCGCTGGGGCATACGTGGACAGATTCTCACACCAGAACGTCTGCTCGAAGCGCTCGCGCAGTTCCTCGGCTTGTCGCGTCAGCTGCGCCGCGCGCTCCGCTTGTCCCAGCACGGCGGCCAATGTGGCGCCAGCTCGCCGCGCTGCGTACACGTAGCCTTGGACCTCGCACAGGGCGATGGGGCCACGGGCCGGCGAGCCATCGGCATGGAAGACGGCATCGTCCGAGTCCTTCCATCCCTGGTGGACGAGCCCATTGGCGGACTGGCGGTGGTACTCTATGAAGCCGTCGCCGTCGCGATCACCGTGGCGGTCGATCCAGTGCAGTGCCGCCTCCACGTTCGGCCAGAGCGATTCCATGAACGCCGCGTCGCCGGTGCGCTCGTGGTAGGCGCCCGCCAAGACGACGAACAGCGGGGTGGCGTCGACGCTGCCGTAGTAGCAGCCGAAGGGTATTTCGTTCAGCGCCGCCATCTCGCCGCGGCGAATTTCGTGCACGATCTTTCCGGGTTCGGCGTCCTGCTTGGGGATGACCTCCGTGGCCTGGGTCGCGGCCAAGTAGGCGAGCACACCGTGGGCAAGCTGGGGCCGCAGCCACAGGCACTCGAGGGCGGTGATGATGCCGTCGCGGCCGAAAGGCGTGTTGAACCACGGCACGCCGGCGTAAGGGTAGGGACCGGTGGCGAGCTCGGTGGTCAGCATATGCAGGTCGGACACCGCCCGATTGATCCACGCGTTGATCTGGCCGTTCGAAGTACGGACGTGGCAAGACCAGGCGCTGTAGCGTTCCAGGTTGGCCTGGGCCTCTGTACGCGCGTCGTCGAAGGGGAGCAGCCGTGGCATTGCGGACTCGGAATTCAATCCGCCAACCGGATTCCCAAATCCGCACTCGGACGGGCGCTCGCAAGCGACGGTCAAAAGGAAAGTCCCCTCCTGCTGGGGTGGCAGCGACAGCTCGAACCGCGCCGTCGAGACGGTGAGCGAGGACGGGCGCGGCTCGAATTGCAGCCGCGTGCGGCGCACGACACCATCGAGCCCGCGGTAGCCGAGGACCACGCTCTCGCCCGTGACCTGCGGAACCAAATCTTGGCCGCGCGCCGTGCGCTTCATGCCACGCACTTCGAAGATGTCCGCGAAGTCGGCTTCGAAGTGCAAGGCGAGCGTCGTTTCTACTCGCTCCCGGGCATGGTTCTTCACTCGCAGCTGCTGGTAGCAGACGCCTCGCCACAGGAACTTCTTCAGCGCCAGGTGCAGTGTGCCGAGCGGCAGCCACACTTCGCCGTCGCGCAGCAGGTCTGGGTTCGTGAGGGCGACCGCCAGCAGGTTATTCTCTTCGCGGACGGTCGAGCTGAGGAAGAATGGCCGTTGCCCTTCGAGCTCCAGCAGGAGGCACGACAGGAAGCGCGTGCCGTCGTGATACAGCCCTTCCTCGCCGAGCCCACCGGGCTTGATCTCGCCATAGCGGTCGAGGACGGCAAACGTGTCCCCGTGCTTGAGCACGCGCGTACGCTCGTCGGCGGGGCTGGAGGCCGCGAGGATGTGGGCAGCGAACATCACCGTCTACGACTGGTCCCAGGCAGTGCCGAACCTCATCCCACGTCGTCGGGACGCGGAGAGGGAGATGTCCCTCCAAGCCGGCCGTTCCGCGCACGTCGTGACGAAGGCATGGGACGTGGCGTCCGACCGTTCGCCCGTCTCGTGCACAAGCCGCCGGTACACCTCCACGTAGCTCCGCGCCATGCGCGTGGCATCGAAACGCTCCTCGAAGACCTGCCGGCAGGCGCGACGGCTCAGGCTGGCGACGCCGTCGATCGCTTGCCCGGCTTGCTCGATGCTGTCGACGACGAAACCCGTCACGCCGTCCGTGATGACCTCCGGCACCGACCCATTGCGCCAGCCGATCACGGGCGTCCCGCACGCCATCGCCTCGATCATCACGAGACCGAACGGCTCCGGCCAATCGATTGGAAACAGCAACGCCAGCGCGTGACCCAGGAGCTCGTCCTTCTCTCGGCCGCCGACCTCGCCGATGAATTCGACCCAGGGTCGCGACTCGCGCAGCAGCGGTTCGATGGTTTCCTCGAAGTACGTGCGTTCCTCCGGATAAATTTTGGCGGCTATCTTCAGGCGCATGCCGGTGCGGCGAGCGATTTCGATGGCGCGATCGACGCCCTTCTCAGGAGACATCCGGCCAAGAAACGCCAGGTACTCGCCGGGGCGTTCCCGGTAGGTGTGCAGACCCCGTGGCAGCCCGTGATAGACGGTCCCCTGCCAGTTGGCGTCCGGGAGCGGCCGGCGCTGATCGTTAGAGATGGAAACCAGCGGCACCTCGGGGTATGCGGCGAGCAAGGGGCTCAGGTCTGGGACGTGCAACCGACCGTGCAACGTCGTCACGCTCGCGCAGGGGTAGCACCGGAGCAGGGGGAGGTGGAGGTAGTCGCAGTGGAAATGGATAACGTCGAAGCGAGAGACGTCTGCGAACACCAGCTCCATCAGCCGGATGTGGTGGGGCAGCGTCTCGCGGCAGTCGGCATCACGCCACAAAGCCCGTGGGCAGGCAGCAACGAGTTTCGCGTTCGTTTTCGAATCGCCGCTGGCGAACAGCGTGACCTCATGCCCGAGCCGTACCAGCTCTTCGGTCAGGTATGAGACGACCCGCTCCGTGCCACCGTACAGCTGCGGCGGCACGCTTTCATACAACGGAGCGACTTGCGCAATTCTCACAGTAGTCCTACGGAGATCGTCACTTCTTCTGGTTGTTGACCCGGACCTGCGGCAAGCCGTTGCGGCCCTTCTCGAAGTAACAAATCTCGACCAGCGTCGGCCACAGCTCGATCGAGCCCTTGATGACGCTGACCACGTCGTCCACGATCCGCAGCAGGTTCTGCTGGAAGAAGTCCGGCTCGAATCCGTAGAACGCCTTGTTCAGGTTGGCGGCGAGTAGCCGAAGCCCCTCAGTGCGATCCCGATTGGTCGTTGCCTCGGCCGCCTCCAGGGCGCGCCCGTACAACCGCGCGGTTTTGTCGAGGATCTCCTCGGCGTCCTGGGCCGTTACCTCGCTCTCGTAGTCGAACGCGATGCTCAGCTCTTCGAGGTGCGAGATGGAGCCCTTGATCTTCTTCTTGAGAAGATTGGAGACCTCCTCGTTGAAGATCTCCCCGGCCGGTGGGTTGCGCATGTAGTTGCTCCGGGTGTGGTTCTGTGCGGCGTCGACGTGGGCGGCGGCGACGCCGTCCTGCAGGACCCACAGGCGGAAGATGTAGTCCTCGAAGCGTAGCCGCGTTGGGAAGAACGGTGGCAGCCCGAAGGTGTTGTCATAGCCTGCGACGCCGCAGTCCATGCGCCAGTTCTTCTTCGTCACGACAGGGCGGAAGTTCACGAGCACGTAAATGTCGTTGAGGTCGTCGGCGTCCGCCTGTCGCTCGTCGCCGAGGAACATCTCCACGTAGTCGATGGCGTCGACATCGTTGGTGCCGGAGCGGAACGTCTGGGCCAGTTTCACCATCGCCTCATCCGGGAACGGCCCGCGCTGGAGCAATAGCGAGTTCTCGCGCGTGAGCCCCTTGCTGGCGTTGGTCTCCAGATCCATCGCGGTGTCCACCAACAGCTCGCCGCGCTCGTAGTTGTCGGGAACTTGACTGGCGGGCTTGCCCAGCACGTCGAGGAACGATGTCAGGATGTCGAACGACTTGCGGCTGTAACCGTTCTCACCCAGCTTGTGCAGGCGGCCGCGGCAAACCTCGTCCGAGTCCAGGGATTCGGGGCTGTGCTCCATCAATGCATACGGCCGCATGTCGTCGTCGGCGCTGACCATCAGCCCCCCGAGGGTATACATGAGCGTGTAGTTGCGGTTGCCACCATAGCTCGGCCGGAACAGGTTCTTGACCAACCCCTCCAGCTTCTTGTCTCGCAAGCGCTGGTTGACGTAAGCAAGGAACTGATCCTTCTCGCGCGGGCCGACGTAGTAGAGGTCGTTGTGCGTCTTGGTTTGCTCGAGCAGCGAGTAGTACTTCTCCTGGTTTGCCGGGCTGGAATCGTCAAAGACGATCATCTTCACTGCATGACCGTTACGCCAGAAGTGTTCGTCGTAGTGCTCGACCGTGTCGCCCACCTCCCGTAGCCGATAAGTGGGGATGACGAAGAATACCTCCTTCTCTTGCATTGACGATCTCCTCTGTTCGCAATGCGTACCCGGAAGCCGCCTGCGCGCGCCCTCCCCGGGGCGCCGCGACCTCTGAGCAACCTCAGGACTCGAGGTTCCGCGCGGGGCGTCTCAGGCAGTCGCCTGGATGGGCGTTGGTCGAAGACTCGTTCGGTGCGCGCCGTACGGGTGCTCCCGATCGGAGCGCGCTCCGCAGACGCCGGCGATTGCCGAGGCGACCGGCACGCCGAAAGAATGCGGTCGCATGCATCAGGTCCAACGCCGCGGTGACGACCATGACTTGGTCGAACGGGCTTCTCGTGGTCTTTGCTGCCCGGTCGAACGTTCCGAGCGGTTCGCGCTGAGAAGCGAGCCGCGGTGTATTGGCTGGGGGCGCCGGGTCCATACGTCACTTTCTGAGCAGCATGCGTGCCAACTGCGTTCCCCAGTCACTAGCCCTGAGGCCGCCGAGACCCTCCGGCACGTTGCACGGCTCCCGGCCTGGTCACCGTGCACTTTGGCGCCGAGGGGTGTCACAAGCCTGGTGCGTATCTTCGCCGATGCGGCTGCGCGTGGCGTAGGCGATCTCAAAGGCCTTCTTGGTTCCTTTTGGCAAGCGCACCAAATAGCCGTCCGGTGGCACGATGCCTCGGTGCAGCGCCGGATTCAGGTCTTCGATGGCGCTGGTGGGCGCGCCGCTGAGCCGAGCTACGCTCGCAAGTGAGAGCGAACCGCTCACCATGACCATGTCGTATCGCAGCGGCTCTTCGGTCACCGGATCGAAGCCGTGGGCTTCGGGGCTTTCGGCGATTGCACTGCTCAAGAAGGGGCGCCGATCAGACTCGAAACGCGCGAGGAAGCGGGTCACGCGCGGATGCGTGAAACGGAACTCGCCACCACGTGCGGCGATGATCCCCGTGCCAGCATCCAACCTCTGGTCCGTGCCGAGCAGCAGCTCGCGCCGCGGGACCGACGGTCTCATCTCTGCAGCGGGGAACATCCACGTACGCGCGGTATCGTGCGATGATTCGACACTCGCGCATCCGGCGAGGCTCGATCCAAGGGACATGAGTCCCAACGCGATGATTGTCCTCATGGTGCGGAACGCTCCTCGCTGCTCGTCTGATCGGCTACGCTGGAGATCCGCGTCGATGGCGGACCACCTCCACGGCGCTTCAGCTTCACCAGCCCTGTCCATGATGTGGACGACATGAGAATCATCGTCCCACTGGGCCGACTCGAATCTCGCCAAGGCAGGCGTACACACTGACGGCGGTAGCCCCTCCACGCTTCGCTCCGGTGCAGGTTCCATACCAGCCGAGAGGGCCGGTACGCGGGTCAAAGATCAGGGAGGGCTTCGACCTCGAGGCAGGCGCCGCGGGCGGCAGTGTCGACTAAAATCTTGCAGATCACCCGATCCCCAAACCTGAGCGCGTCTCTGCTCGCCGCCCCCAAAACCAGAGTGGGCAGAGTGGACCGGTTACGCTGCTGGCCGACCGGCGGACTCGCGATACGTGGCCGCCTGCTTTCTCTGTTCTCCACGACCGCGCGAAAAGCCACGCTCGGCGCTGGTGCAGCACAGCTGTCTGCGGCCGCGCTATTCACGACCACGTGTCACAGCTATAAGTGAGACATGAGCCGGGGTCCTGGCACGACGTGGCCGCCGTTGCAGCTCGGGATGCGCGGCTTGCGCTTCCTCCGCGAAGTGCCGCACTTCGTGCAGCTCTACTGGCGCTTGCTGCGCGACGGGCGTGTGTCGATATGGCCCAAAGCGTTGCTGCTGCTGAGCTTTCTGTACCTCCTCTCGCCGGTCGACATCATTCCGGATGTGATTCCGTTCATCGGTGGAATCGACGACCTGGTACTGCTCATCGTCGTGTGCCGGCTCTTCGTCTACCTGTGTCCACCCGACGTGGTCCGCGAGCATGTCCGCCGCATCGACGCGGAGGCCTGAGTCGATGAGGCGCGCGGCGCCGCTGCTGATCCTCGGGACGCTGCTCATCGTCGTCGCCACCTCGTTTTCGGTGCTCACGAGCTTCGTCGTCGACTGGTTGTGGTTCGACTCGCTCGGGTTCGGGGCAGTGTTCTTCACCGTCTGGCGCGCGCAAGTCGTCGCCTTCGCGGGCGCCGCGGCACTCACGATGCTGCTGCTCTCCGTCAGTGGCCTGTTCGCTCTGCGCATGCATGCGCCCGGGCTCCGCCGCTTGCGACTGGTCAGAGGTGACGGCCCGACCACCGATGGTCTCCCCGTCTTCGTGGAGTTCTCCCCGGACACCGTGCCCTGGCGCGTCGTCGTGCTGGCGGTGGCCGGGGCGCTCGGCCTGGTTGTTGGTCTGGCGCAGGCGAGTCACTGGCAGCTCTTCTTGCGCTGGCTGCACGCGGTTCCATTCGGGCGTGCCGACCCGGTGTTCGGGCACGACCTGAGCTTCTACGTCTTCACGCTGCCCGTGTACGACGTCCTGCGGAACTGGGGCTTCCTGATGCTGTTCCTCGCCACTGTCGTCGCTGGCGCGGTGTATTGGACACGCGGTGGGATAGAGATAGACGAGCGGGGCCGGCGGCTTGCCCCGGCCGTCACGCGACATCTGTCGGTGCTGCTCGCAGCGTTCTTTCTGGTGAAGGCGGGCGACTACGCGTTGCAACGCTACGGACTGCTGTTCGGCGACAACGGCGTGGTCTTCGGCGCCGCATACACCGACATCCACGTGCGCCTGCCCTTGTTGACGGTCTTGGTCGGCATCTCGCTGGTTGCCGCCGTGCTCTGCGCCATCAACGCCGGGGTGCTCGGGTTTCGTCTGCCGGTCGCCGCGGTCGTGCTGGTGTTCGGTGCCTCGCTCCTCGAGGGCATCGTGCCGAGCCTGTTCCAGAGCTACCGGGTCAAGCCCGACGAATTGCGTCTCGAGTCGCCGTACATCGCGCAGAACATAACCTTCACACGCTACGGCTTCGGGCTGGATGGCATCACGAGCAAGCCCTTTCCAGCCGAGGGCACGCTCACGCCGGCTGTGCTCGCCGCCAATGACGCCACCATCCAGAACATCCGTTGGTGGGATCCCCGGCCGTTGCTCGATAGCTACCGGCAGCTGCAGGAAATCCGCCTCTACTACGACTTCAAGGATATCGACATCGACCGCTACACGCTCGATGGCCGGTACCAACAAGTGATGCTATCGGGACGCGAGCTGAATCAGTCACGGTTGCCGGGCGACGCGCAGACGTGGATCAATCAGCGCTTCAAGTTCACGCACGGCTATGGCGCCGCGATGAGTCCGGTGAACCGCTTCGACGATGAGGGGCTGCCGCTCTTCTACGTCAAGGACATTCCGCCGTCGTCGTCGGTGGGGCTGCGCATCGACCGGCCGGAGCTGTATTTCGGGGAGGAGACGCGCACCTACGTCGTGGTCGGCGGCGGTACGAGCGAGTTCGACTACCCGAAAGGCCAGGAGAACGTATACAACACCTACCAAGGACGCGACGGCGTCTCGCTCGGCAGTTTCTGGCGCCGTGCGTTGTTTGCCTGGCAGCTCGGTGATCTCAATCTGCTGATCAGCGGCAATGTCACCGCGTCGAGCCGCATCCTCTTCCGCCGCCTGGTCCAGGAGCGCATCAGCCAGATCGCGCCCTTTCTGCTCCTCGACCGTGATCCGTACCTGGTGATCAACGACGGCCGGTTGATCTGGTTGCAAGACGCGTACACGATCAGCGACGCGGTGCCCTACTCCCAGCTTACCCGAGAGAGGGGCGTGAGCTACATCCGCAACG
>Ga0335085_10008229_pt1 | contig 15951 bp, 17 predicted proteins | sample Lox_Sample_45_FD_206712 | JGI IMG/M metagenome (GOLD analysis project Ga0335085, IMG submission 206712) | Soil microbial communities from Loxahatchee National Wildlife Refuge, Florida, United States - Lox_Sample_4.5 | ecosystem: Environmental > Terrestrial > Soil > Wetlands | place: USA...
AGCCAGGGCCTCAGCAGCGGCGGCAAGGCGAGAAAGCCGATGACGGCGATCGCTGCGACTGCCGCCGCGATCCACGCCACGGTGCGACGCACGCGCGGGCGGGAGGCGATCTGCGTCAGGGACGGCCGGGCGTCATTCGGCATAGCAATAAGCTTGCAACTCCCATCGCCGCCGCCCCCACCGACCGCGGTGGACAGAGGCGAAGATTAGCACCTTGCCCCATCGATGCAAGGTGGTCCGGATGTCGTGATTCGGCCGGCGCGTGCTGCTTCGCGATGGATGACTTGCGTTTTTGCGAATTAAGTGGGACTATTTCCCACGTTCGCGTTGTGGCGGCAGTGTCCGCGCAAAAAAATCCGCGGGCGGCCGCCAGGCCGACGCGTTCGCTCTTCGCGAGCTGGACAGCGGCCGTGCCAGGCGACAGCCCGACGGACTCGTACCAGATAACAATCAACGGCAGCGACGGAGGCGGCACTTTCACGCAGGCCGTGCCCGGTTCGACGCTGACGGCGACCTTCGCGGTGAGCGACATTCCGGACTGGTCGGTCAAAGTCCGCGCCCACAATGCTGCGGGCTGGGGACCGTGGTCTGCGCGCTTCGTGCTGGGCGGGGACTAGCTTTCGCAGGCACACGCCGGTTCGCCCAGGCCCGGTTCGACACAGCGGACCGGGCCCGAGCGAACGGGCCCATGCAGGCTACTGCGCAGTCGGGATATGCCTCGTCACTCCAGCGCGTAAACGCTGCCGTCCGCGCTGCCGAAGAAAACGACACCGCCGACAACGATGGGAGAGGAGAAGATCGACCCCACCCGCGACTGCTGAACCGCGGCGATGATCGGCACCTCGCGCCAGCTCGAGCGGAAAAGCAGCGGCATGTTGAACCTGCGGTCCGCCGTGAGGACCCAGGCTTCGTTGCGTTTCGAGGCCTCGGTCTGGAACTCCCAGAGCAGTTCGCCAGTCTCCAGGTCGCGCGCTTCGAGTGTGCCGTTGAGAACCCCGCTGAACACGACGTCGCCGGCGACCGCAGGCGAGGAGAACATGTAAGCCCTGCCCTGCTTGCGCACGACCTCCTTGCCGGTCTCGGCATCGGCGACGAGGTAAAGACTCGAATCGGAGGTGCCGAAGAGCACCTTTCCGCGCGCGACGGCAGGCGAGCTGATCACCCAGCTTCCGGCGTTGTTGAAACGCCACTTCTCCTTGCCGGTGCCGGCGTCGATCGCATACAGGTTGGAATCTCTGCAGCCGGTATATACGACGCCGCCCGCGATGGTCGGCGATGACTGGAAGCCGACCTGGTTGTGGAACGAAGAATCCTCGCCGCCATGGAAGCGCCATTTTTCCGCGCCGGTCCTTGCGTCGACCGCGTAGAAGTAGCTGTCCCAGCTGCCGAAGAACACGACGCCATCCGCATAGGCTGGCGAGGCGTGCACCACGTTCCCGGTGTGAAACTTCCACCGCAGCTCGCCGGATAGGGCGTCCAGCGCATAGAGGTTGCCGTCGCCGCTGCCGAAATACACGGCGCCGTCCGCGACGACCGGGCTCGACAGATAGACGTCGAAAGGATCGGCGATGGTCTGGTTCCTCGGCTGCATGCCGTGCAGGCCTTTCGCCTCGAAGCGCCTCTCGCCTTCGGTCGCGAACTTCCACTGCGGCTTTCCGGTCCGGCGGTCGAGCGCATAGAACTTCCCGTCGTAGCTCGCGACGTACACGAGCTGGCCTGCGATTGCCGGCGTCGACGGCACCGGCCCGCCGGTGCGCAGCTGCCAGAGTTGATGGCCGTCGGCGGCGTCCACGGCATAGACATTGCCGTCGTCGCTGCCGAAGAAGATCACGCCATCGGCGTAGGCCGGTGACGAGACGACCCGGTCGCCGGTCTGGAACTTCCATTTGAGGCGATGAAACTGCCGCGGTCCCTGATCCTTATAGACGCCGACGTGCTCAGGACCGCCGCGGAACATGGCCTGAGCATTGGCCATCGGCGATGCGAGGACGGCGACCGTCGCCAGAACGCAGAGACCCGCTCTCATGAAGTCCTCCGCGCGGAGCGGCGAAGCACCAGCGGCAGCTCCAGCGTTCCGAGCTCGAAAGTGCCCCGGATCTCGTCGGCCTGCTCGACGAACCGCCCTTCGAACGCCACCTGGTTGCCTCGCGATTCGATCCTGAGAAAACTACCCTCCTCCACCACGAGGTCGACGGCCAGGTTCGTTGTCTGCTTGCCGACCACCACGAACGTGGCCGTCGCCGCGCCACCCGCGTGATTGGCAAGGGTGACGGTAACGTGGCGCGGATAGCCTCCCAGCTCGAACTCGCCGATCCACTGGTCCTCGAGCGCGCGCCCGATCGGGGTGCTCCGCGGGGCGGTATCGACCTGCGCGGCTCCGGTCCGCTTCATCGAAAAGCTCGCCGCGTTGCCGCCCTGGCTCATTTCGCCCGTCATGCTCTCGTTTGCTTCGACGTGCGCCTTGAAGCGCGCCGGCCCATAGGTAGGAGTGTCGAGCAGCTTGGCGATCTCGAAGCTGACCTCGGTTTGCGTCGCAACAATGTTCGCGAGCGGCGCGCCTTTGATGTCGAGGTCGGGGATGATGATCGAGCCATTCCAGGCGCCTGCGGCAGGCGCAAGGTCCACGACGAGCCGAAGCTCCCGTCCGGGGATCTGCACGAATCCTTCCCACCGCCCCTCGGGCGAAGTCGCCCCGCAAGCGAGTGCCGGCAACAACAAAACGAATGCGATCACGCTTCGCAGCATAGCCCCTCCCTCCCGATGACAAGTGGAGAACAGGCAAATGCTACGAGGCTGCGCGATACCGTGGCTGTCAAGCGACGGGACGCCTGGCGCGGCGACGAAACGCGGGTGCACACGATACCGCGCACTACGCCCACGCTAAGACCGCACCGAGGCGCGCTGCGCTCCAGCCGACGATTGGCGAATCAGCGCGGGCGACTATTCCGCGTAGTACACGGCGAAGTCGCCCGCCTCGTCCTGCCACAGGGCGACCGAGCCGAAGCCGGCGCGCTTGAGCAGCGCGACAAACTCCGCTGGCGAGTACTTGTACGAGTTCTCGGTGTGGATGCGCTCGCCCTCGGCAAACGGCCGCTCCTGTCCCGCAATGCGCACGCGTTGGGCGCTGCGCGCCTCGAGATGCATTTCGATGCGCCTCGCGGCGGCACTGTAGAACGCGACGTGCGCAAACTCCGACGGATCGAAGTCGCTGCCGAGCAGCGCGTTGACGTGATTGAGCACATTGCGGTTGAAGGCGGCCGTCACCCCCAGCACATCGGCGTACGCGGCTTGCAGGCGCTCGGGCTCTTTCGGAGTGTCGGCGCCGATCAGCAGCCCGCCGCGCCCATCGCCAAGGCGCCGCACCTGCGAGAGAAAGTGCAGCGCGCGCTCGGGCTCGAAGTTGCCGATGCTCGAGCCCGGGTAGAAGAACGTAACCGGCCCGTCATCGAGCTCCGGTCCGAGATCGAGCACGTCGGAAAAATCCGTCACCACGCCGGTGAATTCGATTTCCGGATGCGCTTGAGCCAAGCGGGCGAGCGCGGGCTCGATCGCCGGCGCGGCAATGTCCACGGCGACGAAGCGCCGCGGCTGCAGTACGGGCAGCCAGAACTCTCCCTTGGCGCAGTCGCCCGCGCCCAGGTCCACGAGCTGGCGTCCGCGCCCGACGAGGCCGGCAATCGCCCGGGCGTGCTCCGCAAAGATGGCGCGCTCGGTACGCGTCAGGTAGTACTCCGGCAGCTCGCAGATCGCCTGGAACAGCGTGCAGCCCAGCGCATCGTAGAAGTATTTCGGCGGAATCGCCGCCGGGCTGGCGCGCAAACCCTCAACCAGTGCCGCCCATTCGTTGCGCGCCTGCGGGCGCAGCGGCCCGATCATGCGGTTTATGAGGCGGTACCCGCGGTGCGTCGCCCGTTCGACTTCCCGATATGGGGCCGTTGCCCATCGTGCCATCGTCTGATCCCCCGAACCCGGATATTATGCGTCGCGGCTGATTTGAAGAACTTACAACCGCACCCGATCCAATCGACAGATTTTGCCGCAACTCGCCGTCAGTGCTAAGCATGCCACGACTCGCGAGTTCTGTGGACCGCACGAACCGTCGCTCGTCACATTTTCGTAGTACGCCATCGCAAGCACCGTGTCCACATCTCTCACTTCGCCGCTCGATTCGCCATTCGGCCTCTTTGGCGGCAGGGACTTTCGCATCACCACCGGGCGTTGCACCGATTGCGGCGCGATCCCGCAGGCGCTCTGGTATTTCGAGGAAGAGACCATCGCTGCGCCGCGCGCCGGTCTTCCGCTCGCGGGCTTCACGCGTGGCGTGCGACTGAGCGAGGATATCGAGCGCTGGGCGGGGAGCGGAGCGGCGGCCGCCCCGCTCGCCATGCCTTCCTTCGTCTGGGTCGGCTCGCCCGAGATGCTGCGCGGCGCCCGCCTATCCTCGGACGGCGGCTCCCTGGAGGCCGGTGGCCGACGGTGGACGTTTGCGCTGGTGCCGCGGATCGCGCTCAACCGCTCCTACTACGACGACCGCCACTCCACCGCGTTCCTCGCGACTCGGCCCTTGACGCTGCGCGGTCGCGTCGACGGCGACACGTTCATCGCACGAACCATCTGGCCCGAGGACTTTCGCCTCGACGCTGGCGCCGCGTTGCGACGCGTTGAACCTTCGGCGCAGGCCCTGCGAGCGCTGGTGCGCGAGCAACCGCGAGGCGGCGCGCAGAGTCCCTTCGAGACCGTGACGCTTTGGGAGCGTGCGCCCGGCGCGGCACGCCGTTGTGAGGGCGCTCCCGTGCTCGCCGTCTTGCTCAACGGAGCCCAGGGTGACGACGACGAGGCGCATGGCGGGCATTTCGCGTTGATCACCGGGCGCGTCGGACCTGGCGGGGCGATCGACGACTGGCTCGCCAGCAATTTCTATTCGCTCGACATCGAGAGCGAGAAGGGAATCATCGCCAGCATGCTGCCGCTGGACAACTATCTCGCGGATCTCAACAGCGGCCAGGCATGGTACCGGCCTTCGTACTTGCTCGTCGCGGTGCTGCGCGATGAGCGTGCCGCGCGCATTATCCAGGGTGCGCTGCAGCGCGCGTACAACCAGTTCTATCGCCACCAGCTCGTCTACCGGCACGCCGACATGAACTGTGCGAGCATCAGTGTGGACGTGCTGCGCGCGCTCGGCTGGCGCGTGCCTGCGCTCGGCGCGACGAGCTGGCTCGCGGCATCGCTCGGCCTGCCCTATTTCCTGCTGCGCGAGCGCAGCGTCGCTCAGGCAGCGCTGCGCTTCGACTACCTTACCGGGGATCGGACTCGCCTTCTGCCTGCCTGCGCTTTCGAGCAAATCGGCGCCGACGTTCTGCGCATGGCGACGAGCGGGCTGCCGCGCACGCCGACTCCGTTCGAGGCGCAGCTCGCGCAGGATATGGAGGCAGTCTTCTTCCTGCGCGTTCCGCAGCTGCCCTCGTCGCGCGCCTGGGGCGATTATCCGGTGTCTTCGCCGTGGGAATATTCGGCGCGCCTGCCCGCGGACCCCGCGCAGCGCCAGATCGTCCCGGTGCCGGCGCGACCTTTTCCCGTGCGGCTGCGCGATCCGGACCTGCTTCCTGCGCCGCAGCCGCGCTCCGAGTTCGCCATCGCGGTGTGGGCAGCGCTGAGCGTCGTAGGAATTCCTTGGCTCCTACACCGAGTCTGGCGGCGCGTTTTCGCGCGGCCGCCCTCGTCTGTAGGAAAAACCTGAGCCCGGCGCCGAGCACCCGCGCGGCTCGCGGAAGCTTGTTCAAAGGCCGTGTTCTTCAGCGCTGCGCGGATTCAGCCAAGGCGAAACACGTAGGGAACCCAGGCGGCCAGCACGCCGGCGACCGCAACCGTGAATGCGGCCAAAGCGAATGCGTAACGCACACCGGTGAGACTCGAGCGGAGTCGTCCGTGCGCGAGCCACAAGCTCCATGCGCCTCCCGCCGCCAGAAGCGCAGCCCGCGCCGCCGGGAGCCAGTTCAGGCGCAGTCCTTCCGCGTGCGCGAGCGTCGCGGTGAGACCGGTCAGGCCGATGAAGAGGCCCACTCCCGCGACCGGCACGAGCGCATAAGCCATCGCGACGGTGTTCGCCCGCCATGGACCCGCGAGGGGCTTCGCGGCTGCCGCAAGGAACAGCGTGACCCAGACGCCAACCACCAGGGCCGTGCCGAGAATCCACCCGACGATCAACAGCCCGTCGAGCCACGTGAAGACGTCGTGGGCCGCGGGATAGTTCGTGAGCAGCCACCACGGCGCGTTCTCCGCGAGCAGCCACGCCGGGCCGTGGTCGATGACCAGCGTCGCCGCCGCCGTGCGCACGTCGACAAAAGCCGGCCACGCGCTCCATTCAAACGCGCCCACCGCTGCGCCGATCATGCCGAAGACGATCAGCAGCGCGTCCCAGTCCCGCGCGGCGTCGGCTCTGAGCGTCAGCACCTCCCGGTTGGGCGACCGCGCCGTCAGGGCGATCGCGCCGCGGAGCCCGCTGCAGCGGCCGCACATGTGGCACTCCGACGGACCCGTCATGCGGCGGATTCGCACCAGGGGCGCGCAGTTCACCGGATGAACGGGAATGCGCCCGGCGTTGGCCGTCCAGGCGGCGGTATCGACCCGGAAGTGTACCGGGGCAAGGCGCGCCAATACGGCGAAGACGCCGTTGACGGGACACAGATGTCGGCACCACACTCGCTTGCCGCCACCGTAGACGAGTCCCACGGTGATCGCCGCCACTGTCGACCCCCCGAGGACCAGGAGCGTCGCCGTCGCATACTGATAGACGCTGACCAGCTGGCCGAAGATTGTCGTCAGGGCGAACGACACGAACGGCCAGCCCGCCCATCGCATCCAGCGTGGAACCGCGCGCGCACGAGAGAGGCGACTCGCTGCCTCGGTGAGCGTGCCCTCGGGACAGAACAGGCCGCACCATGCGCGCCCGAAGACGAACATCGAGAGAATCACCCCCGGCCACCAGACTCCCCAGAAAAGCCACTGCGCCAACACGACCGCGCTGCTGTACCAGTGAGCGTCCTCGGGCGGCAGCGGCAGGAATGCCGGCACGACGACGAGCAGCGCGTACATGGCGACAACCGCCCACTGCAAGGCCTGGATCGCACGGGAATGCGTGCGCAGCCACTCGCCCAGGGCCGCGAGATGCGTTGCACGCTGGCTCGCGCCGTCCACCGTTGGTGCGAGCGTGAGGTCGCGCACGGAGCGGGCCGATCAGCGCGGGCTGCGACGCAGCAGCGCCACCATCGCGCCCCAATAGAGGCCGAGAACCAGCATTGACAGCAGCGCCGGCCGCGCGCGGTAGCCGGTGATGGAGGCAAACAGCCCGCCGAGACGACCGGAATCGTCGAGCCAGGCCGAGGTGTCCCACAGCGGGTCGACCAGCGGGGGCAGGACGTCGAGCGCAATCAGCTTGTCGATTGCCCCCACAAGCAGCGCACCTGCGAGGAGCAGCAGGACGATCTCGCTGACTCGAAAGAACGTCCGCCACGACAGAATTCGGCCGCCTTGCTGCAGGATCCAGAAGGTCGCGAGCGCCGCAGCAATCCCCAGCGCAAGGACGCCGAGCAAATTCCATGTTCCCTCGTTCTGGGCGCCTAGGCCGTAGAGGAACACCACGGTCTCGGAGCTCTCTCTGCCCACGGCCAAGGCGACGACCACGAGCAGGCCCCACCAGTTGGCCGCCGAGGCATTTTTCTGCATGCTCTGCTCCAGGTCGCGTTTGAACGCGCGCCCGTGCCGGCGCATCCAGAACACCATCTGCACGATCAGGCCCGCCGCTGCGACCATCATCGCGACCTGGAAGTAGTCGAGACCTCTATCCGACAGCAGTCGTGCAATGCCAAGCATGACGACTGCGAGCAGCAGCGCGAGCCCCACACCGACGGCCACGCCGCCCCAGAGGTAACGCATGCCACGTCTGACGTCGGGATGCTTCTTCAGCCACGCGTACAGGATGCCGACGACCAGCATCGCCTCCGCCGACTCGCGCCAGATGATGAACAGGGCATTGGCCACGATTGGGGAGCCTATTTCGCGACGATCCGTCCCTTGGATTGCTCGGGGTGATAGTCGTCGAAGAAAACGTAGGTCCCAGGCTTGAGACCGTTGATGACCACCGACGACTTCGCGCCGGCCGCAAGCACTTTTTCCTGCTTCAGATCTCGGCTCTCGAACTCGATCGGCCCTTTGCCTTCGTTGCTGATCTCGATCTTGAAACGCTTACCCGCCGGGACCTCGATCGTCGTCGGTTCAAACGTGCCGTCGCGTGCAGCGAGCTTGTACACGGGCAACTCCTCGGCGTAAGCGCTAGAGAGCGGCAGCGCCAGCAACATGGCAAGAGCTACGCTCTGCAGGGCCGCAACGGCGGAACCCGCAGTGCTGGAATTGCCGGGCTTGTCCAAGGTCAGTAACCTCCCCTCTTGCCGATCCCGGCGAAGGTAAAGTCATATTCCACGGTGAACGGTTTGAACCAGGGGCCGACCCCTGTTTCCTTGTCGGTGTGGCGGCCGAAGTGATGATCCGCCGAGCAGCAGGGCGGTTCGATGAAGAGTCTTAGGCGGTATTTGCCGGCCCCGAGTAGCTTGACGTTGTCGCCGTAGTGCGGTCCATCGTTGGCGACCATCGGCATCAGCTCGCCGCTGAGTTTCTGCGCACCACCCTGCTTGGTTATCTCGTACCTGATGGCGAGATACGGAATCCAGGCGCCGTCCGGGAAGCCGTTGTTGTTGTCGCTCTGCGCGTGGATGTCGGCTTCGAGGTGAATGTCGGACTCGGCCACCGTCCGCATCATGCCGGCCGGTTCCATCGGCACAGGTTGCAGATAGACGGCGGCAACCTCCATACCTGCAACGTGTTGAGGCTTCCCGATCGGGTACTCGAGAGCAAGCGCGGGCGCCGCTGCGCCGAGAAGCAACGCGCAAAGCAATGTCGGGCCAGGACGCCGGAAAGCGGGTGTGGCTCGTGGCAGGGGCATGGAAAAATTCCTCGACAGTCTGGCCGACGGTCGGGGCGCTCCCGGCGCCCGCCAACCAGGGATCAGTGCGACGATAGCAGAAGGTTGGCAGAATGTAAATAGGAATGATTTGCATTTGTATCTTGCTTGTGTTAATGTCCTCCTCGATACGCCCTGCGCGAACAGAACCATGTATATCTGCCTCTGTAACGCCATCACTGAGAGCGAAATCGCTCAGGCGGTCGACCTCGGCGCGCGCTCGGCCGAGGACTTGGCGCGGCACCTGGGCGTCGGACTCGGCTGCGGGCGCTGCGTGTCCTGCGCCGAGGAGATAGTGCGACAGGTCGCGGCGAAGCCGCAGGCGCCGGAGAAGCTGGCGGCGTAGCCTCTAGCATGAAGCTTCAGGGAGGGAGCGATGAAGGGCAACGCCAAGATCGTCAGGCATTTGAACGAGGTCCTCACCAACGAACTCACGGCGATCGACCAGTACTTCGTACACGCCAAGATGTTCGAGCACTGGGGCCTTCACAAGCTTGGCGCCCAAGAGCGCAAGGCGTCGATCGACGAGATGAAACACGCCGAGGCCCTGATCGAGCGCATCCTGTTCCTCGAGGGCGTCCCCAATCTGCAGAATCTCCACAAGCTCCTCGTGGGCGAGAACGTGCAGGAGGCGCTCGCCTGCGACCTGAAGCTGGAAATGGCGGCGCACCCGGCGCTCAAGTCAGCCATAGCCGATTGCGAGTCGCTGGGCGACTACGTCACCCGCGACCTTCTGCGCGGGATCCTGGAATCCGAGGAGCACCACATCGACTGGCTCGAGATACAGCTCGAGCTGATCGGCAAGATCGGCATCGAGAATTACCAGCAATCGCAGATGTCCGGCGATGAGTGAGCGGAGAGACGCAGGCCCCGCCGGTGTTCCTGCGGCGGACGGATCGCCAGGCCGCGAGGTCCCCAAGGTCGATTCGCCGCGCGTCATCAACAGCGACATCCTCTTCAGCGGATCGCCCTATCTGGCGATCCTGCACAACCAGACGATCTACTTCCTGCGCCAGACGCGCCTCGGAAAGCTGATCCTCACGAAGTAGCGCGGTTTCTTTACCCGCCAGCCAGCGGGTGCGACTCTCCCGAGTCGCCCGCCAGCCAGCCCGCTTGACGCTCGCCAGGGCCTCGCCCCGGCGCTGCTCATGCATTGGAGGGCTGACGGACCATGGACGACAAGCAAGACCAATTTCTGCGACGGGCCAGGCCGTTGACGCGGGCTGCCGCGGTCGCCTCGGTAGTCGCCATTGCGCTCGTTGTCGCGCTCCTGCTGCGCGAGCCCGCCCGCGCCGATGCAGGCAGCCCGGACGGACCGAGTCCTTTCACGCTCGGGGAAAAGATCTTCGCCGATCGGAGCTTGTCGGCCTCCGGCGCCATGGCGTGCGCGACGTGCCACGACCCGGCCCATGCCCACGCCCAGAGCAACGACCTTGCCGTGCAGCTGGGAGGCGCGAATCTCGACGTGCCTGGGTTCCGGGCCGTGCCCTCGCTGCAATACATCAGCTTCATGCCCGGGTTCTTCTTCGCGCCGGATGGAACGCCGACGGGCGGCTTCAACCGCGACGGCCGCGCCAAGGACCTGCTGACCCAGGCGCTGAGGCCGCTGTTCGCGGCGCACGAAATGGCCAATGCGAGCCCGGCCGACCTGACTGTTCGCCTGGCGCAAACGCCCTACGCGGGCGAGTTCCGCCAGGTGTTCGGAGACAACATCTTTTCCGACCCGGAGGCGACCGTCCTCGCCGTGACCTTCGCTCTGGCGCAGTACCAGACGCTGGATTCCGACTTCCGGCCGTTCGATTCCAAGTACGACTACTTCCTCGCCGGAAAGGTGATGCTGAGCGATGCCGAGCTACGCGGCCTCGCGCTGTTCAACCGCGCCGACAAGGGTAACTGCAACGCCTGTCACCCAAGTGGCCGCGGGCCGAACCACGAGTCACCGATGTTCACCGACTTCACGTACGACAACCTCGGCGTGCCGCGCAACCCCGACATTCCCGCCAACGCCGATCCCAACTATGTCGACATGGGCCTGTGCGGTCCCGAGCGCACCGACCTGTCGGAGCGTCTGGACCTCTGCGGGGCCTTCAAGGTGCCGACCCTGCGCAACGTGGCCACGCGAAAAGTGTTCTTCCACAACGGGCAGTTCAAGACGCTGCGCGATGCGCTGCGCTTCTACGTCCGGCGCGATACCAACCCCGAGGAGTTCTACCCGATCGGACCCGATGGTGCGGTGCTGAAGTTCAATGATCTGCCTCCCGCCCTGCACGGCAACGTCAACACCCAGGAGGTTCCGTACGACCGGCATCCGGGCGAGGCTCCGCGCTTGAGCGAGGCCGAGCTCGACGATCTCGAAGCTTTTCTCAACGCATTGACCGACGGCTACGCACCGGGCGGAGCCCCTGCCCCCTAGGGCGCCGCCCCTGCCTCGGATTGCGTTCCCCGCCTCTGCATCCAGGAGTCTCTCGATGATCCGCAACCCTGCCCTGCTTTCGCCCGTCAGCGGGTGCACGTCCACCTCTAAGCGCCTACGCTTGCTCCTGTCTGTCGTCGCCGCCGTGGCCTCCCCGCTGGCGGCGGCAGACGAAGCCTCGCTGCAGGCCGAGATTGCCGATCTGCGCGCACAGATCGAGCAACTGAGGTCGCAGCTGAAGGAACTCGCGACGCAACGAGGACAGGCACCGGCGCCCGCGGTCCAGGCGGCCGCGCCCGCTCCGGTCGCAGGTACGAGCGCGCCGGCGACGGCACCGCCGTCCGAGCTCGCGCAACGCGTGGACCGGCTCGAGCGGACGGTGAGCGCTCAGGCGGAGGAGCAAAGCGCTACCACGCTCTTCAGCTACGGGGAAATCGCCTACTCGCGTCCCGTCCACGACTCGAGCCAGACAACCGCCGATCTGGCGCGTGCCGTGCTTGGTTGGAGCCACCGCTTCGACGATCGCACGCGCATGGCCGCCGAGCTCGAGCTTGAGCACGCGGTCTCCTCCGCCGATGACAAGGGCGAAGTGGAAATCGAGCAGTTCTACGCCGAGCGCCAGTTCACCGATCGGGTCGGCGGCCGCGCCGGCTTGTTCCTGATCCCGATCGGCCTTCTGAACGAGCACCACGAGCCGACGCAGTACTACAGCGTGTTCCGCAACTTCGTCGAGACGTCGATCATCCCGACGACCTGGCGCGAGGGGGGCGTGGCCGTGTACGGCGGAACCGAATGGGGGCTCGATTGGAACGTCGGCCTCACCACGGGCTTCAATCTGGCCAACTGGGATCCGTCTTCGCAGGAAGGCCGCGACTCCCCGCTCGGAAGCATCCATCAGGAGCTCTCGCTCGCGGCGGCGAAGGACTTGTCGGGATATGTCTCGGTCAATTACGTGGGCGTCCCCGGCTGGACCCTCGGGGGAACCTACTTCACCGGCAAGGCCGGTCAGGGCGTGCCGGATTTTCCCGCGCAGGACGCGCGCGTAACGCTATGGGAAGCGCATGCCCGCTGGCAGCCCGGACCGTTCGACTTCGCGGCTCTATACTCGCGCGGTACCATCAGCGATACACAGGCGCTCAACCTGACCTTCATCGGTCAGCCCACGCCTGTGCCGCAGCTCTTCTTCGGCGGCTATGTCCAGGCCGCGTGGCGAAACATTTGGTCGTACAACGACTATTCGCTCACCCCCTTCACCCGTTACGAATGGGTGAACACGGCCGCCGCGTACGCGTCCGTGCCGCAGGGCCTGGGCGTGCCAACGTCGCCCACCGAGCAGATCTGGACCATCGGCACGGACTTCTACGTCACCCCGAGCATCGTGTTCAAGGCCGACTATCAGCAGTTCCGCATCGATTCCTCCAAGAACAGCTTCCAGCTGGGCTTCGGACTCAACTTCTGATTTCGAAGCGCGATGCGACGTGAGTGGCTGATACCTGCGGCAGCGACCCTCGTTGCTCCGGTTTGCAACGTCGCCTACGCCGCGGTCTACTTCACGACCGAGGCGGCGCAGCGGGCCGCGTTTCCCGATGCCACGGCGTTCGAGGAGGTGCTGATCGCGCCCGAGGTCAAGTTGGCGATCAGCCGCGATGCCGGCCGCTTCACCGTCGAGCCGCGCATATGGCGGGTACGCGCCGGCGAGCGGCCGATTGGCTGGTTCATGCTCGACGAGGTGATCGGCAAGGTGGAGCTCATCACCTACGGCCTCGCTCTCGATAGCAACGGCGCAGTCAAGTCGCTTGAGGTGTTGGCCTACAGGGAATCTCACGGTGACGCGATACGGCTCCCCGCCTGGCGGGCGCAGTTCATCGGCAAGCGCCCCGACGACCCGGTGAGACTCGATTCGGACATTCGCAACATCTCTGGAGCAACACTCTCGTGTCGCCACGTCACCGAAGGGGTGCACCGGCTGCTGCTCCTTTACGCGAAAGCTCTCGCACATGCCTGAGTCAGCGCACTGCGCGCGTCGCTCGTGGCTGCTGCTCGGCACGCTGGTCGAAATCGCGGCCGAAGCCCCATCGCAGTCGATGCTCGAAAGCGCTCTCCTCGCCGCGCGCGCGGAGCTCGCACGCATTCACCAGAGTCTCTCCGGCCACGATGCCGGGAGCGAACTGTCTCGGGTCAATGCGCTCGCCGCATCCGATCCGCAGCCGATTTCGGATGACCTGCGCAGGGTGTTGAGCTGCGCGCTCGATATCGCCACGCGCTCGCGAGGCGTCTTCGATCCGACCGTGGGAGCGCAGGTTGCGGCGCTGGGGTTTCTCCCGCCGCAGGCCGCCGCGCCGGGCGTGGCGAGTTGGCGCGACGTGGAGCTGAGCCGCGAGGCCCTGCGCTATGCAAAGCCGCTGGTGCTCGACTTGGGCGGCATCGCGAAGGGATACGCTGTGGACTGTGCAATCGACGCGCTGCGTGTCAACGGAGCAACCGCTGGCCGCGTCAACGCGGGCGGCGACCTGCGCGTGTTCGGCACGCGTGGCGAGCCGGTGCACGTGCGGACCGGCGGCCCGCAGGGTGCTCTCTTCCCGCTCGTGACCCTCGTCGATGGCGCTGTTGCGACAAGCGCCTATGGGGGTCAGCGGCGCCGGCGCGACCGGCGCTGGGCGGCGCCGCTCATCGACCCTCGGTTGCGCCTGCCCGTACTTAGCACGCGCACGGTTTCGGTCATCGCGTCCACCTGCATGGTGGCCGACGCGCTGACGAAGGTCGTGGCGCTCCTCGGGCGCGGGGCGCAGGGGATCTTGCGCGCCTACCGGGCCGATGCAGTTGTACTCTCGCCGGCGCGGGGCCGGTGGCGCTGCACGCGCCTCGAGAGCACGATGGTGGCCGGGGCCTGAAGCCGGAACGCATCCGTGTCGCGCGGTCACGAACGGATGCAGAGGTTGCTCGCCGAGCGGCTGAGACTCGGCGCAGCCGCGCGCCGCACCTTCTACGCTGTCCTCGCCGCCCTGTTCCTGAGCGGAATCTGGTGGCTCGGCGTGCATTACGGCAGCGCCGACGACATCGCGCGCGTCGGCCGGGAATCGCTGGCGTTGAAGGTGCACGGGGCTGCGGCTTTCGTGGCCATGCTGGCCCTCGGAGCGATCGGCGCAGCGCATGCGCGCCGCGCTTGGGTGTTGGGGCGCAATCGCTTCAGCGGCCTGGCGGTGGCGAGCACTTTCGCGCTCCTTGTTCTTTCGGGCTATGCCCTGTACTACCTGGTTGACGAGATGACGCGACCGCCAGTGTCGATCCTGCACTGGGTCGTCGGCCTCGCGCTCGTGCCCATGGTCGTCGTGCACATCGCGGCAGGACGCCGCAGCCAATCGCTAGGCGGTCGCGCAGGTCAGCAGCGCCGACGTGCCTCCGTTCAAGCGCGGAGCTGACTGCCGCCGGCCGCAAAGCGGAAGCTGAGCAAGGCGAGAGCCGCAATCGCGACGAGTACCCAAAGCGCGTGCTCGCGCGCTAGGCCGGCCGCCAGTGCCGCCGTGAACGCCACGGGCGCCACCGCCTTCGCCACGAACGACGGCAAGGCGAGCTTTCCGAGCAGCGCGCCGTAGCCCGCGCGGCCGAAGAGCGCCGCAGGCACGGTCCCGCGCACGATTGTCATCACGCCATTGCTCCAGCCGTAGAGCATCGCGAAGCTTATTGCGAGCAACCAAGAGCTCCTTACGAGCGGGAGGCACGCCATGGCGGCGAGCATCAGAACAAAGGCGATCGCTCCGACCTGGACCGCGGACAGCCGACGGCCGAAGCTGAACTCCACGATGCGACCGGCCACCTGCATCGGACCTACCAGCGAAGCGACGATGACGGCGTCGCGAACCGCCATGCCACCCGACTTGAGCAGCGTGATGAGGTGTGCAGAGAGCGTTGCGGACAGGAACGAGGCCAGCGAGAGCGCGGCGGCCAGCAACAGGAAGGCGGCCCGCGGCGGCACACGGAGCCGTCGCGCCAACTGATCTGCGGCGCCTTCGTCTCGCTGAGCAGCAACGGCCGAGAAGCTGTCCTCGCCGCGTGCCGGCACGAAAAACAGGTGCAGCGGCAGGCAAAGCACGAGGTGGAACACGGCAAATATCCACAGCGCTTCGCGCCAGCCCAGCCGTTCGAGAAGCCACTGCGAGGCTGGCCAAAATACCGTGCTCGCGAAGCCGCCGAAAAGCGTCAGCGCGGTCACCGCCCGCCGATACGCCACGCCCGTCGTTCGGTGCAAGGTGGCGAAGGCGGGATCGTAGAGGCAGGCCGCCATCGCGAGCCCCGCGAGAACCCAGCCGACGACGAGCGAGACGATCCCGTTGGCCGAGGCCAGCGTTGCCAGCGCGATCGCGCCCAGAATGGATCCTGAAGAAAGGACGAGCCGGCCACCGCTGGCATCGATGAGCCGGCCCACGATCGGCGATGCAGCGCCAGAGGCGAGCAGTCCGAGCGTAAATGCGCCGAACAAGCTCGTGGAGGAGATTCCCAGGTCGGCGCACATCGACTCGCCCAGCAC
>Ga0335085_10008231_pt1 | contig 15950 bp, 16 predicted proteins | sample Lox_Sample_45_FD_206712 | JGI IMG/M metagenome (GOLD analysis project Ga0335085, IMG submission 206712) | Soil microbial communities from Loxahatchee National Wildlife Refuge, Florida, United States - Lox_Sample_4.5 | ecosystem: Environmental > Terrestrial > Soil > Wetlands | place: USA...
ACAACCCGGCGGTCCGGTCCGGGTCCACCGGCCGGGACGAAGGCTGCTCCGGGGCTGTCCACGGCGCTGGGGCAACATCACGAAACGGGCCAACGCGCCGCTCGCAGGGAGAGAGGGCCTTGGGCGGCCGAAGGGGAGCGAATCGAGGCGATCGCTGGACGGCACGAAGTGGCACTGCATCCTGCTTCTTCACGCGAATGCATCCGGAACAGGGCTCCTGTTTCGGACGCGCGCCCCGGAATCGGACCCGTCCCACGCCGTCCCGGGACGGCGATTGTTGCGAACCGCCACCATTCTCCTTGCACCCGGCGGCCGCCGTCGATGATCGGCCTGGATACCAACGTCCTGGTCCGCTTGCTGGTTGACGACGACAAGAACCTGCAAGCTGTCGCGGGGCGCGGTCGGCGCGCTCCTCGGCGATCTCTTCCGCGCAAGCCATCCGAGCTTCCAGAAGTGGATGCGCTGGTGCGCGCCCTGGAATCATTCAAGGCCGCCAGGGACGACTTCGCCGACTGCCTGATCCAGGAACAGGCATGCGCGGTTGGATGCGACCGCGTTGCTACCTTCGACCGCGCTCTTCTGAAGGAGGCCGGCTTCACCGCCCCGTAAGCGGCTCCGCCTACCACCACCACCGCCGGCGGCGCGGCAGGTTGGGGGTGAAGAGCAAGAGCAGGAGCACCCCCACCACGAACCCCGCCCCCTGCACCCGCGGGTGCCCCCGGCCCGCCAGCGCCGCAGTGACCGCCCCGATGAACGTCACCACCGCCAGCGCGCCGGCGACGATCTTCGCTTGCAAGCTGGGCAAGAGCGAGAGCAGGCGGAAGCCGATGGGCGTGGGGTCGTAGTAACCGCCCGATCCCCAGCCCAGGAAGGAGAGCCGGTTCCACTCGCGCTGGCCCACCTCGCGGGCCAGTGCCTCCCCCAGCATCCGGTTCTGCTGCAGAAGCTCCGCCTCGCTCGGGCGCCTCTGCCGCAGCGCCACTTCCTCCCGCGCCCGCTCGGCCTTGCGCTCGGTCCAGAGACGGTCGTTGAAGGCCTGCGCCTCCTCGCTGTCCAGCGGGGTCGCGCAGCTTCCGCAGCGCTGCGCGTAGCGGCTGTTGTCGGTCTGGCAGCGCGGGCAGCGGAGGAAGGGCTGGTCGCCAAAGTCCCGCTCCACCGCCAGCTCCGGCGGCTCGCCGGTGAACCGCCCCCGGGTCGCCACCTCGTGAGGCTTCTCCCCCGGCGCCCGGGGCCGCTCCAGGTTCAAGAAGCGCGTCAGCCGGCCCGCCATCAGCTCACCACCGCCAGCCTCTGCTCCGCCGAGGCGGGCCGGGTCCGGTTCTTCGCCCAGTCGCGCAGCCGGGAGATGTCCTCGCCCATGGTAGAGGAGAGGGGGAACGCTTCCTGCACCGCCTTCATCACGTGCGCCTGCCGCAGCTCGCACCCCTCGGCGAACGCGTAGTAGAGCCCGGCGATCACCGCCTGCTCGATCTCCGAACCCGAGTACCCCGCCGCGGCGATGGAGAGCGCGTCCAGGTCGAAGGCGGCCGGGTCGCGCTTCCGCCGGGAGAGGTGGATGCGGAAGATGTCCCGCCGCTCCGCCGAGCTGGGCAGGTCGATGAAGAAGATCTCGTCGAACCTTCCCTTGCGCAAGAGCTCCGGGGGCAGGGCCTCGATCCGGTTCGCCGTCGCCACCACGAACACCGGCGCGGTCTTCTCCTGCAGCCAGGTGAGCAGCGACCCGAACACCCGCGCCGAGACCCCGGAGTCCGTGACCGCCGCCCCGGCGCTCCCCGCCAGCCCCTTCTCGATCTCGTCGATCCAGAGCACCGCGGGCGAGACGCTTTCCGCCACCCGGATGGCCCGGCGCAGGTTCTCCTCCGACGACCCGATCAGCGAGGAGAAGATCCGCCCCAGGTCCAGCCGGAGCAGCGGCAAGGACCAGGCCGAGGCGATGGCCTTGGCCGTCAAGCTCTTCCCGCAGCCCTGCACCCCGAGCAAGAGCAGCCCCTTGGGCGCCGGCAGCCCGAACTTGCGCGCCGGCTCGCCGAAGGCCCCGGTGCGCCCGTTGAGCCAGCCCTTCAGCTCGTCCAGCCCGCCCACGTGATCCAGCTCCTGCTCCGCGCCGACGAACTCCAACAGGCCGCTCTTGCGGATCACCTGCCGCTTCTCGTCCAGCACCAGGCGGATGTCGTCCTTGTCCAGCACCCCGTCGTTGGCGATGGCCTTGGCGAAGGCGTTCTCCGCCTCGCTCAGGGTGAGCCCCTGCGCGGCCTTGATGATCTGCTCCGCCTGGTCGCGGGTGAGCTCGACGCGCGCCTTGTTCCCCTTGCGCACCACCGTGACGATCTCCTTGAGGAGCTGGTAGAGGTCGCGGAAGGAGGGCAGGGGAACGTCGAGGACCGAGACCTCCTTCTCCAGCTCCACCGGGATGGTGAGGGTGGGGGAGAGCAGGATCGCCGTCGTGTACGTGGACTTGAGATCCTGGGCCAGCTCGCGCATCGCCCGCACCACCGGCGGGCTGTCCAGGAAGGGATGGAAGTCCTTGAGCACCACCAGGGAAGGCTCGGTGAGCTTGCCCACCGCGCCCAGCGCTTCCACCGGGTCGCGCGACTGCTCGCTGATGGCCATCGAGCGCGAGCCGGAGACGCGCCGCAGGCCCCGGGTCACCGACCACTGCAAGAGCGACTTGCCGTGGTTCTGGGCCACGTCCTGGAGGACGGCGTCCAGCCGCTGCTCCTCCCAGCTCACCAGGTAGATGAGCGGGTACCGGGCGCGGATCAAGGTGTCGAGATCGGAGACGAACTTCGGCGTCGCAGCCGGGGCTGTCTCGAGGCTCTCCACCCGGGGAATTCTAGCAGATACCCCCTGATCCCCGAGATATCCGCTCTTTACAGGCGGGCGGCGCGGCGGAGGCGGGAAGCGGCCTCCCCGACTTGCGCCAGGGGGAAGTCGAGGTGGGTCACGGCCCGGATGCGGGTGGCGCTGACCGCGTTGACCAGCACGCCCTCCTTCCTGGCCGCTTCCACCAGGGAGGGCGCGTCGGGGACGTCGGCGAGGAGGATGTTGGTCTGCGGGGAGTGCCAGGCCAGGGGCACACTGGAGGCGAGCCGCTTGGCGCTCTCGTGGTCCTCGGCGAGCCGCTGCAGGTGGTGATCGAGCGCGTACATCCCCGCCGCCGCCAGCACCCCGGCCTGCCTCAGCCCACCCCCCACGCGCTTGCGCAGCCGGCGCACGGCCTTGATCCGCTCCCGGGTGCTGGCCACCACCGAGCCCGCCGGGGCGCCCAGCCCCTTGCTCAGGCAGACCGAGACCGTGTCCGCCTTGGCGCACCAGCGGGCGAGCGGCACGCCGGTGGCCACGTGCGCGTTCCAGATCCGCGCCCCGTCCAGGTGCACGAAAAGCCCGGCCCCGTGCGCCACATCTGCCACCGCCTCCAGCTGGGCCAAAGGCCAGATGCTGCCGCCGCCCCGGTTGTGCGTGTTCTCCAGGGCCACCGCCCTCTGCCGGGGATCGTGGTCCCCCTGGCTCGTCCGCAGCACCGCCTTCACCGCCTCAGGGGTGAAGATCCCCTGCGCCCCGTCCACCACCAGGCTCTGCACGCCCCAGAGGGCGGAGATGGCCGCCCCTTCGTAGTTCACCACGTGGCAGTGGCGGTCGCAGATCACCTCGTCGCCCATCCCCGCCAAGGAGCCGAGGGCGATCTGGTTCGCCATGGTCCCGGTGGGCACCCAGACCGCCGCCTCCTTTCCCAGGAGGGCCGCGATCCTTTCCTGCAGCGCGTTGACGGTGGGGTCCTCGCCGTAGACGTCGTCGCCCACCTCGGCGGCGGCCATGGCCTTGCGCATGCCGGCGGTGGGACGGGTGACGGTGTCGCTTCGCAGGTCCATGAGGTCCATCGGGGGCTCCGTGCTCCAGCAGGCCGGGCATGATAAACGCGCCCGGGGTGCCCCGGGAATCGAAAGCAGATCGCTCCCGCCGCTTCGCGGACATCGTCCGGCGCCTTTCCAAGGCCATGCCCGAGGCGAAGATCGCCCTGGAGTACGAGGACGAGCTGCAGCTCCTCGTCTCGGTGATGCTCTCCGCCCAGTGCACCGACGCGGTGGTGAACCAGGTCACCCCCGCGCTCTTCGCCCGCTACCCGACGGCCGCGCACTACGCGAAGAGCACGCCGCAGGTCCTGGGCGAGCAGATCAAGCGGGTCGGCCTCTGGCGGGGCAAGGCGAAGAACCTGCACGAGGCCATGACCCGCATCGCCCGCGACCACGAAGGCCGCATCCCCCGCTTGCGCGAGGAGCTCTGCGAATTGCCCGGCGTGGGCTGGAAGACGGCGGGGGTGGTGGTGAACCATGCCTTCGGCACCCCGGCCTTGCCCGTCGACACGCATGTGGGCCGCGTCTCCCGCCGCCTGGGGCTCACCCGGAACGAGGACCCGCGCAAGGTGGAGGAGGACCTCTCCGCCCTCTTGCCCGACCGCCTCTGGGGAAGGGCCCACCAGCTCCTCATCTGGCACGGCAGGCGCACCTGCGAGTCGCGGCGCCCCCACTGCTCGCGCTGCCCGGTGCTCCGCCTCTGCCCGCGCCGCGGGGTCAAGGAGAGCGACTGAAGAGCAGCAGGTCGTTGCCGTCCTGCCGGAGCGCGTCGAAGCGCTCCCACCCCTTCGGGGTGCCCGCCACGTAGCGCGACCAGGCCAGCCCGGCGAGGCCGGCGTCCGCGTCGGACTGGTGGTGGATGAACTCCTCCACCGTCTGCCGCGTGGGGCAGGTCATCTTGCTTCCCTGGGCGATGAGGGAGGCCGCCTCCAGCCAGGAGCACACGAGCTTGGGGTCCGGGCTGTGGGCGGCGGCGATCACCGCCAGCAGCTCGGGAGGCAGGTGGCGGAGGATGCCGGCGGCGAGCCCCAGCACGTGGTGCGCCCCCGTCCCCGCGATCTGCGGCTCCGGCCCGCAGGAGCCGTCGCGCCGCCAGGGCAGCGTTCCGGCCTTGAGCGAGTCGTGCCAGAGGACGGCCGCGGTGAGCTGATCGGCGTGCAGGTCCAGCCCGTAGACGTGCTTGTAGCCCTCGGCGATGGCGCGCGCCGATCGCAGGTTGGAAAGGGTGTGCACCGCCAGCCCGCCAGGATACCCGTGGTGCCCGCCCTCGCACTCGCCGCCCGGCGCGGCGAGGAAGTCCCCCTTCTTCGCCGGAGGCAGCTCGAGCTGGGGATCGCCCAGCAGGCTCCGGGCCTCGGCGAGGTGGGAGAGCGCCCAGGTCTCCGGCGGCAGCCAGGGAGCGAGGAGCTGGGCTTCTACCGCGGCGCGCAAGGCGGGGTCGTTGAGGGCGCCCGCCTCCCGGCGCAGCTCCAGCCAGGCGCGATAGGCGAAGGGGAGCCGGACCGCCACCTCGCGGGCGCGAGCGGCTGGCGTCTGGGCGGCGGCGAGCAGCAGCAGCAGAGGAAAAGTTGCCATGTCGGACCAGCGGTCTACCGTAATTCGCATGCAGATCGACATCCGCGACCTGATCGAGACCGAGCTGGCCGATGCGCTCGTCTACGGGCTCGCGGCCGAGGAGGCGCTGGCCGAGGCCGCCGGCCTCCTCGCGGACGCCGAGGAGAGCTTCTCCCGGCTCGCCACCCCCGAGCCCAGCGCTCCCCCCAGGGCGCGGAAGAGGCGCAAGCGGTGGTAGAAGGCCGGGCATGGCCCTCTATGCCTTCGTCGCGCTGAGATACGACGTTCCCCTCGATCGGATCCTGAAGACGGTAGACAGGCACCGCGCCTACCTGCGGGAGCTGCACGCGCAGGGAAAGATGGTGTGCTCGGGGCCCTTCGTCCCCCGCTCGGGCGGGGCGATGCTGCTGCGGGTGAACGACCCCTCCGAGATCGGCCCCATCCTCGCCAAGGATCCCTTCCACGAGGAGAACCTGGTCTCCGACACCATCTTCGTCTGGGACCCGAACATCGGCCGCGAGGGGCTCGATACGCTGGCGCCCGGTCGTTAGCGGAAGAGAGCGAGGAACTGCTCCGCCACCGAGGCGCGCAAATCCGCGAAGCGCGGGGTGCGGAAGACGGCGTACTCCGCCGCGCCGATCGATCCGTAGGCGACGAGCGCCGCGGCCGCGATCACGCCCGCCGTCCGCAGTTGCGCCACCGCCGCTCCCGCCAGCAGCGCCAGGGCCGGCCAGGCCGGCGCCACGTACCGGTTCTGGTAGCCGCCGTGCATGAGGCCGAAGATCGTCAGGGCGAGGAAGAAAGCCAGGGCGCACAGCGCTGGCCCGGCGTCCTTCGGGTCCAGGGCGCGCAGGCGCAAGAGCGCCAGCGCGAACACCGGCGCGAAGAGGAGCAGGCTGCTGGCGTAGTAGTGCCAGGGCCGGGCGACGATGGAGGCGACGAACGGGTAGCGGCTCATCATCGCCGCCGTGGGGAAGGCGCTGGGGAGCCATTGGCCATTGGCGATCCGGAGGACGGCGATCCAGCCCAGGCAAGGGAGCCCGGCGGCGACGGCGGCGGCCGCGAGCTTCCTGGGCGACAGCGCGGCCGGGTCGCGGCGCAGCGCCAGGGCGATCATCGCGGGCAGGACCAGAGCGCCGGTGGTCTTGCTGAGAAAGGCGAGCGCGAAGGCCCCCCCGGCCCAGGCATACGCCGAAGGCGTCGCGTTCTCTCCCGCCCGGTCCGCGGCCAAAAGCGCCAAAGAGACGGAGAACACGAGCATGGCGTCGATCCAGACGTGCTGGGCGACGAACCAGGTGATGGGGCAGGTGGCGAGCAGGAAAGCCGCCCAGAGCGCCTCGCGCTCCCCATAGAGACGCAAGCCGAGGAAGTAGATGCAAGCGATGGCCCCAAGCTCGAGCAGCACCGGCACCAGGGGGAGGGGAATGCCGGCCGCCGTGAGCGCCGCGGCCAGGTACACGAAGGCAGGCGGGTGGAAGAAGATCGGCTTGTCGTAGTTCTCCGCATCGAGCTTGGGAAGCAGCGGCGTGCCCTGCAGGGTGTAGGCGAGCGGGTGGGCCCGCACCTGCGCCACCAGGGTGATGAACACCTGCTCGTCGGCCTCGCCGTGCGGGGGCGGGTCGCCGGAGGCGCTGCGCAGCGTCGCCAGCCGCGGCACCGCGGCGCACGCGAGCAGGACGGCGAGGGCGGCGTGCTTCCTCACTTGAGGGCGATGGTGGGCCGCCCCGCCCAGCCGGGCGGAACCACCCACTCCACCGTCGACGACGGCACCCAGCCCGTCAGCCCGTTCGAGAGCTTCACCCGGCGGAACCCGGAGTCCTCGTCCTCCACGCGCACGGTGGTGCCTTCGTGGATCTCGAAGCGGCTGGCGCTCTTGTCCGCCGGTCCTTCGCGCGCGGGCACCGAGTGCGCCACCACCACCCCACGCTTCATCGCCATCCTCTGTCCCGCCGCCGCTCCCCAGACCACCAGCCCGGCCAGGGCGGCGCTGGCGAAACAGGCAGCCACGGCCGTGGAGAGGAAGCGCGGCGAGGAGCGGAAGAGGCGGATGCCCCAGAGCGCCCAGGCCGCTCCCCAGAGGACGAGGAGCGCGATCCCCGCCGCGGCCCCGGGGAGAGGCGCGAGCAGGCGCGAGAGCGTCTCCCAGCCGCCATCCTCCGGCTCGCCTTCCAGCCGGTCGACGTTCCCCCGGCGCACCTCCAGCAGATCGGCCCGGGCGTCCTCGTCTCCGGGATCGAGGAAGAGCGCCCGCTCGAAGTGCAGCGCCGCCGCCCCGCGCTTCCCCTGGCGCAGCCAGGCTGCCCCCAGGTTGGTCTCCAGCTCGGGCGAGGTCACGCCCTCGGAGACCAGGGCTTCGTAGGCGGCGATGGCCCGGGACACGTCGCCGGAGAGGAAGGCCGCGTTGGCGTCGGCGAAGAGCTGGGCGCCGGGCGGCTCCGCGGCGGCGAAGAGGAGGGCGAGGAGCAGGGTCACGCTCTCCCCCGATCGAGCTCGTTCAGCACCTGGTCCGCCCGTCCCAGCATGGCCTCGCGAGCCGGGGCGTCGCTGCTGCCGGGCGCGAAGCGGGCGCGGTCGCAGTCGTCCAGCACGCGGATCACCCGGCGCACCGTCTCCTCGCCGTAGCCGCGCGCGCCCAGCGCCGCCGCCAGCTCCTCGCGGGTGAGCCCCGCGGCGGCCACGCCCTGCTTGTCCAGGAGGTATCCGGTCACCGCCCGCGCCACCTCGGCGTAGAAGGCCAGCGACTCGCCGCGCTGGAGCAGCGCCCGGGCGCCTTTCAGCCGCCGGGCCGCGGCCCCGCGCGCCAGCCGCACGCGCTTCTCCCCCGGATCGACCTGGAGCATCCGCCGCAGTCCCGCGATGCCCAGCGCCAGGGCCACGCCGAACGGCGGCGCCCCGAGCAGCGGCCAGAACCAGGGCTGCGTCCAGGGCGGCGCGGCCCGCTGCACCGAGCCCAGGCGCAGGCGGATGGGCCGGATGCCGCCGGCGGAGAGCAGGTTCTGCGGCGCCGCTTCGGAGGCGGGCAGGCCGGCCTGCCCAGGGTTCACGCGCAAGGGGATGCGCTCGGTCCGCAGCGTCCGGTACTGCTTGAGCGCCGGGTCGAAGACGTCCATCGAGAGCGCGGGGATCTCCAGGGCTCCGGTCCGCTCCGGCACCAAAAGCTGCTCCACCGTGCGCGTCCCATTCACTTTCCCCCGCTCGATGGTGTCCTTGTCGGCGGTGGTGGCCTCGTAGGCGCGGATCCCGGGGATCTCGGGCAGCCTGGGCAGCCGCAGGTCGCGCACGTTGCCCCGGCCGCTGGCCACCAGGCGGAAGGTGATGGGCTGCCCCACCACCACCGCCTCCGGCTCGGCGGTGGCCTGCAGCGTCCACTGGCCCACGTTCCCCGCGTCGAACCCGGGCGGCTTTCCCGGCGGGAGCGGCTGCACCTCGAGCTGGATGGGCTGCGAGCTGCGCCGCGAGCTGCCCCGGGAGAAGAGCATCCCGAAGCCGGTGACCACCTGCACCTCGGCGGGATCGATGGTGGCCGCCCCCGCCCGCAAGGGAAAGAGGGCGCGGCGGCGGAGCAGGTAGGCCGTGTAGGGCACGCCGTCGAGGATCCGCTGCTCCGGGACCAGCTGCTGGGGCGCCTCGATGTCCAGGCTCCAGAACCCGTCCAGGCGCGGGCTGGAAAGCTTCTCGATGCTGCTCACGTTGGTGCGGGCGAGCAGGTAGAGCGACCAGGTCACTTGCTGGCCGACGAAGGGATGGTCGTTGTCCACCGCCGCGCGCAGCACCAGGTCGCGCTGCCCGGGGTGCACGTCGGCGAATGGCTCGGCGGCGTCGCTCCGGCGGTCGGGAGGGGCATCGGGGCCGCGCCCGCCGCCGGCGGCCTGCCCCGCCGGGACCACCCGGATGCCGATGGGATCCGTCTGGTACGTCTTCCCCCGGAACTCCAGCTTGATGGGCTCGATGGTGAGATCGCCCACCCGCTTGGGAGTAAGCATCAGCGAGGTGGTCACCGTCCGCTCGATGGTGGCCGATCCGCCCGACAAGGAGAAGCTGAGCTGCTCCGACTGCGAGCGGCTGACGATGTCGAAGTCGGCGAAGGGCGGCACTTGCAGGTCGCCGGCGGGCCCCTTGGAGGAGTAGCGGGCGGTGACGCGCAGCACCAGCGTGCCGTCCAGGGCCACCTCGCTCGCGTCCGCTGCGGCGGACAGCTCCACCTCCGCCGCCCCCAGCGCGGGCAGGGCGCAGAGCAGGGCGGCGCAGAGCGCCCTACCAGTCCTTCTCGGGATCACCGCGCCTCCTCACGTCCGTCTTCTGCTTGGCGAATCGCCAGGTCTGGAGCTGCTGCTCGTTCGCCCGCAGCGCGTCGAGGAGCCGCTGCGCCTCGCTGCGGTCCAGCGGCTTGTCGGGCCGCGCCACGGGCTTCTGCTGCTCCTGCGCCTGCTTCTGCTCCTGTTGCTGCTGGTCGCCGGCCTGCTGCTGCTTGTCCTTGTCCGGCTGGTCTGGACGGTTCTGCTCCTGCTTCTTCGAGGCGTCGCCCTGCTGGGGCTGCGGCTGCTGCTGCCCGCCCTGCTGCCCCGGCTTCTTCTCCTTGGGCTGGCCGGCCGGACTCTGCCGCTTGCGCTCCTCCTGGGTGCGCAGCAAGAGCTCCAGGTTCACCTTGGAATCCACGTCGTCGGGATCGAGCGCCAGGGTAGCGCCGTACTGACGGACGGCGTCCTCCGCCTGGCCCATCGCCTCGCTGGCCAGGGCGAGCTGGTAACTAGCCTTCGGCTTCAAGGCGGCGTCCCCATTTTGGAGCGCCTGCGAAGCCTCGGCGACGGCGACCGGGGCGGCCTTCGGATCCATCTTCAAGAGGACCGAGGCGCGGTCGTACGCCACCCGCGGATCGTCCGGCCGCCGCGCTCGCGCCTTGTCGTACTCGCGCAGGGCGCCGTCCGGATCGTTCCGGGCCGCCAGCGCATTGCCCCGCGCCACGTCCTCGTCCTCGCGCTCGTAGAGGCGGTGGAAGGCGCGCGCCAGCGGGCCCTTGATCCGCTCCAGCAGGCCGGGCGCCTCCGCCTTGCGCGCCACCACCACCACCCGCTCGGGCGCGGCCAAGGCGAGGGCGAGCAGGAGCGCGGTCACGCGAGCCTCCTGCGCCACAGGCGCCCTTCGCCCAGGGCCGCCGCTGCGCAGAGCAGGGCGAAGGCGGGCCAGGCGAACCAGGCGTACTTGTCGTCGTACTGCACGGAGAGGCGCGACTCGAACTCGCCCTTCTGGATCTTCTCCAGCTCGGGAAGGAACTTGAGCACCCCCAGGTCCGCGCCGGTGCCGGTGAGCAGCATCCCGCCGCCGCGGGCGGTGAGGTCGCGCAGTCCGGCCACGTCGGTGCGGGTGAGCACCGTGCGGCCCTCCTTGTCCTTCTTGTATTCCTTCAGGTTCCCGTTGCTGTCGAAGATGGGGATGGGCTCGCCCTCGCTGCTTCCCACCGGGACCGCGAAGACCCGGATCCCCGCCGCATCCAGCGCGGAGGCGGCCTCCAGCGCGTCGCCCCGCTGGTCCTCCCCGTCGGTGATCAGGAGCACGGCCCGGCCGGCGTTGCCCCGCCCTCCGCCCTCCAGCACTTCCTTCGACTGGTAGAGGGCGTCGGCGATGGCGGTGCCCTGGGTTGCCATGCTCACCGGCGCCACCGCCCGGAGGAAGAGCCGGGCGGCGGCGTAGTCGGTGGTGAGCGGGCACTGGATGAAGGCATCGCCGGCGAACACCACCAGCCCCACCCGGTCGCCGTTCAGCCGGTCGAGCAACGCGGTCACCTCCAGCTTGGCCCGCTCGATGCGCGAGGGCTTCACGTCGCGCGCCAGCATGCTGTTCGAGGCGTCGATGGCGATCACCAGGTCGATGCCGGAGCGCTTCACCAATTCGGTCCGCTCCCCGCACTGCGGGCCCGCGGCGGCGAGGAAGAGGAAGAAGAGGCCCAGGCCCAGAAGCGATCCCTTGGCCACGCCCTGCGCCGCTCCCGGCCCCTGCAGCACCTGCCCGAAGCGCGCTTCTGGCACCAGGGCGGCCAGCCGCTTCTGCCGCTGCCAGGAGCGCAGCGCCGCGAAGAGGCCGGCCAGGAGGCCCAGCGGGGCGAAGAAGAGCAGGAGCGGGGTGAGGACGCGCAGGTGCTGGCCGAGCAGGGTGGTCTGGATGGCGGTCACGGCGCCCCCAGCAGGCGGGTGCCGCGCAGCGCCACGCTCAGAAGGCCGAAGAGCGCCGCGGGGAGGAAGAAGCGCGCGTACCACTCGTCGTAGCGCGCGGTCCCCCCCGCCTCGTAGATCTTGCTCTTCTGCAGGCTGTCGAGCACCCCCCGCAGCCCCTGCTCCAGCGACTCCTTGTCGGTGGCGGCGTAGTAGGCACCGCCGGTCACCTTGGCGATCTGCTGCAACAGCTCGGGGTTCACGTCGATCTCCACCGGCTCGTAGGTGGTGCGCCCGAAGAGGTCGGTGCCCGTCGGATAGGGCACCCGCCCACCCTTGCCGATGAGGATGGTGAAGACCTTGATGCCCAGGTCCTTGGCGATCTCCGCCGCCTGCAGGGGGGAGAGGTTGCCGGCGTTGTTGTCGCCGTCCGTAATCAGGATCACCACCCGGCTCTTGGCGTCCGACTCGCGCAGCCGGTTGACCGCCGTCCCCAGGGCGTTGCCGATGGCGGTGCCGTCGACGATCACCCCGGTGCGCACCTGGTCGAGCAGGGAGTCGAGCACCTTGTAGTCCAGGGTCAGCGGGCACTGCGTGTACGCTTCGCCGGCGAACACCACCAGCCCGATGCGATCGTTCTGGCGGGAGGCGATGAAGTTGCGCAGCACCTCCTTGGCCACCGTGATCCGGTCCTTGGGGCGGAAGTCGGCGGCCAGCATGGAGGTGGAGAGATCGAAAGCCACCACGATGTCGATCCCTTCCACCGCCAGGTCCTGGCGGCGGGAGGCGCGCAGCCGGGGGCCGGCGAGGCCGAGGCTGGTCAAGGTGACCGCCGCGATCAACAGCGCTCCGGGGAGCCACCAGAGCCGCGCCCAGCGCGAGGGGGGCAGCGAGGCCGCCGACGCCCTGGGCATCACCAGGCGGGGAAGGGCGCGGCGGCGGCGGGCCAGGAGCCAGGCCGCGGGCAGGAGCGCGGCAAGGCCCAGGAGCGCCCAGGGATGGGCGAAGGTGAGGGTGCCGAAGCTCATGCCGCCTTCACCGGGATGGCCCGCAAGGGGCGGGTGTGGCGGATGAGCCACTCGGCGCGGTCCACCCCGCGCAGGCACTCCTCGCCGCTGGGCTCGAGCTTTGCGAACTTCACCAGGTCCTCCCAGCGCACCTCCTCGATCAGCTCCTGCAGGTCCAGCCCGATCAGCCGCCGCTTGCGCAGCGCCTCGATGAACTCCTCGCTGGTGAGGTCGAGGGCGTTGAACTGCAGCCGCTCGCCCAGGTATCCGCGCACGATCTCCGAGAGGGTGAAGATGGCGGGGCGGCCCCCGCCCCGCGCCCAGGGAGCCGACTCTCGCATCTGCGAAAGCCGTTCCAGCGCCACCTCGTCGTAGAACGCCAGGGGCTCCGCCTGGGGCCGGGCGGCGCGCTTCTTCCGGTAGCGGAGGAAGAGGATGATCAGGGCCGCGGCGGCGAGCAGGCCGCCCAGGAGCCAGGCCCACAGATAGCTCGGCACCCAGGCGGGGACCGGCGGCTTGGGCCCGTGGTGCGATCGCTCGGGCGAGCTCTCTCCCTCCTCCTGCACCAGGCTGCGGAAGCGGAGCGGCCGCCCGCGCACCGACACCTGCCGGGCCCCCTCCGGCCCGCTCACCGCCAGCGTCAGGTCGGGCAGCCGCGGCTCGACCGTCCCGTAGTCGGCGAGGGTGAGCTCGAACACGGTGCGGGCCTTGCTCCCGTCCAGCTCTTCCCGGCGGGAGGAGGGAGCGGGAGCGCCGGGAGGCGCCGCCAGCGGCGCCGGATCGAAGGCGGGGAGCGAGTAGACGTCGCGCGCGTCGTGCTCCACCGAGACCCGGACGGCGATGTGCTCGCCCAGCGTCACCTCCTCGGGTTCGGCGCGCACTTCCAGGGAGAGGGGCGAGGCCTCGGGGAGCGCGCCCGCGGCGAGGAGCAAGGCGAGGGCCCAGGTCACGCGGATCGCCTCCTCGCCCGCGCGCGGAAGAGCGCCGCCAGGGGAGCCACGTAGTCATCGCCGGGGCGGACCCGGACGGCCTCCAGCGAAACGCGGCGGAAGATCCGCTCCCGCCTCTCCTCCCGCTCCCTGGCCTGGGTCTCCCAGGCGCGCCGGGTGCGGGCGTCGGAGAGATCCACCAGCTGCAGCTCCCCCGTCTCCGCGTCCAGCAGGGGCCAGAGGCCTGCGAGGGCGGGAAGCCTTTCCTCCACCGGATCGGTCACCACCACCGGGACCACGTCGTGCCGCCGGGCCAGCACCGCCAAGGCCGTCTCGTAGCCGTCGGCGAGGAAGTCGCTGACCACGAACACCACCGCCCGCCGCCGCTGGGCATTGGTGAGGTGCCCCAGGGCTCCGGCCAGGTCGGTCCCCCGGCCGCGGGGGCGGAAGGCCAGGGTCTCGCTGATCAGGCGCAGGCCGTGCTTGCGCCCCCGGCGGGGGGGCACGTACCGCTCGATGCGGTCGGTGAAGAGGAGCAGGCCGGCCCGGTCGCCGTTCTCCAGGGCGGAGAAGACCAGCAGGGCGGCGATCTCCGCCGCCACCTCCGCCTTGGCCTTCTCCGCAAGGCCCGCGTCCTGCGAGGCGCTGCGGTCCACGGCGATGAGCGCGGTCAGCTCCCGCTCCTCGGCGAACACCTTGACGAAGGGCTCTCCCATGCGGGCGGTGACGTTCCAGTCGATGGAGCGGATCTCGTCGCCGGGGAGGTAGGGGCGCACCTCGGAGAAGGCCATTCCCCGCCCCTTGAACACCGAGTGGTAGCCGCCGGCGAGCGTATCCTGGACCGCGCGCCGGGTGGTGATCTCGATGCGCCGGATCTTGCGGATGAGGTCTGCGGGCGCCGCCATGGAGCCGCCTCAAGGCACCTCGATCTTCTCGAGGATCTTCTGGATCACCTTCTCCGGGGTCAGGCTCTCCGCCTCCGCCTCGTAGGTGAGGGAGACGCGGTGGCGGAGCACGTCGTAGGCCACGGCCTTCACGTCCTCCGGGGTGACGAAGCCCCGGTGGCGGAGGAAGGCGTGGGCGCGGGAGGCGAGGTTCAGGTAGATGGTGGCGCGGGGCGAGGCGCCGTACTCGATGTACCCCGCCATCTCGTTCAGCCCGGCGGCCGGCGCGTCGCGCGTGGCCAGCACCAGGCTGACGATGTACTCCTTCACCTTGGGGTCGATGTAGATGTCGCTCACCACCCGCTGCGCCCGCAGGAGCTGCTCGGGGGAGACCACCGTGGCCGGACGGGGGAGCTCCTGGCCCGCCACCCGGTCCATGATCTGCAGCTCCTCCTGCCGCGAGGGGTAGCCCACCCGGACCTTGAGCATGAACCGGTCGACCTGCGCCTCGGGCAAGGGGTACGTCCCCTCCTGCTCGATGGGGTTCTCGGTGGCCAGCACCAGGAACGGCGAGGGCAGGGCGAAGGTCTGATCCCCGATGGTCACCTGCTTCTCCTGCATCGACTCCAGAAGCGCGCTCTGCACCTTGGCGGGGGCGCGGTTGATCTCGTCGGCGAGGATGAGGTTGGCGAAGAGGGGCCCCCTCTTCACCGTGAAGCCCTGCGTCTGCGGCTGGTAGATCTGCGTCCCCACCAGGTCGGCCGGCAGCAGGTCGGGGGTGAACTGGATGCGCTTGAAGGAGAGCTGCAGGCAGTCGGCCAGCGTCTTCACCGTCAAGGTCTTCGCCAGCCCCGGGACGCCCTCGAGCAGCACGTGCCCGCCGGTGATCAGTCCGATGAGCAGCCGCTCGATCATCTGCTTCTGGCCGACGATCACCTGCCCGGCCTGTTGCAGGAGCGCCTCGACGAACGCCGATTCCTGCTGGATGCGATCGTTGAGGAGTCGGATGTCGGTCGCCGGCTGTGCGCTCAAGGTGCTCTCTTCCTTTTCGCTCCCGGAAGCTAGCAGAACCGGGAAAGGGCCCGAAACTTCCCGCTACTGGTACTGCTTGAGCAGGTCGCAGCCCTTGGGGTCGCCGCCCTTGCAGCCCTGCTGCAAGAGGCCCACCCCCTTCTTGATGTCCGCCCCCGACTCGATGAGCAGGAAGCCCTCCCCGGTGCAGGCGTGCGCGGAGCCGCCCTCGCAGGCCCTGGCGAAGTAGAAGCTGGCGCGGACCACGTCCTCGCTTGCGGCGTAGTGGTTGCCCAGCCAGGTGCAGCCGGGGATCTCGCCCCCGTCGCAGGCCTGCTGCGCCAGCTTCTCCGCGCGCTCCTTGTTGCCCGCTTGCAGCACCCGGGGCGCCAGGGTGGCGCAGCCGCGGGCAGCTCCCTTGCTGCAGGCCTTCTCCAGGAGGCCGTCGGCGCGGAAGGCGTCCTGGGGTCCGCCGCTGCCGCGGGCGAACAGCTCGCCCAGGTGGGCGCAGGCCAGCGCGCCGCCCGCCTTGCACATCTTCTCCAGCCGGGCGAGGGCGGCGCCCGTC
>Ga0335085_10008232_pt1 | contig 15950 bp, 12 predicted proteins | sample Lox_Sample_45_FD_206712 | JGI IMG/M metagenome (GOLD analysis project Ga0335085, IMG submission 206712) | Soil microbial communities from Loxahatchee National Wildlife Refuge, Florida, United States - Lox_Sample_4.5 | ecosystem: Environmental > Terrestrial > Soil > Wetlands | place: USA...
GCCCGAAGACTTCTCCGGGCCACGCGGGCTCTTGATCGCGGAGACGGGCGATGCTCCGCTGTCGGGCGGGCGCGTCGATATCTCTGACGAGCTGCGTTTGGCACGAGCGGCATCCTCACAAAGCCCGGCCTCGGTCGAAATACAGCAGTGTCCCGAGATCACCCGGGGATTGCCTGGAGAAAGCCGCCCCGCCATCAGGTGAAAGAACCGCCAGCCGCCGCCCGGAACCGCGCCGTGCCGGTGGAAGCCACGGAAAATCCTGCTACATCTCCGCCATGTTCCGCCCCGCCGGGGCATTGACGACGAGTGATCGAGACGATGACCGATACGCTTTCCGCCGAGGATCTCGCGAAATTCGCCGCCGATATCTTCATCGCGCGCGGCTTTTCCGCGGATCACGCGGCGAAGATCGCCGAGGTGCTGGTCTGGGCCGATCTACGCGGTGCGCCGAGCCACGGCGTGCAGCGCATCCCGCGCTATATCGAGATCATCGATGACGGCGAGATGAACACGCGGCCGGCAATCCGCGTCGAGAAGGAATTGCCGGCGGCGGTGTTGATCGAAGCCGATCGCGCGCCGGGCCAGGTCTCGATGCGTCTCGCCGCCGCCGAGGCGGCGCGCAAGGCGCGCGCGGCCGGTATCGGCCTCGCACTGGTGCGGCGGACGACGCATACCGCAGCGCTCGGCTATTACACGCGCCTTGCCGCGCTCGAGGGCATGGCGGCGATCGCAGGCTCCGCCTCATGGTCGAATATGGTCTATCACGGCGCGCGCGAGGTCGGCGTCGCGTCCAATCCGTTCTCGATCGCGATCCCGCACGGAAAAGGCGAGCCGCTCGTCCTCGACATGGCGACGGCGGTCGCGGCACTCGGCAAGATCGTGCACGCCGCGCGCAGCGGCAAGACCATTCCCGAAGGCTGGGCGCTCGACGATGCCGGCAATCCGACCACCGATCCGAAGAAAGCGACCTTGCCGCTGGCGCTCGGCGGCCCGAAAGGCTCGGGTCTTTCGCTGATGATCGAGGCGATCTCGAGCCTGATCACGGCCAACGCGATCATCGCCGATACGATCGAGGGCAAGCCGGGCGGCAAGGCGCATCGCCAGAACGCCTTTCTCATCGCCATCGACATCGCTCAGTTCCGCGACCTGCCGGGCTTCGAGCGCGACCTCACGCGCATGATCGCGGCGCTGAAAGCCCAGCCGCGCCAGGCAGGGTTCGAGGAAATCCTCATGCCGGGCGAGCGCGGCGCGCGCGAGCTCGAGAAGCGCCGCAAAGCGGGGATCGCGATTCCGCCGGCGACCTGGACCGAGCTGATGAAGGTCGCGGACCGGTTCGGCGTGAAGGCGCCTTAGCTGGGGCCCGTCATATCGATCCGGCTTGCCGCTCGGCCATGCGTCGCCTATAGACAACGCCAAGCAACAACAAACCGGTTCACCGTTTCGACAGGGGGAAATGATGGCAGATGTCACGGCTACGGCCGATCGCTACCAAATCGCCGCGCGCATCGAGCGCCTGCCCTTCTCGCGCTGGCATCTCCGGATGGGCGCCATCGTCTCGACCGGCTGGTTCTTCGACGGTTTCGACGCGCTCGCCATCGCCTACGTGCTGCCGGTGCTCGTGCCGGCCTGGCACCTCACTTTCGCGACCGGCAGCACGCTCATCAGCGCCGGGTATATCGGGCAGCTCATCGGCTCGATCGTCTTCGGTTGGCTCGGCGAGAAATACGGCCGGGTGCCGATCTTCCGCTACACGCTGATCCTCTACACGGTGATGAGCATCGCCTGCGCCTTCGCCTGGGACTACACTTCGCTCTTCTGGATGCGCGCCATCCAGGGTCTCGGCCTTGGCGGCGAAATCCCGATCATGGCGAGCTATATCGGCGAATTCGCCAAAGCCTCACATCGCGGCCGCTACGGGCTCGGCTTCCAGCTCTGGTTCTCGATTAGCTTCATCTTCGTCTCGATCATCGCGCGCTTTGTCGTGCCGAATTTCGGCTGGCAGTGGATGTTCATCATCGGCGCGATCCCGGCGATCATCCTGATCCCGCTGCGCCAGTGGATGCCGGAATCGCCGCGCTGGCTGGTTAACAAAGGACGCGACGAGGAAGCCAATGCGATCCTGACGAAGATCGAGGATCAGATCTCAGAGCACGGCGCGAAGCCCTTGGCGCCGATACCGACGGATGTCGCGCCGGCCAAGCCCTCGACCGCGACGATCGGCGATCTGCTGCGCGGCATCTATCGCCGCCGTACGCTGGCCGTGTGGACGATCTGGTTCTGCACCTACATCATCGTCTATGGGCTCAACACGACCGTGCCGACCTTGCTGCGGACCGTCTATCACGCGACGCTCGAGCAATCCTTGAGCTTCGGCTATTGGGCGAGCGGCCTCGGTCTGTGCTTCACCATCACCGGCATCCTCCTGATCGACAAATTCGGCCGCAAGCCGCTGTTTGCGCTCGGTCAGCTTTGCGGCGCGGTGCCGCTGCTGCTGCTCTTCCTCTACGCGTTCCCCGGTCAGGGCCTCGTCTTCCTCATGGCGATGTTCATGCTCGGCTCCGCCTTCAACTCGATCCTGGCGCTGGGTCTCAGCACCTACACCGCCGAGCTTTACCCGACCGAGATGCGCGCCGTCGGCGTCGGCATCGGCAATGCCTGGGTGCGGTTCGCGGCGGTGATCGGGCCGGTCTTTCTCGGCTGGGCCAGCGCCAATATCGGCCTCAACAATGCCTATCTGATCTATGCCATCTTCGGCGTGATTGGCGGCCTCACCGTGATCTTCGTCGCCATCGAGACCAAGGGAAAGGTGCTCGAGATCCTGTCGCCCTCGCTGCGGGCACGCGACGCGGCCGAATAAAGCTTCTATTACTGCAGGAATGAGCGAGGTCGGTTCGGGAGGAAGCGAAGGGGGCGACCCCGCGGCGATAAGGCCGCCGAGCGCGTCGGGCGGCCAGGCCGCGGTTTCCTGGGACGCATTCCTCTCGACCTATCTGCCGGCGCTCGTTCTCGCGATCGGCACCGGCATCGCCCTCCCGGCGATCCCGACCCTCGCCAAGACCTATGCGGTCAGCTTCGGCATGGCGAGCGGGATCGTCACCGCTTTCGTCCTCGGTAATGTCGCCGGCACGATCCCGTCAGGCTGGCTGATCGATCGCTTCGGCAACCGCGTCGTGCTGATCGCCGCGCCGCTCATCACCTCGGCGACGAGCTTTGCGATCTTCTTTTCGGACAATTTCACCGAGCTGCTGATCCTGCGCTTTCTCACCGGCATGGCGGCGCAGATGTGGCAGATGGCGCGGCTGGCCGCGATCTCCTACGGCGCGCCGCCGTCGCAGCGCGGCCGGCTGGTGAGCTGGATGTTCGGCATGGACAGCACCGGCCGGCTGACCGGTCCGATCATCGGCGGCTTCATCGCCGCCGCCTGGGGGCCACGCGCGCCGTTCCTGATCTTCGCCGCGATGGCGCTGATCGCGCTGGTCCCGACCTCGGCTTATGGCAAGGACACGCCGCGGCAGAGCAGAAGCGACAAGAAGGCCGCGCGCACCATGTCGCTGCGCGACGTCATTATGCCGCGCCTCGTCTATTTCGGCGTCGCGCTCTTCGCCGGACTGACGCGCGGCCCGCTCAACGCGGACCTCCTCCATCTCTATGCCGCTTTCGCCTATGGTCTCGGGCCGCAGCAGATCGGTTATCTCGCGACGGCGGCGTCATGCCTCTCGCTGCCGATCGGCTTCACCGGCGGCTGGATCATGGACCGTTTCGGCCGCAAGCGGACCATGGTGCCGGGCTTCACCGGCGTCACCATCGCCATGGCACTGCTCGCCGTCTCGGCCTTTGCGCATCTCTCGCTCGCCTGGTATGTCGGCATGTTCTTGCTCGGCGTCGCGACGCAGGCGCTGACCGGCGGCTCGGTGCAGACGGTCGGCGCCGATGTCGCGCCGGCGGAAGCGCGCGGCACCTTCCTCGGCATCTGGCGCTTCACCGGACAGGGCGGCGTCGCGCTCGGCCCGATCATCTTCGCGCTGGTCGCCGACACGGTCGATTACGGCACGGCGTTCCTCTTCACGTCCGCTTGCGCCGCCGTCGTGGCGTTTCTGCTCATTCGCTACGTCCCGGAAACCCGCAGCCGGGAGGATTAACCGCGCTCAGCCGCCGGCGACAGCGGCCGCGTAGGACACATGTTCCGGCGCATGGTCGAAGATGCCGCGCGCATGGATCCAGGATTGCGTGCGCTCGAAGGTCTCCTTCGAATAAGGCAGGAACACCACGCGCTCGCCGAGGGCGAAGCGGCGCACATCAACGCGGTCGCGATAGCGCTCGGGGATCATCTCGCTGAAATAATGCTTGTAGGGCTCGGGCCGGAGATCGAGCTCCATCTGCGCCCGCCTCAGCGCACGGATATATTTCTCCACGTCATCGATTGCGACCCCGTCGGGGAACATGAAGGTGATCATGAAGGTGCAATCGGCGACCTTGCGCAGGCCGAGCTGCTCGCCGGTTTGATAGGTGATGCCCCAGAGGCTGGCGGCCTGGAGATCGCGATCGGCGACGACATCGACCCGCTGCCACGGCAGGCCGACGAATTTGAGCTTGATCTGCTCAGGCTTGAGGAAAGCCTCCATCGCCTGGATGGTCGCGTAATGGCTGCCCGATTGATAGCCGACGGCAATCTCGACCCCGGCGAGATCCTCGGGACGCCGGATCGGCGAATCCTCCGGGACCATGATGCCGCCCGGCGTCACGACATAGGCGTTGCCGTACATGGTACCGAGATGATTGGCCGCGGCGTTGTTCACCGTCCAATGGCAGGCGCAGGAAATATCGGATTTCTCGCCCTTGTTGCCCTTGCCACTCTCATAGGATTGGTAAGCGCCGGACTTGATCTCGGCGAGTTGTCCCGAGACATCGACGATCTTGCCTCGGCGCGCCGATTGCCGCTCGCTGATCGCGTAATCAAGACCTTCGGCGGCGAAGTAGCCGAGCTCATGCGCCACCATCTCGTGGAGCCGATCATGCGGTTGAATGATGAATTTCGCCATGGCGCCCTCCTCCTGCGAGTGGCGCGATGATAGCGCCTGCCGCGCGCAGGGAAAGCCGCTCGCCGGTACCCGAACATGGCAACGCCCTTCCAGCCGCTTGCGCCGCGAGGCTAGACTGGTGATTACTGAAGACGAAGGTTTATAGGGAGGATCGGGGGTTGCGTATTCTTAGGGCCATATCCGTCTCTGTCGCCGCGCTCGCGACGCTGTCGCTGGTGTCGGGCATCGCCGCTGCCGAAACGGTGAAAATCGCTACGGTAAAATCCACCGCGCTCGGTGCGATCTATCTCGCGCTCGACAAAGGTTATTTCAAAGCCGCCGGAATCGATATCGACCTCGCGAGCTTCGATTCCCCGGGCCTCGTGCCGCCCGCCGTGGTCTCGGGCTCGGCCGATATCGGCTCGACCGGGGTTTCGGCACAGCTCTATGCGCTGGCCGAAAAAGGTGCCGTAAAGATCTTCGCCGGCCAGGCGCGCGAGCATAAGGGTTTCCAGGTGAACGCTTTCATGGTCTCGAACGCCGCTTCGGCCGCCGGCCTCACCAGCCTCGACAAGCTCGCCGGTCATTCGATCGCGATCTCGCTGATCGGCTCGCCGGTCCATTACGCGGCCGCGCAAGTGGCGCTGAAGCACCATGTCGCGCTCGACAAGCTGCGCTTCCTCGCGCTGCAGGCCAACGGCAACATCGTCTCGGCCGTGACCGGCGGCACTGCCGACACCGGTGTCGTCCCGGCAACCGTGATGGCGCCCGCCTTGGCGAAGCACGATCTCAAGCTGCTCGCCTTCGTCGGCGACGAGGTGCAGTGGCAATCGAGCGCTCTCATCGCTTCACCGAAATTCCTCAATGAGCATACCGATGCGGCGAAGCGCTTCCTCACCGCCCTGCGCCATGGGCTACGGGACTTCCACGATGCCTTCACCGCCCCTGACGGCACGCGCCGCAACGGGCCGGGCGCGAAAGAGGCGCTGGCGATCATGTCGAAATATCTCGGCCAACCGCCGGAAGAGCTGAGCCTCGCGGTGCCGTGGGTCGATTCCGACGCGCGGATGGATTTCGCCGACATGAGGCGCCAGCTCGACTGGTTCGAAGAGCAGAACATGCTGAAGGGCAAGGTGACGCTCGACCAGGTGATCGACAAGCGCTTCGCCGAGGATGTGAAGCGGTAGCGGGTTACATCGTCATTGCGAGGCCGAAGGCCGAAGCAATCCAGCCTGGATCAACAACTGGATTGCTTCGCTTCGCTCGCAATGACGAATAAGCGACGCACGCCTACTTCTTAGCCCATCTCTTCCGCCACGCCGGCAGCACGGCCGGATTGACGACGTAGACCGGCGGCTCGCCGGCGATGACACGCTCGATATTGGCGAGCGCCGTGCGCGGCACGGCCTCAGCGCCTTCGCGCGAATGGCCGACGCAATGCGGCGTCAGGATCGCGTTCGGCAGATCGCGTAGCGCGCTGTCCGGCGCGAGCGGCTCGCTCTCGAACACGTCGAGCGCGATCTTGTGTAGCCGCCCTTCTTTGGCGATCTTCACCAGCGCCGCCTCGTCGGCGATGCCGCCGCGCGCGGTGTTGATGAGGATCGCGTCCGGCTTCATCAGCCGCAGCTTCGTCTCGTTCAGCAGATGCCTCGTCTCGGCATTGAGCGTCGCCAGCACGCACACAATGTCGCTGGTCCTGAGCAGATCATCGAGGCCAACGAACGGGACATTCGCCGGCACCGGCTCATGGACGCGCGGCGCATAGGCTTGCAGGGTCACCTCCCAGGTCGAGAGGCGATGCGCGATGGCGCGCGCCATATTGCCGAAGCCGATCATGCCGACCGTTTTGCCGCGCAGCATCCGCGCAGTCATACGCGACGGCGCCGGCTGATTGGCGCGCAGCGCCACGATCTTCTCCGGCAGATTATGCAGACAGGCGAGGATCAGCATGATCGTCGCTTCGGCGACGCTGAGATAGTTCTCCGGCACCTGACCATTGGCGACAACGATGCCGAGCGCGGTCGCGCCGGCGATGTCGAAGCCTTCCATCCCGATCCACGGATTGACCACGGCGCGCAGCTGTGGCGCCTTTTCCAAAAGCGCTCGGGTGCAGGGATAAGCGTTGCCGTAAAGAATGTCGGCCGTGGCGAGCGCGTCAGGCTGCGCCAGGAACGGCGCCGCGCCGGGATAGCGGATCACCTCATGGCCGCGGCGCTTCAGCTCTTTCTCGACCGGCGTGAAGGCGTATTCGGTATTGGCCGGACCGACGACGACGATTTGCATGAGGATCCTCCTGCGGTCGCTTTTACCGACCAATCCGACCGGGAGCCAGCCGGAACGCGGCTTTTAGCGAAGCGCGGGAAACCCTATACTCGCGCCAGGAAGTGCTTTCCGGGGAGATCGAGGATGGTCACGCCGACGCCGCTGCATCCGAACGCGTCCAAAGGGGAGCCGACGCTCCGCAACTCGATCCCGCCGGCCGAGTGGCAGGCGCGCGTCGATCTCGCGGCCGCCTATCGCCATGCGCAATATGCCGGCTGGAATGATTCGATCTTCAACCACATCACCTTGCGCGTGCCGGGCGAACCCGATCATTTCCTGATCAAGCCGCATGAGCTGCTGTTCGAGGAAGTGACGGCTTCGAGCTTGCTCAAGCTCGACATGGAAGGCCGGCCGATCGGCGAGGACAAGCCGATCAATCCCGCCGCGACGACGATCCACACCGCCGTGCTGGTGGCGCGGCCCGACATCAACGCCGTGATGCATGTCCACACCGAGCCGGGCATCGCGATCTCGGCGGTGAAAGGCGGGCTCAAATATTTCTGTCAGGATGCGATGAATTTCTACAACCGCATCGGCTATCACGATTTCGAAGGCATCGCGACCGACAGCGACGAATGCGCCCGCCTCGCCCGCGATCTCGGCCAGAGCAATCATTCGGTCATCCTGCGCAATCACGGCCTCTTGACGACGGGCGCCAATATCAGCCGCGCCGTCACCACGATGGCGATGCTGATCCGCGTCGCCGACGCGCAGTTGCGCCTGATGGCCGCGGGCGCCGAGATCATCGAGCCCAAGCCCGAGGTGTGCGAGCACACCGCAAAGCAATTCGACAGGCAGCGCAACACCGGCGGCCAGGTCGAATGGGCCGCGATCCTCAGGAATCTCGATCGGCTCGATCCGTCGTTCAGAGATTAGCCTTTCGCATATTTTATTCGTCACCCGCGGACTTGTTCCGCGGGCCCATGGATTGCCGGGACACGTTCGGCAATGACGTAAAAAGTAACGCCTTTTTGCTCTCACCCAAAAAGAAAACCCTCCGATGAAAGTCTTTCTGTTCGATCTCGTGCCGTATGCGCACCAATTCACCGAATTGACCGACCTGCCCTATCCGCTGCCGGGCAAATATTTCGATCCGAAGATCGCGCATCAGACCTATCAGGAGCATATCCAGGCCTGGAAGCTGATGGACGAGCTCGGCTTCGACGGCGTCGGCTTCAACGAGCATCACACCACGCCGCATTCGCTGATGAACTCGCCGAACATGCTGATCGCGGTCGCGGCGCAGCACACGAAGCGGCTGAAATTCGTCGTGATGGGCTATCTCCTGCCCATGCACGATCCGCTACTGGTCGCGGAAGAGACCGCGATGGCGGATCAGATCTCGGGCGGCCGGGTGATCGCCGGCCTGGCGCGCGGCGCGCCGCGCGAATACCACGTCTTCTCGATGCCGGCCAACGAAGCGCGCGCGCGTTTCGAGGAGAGCTACGAGATCATCATGAAGGCGTGGACGCAGGAGCAGTTCTCGCACGACGGCAAATTCTGGAAGTACAAGGACATCTCGCTCTGGCCGAAGCCCTACCAGCAGCCGCATCCACCGATCTGGATTCCCGTCACCGGCTCGAAAGAGACGCTCGACTGGGCTGGCAGCCGCAATTATCCGATCGCGCTGCCGGAATTCTCGAAAGGCCTGATCGAGGACATCATCGGCTACTATTCGAAGGCCGTCGCCAAGGCCGGCAACAAGGTCACGCCCGGCCAGATCACGCTTTTCGCCGACGCATATGTCGCCGACAGCCGCGCCGCCGCGATCAAGGAATACGGGCCGTATTACGTCTATTTCCAGAACATGCTGTTCGGCCACGGCAACAGCGTCGCCCTCGCCCGCCTCGGCTCGGCGCGCAATCCGGCGTCATACGATTATGTGCGGCCAGAGAATCGCGGCCCGCTGATGAACGAGCGGGTCAAGACCGCAGCCTTCACCATGGCCGATGCCGAGAAGCGCGTCGTCGATCGCGCCGCGTGGGGCTCGCCGAAAGAAGTGATCGAGCGCCTCATCGACGAAGGCGAGCACGCCGGCGCCAACAATCTGCTGCTCAACGTCAATCTCGGCGCCATGCCGCACGAGATGTTCATGGAGCAGATCCGCCGCTTCGGCCGGGACGTGCTACCGGCGCTCCACGCGCATGAGGTGAAGACCGTGCGCCCGGCGGAGATGGTCGCGTAACTTTCCTCTCCGCCCTCCAGGGCGGAGAGGGAGAAGTCGAGTCAGTGCCAGATGGCGAACCCCATTGCGCAGCCGACGCCGGTCGGCTGGCGATAGCACGGGATGTAATCGACCATCTTGCCGCCGCGGCCCATGGCGCCGGCGAGGATGATCCAGTTGCGGATCTCGGACGTGCCTTCGACCAGCACATCGGCCGGCATCGCGGCGTAGTAGCGCTCGTCGTGCGTCTCGAGCGCCTTGATGAATTCGGCGTCGAGGGCTTCGTCGATCACCGTGTGGCTGAGCCCGCCCGAGGCGACCAGCGCGATCCGCGCATTGCCGGGCAGCGCCTCGATCACGCGCCGCAGCGCCTTGCCGAGATCGAGGCAGCGTTTCGCGCTCGGCGCCGGCGGGTAATAGGTGTTGACCATCAGCGGGACGATCGGGAATTTCTTCACCGGCATGAGGAAGTCGAGCGCGCGGCCGAAAGCATGGCCGAGCCCGTATTCCTCGCGGTTCTTGCGCGACCAGGCGATGTCGAAGCCCTCGTCGCTGAGCCCGTCATAGAGCTGCGTCGCGAGCGTGCTGGCCACAGGATAGCGCGTCATCTGGTCGGTCGATTTCACGCCGAGATAATTGAAATGCAAAGTCGCGTCGGTCTCGGGCGCGAGATAGAGCAAAAACGGCGGCTGATTGTCGTCGAGGATGTTCTCGTGCTGATCGTCGCCCGCGACGATCACCGCGTCCGGCGCCCAGGCTTCGAGCTGCGCCCGGAGCGCGCCGATCGCCTTGTTGCAGCGCGCCTGGTTGGCGAGCTTCGCCGCGTCGGTGAGCTCCTTGGCAATATCGGGCTTGGGGTTGAACGGGCCTTTGGTGCGCGTCGGCAAATCGCTCCATTGCAGCGCCGGCATCAAAAGCTGCGGCGCGTGCGAGGTCGCCAATCCGCCAATGAGCTGCGCCATGAACCCCTCCCCTTCTAGAGCGTCCGAAACCCGAAGCGCCGGCCGATGCCGCGCGCCACCATCGCCACGCCCCAAGTCAGCACCACGATGAACACGCCGACGATCGACGCCGCCTCGTATTGCCCGTCGATCATATAGTCGATCTGCAGCAGCGCCAACGGCCGGTTGCCGCCGGTCGCGATCATGACGATGGTCGCGACGTTGCGCGCCGCCGCGCTGAAAATATAGAGCGCCGCCGTCACCAGCACCGGCGCCAGCAGCGGCAGGACGATCCGGCGATAGGTCGCGGCGCGGCCGGCGCCGGCGATATAGGACGCCTCCTCGAGCTCGGCGCCGATCTGCACCATGTTGCTCTTGATGAGCTGCGTGCTCGTGGTCGCGGCGCTGATCAGCACCGCCACCATCAACACGAAGATCGTGCCGTAGAGCGGCCGCAGCACCGGCACGGTGAGGAACATCCAGAGCAGGCCGAGGCTGAGGATCACGCCGGGCAGGCTGGCCGGCAGCCAAGTGACGAAATCCAAAAGCTTGCGGGCGGGATAGCGCGTCCTGACCGAGATATAAGCGACGAGCGCGAACCAGAACATGCCGAAGAGCGCCGCCGCCCCGCCCATCGCCACCGTGTTCCAGAGCGCGCGCAGCAGCAGCGGATCGCTTAGCACCTCGGACCAGTGATCGGTGGTCCAAATCCGCGCCAAGTCGAAGCGGCCGAAGATGTTCATGAAGGTGCCGAGGATGAGGCAGATGCCGGGCACCACGGTGGTGAAGATGCCGAGCAGCGCCAGCGGCCAGAACGCCGGCCAGCGCCATCGGCCGAGCGCGAAAACCTGCAGCCGCGCCTTGCCGGTGACGGTGACGAAGCGGTTCGCCGCCAGCAGCCGCTGCTGCCACAGCACCAGCGGCAGCACCACGATCAGCACGGTAAAGCCCAGCACCGTTGCCTGGCCGAAAAGCGGCGGCGATTGCTGCATGAGCTGATACATCTTGGTGCTGAAGACATAGAAGCTGATTGGCGGACCGAGGATCAGCTCGATCTCGAAGGATTCGAGCGAGTGGATCAGCGAGATCGCCGCGGTGATGAGGATCGCCGGCAGCAGCAGCGGCACGAGGATCGCGCGGATCGTGCCGAACGTGCCCGCGCCGACGACGCGCGCCGCCTCTTCCAGCGACGCATCGATGTTGCGGAAGGCCGGAACCAGAAAGATGTATTTCGTCGAGATCGAGCGCGAGGCGAGATGCGCGAAGACGATGCCGGTGAAGGTGTAGATGTTGAATACCGGCTGCGTGACGCCGAAGGTCTTCGCCAAAACCTGATTGACCAGGCCGTAATCCGGATCGAAGAGCAGGATCCAGCCGAGCAGCACGGGCAGCGCCGGCAGGAAAAACGCGATCCACATGAAATTGTCGATCAATCGCTTGCCCGGCAGATCGCTGCGCGCGACCAGCCACGCGATGCCGATCGCGAGCGGCAGCGAGATCACCTCGGTCGCAATCGTCCGCATCGCCGTGTTGACCAGCGACAGCGCCATGCCCGGCTGGCTCCAGGCCGCGAGCCAGGTCGCGAGGCCAAATCCCGTGCTGCCGTCGACGCGGGGCACGACGAAGCTGCCATAGACCAGCAGCGCCAGCGGATAGAGGACGAAGAAGCCGGTGACGAGGAGGACGAAGCTGGCGCCGGTGCCTCGGAGCCAGGCAATGGGGCCGAGCCAGCCGACACTGCCGCTTGGCCGAGGCAAACCAACATCGCCGCTTTGGCTCACCCTTATCCCCCGAACACCGCGGCGACCTGGTTTAGATACCGCGCGACGCGCGGTTGGGCTTTTTCGCGCCTTGACTTTCATCCTGCGATTCACGGCAAGATGCTGTCAAGCCAAGCGAAATTGCCCATGGCAGCCGAATGCCGTGGGCGGGAGACGAGGATGACGACGCGCGAGGAAAACGCTCTTCTGACGCAAACCGGGCCCGGCACGCCGGGCGGCGCGCTGATGCGGCGCTACTGGCATCCGATCGCGCTGTCCGCCGAGTTGCCGCCGGGCGGCGTACCGCAGCCGATCCGCCTCCTGAGCGAGGACCTTGTCCTCTTCCGCGACGATCAGGGCCGCGCCGGCCTCCTCGGCATCCTCTGCTCGCATCGCTGCGCCGATCTCTCCTACGGCCGCGTCGAGGATGGTGGGCTGCGCTGCCTCTATCACGGCTGGCTGTTCGACGTCGCCGGCCGCTGCCTCGAGCAGCCGGCCGAGCCGCCCGAAAGCAAATACAAGGACGAGATCCGTCACCTTTCCTACCCGGTGGTCGAGCGCGCCGGAATGATTTTCGCCTTTATGGGCGAAGGCGAGCCGCCGCTCCTCCCCGATTACGAATTCCTCCGTGCGACCGGCGATCACCTCTTCCTGCAGAAGACCATTCTCGATTGCAATTACCTGCAATCGCTCGAAGGCGATATCGACCCGTCGCATCTCTCTTACCTGCACAAGCCGATCAAGCGCATCGATGCCCGCAACGTGCCGGGCAGCAGCAAATCCGCCGATCAGTATTATCGCGAGGACGGCCGGCCGAAGCTCGAAGCCGAGCGCACGGATTACGGCGTGCGCATCTTCTCGGTGAGGAATTCCGGCGACCAGGGCAAGTACGTCCGCATCACCAATTTCATCCTTCCCAACAAGGCGGCGATCATCGGCAACGAGGGCCGCGTCGGCGAAGGCTATTCGGTGCATTGGCATGTGCCGATCGACGACGAGACGCATTACCGCTTCGATTTTATCTTCAACCGGGTGCGGCCGGTGGCGCGCGAGCGCTACGAAGCGGAGATCGCGCACGAGATCCGCGACCATCGCTATATCCGCAACAAGGCGAACCGCTACCTCCAGGATCGCGAGAAGCAGAAGACCGAGAATTACACCGGCATGGGCGGCTATTTCCCGGTGCACGACGCTTTCGCAACCGAGACGCCGGGCCGCATCCACAAGCGCGAGAATGAACATCTCGGCGTCTCCGACACCTGCATCGTCGTCGCGCGCCGGCAATTGCTGAACGCGATCGAGGAGGTCGGCGCCGGCCGCGATCCCGGCCATGTCGTGCGCGCGCCGGCCGACAACGACATGTCGCATATCGTCGTCGTCTCCGAGATCGTGCCGCACAATGTCGATTACCACGACATCTGGAAACAGCGGCAGGTCAAGCCCGCGGCGGCGGAGTGAGGGGCTCGGCGATGATCGTGCGTCACCCGCCTCCCGTACCCTCCCCCTCAAGGGGGGAGGGGCAAGAAAGTGAGCTAGAAAAAATATCCCCTCCCCCCTTGAGGGGGAGGGTTAGGGTGAGGGGAATGTTGAAGTCGGTCGCAGCTCTTATCGTTCTAACGCTGCTTTTCTTCACGCCGCTCACCGCCCGCGCCGATTGGAAGGCCGACTGGGACGCGACAATCGCCGCCGCGAAGAAGGAGGGTGCGCTGGTCCTCTCGGTACCGTCGGGCCGCGCGTGGCGCGATGCGCTGGCGAAATTCCAGGAGGCCTATCCCGACATCAAGACCGAGATGACGCCGGTCGCGAGCCGCGATTTCTGGCCGCGCATCGTCAAGGAGCACGAGGCCGGGCAGTATCTCTGGGATCTGCGCATCGGCGGCATCGACGCGCCGTCCTACGACATGAAGAACAAGGGCGAGCTCGCGCCGGTCAAGCCGCTGTTCCTCCTGCCCGAGATCACCGACGAGAAGAATTGGGGCGCCGGTTTCGACGGCCTCTTCCTCGACAAGGAGAAGAAATTCTTCCCGGCCTTCGTCGCCTATGAGAGCCAGAGCGTCTATTACAACAAGGCGAAGCTCGCCGGCGCGGCGCCGCCGACGATGCAGACGCTCGGCCAGCCGCAATGGGCCGGCAAGATCTCGATGGCCGATCCGCGCGGCGGCGCCGCGCTCAACACCCTCACCGTGATGAACAAGCTCTTCGGCGACGAGCCTATCAAGCAGCTAATGGCGCAAAAGCCGGTCATCACCGGCGAGCCGCGGCAGATGATGGATTGGCTCGCCTCGGGCCGCTATCCGATCGCTTTCGGCCTCCCGAGCGCGACCTTCGTCGATTATGCGGCGCGCGGCGCCGCGCTCGACGATTTCGTCAAGGTGCAGGGCCTGCATATCTGGAGCCCCGGCGTCGGCGCCATCGAATACATGGTGAAGGCGCCGCATCCGAATGCATCCAAGGTTTTCGTCAATTGGCTGCTGTCGAAGGACACGCAGACCGTGCTGATGCAGGCCGTGAAGCTCAACAGCCAGCGCGTCGACGTGCCGAAAGGCGATCCCGCGGAGGTCGTCGACGTGAAGGCGATTGGTCAATATACCTGCACCCAGGCCGAAGACCTCGAGCCTTACGAGCAGCACGTCGTCGCGCTGCTGCGCAATTACCTGCAATAGCGAGCTGGCGATGGCCAAGATCCCGGTGTTGATCGCGGGCGGCGGCCCGGTCGGGCTGGCGCTCGCGATCGAGCTCGGCCGCTCCGGCGTCGCCTGCACCCTAGTCGAGCGGCGCGACGGCTCGCTCAGCGTGCCGAAGATGAGCGGGCTTTCCGTGCGCAGCATGGAGCTGAACCGGCGCTGGGGCATCGCCGAGAAGGTGAAGCACACCGGCTGGCCGCAGACCCGGCCGAACGATTTCGTCTATTGCACCAGCATGATCGGCCCGGCGCTGACGCGCGTGCGCATCCCGCCTTATGTCGAGAAGCGCCCGCCCTACACGCCCGAGCCCGATTGCGGCTGCGCGCAGATCTTCTACGACCCGATCCTTTTGGAGCGCGTGCGCGGCCTGCCATCCGTCACGCTGCGTCATATGACGAGCCTCGACCGCTTCGAGCAGGATGCGAGCGGCGTGCGCGCCACCGTCACCGACCGCGCGACCGGAAAGAGCGAGATCATCGAGGCCGAATATCTCGTCGGCTGCGACGGCGCCGACGGCGCGATCGCGACGCAGCTCCAGCTCGACTACGAGGGCGTCGGGGTCTTCGCCGAAAGCACCAATATCTATTTCCGCTCGCGCGAGCTGATGGAGATTCACGACAAGGGCTGGGCGCGCTTCTTCCGCTTCACCGATACCGGCGGCACCTGGGGCGAGATCATCGGCATCGACGGCGATCAGACCTGGCGCCTCTCGGTGCTGAAATCGATCGAGGGCTACGACACGGCGGATTACATGCGCCGCCTCGCTGGCCGCGATTTCGCCTATGAGGTGATCTCGGTGATGCATTGGGAGCGGCGCGAGCGCGTCGCGACCCGCTATCGCGACGGCAAGCGCGTCTTCATCGCCGGCGACGCCGCGCATCAGAATTCGCCGACCGGCGGGCTCGGCCTCCATACCGGGCTGCAGGACGCGCTCGATATCGGCTGGAAGCTCACTGCGATGCTGCAAGGCTGGGGCGGCGAGAAGCTGCTCGAGAGCTACGAGATCGAGCGTCAGCCGGTCGCGCTCAACAATGTCCGCGCCTGCACCGGCGAGTTCGAGC
>Ga0335085_10008235_pt1 | contig 15945 bp, 17 predicted proteins | sample Lox_Sample_45_FD_206712 | JGI IMG/M metagenome (GOLD analysis project Ga0335085, IMG submission 206712) | Soil microbial communities from Loxahatchee National Wildlife Refuge, Florida, United States - Lox_Sample_4.5 | ecosystem: Environmental > Terrestrial > Soil > Wetlands | place: USA...
GGACTGGCAGTGCGGCGGCTGCACGGGCTTCACCTCGCAGTTCACCCGGCTCGAGTTCCTCGACAACTACGACGCGCGCTTCGTCGTCGTCACCAACGGACCGATCGACGAGGCACTGGCCTACAAGCACAAAGTCGGCAACCGGATGGAGTGGTACTCGTCGTCGCAGAGCCCGTTCGGTGCCGACATGGACGCACCGCCGGGCGGGGGCTTCGGGGTCAACGTCTTCCTGCGCGATGGCGACACCGTCCACCGGACGTGGCACACGAACGGGCGGGGTACCGAGCAACTCAGCCACTCGTTCGCGCTCATCGACACGCTCCCCTGGGGCCGCCAGGAGGAATGGCTCGATTCGCCTGAAGGTTGGCCCTCGCGCCCTACATACTCGGGTTGGCTCGACTCCCCCGACATCGCCGCCGCTTACGGACCAGTGACAAGTGAGGACAACTCATGACCGCAACCGCCGAACACTTCGTCGTCACCCGCACCATCGCCGCCACCCCCGCAGAGATCTTCGCCATCCTGGTCGACCCGTCGCGCCACCAGAACACCGAGCCCACCGACTGGGTGCGCGAGGCGGTAGACACCGCGCCGATCACCGGCACCGGACAGATGTTCGCGATGAACATGTTCCTCGAACGGGCCGGTGGTCACTACGTCACGTACAACCTGGTCAACGTCTTCGACCAGGACCACGCGATCGGGTGGATCCCGGGCCGGCTCGACGATGCCGGCAATCACTCCGCCGGCGGCTGGTTCTGGCGCTACGACCTGGCTCCGAACGGGCAGGGCACAGACGTCACCCTCACCTACGACTGGACCGCCACGCCGCAGGATTTCCGCGACGAGGTCGGTGGGATGCCGGTGTTCCCGGAGGACTACGTCGCCGCGTCGCTGCAGACCCTGGAGCGATCCGCCACCAGTTAGTGGCTCGCGGGGCCGGTGGTGTGCAGCGCGCGCGGTCGTGTACAAGGGTCTGATGCAGGATCCGCCCTCCCGGCCCTTCGATTCGGCGATGCTGCGCGAAGCGATGACCCGCCGCTTGCTGCGCCGATCGGTGGCCGCCGGGCAAATCACGCTGCCGGCCGTTCCGGGCCTGATCGATGAGTACGTCGCAATGTGCGGCAAGCTCTTTGCCGCTGTGGGCGTGCGGTATTCACCCGAAGAATTCGCTCAGCTGAAGTCGGTGCTGGAAGGCGAGCTGGCAAAGGCCTACGCGGCATCCTCGCGGTCGAACATCGTCATCTCGTTCCACGCCCCCTTCGGGGTGGCCCTGAACTACCGCGTCACCGCCGAGTCGACCACGATCGGCGGCGCCTACGACGAATGGGTCACCACCCGCGAGGGGCCGCTGTTCGGCACCGAACCGGACGCGCGGGTGTGGGCGCTGGCCGGCGAAACAGCCGATCCCAGAAGCCATCCCGTGCTTGACATCGGCGCGGGAACCGGACGCAACACCCTGTCCCTGGCGCGACGAGGCCATCCCGTGGATGCGGTCGAGATGGCCCCGAAATTCGCCGACATCATTCGCTCCGAGGCCGAGCGCGAATCGCTTGACGTGCGCGTCTTCCATGGCGATGTGTTCGACACCATGGAGGGCGTTCGTGACGATTACCAGTTGATCGTCGCCTCGGAGGTGGTTCCCGACTTCCGCACCACGCAGGAGTTGCGCGGCGTGCTCGAACTTGCAGCCGATTGCCTGGCTCCCGGCGGACGCTTGGTATTCAACACCTTCCTGGCGCGCCCCGGCTACCGCCCCGACGACGCCGCGCGGGAACTCGCCCAGCAGTGCAATTCGATGATGTTCACCCGCGACGAGATGACGAGCGCGGCGGACCGGCTACCTCTCGAGCTCATCGCCGACGACTCCGCCGCCGAGTACGAGAGAACGCACCTGCCCGAAGGCGCTTGGCCGCCCACCATTTGGTTCCCAAGCTGGGCCGCCGGTCTCGACGTGTTCGACGTCGAGCCTGAGGAGTCCCCGATCGAGTTGCGCTGGCTTGTCTACCAGAAGGCCGGTCCGAGCACCCACCGATCCTGAGCACCCGGTTTGTTTGATGCACAACGGCTTTAGCGACCCAAACACCAGGGCAGCGCGATCAAGCGCTGATCTACCCGGCGACAAAGTCTTGACTGATTCCAGAAAAGGGCGCAGTATGAGTCATTGTGTCCGCCACGGATTACACAGGGCAACTCCGGTTGGCCGGCCTGCGTGTGACCCGGCCCAGGCTCGCTGTTCTGGAGGCTGTGCACGACCGTCCACATGCCGACACCGAGACCATCTTTTCGGCGGTGCGGCTCGAACTGCCCGACGTCTCCCGTCAGGCCGTGTATGACGTACTCAATGCGCTGACCGCGGTGGGTTTGGTCCGCCGGATCCAGCCGTCGGGTTCGGTTGTCCGCTATGAGTCCCGGGTCGGGGACAATCATCACCACCTGGTATGCCGGTCCTGCGGGGTCATCGCTGACATCGATTGTGCTGTCGGTGAGGCGCCGTGTTTGACCCCGTCGGACGAAAGCAACGTCCTGGATGGCTTCGTTCTCGACGAGGCTGAAGTCATCTACTGGGGTCTGTGCCCTGACTGTTCGACTGCCGTTTCTCGATCACAGCCGTGATCACAGCCCGATTCACCAACCCTCGGAAGGAATGCTGTGTCATCTGATACACCTAGCACCAGCGACAGCGAAAACCCGGCAATCCCGTCGCCGACGCCGAAAGCGCATGCGCCGCGGACAAATCAGGACTGGTGGCCCGACCAGGTCGACGTCTCGAGACTGCACCCGCACTCGCCGCAGTCCAACCCGCTCGGCGACGACTTCGACTACGCCGCCGAGTTCGCCAAGCTCGATGTCGACGCACTCAAGGCCGATATGACGGCGTTGATGACCACCTCGCAGGACTGGTGGCCTGCCGACTACGGCCACTACGGCGGCTTCTTCATCCGGATGAGCTGGCACGCGGCCGGCACCTACCGCATCTACGACGGTCGCGGCGGCGGCGGCCAGGGCCTGCAGCGCTTCGCTCCGCTCAACAGCTGGCCGGACAACGCAAGCCTGGACAAGGCCCGCCGGCTGCTGTGGCCGGTCAAGAAGAAGTACGGCAACAAGATCTCCTGGGCCGACCTGATCGTCTACGCCGGCAATGTGGCCCTGGACTCCATGGGATTCCAGACGTTCGGCTTCGCGTTCGGCCGCGAAGACGTCTGGGAGCCCGAAGAGATCCTGTTCGGCGAAGAGGGCGAATGGCTGGGCACTGACAAGCGCTACTCCGGCAAGCGCGACCTGGCGCAGCCCTACGGCGCGACCACGATGGGTCTGATCTATGTGAATCCGGAAGGCCCCGAAGGCAAGCCGGATCCCGTCGCCGCGGCCGTGGACATCCGGGAGACGTTCGGCCGGATGGCGATGAACGACGAGGAAACGGCCGCCCTCATCGTCGGCGGCCACAGCTTCGGCAAGACCCACGGCGCCAGTGCGGACCCGGTCGGGCCCGAGCCGGAGGCCGCCCCGATCGAACAGCAGGGGCTGGGCTGGCAGAGCTCCTTCGGCACCGGCTCGGGCAAGGACGCGATCACCAGCGGCCTGGAGGTGGTCTGGACACCTACCCCGACCAAGTGGGACAACTCCTTCTTGGAGACCCTCTACGGCTACGAGTGGGAGCTGACCAAGAGCCCTGGTGATGCCTGGCAGTACACGGCCAAGGACGGCGCCGGTGCGGGCACGATCCCGGATCCGTTCGGCGGCCCGGGTCGCGCCCCGACCATGCTGGTCACCGACATCTCGCTGCGCGAAGACCCGATCTACCGAGAGATCACGCGGCGGTGGCTGGACCACCCCGAGGAGCTGTCGGTGGCGTTCGCCAAGGCGTGGTACAAGCTGCTGCACCGCGACATGGGACCGATCTCGCGTTACCTCGGTCCGTGGATTCCCGAACCCCAGCTGTGGCAGGACCCGGTTCCGGCCGTGGACCATGCGCTGGTCGACGAGAAGGACATCGCGTCCCTGAAGCAAAAGGTGCTCGAATCCGGCCTGACCGTTCCCCAGCTCGTCAAAACGGCCTGGTCGGCCGCGGCGAGCTACCGCAACACCGACAAGCGCGGTGGCGCCAACGGGGGACGGCTTCGCCTTGAGCCGCAAAAGAACTGGGAGGCCAACGAGCCCGCCGAGCTGGACCAAGTGCTGTCCGCTCTGCAAAGGCTGCAAGAGTACTTCAACCGCACGGCATCGGGCGGCAAGAAGGTCTCGCTGGCCGACCTGATCGTGCTGGCCGGGTCCGCGGCGATCGAGAAAGCGGCAAAGGACGCCGGCTACGAGATCAGCGTGCACTTCGCGCCCGGGCGTACCGACGCCTCGCAGGAGAGCACTGACGTGGAGTCGTTCGCGGTGCTCGAACCGCGGGCCGACGGGTTCCGCAACTTCGTGCGGCCGGGCGAGAAGGCTCCGCTCGAGCAGTTGCTGGTGGAGCGGGCTTACCTGCTGGGTGTGACCGCTCCCGAGTTGACGGTGCTCATCGGGGGTCTGCGTGCCCTCGGCGCCAACCATGGCGGCAGCAAGCACGGTGTGTTCACCGACCGGCCCGGGACGTTGACGAACGACTTCTTCGTCAACCTGCTGGACATGGGCACCGAGTGGAAGGCGTCGGGCAGCGCGGAGAACGTGTACGAGGGTCGGGACCGGGCCACGGGCGATCTCAAGTGGACCGCGACCGCGAATGACCTTGTGTTCGGCTCGAACTCGGTGCTGCGCGCACTCGCAGAGGTGTATGCACAGGACGACAACCAGGGCAGGTTCGTGGAGGACTTCGTCGCGGCCTGGGTCAAGGTGATGAACAACGACCGGTTCGATCTGGCGTAATACCCGATCGTCGACCTGATGCGACGCCCCCGCCGGCCAACCGGCTCGCGGGGGCGTCGTGTCACCACTCGCCGCGGGCGACAAGAACCTCGCGCAGGAGGTCCGCGCGATCGGTGATGATGCCGTCGACGTCGATGTCGAAAAGTGCGTGCATCCGGTCGGGATCGTCGACCGTCCACGCGTGCACCTGACGCCCCGAAGCATGAACGGCCCGCACCAGCCCCGGCGTGATGACGGGCAGGCCGCCAAGCCGGGCCGGCAGTTGCACGCAGTCACTGTCGTGCAACAGCCGCCGGGCGTAGGCCCGGCTGCCGGGCGCTCTGGTCGTCAGCAACGCCAGAAACGCGCCGCTACCTGCCGAAGTGGCGACTCGCCTGGACAGCAGACGCAGCGCACGCCGGCGACGGCGATCGGAAAAAGAAGTGATCAGCACACGGTTGTGCGCGTTGAGCCGTTCAATGACGTCGACGGTCGGCTCGATGGCCGATGCGGCTTTGATATCGATGTTGATCCGGATGTCCGGCAGCGCGGACAGCAGGTCTTCCAGAGCCGGGATCGGCTCCCCCACACCCAAATTGGCCTCGCGGGCATCCCGCCAGCTCAACCGGTCGATCGGGCCGGGCATTCCGGACTCGGGCCCGAGCCTGCGGTCGTGCAGGATCACGGCTACCCCGTCACGGGTGGCGCGAACGTCGGTCTCGATGTAACGAAACCCGAGCTTCGCCGCCTCGTGGAACGCCGCCATGCTGTTCTGAGGTATTCCAGGTCGCCCGAGCGGCGTAAATCCCCTGTGCGCCATGGCAATCCGTCCGGTGTCGCGAAGAAATTCCACGGCACCCGTCTCGCCCATCAGCTAAGTATCCACCCGCGTCGGAAAGATGCGGGCACCGTCTTCGAGCGGCAGCCGCAGGGCGTTCACCAGATAGCTCACCGTCCGGTAGGTGCCGGCAAGCATCAGGAGTTCCAGGATCGCCTCGTCGCTGTGGTAGGCGCTCAACTGCGCCCATAGATCGTCGTCGACCGTGCAGCTGCTGTGCAGGCTGTCGCAGAGTCGGATCAGGACGCGATCGGAGTCATCCCAGCAATCATCCTGGGGCGCACCGGTGGTCAGCGAGGCGATCTGATCCTCGCTCAGGCCGGCCTTGGCGGCGAAGGTGCTCACATGCACTCCCCACTCGTACTCCGCCCCGCATCCCGCGGTGACCCGGTCGATGACGACCTCGCGCTGACGGCTCGTCAGGTGTCCCCGGTCGAGCAGGCCGGAGTTGAAGAACTTGAAGAACAGCCGGCGGTCGCGGGCCATCGTGGTGAACAACACCAGCGGCGGGTTGCCCCGCATGATCTCGTCGATGGCCTGCTGGATGTCTTCGGGTAAGGGCTGAGGAGCGGGCGAAATCCGTGCGCTACGGTTTTTATAGCATTCCATGCTGGCACTCTACGCGCTGATGCTACAAAATGTGAAGCATGACGACACCGCGGATCGGCTCACCCGTACGGGGATCGACCACCGGACGACCGATCATGGTCGCCCTCGATGCCCTGAGCCGGCGCGGTGCGCTGCGGGTGCTGTGGGAATTGCGCGGCGATCCGCTGACGTTTCGCGCGCTTCAGGCGGCATCCGACATGAATCCCGGTTCGCTCAACACCCGCCTCAAGGAACTGCGCGCGCTGCACATCGTGGACCACTCCGACGGCGGCTACCACCTAACCGATCGTGGGCGCTCGCTGATGGCGGCACTGAAACCACTTCAGGCCTGGGCCGACGACTGGGCACCACAGGTCGACGGGTAGGACGCGTCCACAGCGCGATGGTTGGTTCATTCCGGGGGCGTATCGACCGCGCAGCCGATGCCGGGAGCTCGTTGAATACGTCGATCCAGGGTCACCAGCGGAGTGTCGATGGTCTCGGCGAGGGCAACGTAGGCCGCGTCGTAGCTGGTGAGGTCGGCGCGCAATTGCCAGATCCGCGCCGCCAACGCCTCGTACGGCCAGAGTTCGACGGGCAGATCCACTAGATCGAGGTGGGCTTGTGCCGCCTGATCAGCACTGACGAGGCCGGCCAGTTCGTGCCGGCGAAGAATGTTCGAGCACTCAAACGGCATCAGGGCCGGGGCGCAGAGCTCAGCGCCGGCCAGGCGTGTCGCGACCCAGGTGCCAGCAGCTCCCGAGTCGAGCAACACGGTCACGATGGCTGAGGCATCGCAAACCAAGCGGCCCGTCATCGCCGGTCGGCGTCGCGGGCAGTCAACGTCGCGGCCGAATCGACGCGGACCCCTGTTGCAGTGACGCGTGCCCGGGCCCGGGCCAGCACCTCATCGACGCTCGGTTTGTCCGCAGCTTCCACCAGGAGTCCACGCAGGTATTCCTGCAGCGACTTTCCCGCTCGCGCGGCCCGTGCCGCCAGCTCGTCGCGAACCTCGTCTGGGACGTTTCTGATGGTCACCACAACCATGCATGCATAATAGCGCCGTTGCTGCTGTTATGCATGCACCAAGGCAGCTGCATGAGCGGACGCAGCATGGCGCCTCAACTACCGCTAACGATCCAGGTCCCACTGCCCGTAATCGGGCGCGAGGACGTCGTCCACATCCACCTTGATGCCGTTCAGAACGGGACCTTCGATGATCCCTTGATAGAGCACCGCCGTGGGCTCGCGTTCCCCGTTCGACCAGGCCTTCGTCTGCCACACCCACCGGTGTCCTGAACTGGTCGAGTTCCCGATCACGCCGTCTCTGACCGCCCACCCACAGGCGTGGGCATGGCCGTAGATGCCGGTGCGGCCCACGCCCAGCACCGAGTTGATTCCCCGGAACCAGTCGACCGCAGTGCCATTCCAGGTGTTTTGGTCGATGTTGTCATCGACGCTGAAGAAGATCGGCGCGGAACCAGTGCCCCCGGCCGCGTTGTGCAGCCGCAGAGCGGTCTGAGCATCCGCGACTCCGCCGTCGTGCCCGCGGGTGAAATCCGACGGGTTGGCCCAACCGGGCTTGCCGTACTGGAAGTTGCTGACGATATGAAGGCCCGCTGCGCGCAGCGAGTTGGCGTACTCGCGGGTGATGGGCTTTGCCTCGAAATTCGCGCCGGGCCGGCATTCGGACACGTAGTTCACGACGCCGTCATAGCCCGCCGACTTGATCTCGTCCGGCGAGATTCGGCGCTCCGCAAAATCGATCAGCCTCATGTTGTCGGCTGCTGCCTTCGGAGTGTCGATCGTCGCGGCCAACGTCCCCAGGCCCAGGAGAGCTGGAGCGGAAAGCGAATACTTGAGGACTTCGCGTCTGGAAACAGATCGCTGTCGCTCGGGTCGACGGGGCGCAGCCGAATCGTGCACCGCGAGATGGTAACAAAGTGGGTCTCGGCGGGACGAGGTCAGCCATATGAATCGGTTGCTGAACTTGACGCTGTCCAGCGGCCGGGCCGCGATCGTTTTACCATCGATTTGTGCCCCTCTTGTTATCTGCTAAATCAGTTACCGCCGGCCTAGTGCCGGCTGTTGTCGCGTCAGCGTTGACGTTCATCGCCGCAGTGCTACCGTCCGGGACGCCGGGCGCCGCACCGTCGGCCGCCGCAGCGAATTGCCCCGACGTGCAGGTCGTCTTCGCCCGCGGCCGAATGGAATCGGCCGGGCCAGGTGAACTGGGCCGTGCGTTTATCAACTCCCTGAGCTCCAAGGTCGGAGGTAGGAGCTTCGGCTCGTATGCCGTGAGATATCCCGCCGACACCGAGGTCGACGTCGGTGCCAACGACATGAGTCAGCACGTCCAGCAGATGATCAACAACTGCCCGGCGACTCGGCTGGTGCTGGGCGGCTACTCGTTGGGTGCGGCGGTCACCGACGTCGTGCTCGCGGTGCCGTTCTCCGCGTTCGGTTTCGACAACCCGCTGCCGCCGGGCGCCGATCAGCACGTCGCCGCTGTCGCGCTGTTCGGCAATGGAAGTCAGTGGGCGGGTCCGATCACGAACTTCAACCCGACCTACAACGACCGGACCATCGAGCTGTGTCACGGCGCGGATCCGATCTGCAACCCGGCCGACCCGAACACGTGGAAAGAGAACTGGCCGCAGCATCTCGCCGGTGCATACGTTTCGGCGGGTATGGCCAATCAGGCCGCCGATTTCGTCGCGAGCAAGCTCTAGCGGAACCGGCGCCGCGGCGAGCTATTGCGAAAGAGCAGCGGTTCAGCACGTTTCAGTCCCCAGATACCAACGGCTGCGGGGAGCGCGCGCTGGACCGGCAAGCCGCGCTGGATGCGCCGGGCGGTTACCAAAACGACGAGCCCGATCGCGCGCTTGCCCAGCGCCATCCGGCTGGTTCGTTGTTTCCAGGTTGGAGGTGTCGTGCCAGCGCGGCGGCCGAAGTGATAGCCGATCCACAGTGCCGTCATCAGCGCGGAAATAACCGCAAGCGCTGTCATGAAAAGAGCGTCCTTCGTCGCGGTAGCGAGAAGGTCACAGCGCAGATACACCTCGGCCAATAAGTTTGAGGCGATACATTCGCCTCAAACTTATTGGCTCAGATCGTTACGACGGAATATGACTTTTCAGTCAGCTTGATTTGACGCCGTCTACCGGCACCAAACGGAAACGTTCACGCCGGCGTTCCGGTGCCGAGGTGCACCCGGATGCCGCGGATAGCCGCTGCGAATCGCCGCTTTGCGCGGCAGCGCGTTGCTTGGCCAGAAATGACGGGTGGCGCCGCATCGCTTCCATGCGGGCGCGTTCACGCCGCTGAGCAGCAGCCCATGCCGGGTGTGACTGAAGGAAAACGACTGTCGCACCTTTTGCATTCGCCACGATCGTCAACTCTCTCTAGACCCGACTCGACCGCACTTGTTTGTGCGACCGTTAACCCACGACGATCTGGTAGACCCTTATCAAGGATGCCCAGGTAAACCTGTGATCAAACCTTTGTGATCCTGAGATTTCGCCGTGAATTTTGCGTAAATCCGGCGCCTGGCATGAGCCCGCCGGGGCCGATAAGCGGACTACGACGTGTTATTGGGGACGTCGAAGTAATCGCGCCACGCCGGTGATCTTGTCGTCACTCACCTCGAAGGCTCCGATGCCGCGTGCGTCAATCGTTTTCCCGTCGAAGGCGGCGGATCGCACCCTGGCCCGAGACCGTAGAGGTGGACACTGATACCCAGGCTGCTCGCCTTCGAGTACGGTGCGCTCATGCCCGATCGAAACCGTCGCTTCCTGCTCCGCGAACGCCCCTGCGGACGCATCGGTCCCAACACCTTCGAACTCAGCGAACAAGCGGTCCCCGAGATCGGGGACGGCGAGGCGCTGGTCCGCGTCGACTGGATCTCGCTCGACCCGACCAACCGCGCGTGGATCAATGACACGCCAACGTATTTGCCGCCGGTCGGCCTCGGCGAGGTGATGCGCGGGGGCGGGCTCGGCGCGGTCATCGCGTCGAAGAATCCGCACTACCAGGTCGGCCAGCTCGTCCAGGGCCTCGTCGGCTGGCAGGAGTATTACGTTGCCTCCGACGCCATGCCGCTGTTCCCGGTCGACGTCGCCGAGGGCGTGTCGCCGACCGCGTACATGGGGGCGCTCGGGATGACCGGGCTGACCGCGTGGATCGGCATCCGCGAGGTCGGCAAACCCAAACCGGGTGAGACGGTGGTCGTCTCGGCCGCGGCGGGTGCCGTCGGCTCGGTCGCCGGCCAGCTCGCCAAGGCCGACGGCGCGCGCGTCGTCGGGATCGCCGGCGGCCCGGAGAAGTGCGCGCTGCTGACCGAACAGCTCGGCTTCGACGCCGCCGTCGACCACAAAGCCGCCGATTGGTACGCGCAGCTCAAGGCGGCAACGCCCAACGGCATCGACGTCGACTTCGAGAACGTCGGCGGCGACATCATGGACGCGATCTTCGCCCGCCTCAACATCGGTGCGCGCGTCGCTCTGTGCGGCCTGATCTCCGGTTACAACGAGGCCGACCCGCCGCCCGGCCCGCGCGCGTTCGGCAACTTGCTGATCCAGCGCGCGACGGTGCGGGGCTTCGTCGTGCTCGACCACTTCGGACGGGTGGGCGAGGCGAGCGCCGAGATCGCGGGCCTGATCGCCGAGGGCAAGCTCACCCCCCTCGAGACCGTCGTCGAGGGGTTCGAGCAGCTGCCGACCGCGATCAACATGCTGTTCGACGGCAAGAACGTCGGGAAACTCGTCGTGAAGACATCCGGCTAACCGAACGCCATCACAGCGTCGCGACGACAAGGACTTTCGACCGGTCGCGGGGATCGACCCGCACCGGCACGTCGGCGCCGACCCGGATGTGCGGGGCGGTCGACAGCTCGAGTGCAACGCGCCGGGTCGCGCGGTACGGGTCGTGGTCGGGCAGGTGAACGTCCAGCTCCAGCTCATGCCAGGAACCCAGCATTCCCGTCCCGACGTTCTCGCGAATTCCGACGATCGTTGCTGTGCCGGCCAGCCCCTCGCGAGTCAGCCGCTCGCGCTCGGCGCGCAGTGCGTTGAGTTCGGCGAAGGCGTCCTCCGCCTGCCGCTTGTCGGCCCGCGTGACGCGCTGGCCCGCACTGGCCTTTCGCGCGCGATCGAACCAGCCCACGAACGTCAGCGTACGGTCGCCACCCGGTAGCGTGCCGCACATGTTCCGTATGACGGTCACGGACGTCTTCGCCATCCGCGGTCGCGGGGCTGTGGCTACCGGCCAGGTGGAGTCGGGGGAGGTGCGCGTCGGTGACACGGTCCAGGTCAACAACGGGCCTGTCGTCACGGTGGACGGAATCGAGATCTCCCGCAAGAGGGTGGACATGGCGACGATCGGCGACACCGTCGGCCTGCTCTTCTCGGCGGTCACCGACGGCCACCTTGTCGCCGGAGACCTCATCACATCGGCGGGCGCTCGAGGTTAGTTGTCCGGCGACATACTCATCCGCAAATTGCGCGGCCGGGTAAGTCGTTAAGCCCTAATGTTTTTGCCATGGCCAGCGAAGTCACGGTTCCGCAGGCCGATGATGCTGTCCCCCATCTGCACCGCGACCTTTCCAACCGTCAGATCCAGCTGATCGCGATCGGGGGCGCGATCGGCACCGGTCTGTTCATGGGGTCCGGACGCACGATCTCGCAAACCGGTCCGGCGGTCCTGCTGGTGTACGCGGTCATCGGGTTTTTCGTGTTCTTCGTGCTGCGCGCGATGGGAGAGCTGCTGCTGTCGAACCTGAACTACAAGTCGTTCCTCGACTTCGCGGCCGACCTGTTGGGACCCGCGGCGGGGTTCTTCATCGGGTGGTCGTACTGGTTCGCGTGGATCGTGACCGGTGTCGCGGAAATAGTTGCCATCACCGGCTATTCCCAGTTCTGGTGGCCCGACCTGCCGGGCTGGGTGCCGGCGGTGATCACCGTCGGCCTGGTACTCGTCTTCAACTTGTTCAGTGTCCGCAACTTCGGCGAGATCGAGTTCTGGTTCGCCCTGATCAAGCTGGCCGCGATCCTGTGCCTCATCGCCGTCGGCGCGATCCTGCTCGCGACCAATTTCGTTTCACCGCAAGGCCATCACGCGACCGTCGCGAACCTCTGGAACGACGGCGGGTTCTTCCCGACCGGCTTCATGGGTGTAGTCAGCGGGTTCCAGATCGCGTTCTTCGCGTTCGTCGGTGTCGAACTCGTCGGCACCGCCGCGGCCGAGACGGCAAACCCGCGTCGTACGCTCCCCCGCGCGATCAACGCCGTCCCGCTGCGGGTGGCGATCTTCTACATCGCTTCGCTACTGGCGATCCTGACCGTCGTGCCCTGGCGGCAGTTCGAGAGTGGCGAGTCCCCGTTCGTGACGATGTTCTCGCTGGCCGGGCTCGGCGCCGCGGCGTCGATCGTCAATTTCGTCGTGATCACCTCGGCCGCCTCCTCGGCGAACTCCGGAGTCTTTTCCACCGGGCGCATGCTTTTCGGCCTCGCAGACGAGGGCAGCGCCCCGGCGCCATTCCGCCGGCTCAACCGCGGCGGCGTGCCGGCGCCGGCTTTGCTCGTCACCGCTGTCCTGCTGCTGAGCTCCATTCCGCTGCTCTATGTCAGGGGTTCGGTGATGGGCGCTTTCACCCTCCTGACGACCGTTTCGTCGCTGCTGTTCATGTTCGTGTGGACGATGATCGTCGTCAGCTACCTGGTCTACCGCCGCCGGCACGCGCAGCGTCATGACGACTCGATCTACCCGATGCCGGCCGGCGTGGCGATGTCCTGGGCCGTCCTGGCCTTCTTTGCGTTCGTGATCTGGACGCTGTGCATGGAAAGGGCGACTGCGGTCGCCTTGGCGTGGTTTCCGTCTTGGTTCGTGGTTCTCGCGACCGGTTGGCTGATCGTCCGGCGCCGGCCCGGCCGCGCGGAGCAATACCGCCTGTTCCAGGCCGAAATGAACCACTCAGGGCAGCAGAACGACGCTGCCGGCTGACCCGGGCTTGACGGCCGTCAGAAAAAAGATCGAGCCGATTCGGGTTACGTAACCGCGCCCTTCGCACTATTGTTTCCTCGGCTCTCGTCCTCTGACGAGGGACAACGTTTCCACGAGCGGAAAGCGCACGATCCGGTATGACCACTCCAACTGATTCGCTCCACCACGAGCCCCATCACCAGCCGACGCCGGACGACGGACGGGCGCCCTCAATAGAGGCGGGCCACAGCGCGAGCGACCACCATGTCGCGCGCCAGCGTCCCCACGCCGACGGCGGTGCCCCCGAAGGGCAGGGACCCCCGACCGGCCCCGAGAAATCAGCGTCCGCGCCGGTACCCCAGCACCCCTTCGGCGACGACGGGCGGAACCTGCTGGCCACCCGCATGCGTCCCACGGCCGCGGGGGGTTGGCGCAAGACCATCGCCAACCTCACCGGCGGGCGCATCAACCCGGGACCGAGGGCCAAGCAGCAGCAGGCCGCCGAGTTGATCAGCCGGATTCGCGCCACGCTGGACGACGTGCACAAGGTGGCCTTCGTCTGCGCCAAGGGCGGGGTGGGCAAGAGCACGATGACGGTCGCGGTGGGTAACGCCATCGCCCGGGTCCGCGGCGATCGGGTGATCGCCGTCGATGTCGACCCCGACCTGGGCGACCTGTCGGCGCGGTTCAGTGAGCGCGGCGGGCCGGACGCCAACATCGAGCAGGTCGCGTCGCTGCAAAACATCGAGCGTTACTCGCGTGTGCGGGTGCACACCGTGCTCAACAACGACCGGCTCGAGCTGCTGAGCGCCCAGAACAATCCGAAAGCCTCATACACATTGGGCCCCGAGGACTACTCGGCCACGATGAAGATCCTGGAGCGGCACTGCAACGTGATCCTGCTGGACTGCGGGACGTCGATCACCGACCCGCTGTTCAACACGATCGCCGGTGATGTGACGGGCCTGGTGGTCGTGGCGTCCCAAGACGTGCGGGGCGTCGAGGGCGCCCTGGCCACCCTGGACTGGCTGTACGCGCACGGGTTCGAGCGGTTGTTGCCGCAGACGGTCGTGGCGCTGAACGCGACGCGCGACGGCCGCGCGCTTGTCGACCTCAAAGTCGCCGAGAACGAGTTGGGCAAGTTCGTCTCCAGCGTCTTCCGGGTGCCCTACGACCTGCATCTGGCCCAGGGGCTGGCGGTCGACTTCAGCGCTCTCAAACCGCAGACCCGCAAAGCCGTGCTGGCACTGGCCGGTGGTGTCGCACAGCACTATTCCAGCAGCCACGTGCGGCCTTATCGCGAGGACGACTTGGGCGCCTGGATCGAAATGATCCGCTGAGGCGCTCTGACCCGGGCTTCAGACCTCCCGGCCAGCACCCGAGCGGCCACCAGTGCGGTCAGCATCACGGCGACGCAGACCAGCCCGTCGTCTTTGAGGCCCCACTTCACCGCCGCCAGTGTTGCCGCCCCGGCCACGCACAGCAGCGTGCCGACCCCTACGCCGCGCCAGGCTGACTTGATGGCTGGAACGCCGTCCCATCCGGGCAGCGGGTTGTTCTCCAGCGGCCGCAGCGCGACGAACAGCACGGCCACGATCCCGGCCATGACGCAAAGTTGCTCGATGGTGGTCCCCAGGAAGTGCGGCTGGCCGGGATAGCGGGGATGCCCGAAGCTGTCGAAGAGCACATGGATGCCCAGCAGTACCGGCATGTGCCAGAGGTACAGCGTCATCGCGCCGGAGTTGCCGACGGCGGTCCACCACCACACCCGTGGACGCTGCGCCCAGCGGGCGATGGCCGGGGCGGCCGCGACGGCCAACGCGCTCAGGACGATCGCGTGCCCGGCCAGCAGCAGTGACGGCGGGAACATGTTGGTCAGACGTTGGCCTTCGATGCCGACCAGGCTCAGCGAGTACGGGCCCCACCGCACCAGGGCGACGTCGACGGCGAACAGCGCCACCGCGGTACCCAGCACCGCGCGTCGGCTGAGCAGCTGACGCCGGTAGGCGACGCCGAACATGGCCGGGATGAGCCAGACCACGAAGTTGAGATAACCGAGCGGCGCCGCCACGGCCCAGTGCAGCCGGACGGCGTCGACGACCGCGGCAACGCCATAGACCATTGCCACCCCGGCCGTGAGATGCTTGACGGTCATGATCCGCGACAGGGCCGGCATCGCCGCCAGCACCAGCACATAGGCACCGAGGAACCACAGCAGCTGGATACTGATGCCGGCGACGGACTGGTAGACGCGATGCGGCAGCACGGGATGCAGCATCGTCAGCGCGATCGCCCAAAAACCGAAGTAGTAGAACACCGGCCGGAACAGCCTGGTGCAGCGTTTCATCAGCCATCCGCCCCAGTTGGTGCCCGGCCGCCACGACGCGACACATGCTGCGGCTCCGGCGAAGAAGAACAGCGGCATGATCTGGAAAACCCACGTCAGGGCCTGGAACACCGTCGAGGTGGTGACCAGGTTGTCCCAGCTGAGCACGCCGTTGCGGATGACGCTGATCGCCATCACGGTGTGGCCGATCACCACGCCGAGCAGCGCGGTGATGCGGATGACGTCGACGACGCGATCGCGGTCGGCCGGGGTGCTGGCGGCCAGGTCGGTGGGGTTGGGAAAGCCCATGAGCCCCTTGGGGGGTGTCTGTTGTGTGGTCACCCGCAAAGCATCACTTTTCGCACGCTGCCGAAGCCTGCGT
>Ga0335085_10008236_pt1 | contig 15945 bp, 17 predicted proteins | sample Lox_Sample_45_FD_206712 | JGI IMG/M metagenome (GOLD analysis project Ga0335085, IMG submission 206712) | Soil microbial communities from Loxahatchee National Wildlife Refuge, Florida, United States - Lox_Sample_4.5 | ecosystem: Environmental > Terrestrial > Soil > Wetlands | place: USA...
CCAGCCGCTCCCCGCTTTGTACTCAGCCGATTCGTTACCGATCCCGGTCCCTGTCTCGGTCTCGGTAGTAATTGGGCGCACCGGTTACCAGCGGTCGGTCGAGTCGGAATGTCAGGACGGCATCGCGCGGGACATGCACCTCGCGGCCTTCAATCTGACCGTTACTCAATGCACCCACGATGCCGGCGATCAATCCCCCCGGCTGCTGGGAATCAACATGCCGCGGGTCAGCATCCACCCTGTATCGCTCTCCCCGCACGTTAATCGACTCAAGATCGAGTCTGAGATCCTGGTCCGGCATCACGCGTACGGTCAGTTCAACCGGCGAACCCGCGGGAACGACCAGGCGGCCGTTGTCGCCGCGGACGTCTTCCGTCACGAACCCGCGATAGATATGACCTCCTTCGCGCGAATCGATAGGTTCGCCTGCTCTCACGTGAATTCTGGTTCCGGGATCGAGGCGCCTGACGTGATCGTAATCATGGTGATCATAGTCCCGGTCCTGCGCATAACTGCTGAATGGAATACAAAGCACACCCGCGAAGAGGGCTGCCGAAAAGATTGCAGATCGATAAGTAAGACGCATTATAAAATCCCCCTTTTCGGCAGTAGGGAAGCAATTGCCGCGCCATCCGCTGCAGCGGTGCGTCGCAAACCGTACTTGGGGGGCAGATCCGGGAAAGCGGTCTTCTTATTTAAATCGGGCCCGCCGACGCTAATTCAGGCCCGCCGGCGCCGGCTTCTCCGTCGTTTTCGACTCCGCCGTCTTCGTCAGTTGTTTCGGCATATCGAAGTGGCTCAGCGACTGCGCGTATTGCGACAGCCCCTTGTATAGGGCCTCAGCCACTTTCTGCCGGTACTCCGGCTTGTTCAGATTGCTCTCATCCCGCGGATTGCTCAGAAACCCGATCTCCGCCAGCACGGAAGGCATCCCCGCTCCGATCAGCACCACGAACGGCGCGCGCTTCACCCCTCGGTTGCGCGCCGCGGCATTCGACCTCGCCGCGTTCCCCTGAATCGCGCTCTGAATGTCCTCTGCGAATGTGTGCGACTCCTCGATCTTGTCGTTCAGCGTGATCGTCTGAATCAGGTCCTTCAGCTCCCCGACGCTCTTATCCGATCCCGCATTTTCGCGCGCCGCCACATTCAGCGCATCCGGCGAACTGGTGAAGTTCAGGAAGAACGTTTCCGTCCCCGCCACCTCAGGCGCGGGCGAAGAGTTCGCGTGGATCGATAAAAACAAATCGGCCTTTCGCTCGTTGGCAATCGCGGTTCGTTCATGCAATGGAATAAACGTGTCATCCGAACGCGTCAGCACCACTTCGGCGCCCATTTTCTGCTGAACCAGTTTTGAAAGCCGCAGCGCCACATCCAGCACCACGTCTTTCTCCATGACGCCGTGCGGCCCGACCGTTCCCTGGTCGTGTCCGCCGTGTCCGGCATCGATGACGACTCGATTTACTTTGAGCCCAAGCGCGCGCGTTAAAGACCGCGTCGCATTCTCAGATGCCAGCGCTGCGCTTGGGCCGGCCGGCCGCGTCGCCGGCAGCACCAGTGTCGTGGCGGATGGCGGTGCAACATTCGCGGCCACCCGTACCGCGGCGGCGGCCCTCGGTGCATTCGCAGCCATGAAGCTGGCAATCGGATCGGCGAAGTAGAGCGGGTCTGAATCCATCGTTGGCATCGGAATCGGCGGCGCTGTTCCTCCCATCGCGATCTGAAGAAGCGGCCGCCTGTTTGCCCGTGCCGGAAAAACAAAAGCCCGCCTCTGGGGCAGACGATCGCTTTTTGCAAACTGACTTTCGTCCAAATCGCCCGCTCGGCCGGCTTTGGCCGTCTGCCTTGCTGGCGAATCATTCAGGTCCACCGCGCTGATGATCGGCTGCGGCGTTTCCGGAGCCGCGTGCGGCCTCAGCTCCACCACCAGCCGGTCCGGCGAATTGAGCGTCGTGATCCGAAAGTCCACCGGACTCGCCAGATCGAACACCACCCGCGTCGTTCCGGGAGCATTCTCCGCAATTCGTACCCTCCGCACCAGCGAGTCCCCGACCTCATGCGTAGCCACGCGGTTTTTCGCAATCCACGGCCGCGCGCGAAAAATGTCTACGTAAAGGCGATCCGGGTTGACCGCCTGATCGGAGCGGAACTCAAATGCACCGGAGGTTTCAATAACGATGCGTGTGGAATCCGGATGCGACCACGATCGAACCCCTGTGACCTGAATTAAATCGCCCGTCGCCGCGGCCAGCATTGGCGGAAGCCCCAAAATCACTGCCGTCCGCAACATGCGCCGCAACTGCATCGTCGTGCCTAAGGCGTTCTATAGTAAATTCGTCCGTCAGACCCTGTTGACGTTTGTATCGGCCGGGGTGTTTCCGGATTATTGCCGATCGAAGTCTCCGTCTTTGCTGTCATTTTTACGCCCGACGCGCGCTCTGCCTTCAGGTTCCGCGCTACTCGGGACACGTAATTCTCGGTTTCGATAAACGGCGGAATCCCTTTGTACTTATCCACCGCGCCTTCGCCCGCGTTGTAAGCCGCAATCACTTTGGCGTAGTCCCCGTGATAGTAATCCAGCAGAAAGCGCAGATACTTCACCCCGCCCTGGACGTTCTCCTGCGCATCGAAGCTGTTGGCCACTCCGAAACGCCGCGCGGTCGCCGGGATTAACTGCATGATGCCCTTTGCCCCCTTCGGAGACACTGCGCCGGGATTGTAATTGCTCTCAGCCCGAATTACCGAATGCACCAACTCGCTCTCCACGCCGTGTTCGTTTGCGATCCGGTCAATCATTGCCTTCAGCTCCGGACCGGCTGCCACCGCTCGCGGTTCCAAAACCACGCTTCTGACCAATCGCCCGGTCTTCGCATCGGCGTGAACTACGGCCGTCATATTACCCTGTTGCGCAGCCATGGGCAACGCGGCAATCAGGACCAGTATAGAACAATAACGCACAAAATTGTTTGCCTGTCGCGCGGCAATCACAGGGGCGGGGCTGTCCGGCCGGCAGTAGGGTTTCTGTCCGGCGCGCTGTTTTGGCCAGGCTGACCCTCTGATGTCCCTGAGTTTAATTACCAATGCTACCATCCTCTTAAACCGAGCTCATGCCCGAGGAATTCCCCCACTACATCGAGTTCCGGCATGTTTACAAGACGTTCGATAAGCCCGTTTTAGTCGATTCCAGTTTTTACGTCGATCCCGGCCAGACGGTCGCCATCATTGGCCGCTCCGGGGTAGGGAAGTCCGTCACCCTCAGCCACATCATGGGTTTCCTTAAACCCGACGATGGCCAGGTGATCGTCGCTAATGAGGACATCACCAACTTTTCCGAGCCTGAACTCAACCGCATCCGCCGCAAAGTAACCATGGTTTTCCAGTCCGGCGCGCTTTTCGACTCCCTCACCGTCGCCGAAAACGTCCTTTTCTCGCTCGAACTTCGGGAAGACTACGACACGCACAACAAAGACGAAATCGTCCACGGCCTCCTCGAGATGGTCGGCCTTTGGGACGCCCGCGATTCCTACCCGAACGACCTCGCCATGGGCTACCGGCGCGCCGTCGCCATCGCGCGCGCCCTTGCCGCCCAGCCGCAATGCGTGCTGTACGACGAACCAACCACGATGGTCGACCCCATCATGAGCGATCATGTGACGCTTCTCATGCTGCGCCTCAAAAAGGAGCTTCAACTGACATCCATCGTGGTCACTCACGATCTCGATCTGCTGAATCGCGTAGCCGATCGCGTCGTCTTCCTTCACAAAGGCCAGGTCGCGTTCTTCGGACCTTTACCCGACCTCTACCGATCGAAAGAGCCGATCATCCATGAATTCCTCGAGCTCGACAAAGTAATCCGCGGCGGCCGCCTTGCCGAGGACGATCCGTACCGCACCGGACTCGCCGGCCCCGAAGACACCGAACCATGATGCGCGTGATTGGTAATCTCCCATGAGTCCCGACGTCGGCAAATACGTCAACCTCGCCCTCCTGCTGCCTGTCAGCGCCTTTGTCGGATATCTCATCGGCTACGGCGTTGACGCCCTCTTCCATACTCTCTGGATCCGCTACGTCTTTCTCGCTCTCGGCATCCTTGCCGGGTTCGTCGAAACTTTCCGCACGCTCAATTCCGATTAATTGATTCATGCAGCCCGATCTGGATCAGGCCATCCTCCGCATTCCCTCCGTGATCGCCGCACTGGGGGTCATTGGTGCATCCGTGGCATGGCGCTTTGGCGGTCTCCCGTACGCGGCAGCATTCCTGGTCGGCGCCGCCGCCGCTTATTTCAACTTCCGGCTCATCCAGCGCTTCGTCGTTCGCCTGCTTGGCGCTCTGGAGGCCCGTCCCGCGCAGCCTCCCAAAGTCGCCTCGCTGCGCCTCTTCATTCAGTTAGCGATCTTCCTTGCAGTGGCCTTTGCTATACTTCGTTTTACCGGAATCAACATTGTGGTGGCGCTCTATGGGTTCCTCGTGTGCCCCGCCGCTGTGATGCTCGAAGGGATCTACTACTTAATCGCTTACTATGGCCGCTAATGCCGAGATGGTCACGCGTGAAGCGTGGCTGACCCAGGTGTTCAACCATCACCTCGCAGGTTTTGGAAACTGGCTCCTCACTCTCTTTCATCAGAAGAGTTCCCACCCTGAAGAGCCGTGGGCCGACTACATGGTGATGCAGATTGTCGTCGCGTTCATCCTGATTCTGCTGTTCGCTGTGCTGCGTTCGCGTCTTTCTGTTGACCGGCCCGGCGCATTCCAGCAGGTCTTCGAGCTCATCCACGATTTCGTGAACGGCCAGGCGGAGGAGCATCTCGGCCACAACACCCGTCGCCATATCGTGCTGTTCGAAACTCTGTTCATTTTTATTCTCGTGTCGAACCTGCTCGGCATCATTCCCGGATTCGTCAGTCCCACGCAGGTCATCTACGTGCCTGTGGGCTGCGCTCTGATTACGTTCTTCTATTTCAATTACGTGGGCATCCGCAAGCACGGAATCGTGAAATACACCGCTCATTTCATGGGACCGATTCCCTGGATGGCGCCTCTGATGTTCATTATCGAAATCATCAGCACGCTGGCGCGCCCGCTTTCGCTTTCAATCCGGCTTTTCGCCAACATGTTCGCCGGCGAGCAGGTCACGGTGGTGTTCATGAGCCTGACCTATCTGGTAATCCCGGCGCTTTTCATGGGCCTGCACGTTTTTGTCGGATTACTTCAGGCCTACGTCTTCATGATCCTGACCGTGATGTACGTAGCCGGCGCAGTAGCAGAAGAGCACTAAGGGTTCCGGCTGAAAGCGGAACGCTGAAGGCGCGCAGCCGACAGCGGAAAGCTGACAGCCGATAGCGGTTTTCCGCGTGAGGCCTCCGTCCCCCAGGGCGGACCGCAACCACCTCCGGAAGACAAATTCAATTGAAGGAGCAACACCAAATGACGAAGAAGTTCGTAATGCTTTTCATCGCGCTGATGTTCTGCGCGATCCCTATGTTCGCCCAGGGCGGCGGAGCAGCAGCCGGCGGCGGCAACAGCCTGGTTCCGCTGACTGCCGGTTTCGCCATGGCGATCGCCTCCGGTCTCGGCGCGCTCGGCATGGGCAAGGCCGTATCCGGCGCAGTCGAAGGCATGGCCCGCAACCCGGGAGCCGCGAAAGTGATTCAGGCCGCCATGATTCTCGGCCTCGTCTTCATGGAATCCCTCGCGCTCTACGTGATCGTTATCATCTTCGTGAAAGTCCAGTAAAAGACCTCCACGTCCACACTATCCGGACCGGACCGCCCCTGAGGCGCTCCGGTCCTCTGTTTTTAGGGCGTGCGCGGGGAACGGGCGTTTTTCGGTCACGGACCAAAAAATTTTAACTTTCCTCTGAAATCTGTAGGTTCGCCGGAACCTGCCACGCCAGCCCTTGTTCGCGGGTGTATCTCTGAGTCGTGCAGAGACCCATTTCTGTCGAGGCGGAAGAGCGACTCATCCGCCTCATCGCACCCCGCCGCGGGCGCGCCATTGAGCTCCGCGTCCACTACGAAATCACCCGCGCAACCGAGTGCAGCGTCTATCGAATTATTACGATTGACGAACTTCATGAAGGTACCATTACCGATTGATTTAATCTCGGAATACAACTAGAGTTAATTCCATTGGAACAAAGGCGGAGTCAACGATATAAGCTGCAGTTACCGCTACAGATCATTGCATTGGGCGGTCAGAGAGTGAATCGTAAGGAACGAACCCGGGACATCAGCTCGGGCGGCGTGTGCTTCGTCAGTCCGACCGACGTGGAAGTCGGCGGCCGCATCGAATACCTGATCACGCTGTGCGGCAACAGTCCCCCCGTGATGATTCGTTGCCTCGGTAAAGTCCTGCGCAGCAGACAGCCCGCTCCGGCCTCGCCGGAGTACGAAGTCGCCTGCACCATGGAACGCTATCAATTTGTGCGTTCCGATGAACCCGCCGAAGACCTGATTCGGGAAGCCGTCACCGAGCCGGATTAAAGACAGTTATCTGTCTGCGTAATTTCGGTTCTTTAATTCCTTCGACATTTATCCCCCCCGATTGCGCGGTTTGCCCCCCTCGCGCGATAATGTGGTTTCGGTTAAGGGGGCATTCCGTTTGAAGCGTGCTGGGTCGGACGATACACTTCGATGTTCCTTCTGCCACAAAAGCCAGGATGTTGTCGGCAAGCTCATCTCCTCCCCGAGCGACTATCCTCGGGCTTACATCTGCGATGAATGCATCGCCGTCTGCAACTCGATCCTGGAAGATGACAAGCCCGAGCCCACCGCGGCCAGTCCTCACAAAATCCCCAAGCCGCTGGAAATCAAGGATTTTCTCGATCAGTACGTAATCGGTCAGGAACCCACCAAGCGCAAGCTTGCGGTCGCCGTTTACAACCACTCGAAACGCATCCATATGAACCGGATGCGCAATTCCGATATCGAGCTCGCCAAATCGAACATCCTGCTTATCGGTCCCACCGGCACCGGCAAGACCCTGATGGCGCAGACGCTCGCGCGCATTCTCGACGTCCCCTTCGCCATCGTTGACGCCACCACTCTCACCGAAGCCGGGTACGTCGGCGAGGATGTCGAAAATATCATCCTCAAACTCCTGCAGGCGGCCGACGGCGATGTTCAGCGCTGCCAGCAGGGCATCATCTACATCGACGAAATCGATAAGATCTGCCGCAAGGACGAAAACCCGTCCATCACGCGCGATGTTTCGGGTGAAGGGGTCCAGCAGGCGTTGCTCAAGATTCTGGAGGGCACGATAGCGAACGTTCCTCCGCAGGGCGGCCGCAAGCATCCCCATCAGGAATTTACGCCCATCGATACGACGAACATCCTCTTCATCTGCGGCGGAGCTTTTGTCGGGCTGGAGAAAATCATCGCCCGGCGCATCGGCAAAAAATCCATCGGCTTCCACACGGACGAAGGCAAGAAATCGGAAGACGCGAAGCCCGTCGAGCCGACGAAGACCGTTGGTATCGGCGATCGCCGGGATCTCGATCTCCTCCGTCATCTGCAGCCGCACGATCTGATCCGGTACGGATTCATTCCCGAATTCATCGGCCGTATGCCGGTTGTCGCCACGCTAGAAGATCTCGATAAGAACGCCCTCATCCAGATCCTCACCCGCCCGAAGAACGCCATCATCAGGCAGTATCAGCGGCTGTTCGAATACGAAAATGTGCGCCTGCGTTTTTCCGACGACGCCCTCGACGCCATCGCCGCGCTCGCCATGGAGCGCAAGGTCGGCGCGCGCGGACTGCGCATGATTCTCGAAGACCTGATGCTCGATCTGATGTACTTCCTCCCGTCGTACAAAAAGGTGAAAGAATTTCAGGTCACCCGCGAGATGGTGCTCTCGCAGAAGATCAGCCTCACTCTGCTTGAAAAGGCTGGTTAGTTTTGCGCGGCGTCAGCCGCGTTTCGCAACCCAATTTCACGCGCGCCGATGCGGCGTATTTACTTAAGGAAGTACCGTTTTCGCTTTTTTCCCGGCGCGTCGGATCAATCGAGGGCCTACAATAGAACTGAAAACGGTTTGCAGCAAATAATTCGGCGGCGTTGTTCGTCCGCCGCCAACGGGAAACCATGCTCACCTCTAAAGAAAAATCAGACACCAAACGCCTGCCGATGATGCCCATCCGCGACGTCGTCATCTTTCCGTACATGATGACGCCTTTCGTCGTGGGCCGCGAATCCAGCGTGCGCGCTCTCGAAGAGGCGATGGCTGGCGACAAGAAAATCTTCCTCGCCACTCAGCACGACGCTTCCACCGACGAACCCACCGCCGGCGAAATCTACAGTGTCGGCTGCATCGTCAATATCGTCCAGAGCCTGAAGCTTCCCGACGGCAACATCAAGGTTCTCGTCGAAGGCGTCGAGCGCGCCAAAGTCGTCTCGGTCACCGATGACGAAGGTTTCTTCCGCGCCGTCGTTCGCACCGCCAATTTCAAAATCGAGGCCGGTCCTCAGCTTGAAGCGCTCACCACGCGCGTCACTTCGCTTTTCGAGCAGTACGTCAAGCTCAGCCAGAATCTCAACTACGAAACCATGGTCGCCGCCATCCGTGTGGACGACCCCGGCAAGCTCGCCGACACCGTCGGCGCCAACCTTCAGCTCACCATCGAAGAGAAGCAGGAGCTTCTCGAAATCTTCGATCCCATCGACCGCCTCACCCGCGTCGCCGAGATGCTCGACATCGAAATCGAGAAACTCAACGTTGATCGCACCATCCAGGGCCGCGTCAAGCGCCAGATGGAAAAGGCGCAGAAAGAGTATTACCTCAACGAAAAAATCAAGGCCATCCAGAAGGAGCTGGGCCGCGGCGAAAAGAGCGAAATCGACGAGCTGAAGAAGCGCATTGAAATGTCGGGCATGTCGAAAGACGGCCTCGAAAAGGCCACCGCCGAGCTCAAGCGCCTCGAAAACATGCCGCCCATGTCGGCTGAGTCCACCGTCTCGCGCAACTATCTCGACTGGCTGCTCGCCGTGCCGTGGAAGAAGAAGTCGAAGGAAATCCGCGACCTCAAATACGCGCAGGAAGTACTCGAAAGCGACCACTACGGTCTCGAAAAAATCAAAGAGCGCATCCTCGAATTCCTCGCCGTGCGCCGCATGGTGAAAAATCCCAAGGGTTCGATCCTCATGTTCGTCGGACCTCCCGGTGTCGGCAAGACTTCGCTCGGAATGTCGATCGCGAAAGCCACCGGCCGCAAGTTTGTCCGCATGTCGCTCGGCGGCGTGCGCGACGAGGCCGAAATCCGCGGCCATCGCCGCACTTACATCGGCGCGCTCCCCGGCCAGGTCATTCAGATGATGAAGAAGGCGGGCACGCGCAACCCGGTCTTCATGCTCGACGAAATCGACAAGATGTCGACCGATTTCCGCGGCGACCCGTCATCCGCGCTGCTGGAAGTTCTCGATCCCGAGCAGAACTACATGTTCGTTGACCACTACCTCGACGTCGAGTACGATCTCTCCCAGGTTTTCTTCATCGCGACGGCGAATGTGCTTCACACCATTCCGCCCGCCCTGCAGGACCGCATGGAAGTCATCCGCCTCTCCGGCTACACCGAGCTCGAAAAACTCGAAATCGCCAAGCGCTTTCTCGTTCCCAAACAGACCGAAGCCGCCGGCCTGAAGAACGACAAAATCGAATTCAAGGATGACGGGCTCTCCACGCTCATTCAGTACTACACGCGCGAATCCGGTGTCCGTAATCTCGAGCGCGAAATCGGCAACGTTTCGCGCAAAATCGTGCGCAAGATCGTCTCCGACGGTCCCACCGAAAAAGTCATCGTCAATTCCGACAAAGTCACCGAACTTCTTGGCCCCTGGAAATTCCGCGACACCACCACCGATCGCCGGAATGAAATCGGCGCCACCACCGGGCTCGCCTGGACCGAAGTTGGCGGCCAGATCCTCACCACGGAATGCATTCTGATGGAAGGGAAGGGCAAGCTCACCGTCACCGGTAAATTGGGCGACGTCATGCAGGAATCCGCGCAGGCCGCGTTCAGCTACGTTCGTTCACGCGCGCTCTCGCTCGGCCTCAATCGCGATTTCTACCGCAGTCTTGACGTTCACCTCCACATCCCCGAAGGCGCCATCCCCAAGGACGGCCCCTCCGCCGGCATCACCATCGCGACCACCATCGTCAGCGCTCTGACGAAAATCCCCGTGCGCGGCGACATCGCCATGACCGGTGAAATCACGCTCCGCGGCAAAGTTCTCCCCATCGGCGGCCTCAAAGAAAAGCTCCTCGCCGCCCATCGCCACGGCATCAACGAAGCCATCATCCCGAAGGACAATCAGAAGGACCTTCCGGATATCCCGGATTACATTAAGAACGTGATGAAGCTCCACTTCGTCGATCACATGGACGAAGTTCTTCGCATCGCCTTAGAGCGCGAAATCGTGGCGCTCCCGCTGACGCCGGCGGGCGTCGAAATGGCCGTCCCGCAGGAAATCGACCGCGCCCACTAATCGGGCTTTTTGCGGGGCACGGCTTCGACCCGGCCGCAGGGCTTCCGCCCGGCGCTTGCGCGGCAACTGCTAATCTCGCTGAATGGCCCCGCTCGTAGCCGCCATTGCGCAGCACGGCTACTCCATTCTTTTCGCCTTCGTTTTTCTCGAAGTCATCGGCTTCCCTCTCCCTGCTGCTCCCATCCTGCTCGTCGCCGGCGGCGCCAGCGCTCACGGCCCACTCGCTCCCGGCGCCTCCATCCTCACCGCCATATCCGCCATGCTTCTTGGCGACGCTCTGATGTACATCTTCGGCCGCTACACCGGCTGGTGGGTTCTCGGCGTCCTCTGCCGTCTTTCCATCAGCCCGGAGTCCTGTATCCTGCGCTCCGCCGACGCTTTCTACAAGCGCGGGCGCAGCGTTCTCGTCTTTGCCAAATTCGTTCCCGGCATCAACGCCCTCGCCGCGCCCTTATCCGGCAGCATGAAGATGCCGTTCCGGAAGTTCGCCCTCTTCGATCTCGCCGGCGCGATGCTCTACATTCTGACGTACTGGGGCGCCGGCTACCTCTTCAGCGATTTCCTCGGCGCCATCACCCGCGGCTACTCGCAGTTCAGCAGCTTCGTCGCATGGACTGTCGCGATCTTCGTCGCCTGCTGGATCGTCTACCGCTCGCTGATGGCCGTCCGCGAACGGAAGCAGATCAAGGTTGCCAAAGTCTCGCCGCGCGACGTCGTGAAGCGCAGCGCGAGCGTCGCCATCTATGACGTGCGCAGCCACGGCTACTACGAGGCCAATGCGAAGCGCATTGAGGGCTCCACGCGCTTCGAACCGAGCGCCCTCAATCAGCCCTCCGCTCCGGCCCTGCCGCGCGACAAGGAAATCGTCCTCTACTGCACGTGTATTCGCGAAGCCACCAGCATCAAGGTCGCCCGCGTGCTCGCAGAACGCGGCTACAACGTTTCAGTTCTCACAGGAGGTCTGCGCGCCTGGAAAAAAGCGGGGCTGCCCACTGAACCCGTCCCCCAGGACGAAGTCGTCCAGCTCCCCACCTTTAGCGGATAGCGGATAGCGGACAGCGCCGGGCGCTACTTCCCGAACTCCAGTTCCGCCGAGAAAAACGGCAGCACCTTTTTCTCGAAATTCTCCGGCACCTGCCCGTTGTGATCGCCCTCGAACGTCTCGAAATGATGCGGCACGTGCGCGTCCGTCAGCGCTTCATCCATCTCGCGATTCTGCGCCAACAGCCCGTCCATAGTCCCCACGTTCAGGTCGATCGCCTTCATCTTCCGCAGATTCCCCGCATATTCCTGCAGCATCACCATCAGCGAATTAGCCATCCACTTCGCCTGAATCACCGGCCGCGCTTTCCCGTCCTTCACCGGCAGATCGAGGTAGAGCGGCGGATTCTCCGCATCGGCCGACCACGCCGCCGCCCGCGCCAGCGGCGACTTCTGATTGAACGAAAGCTTCTGCGCTTCTTCTTTCGTTTTGATCGCCTCCATCTGCGTCAGCGCCGGCGTCACCTCCGCCGTGTCCAGCATGCAGCACGCCGACATTGCATACAGACTTGAAAACACTTCCGGATGCTTCATTCCGATCCGCAGCGTTCCGTATCCGCCCATCGAATGTCCCGCCAGACCGCGGCTCATCCGGTTCGGAATCGTGCGGTAATGCGTGTCGATGTACTTCACGAGTTCGACCGCCACAAATGTCTCCCAGTCGCCCGTCGTTTTCGAATTCGAATAGAACGATCCGTTGTACAGCGAGAATGCATCCGGCGCGACCAAAATCATTTGCTTCGTCGTGCGCGCCGCCAGGCCTTTCTCCATGCCTGACACATTCGCGAATCCCACCCATTGCTGCGCGTGAAGCCCGTACCCGTGCAGCGTGTACACCACCGGATACCGCCGCGACTTCTCTGTCTCATAGCTCGGCGGCAGATAAACGAACACATCGCGGTCCGCCGCATCGCCCTCCAGATTTCCTTCGAGCGACTTCCCGTGAACGGTGATCTTCTCGATCTTCCCCCGGAGGCTCTTTTCCAGTTCCGGCAGCGGCTGGATGAGCCCATTGCCCTGTCTTCGCGGCTGCGCATTTTCCTGAGCCGCCATCGTCGCAGCAGCTGCCAAAAGCACGATACCCGTCGCAATCCGTTTCATCCGAACTATTGTAACCGCGGAAAAGACGATCGCTTTTTCGCGGTCTGTCAATCCGCGGCCCGGCTGGCGGCCATCGCGGTCACGGGTGACAACCAGCACATTGGTCCGACATCTGCCACGAATTTAGTTATACTTTCCTCAGAGACTGCGTATACCTTATGCTGATCCTCGAAGCGGCTCTTCTCGCCATCCTTGCCGACACTCCGCCGGCCATCAAACCGCCCCAGCCCGCAACTTCGCAAGCCATCTCGGCCCTCGGCGGCCCCGAACTTGCGAGCTTTATCAAGAAGGACGTCGAATCCTTCTCCGGAGCCGGCACCGTTGACGTGCGCATCGATCATGACACGCTGTTTGTCGTCCGCATCTCCATGCCGCGCTTCGATCCCGAAGTATGCTCGAAGATCCGCACACGCGAGATGGAGCTCGACGGCCTCTTCCCGAATCTGAGTTTCGACTTTCGCTTCGCTGCCCCTGACCTTGCCCGCGCCATCAAATCGGACCTGGAGTCCATCGCCGGCGGAGGCACGGTCGACGTCAGCGTCGATCGCGAAACGCTCTTCAACGTCCGCATCGCTGTGCCGCGTCTGAACTCCGGCCTGTATTCCCGGATCTACAACCGCGCTCTGGAGTTTTACAAGGTTTTCCCCGACCTCAGCTTCGACTTCTACCTCTGGCAGAAGCTCTAGCCGCCGCCCCGATGCGGCTCTGGTCACTCCACCCGTCCCTGCTCGATTCGATAGGCCTGGTGGCCCTCTGGCGCGAAGGGCTGCTCGCCCAGAAAGTGCTTCTCGGAAAAACCCGCGGCTACCGCCATCACCCGCAACTGCAGCGCTTCCGCGACACAGCTGATCCGCCCGCCGCGATCGGAGCTTATCTATGGGCCGTGATCGATGAATCGCGCGCCCGCCAATACAACTTCGATTCCGCGCGAATCGTCGCCGCCCGCAAGCCGATCTCGCTGACCGTCACCCGCGGGCAGCTCGAATACGAGATGGATCATCTTCGCCGCAAACTGCGGCTCCGCGATCGCCCGGCTTTTCGCGCCCTCAATGCCGCGACACCACGCGCCCACCCGATCTTCCGGATTACGCGCGGCGGCATCGCCACCTGGGAAATCGAAAAATGAAAACTCTCAACTGTTAACTGTTAACTACTTCGGCGTCACATGAATCAACGCGCCCGGGTTCGCGTCTTCCAGCATCCAAAGCGAGCCATCCGGCGCTTCTTCGACATCGCGCACGCGTTTACCCACATTCCACCGCTCCGCCGCTTTCGCCCCGCCATGGCCATCCATGATGATGCGGTTGAGCGACGTCGTTCCCAGCCCGCTGACGAATGCGCTGCCGTCCCACTGCGGGAATGTCTGTTTGCCGGTGTAGAATATCAGATTGCCTGGCGCAATCACCGGCGCCCAGTAGAGCACCGGCTCCGTCAGGTCGGGCCGCGTCGGCGGCTTCGGAATCGGCACGCCGTTATAGTTGTTGCCGTACGAGACCAGCGGCCATCCGTAGTTTTTCCCTTTCTCGATGTGATTCAGTTCGTCGCCGCCGCGTGGTCCGTGCTCCACTTCCCACAATTCGCCCGTCGGTGAAAACGCCATCCCGTATGGTGTACGGAAGCCGCTGGCCCAGGTCTCCGCCGGTGTCAGGTTCTCCGCCGGAAACGTGTAGGTGCTGACCACCTTCGCGTTCTTCGCCGTTTCGGTATCGGATGGCGGATCGATCAGCGGAATCGTCCTGGCCCCGGTCTTTCCGTGGTTCGGATTGTCAGGTGCGGGTTTTCCGTCGAGCGTCAGATGCAGAATCTTGCCCTCCGGCAGGTCCGGGTCCTGCGCCGGAGTGAAGCGCATGCGGTCGCCCACTGTCATGAACAGAGAATTGCCGTCCGGCGCAAACGCGACCTGGGCGCCTTCCTGTCCGCCCTTGCCTTTGGGCTCCTGACGCCACAACACTTCGAGGCCCTGCAGTCTGCCTCCGGTGGCGCTGAGGTTCAGCTTCGCGCGCGCCAGCACCAGGCCGCCGCCGTAATCACCAGGCTCGTCGTATGTCAGATAAACACTCTGGTCTGTGGCGTAATGCGGCGAAAGGAACACGCCGAACATGCCGCTCTGGCCCGACCACCAGACCGGCGGCGTACCGGCCAGCGCTCCGATCTTCTCTCCCGTATTCGACACCACCCATACAGGCCCGATCTTTTCGGTCACAAGCATGCGGCCATCCGGCAGGAACGCGATCCGCCAAGGCAGTTCAAACGTAGCTGTCGTCGCCATGTTGAACGGCAAGCTCCCCTCAGGCTTCAGTTCGCCGATATTCACCTGTCCCCAGGCTCCCGCCGACACCAGCGTCATCAGTAACGCCGCTTTCGAAAATTTCATTTGTCTCCTCTTTTCCCCTTCCCCTTATCGGCCTCGCCCAGCCGGACCATGGAACCGGCCCACATAAGCCGCTTTGCCGATTATATGGCCGTCCATCGCTTTCATGAAATCTTCGCGTGTCGCTTTGGCCGTCAGATCGAGCCTGGTGTCGAGCGCAAAGAACTCGAACACGTAATGATGAAGCGGCCCCGGTCCTGCGCCGGGTCCGAAATAACTGCCTTCGGTCGCGTTTGGACGAGTCGTCGCAATGCCCGGCCCGTTCACTGTGCCATCCCCAAGCGTGCCTGCCGCGAGACCCTCGGGCATACCGGCCGCTGTTCCCGGAATGTTGAACGCCGACCAGTGCAGCGTATCGGCGGTGGTTCTGTTTGTCGAGTTCTCAATGTCATGAAAGATCACCGCATAGGTTTTCAGCGTGTCGGGCGCCATGGTGGGGTTGCCGCCGAGCGTCCAGTGAAACTCGAACGCGGGCGACTTGTTATCCCCGAAATATGCATTGTGCATCGGCACCTCTCCGCCGTCAGGCCATGCAGGCGAACTGACCGACAGAACCGGCCGCGGCTGAAATCCCGCGCCGCGTCCACCTCCGGGAGGTCCGCCCGCCGGCGCCTGCGCGAATGTGCAAGCGGCCCCGGTAAGCACGACCGCCGCGGAAAGCATCAGCTTCATTTAAGGTTCCTCCTGATCCGGAATCTCTGATTTTGACATCGCGGCGCGAAATACCAGGCGTGGCTTCGCGAAATCAGCATCGCTGCCGTAAAATGTGTCCCAGGAGAGCCGTAACGATGAACGCCCTACGCTTTGCCGCATTCGTCCTCCTCGGACTGGCAGCCGCCGTAACGCCCCTTTCTGCGCATCACTCCTGGCCGGTCGCATACGACCACCTCGTCACGGTGAAGGGAAGGGTCGTCGATTTCGTCTGGGCCAATCCCCACCCAATGATCACGCTC
>Ga0335085_10008237_pt1 | contig 15944 bp, 38 predicted proteins | sample Lox_Sample_45_FD_206712 | JGI IMG/M metagenome (GOLD analysis project Ga0335085, IMG submission 206712) | Soil microbial communities from Loxahatchee National Wildlife Refuge, Florida, United States - Lox_Sample_4.5 | ecosystem: Environmental > Terrestrial > Soil > Wetlands | place: USA...
TATAGATCACGCCAGCCGACAATTGAGCCACTACCGAATAATCATCACCTCTCATTTCCGAGGGAAGATATTGTTTATATGGCTCGAGTTGTGCTACGGCTTCCGCCTTAAGTTTGGCTTTATTGCTTTCATACCAGCCCAGCACATTTCCATTGGTCGCCTCAATCATTGCTCGCATACGACCTGCCGTAGCAATGTAGCGATCGATCTTAACACCAGACGGCAATTTATCCGTAGTGCAGCAACTTTCGTGTTTGGCATTAGGATCGCCGACCTCATTAATGCCGCAAGTGTCGCCACCATAATGAGCGGCGCAACTCTTATAAAGGATGCACTTACCTTGGTAATCGCAGGCATCCGAAGTGCAATCAGAGCTAACCTTACATCCCTTATTCAGAGCGCAGGCGGGAGCATTCTTTCCACCGCAGTCAATATCCGTCTCGGTGCCATTCTTAACACCATCCGTGGGCGAAGAAGCTTGGCATTGATTATCGGTGCAAACACGACTATCACAATCGGAACTAACCTGACAATAACCGGGCGGATGAGGAGGAGTGCTATCAATACCAGCATCAACGATATCGGAATTTGCAACAGGCGGATTGGGTGAAACAGGGGAGACAGGATTATTATTGAGCGGGTCTTCGTTAAGGTGCGAAGTAGAACAACCAAGAAGACCAACGACAAGCATAATATTCGTATGGCGCATTTTCAGTTTCCTTATTTAGAGGTTAGATTATAGACCTTATCGCTGCCCACCAACAAATGCTGATGGGCAGAAGAAAGACTACAAATTAAACCCTGACAGATAAACAGTGGTGATAATGGATTTCAGCGGCTTATCATTGTCTTTTTTATATTGAGTGAAACAGCCAAGGTATTCCTCAAAACCTTCCTCGGCAATTCCATCTTTTTTAGAAGCCAGGGCAGTATTGAGAAATTTCAAACCTTCATTATACTCATCTACATTAATGTAGGTGAAATGAGCTTGCTCGAGATACTGACGATACTCATTACTATCCAATACCTCATTGGGGATCAGATAAAATTCAGTATCTTCGGGGATAATTTCCCAGACCAGCAATGAATAAGTCATCTTGGTTAGTTCCTAAACTGGGTGTAGCACGCCTCGCTACAAGTTGAAAGCGGTTGCCCCTGCGTCGTGTCTCCGTAGATCTTAACCCACAGATCACAACAGGTTTTATTAGTTGCAATACACGTTGAACATTGCTCGCTGGGAGTGCTGAGAGACCAACTATTCGACAAATCACAAGCCGCTACTCCGCCATCACCAAGCGACGGAGTATACAACTTACCAGAAGTCCCCAAATTATCGCATACTGGCTCACATGCTCCTCCGGTGAAACACGAATTATCCAACTGCTTATTCAGCGCCGCAGCCGTCGGATATTGCTTTTCACAAGCAGCAATGCATTGTGCCTGATTAGTAGGCGCAGTAGGAACATTACTCCCACCATCCGAAGACACCGAACCAGACGACGAAGAAGTAGAGACAGAACCATCCACCTCTCCCGTTCCACCATTATCCCCAGCACCATTAGAATTAGAGCCAGTGGAACCAGTGGAAGAACTGCCAGTCGAATGCGTACAAGCAGCCGCGGCAGCCATCAGGGCGAAAATACCAGCCATAGAAATCTTGTTCATAATTTTATCTCCTCTTACTTTGATTTTCTTGAACCAAGCGCAAATGCTACAAATAGATTTCCCATCACTATCAATAAGTGCAGTGTCGTTATTGCAGTAAGCACATTTGTTCAGTCGGTAAGACATCAATTCTCAACCATCTCCGATAACTTCTTGACCAAGTGTTTTTCTTTCCTGATATGTTCTTGGGAGCGCTTCTTCATATCTCCCTCATAAATCTCATTCAATAGAGTTAGAGATTGTAGATCGAGTTTGGCAATGGCTCGATTAACCGTTATCGTCTCTTCCCGCAAGACGAATACTTCTTCGGGATTACGATTGGGGGAAACCAAAGTATCGAGAATGGTATAATCTTCATCGCCATCTAACGGCTTGCTCAAAGAGTCCGTGATACACTTCTTGAGCCGATATTTACCATCTTCCTTTTTTTCGACCCCTATCTTCGCTCTACATTCGCGTCTTATCAGCAGCCTCGCGTAATGTTTAAAATTACCGTGCCCTCGTTCGGGATCAAATTCTACAATCGCTTTCCACAGACCAATCATTCCCTCCTGCACCATATCGTCGTAATCAACGCCATAAAAACCGTTGGCATATCTTTTTGCAATACCCTTTGCCATATTGACGTGTTGTAGCATCTTTTTGCGGATATCGTGGCTCATATCTTTCTTCCGTGAATTTATCGACCCAATCACTAAAAACTATGCAGGCAATGAACATCCAAATCAATGCGATAATTTGATCAGTATTCATTCTTGCCCGAAAGGGAAGGAATTACTTCCAAGTCATTGACATTTTCAGCACTAACTGAAAAATCCCCATCCCATTCAATAATAACCATTTCGTCTCCTCGCCGAGAACTAATAGATACGATCTTGCCAGTCTCACGTCCTACGTGCCAAGGCAAACGCAAAATATGACGATTAACCTTATCGCCCACTTCAACATCATATGCTTTCATATTAATACTCCGAGGTATCCAGTTGATAACCTTCTTTTTCCAATTCTTTAATCAGCGAGGGACGATCCATTCCAAAATCATAGACCATATCATTCCCATCGCAAGTTTCCCAAGTGCCTCCATCCAAAGCACCTTGCATATCAGCCCAAAGGTCAGCGCGATAACCATTAACTTCAAACTCTACAAAACCATAAAAACGATGATTGCATTTGCTGCAAACTCGTTGATCGTGCTGGTCTTGCTCGTTGAGTTCAGTTTTATATTCGTAGTCTCCGCAATTTGGGCATTCCGTTTCAGTGTGCGTTATCTTGACGATAAGTCTATCACGCTTGCCCAATCCTTCGACCCAAGCATCAAAAAACAAATCCCCCAGAGCATCTTCTTCATTTTCATCTATATCGAATTTGGGATTGTTCTTAGCATAACACCTGAATGTTCCTCGCTTATTCAGTTGGCGAGTATCCCACATTGGCTGATAAATAACCAAGTCAGGCTCTTTGCTTTCGGCTCCCAAATTATAGAAGCGATGACATTCCTTGATGATTTCGTTTGCCACTCGCACCGAGCAACCGAAATTATAGACAACCAACATAGGCGAAGCCAGCGGATGCGTTTCTTGAATGTCGCGGTAATACATATTACGTCCTCAATTATTCATACTCTCGAATGTTGGCTTTCTCATATCCCTCAACAGCCTACTTACCCAACTACAATGAACATTGAATTGAGTAGCGATAGACTTTTGTTTGACGCCGCTGGCATGTAGCCGTTTGATTTCCAGCACATCGGCGTCGCTCAATTTAGCAGAAGAACCGTTAGAGCCCCAGAAGTGTTTGGCACCTTCCCTCTTTTTAGAAGTAGTCTCCCACCATTGAAAAAATTCGTCTTGATTAAGTTCCGCTATTTTCTTGTAGGCTACTTCGGCTTCCTCGCGAGTAGCATAGTATCCGATATGATAACGCTTGTGCGCATTATAGATACGCGCTTGCCATTTTTGATTTTGTTTGCAAAAAGCAACACTCATTTTATTTCCTTGCAATTGTTGGCGGCAAATAAAATCATACTGTTTTTCAAAACGAACACTCGGCGAACTTTATTTCCCATCCGTTTCCCGAATGAAAACGCCTCTTTGATATCTTCCGTTCCAGAATGATGCAACTTTCTATTATTACCTTCCCAGATAATCAGATACATTTACAACTCATTTACCAATCATTCATTATCATTTTGACTATGGCATCCATTTCTTAACCAAGTTATCCCAAACCAACCCATCTCAATTATCAGGCATTTATTGGGACAACTGGTATCCATAGTAAATACCCATTCGTCAGGATGACACCAACTTCCAGAGCGCCACCACAATTCTAAATTGCCTATTTGTTTATACATTGGCGTGTTTAGTCCTTTGCTAAATTATCTAACCACGCCACACCTTCCACGAATACATCATCATATCGCGGTGTCGGATTTGCAGCACCATACGTTCTAACAATAGGCTCTCGCCGTTCCAAAGCAGCATCAGGAATATGCCCGCGTAAAGTCTCAACTACCGTATGTGTAAATTGCTCTAACTCTTCTTTGGAAATATTAAGCGTATTGATCATAGCAGTAGGAAAGGCGTATAAAAAAGAAACCAAGGATCGGGCGCTGACTATATTGTATTTTTGGCAGACAGCGAGATACTCAAAGGGAAGATATAAACAATCATCTTCTACACTCATATGTTCAGCGCCCGATAATCTTAAGTCTTCTTTCATTTCCTTATACTCCTAATTCAAAATTCCAAGCGTGTCGCACTCGGGGACCACCTTCCAGCGAATTGGCGATAACATAAAGAGCAGAAACACTTTGACGCCAATTATCACCGACAAGACAGTCAAGCAATGCGGAACTATTATCAATATCAATATCCTCCGCATTCACTTCGTATTGCACACAAAAACCTTTATCTTCAACACGCCTGATGATGAGCACCAGATAAAAAGGGCAATACATTATTTGCTCTTTGCCCAAGCCAACCAAGTCAAAACAAGCACAATCACGTGTCGCAAAGAAACTCCGTACGACCCCAGAAACACCAGCGGCTGATGAAAACTAATCGGCAGAAAAGAAGTCAGAAACCACGCACCAGCCACAACCACCGCAACAATGATGAGACGCGTCATTTTACTTTCTCCTATCAACGAGCCCGAGGAAGTCTATCTCGATTAAACCGTTTCAAATCATTTTCGTCAATCCAACCCACCCAACTACCATCAGTATTTCGAACCGCCCAGACTGCCCGAAGACCATTGACTTTGACGGCAGACTGATCTCTACGAATACCATCTAATTGTCGTTTGGGAATTTCCGCAGTTATCCCAAAACCAAAACATACGAACATAGTTTGCGACATCGTATATTCCTTATCGCAGTGAAGCGATTATGTAGGTAATGATAAATAAGAAAGCGCAATAAGCCAGATCGGCAATCATAACAATCACCCAGGTCATTTATGATACGAGCAGTCTTGCCGGCTAATTCCACAAGGACATTCCCCGGGAACATTATGACGCCACAACTTCCAATCAGTTAGATTGGTCATATCAGGCTGGGACGACGAAGTCAATTCCATTTGCGGCGAGGTCTTAATTCCTCCCAAACGAGACGCAATAACAGTAAAATTATTATCCATCGTCCAGCAATTAGGCAGCGCAGGATCCAATCCAAGCACTTTCAGCGTCGCGATAGCAGAACTGGCTGGGCTGAATTTCCAACTCCTTCCAGCAATAGGCTGCTCCAAATAAAACCGATGAAGATTTGCTCCCCACATTGAGGCTTGATATTTTCCCAAATAAACAGCATTGCGAGTAACCCAACTTCCCTCATAGATATTGAGCAAGACACGTTCGCCCATTGCCAACACACTAACATCGATACTCATTTGTATTTCCTTTCAGTACGTCCTGACATACTCTACCAAATCCCTATCCGTTTCGGCGTGATAGGTGCTTCCATTAGGCAGAAATACGCTCCAACCTACGCTCAAACAATTCTTGCGCACTCTCAATCCTTTTCGAAAAGCCAAAGAGACCGTTCCATTGATTATCTTCTCCCAATGACGAGAAAGGAACGGCTGGGGATTATGGAATTGCCTATTATTATCGGAGTTCATTTTGATTAATTTTCAAAGACGAGTTCGATGTCATATTCAGCGAATTTTTTAGTAAGCCACTCTTCTCGTTCAGTTTCGGACTTAAAGAGATTGGAATGCAGTAGCGACACATCATTAGCCTGCATCAAAAGTTGGGCAGCATCGGAATTACGACAGCCATCCAGCAAGAATTGAGGAACTTTCTTAATCCATTTCAATTTGCCGGGAAGCAAATAGAATTGGTCAAAGGATTTAACACTGGAAAGCGCCTCGTCAGGGATACCGCATTCCTTGGCGAGAAAACCAAGACAGCAACGATATCCGCAATCTTCGTCGAGTAGTTTGGCTTGTCCCGGTGTTCCACGAGCCCAAGTTTTACGATCAATAATGAGTTTCATTTCTTATTCCTCTTGTCCAAGTATCTATATCGAGCACGTTCTTCGGCTTTAACATTACGGCAAAACCGAGCACATTCCTCGCACACCAGTTTCGAACATCCTTGAAACGAAGTTAGAGGCTTGTTAGATTTTTGCTTGCACGCATAACAAACATTAATGGTCATTGAAAGTCTCTTTCGTATAACTGCTTTTAGCCGCCCACAATCGTGAAATTATGGGCGGACAAAGAAGTTATATATTAGGCAGTGGCGTTTTCGGTCGTCGTTTTCTTGCCACGACCACGAACACGATGCGGTGCATTACCACCTTTGCGCCCAGCCTCGCGAGCCTGTTCCGAAGTAAATTGATGGGCAACTCCTTTTTCGTGAGCAACCTTACCGCCCTTGGAAGAAATTTCACGAACCTTTGCCGGGTCCATTGCCGCAAAACCGCGCTTCTTGGCAACAACCGTCTCAACCTGCGTATTAACCTTATCCATATGACACATCCTTTTCTTATCGTTAGAGAACTAATAAGTCAATTCAAAAGGAAGCCGTAATCATACTTCATACAAATCTTGTTTGTATTCATCCATTTCTGATTGTGAAATCCCTTGCATTTCGATAATAGTATTGAAAGCCGCCAACATAGCAATAGATAAGATATGATGGCTTCGGCTAACAACTAAACTGGAACCACAAACGCATTCAACAACATATTCATTATTCAATAGTCTAATACGAACTTCGGTGCTAATGTTTTTCAACAATCCTTTGATAGGTTGTAATTCGCTCATTTTCACTTCTCTTTCAATTCACAACGCATCGGCTTGTTATTGACCACCCAATTCCCAATCGCCAATTCCGCCTCACGCCTGATTTCCGTGGGCTGCCCCTGAATAAAACGAGTAAATCCCTGGGCAAAATCAGCACGTACCACATTATCCAAATCGCGTCGTTCCGAATAAAACGCCTGGGTCAATCCGCCGATATTATTCTCGGTGCGACCCTTCAATACGCCCTGCAATTCCGAGCGCTTATCCGTCAGCAAAAAGCGCCAAAATCCAGGGATCGCATCGGAAATCTTGACACCAGTTGGAATTTCCACTTTCTCCTGACGATTTTTTCCCCACGCCACGCACAAGGCTTTAATTGCTTTGAGCGATTTAGCGGTCATAGAATTGATATCATACATAATCTTCCCACGATGAACGCGAGAGATACCTTCGCCAGCGGAATAAGTAGAGGCGTTCAGGCAGCGGATCAGGCTAATTCCGCCACCTCCACGAAAACGGAGATTGCCGGCATCCCCCGAAGAGAAACTAACATAACCGCTAAACGCTTCTCCCACTGCCTGTTCTTCTACGGGAGTTGGGGTAAAAATCTCCGCCCGCAATTCCCACGAAGTAGTTTCCGGATCATATGACCAACTACCGCGAGCATCCTCCGGCATTTGTTCGATAATTTGATCCATAACCATCGGAGCATCCGCCACTCCGAAGGTCGGCGAAAGAGCGGCAAAGATATCTCGAGGATATTCCCGCATCCTCAATTTGAATTCAACATCGCCAAAGCGCTTGCATTCATAGTAGAAGATATCGGTCAGTTTTTCGATATCCGTTTGCAGCAATTTGGCATCTTGCTCACCGGCAATTCGTTCCTGCAAACCTACCAAATAACCAATGGCGGGAGACTGCAAACGAGCCACGATACCGCGTAGAGCCCGCTCGGTCAAAAGATGATCCCTGACCAGTATTTGATTATCTTCTACCGTCAATTCTTCGGCAATCTCTTTGGCGGAAAGATGCACGTCCCTGCGCAGTTCATTTCCCACCTTTTCGCTCAATTCGCCAATAGCATCTTTCAGCGGCTTCTGTTTGAGAAATTCCTGCTTACGATGCGTTTGAGTGGTATATCCGACATCCGCCATTCGCGTACCAGTAGCATAAAACTGCTCTTTGGTATTGACCTTGATACCTTGTGCTGCCAAGGCTTGATGCTGGGCTTCGATACGAGCCTTGGCAGTATTATCGATAACCGTAGCAGTCCAAGTAGAATTAACCTTGGGGGCAGGAGTTTCTACCTTTGTTTCTTCTTTCTTGATTTCTGTATTTCCTTGTTCGTCGCAAGGAACGATATTAGGAATACCGCCACCTGCCTGATTAACCATTTGATCAGCGGTATCCATTGCTTGGGCAGCGGGAACCACCTTCGACACATCACCGAGCGTAATCTTATAATAGAGGCTCATTTGGTCTTTCCTGTTCTGTTTGCGTTTCTATTTATATAGACAATCTGTTCCTGCCCATAAAACGATTTATGAGCAGGGTAAAGATCATTTATACTTTATAGGTACCGTCTAAAAATCCAATGGCATTACGAAGAAACACACCACTATTGAACTTATCTTCTGATAGATAGGAGCAATACGCCTTGACGAAGTAATAGGTAATCCATTCTTCTTTGGTCTTGGGGCGCGGTAATGAAAACAAAGAAACATTCCAGCACATACAATACTCTCCTTTACAACAACAATGTTTCTTTATATATCCTCGTCGCTATATATGTAGCCGCCTATAATTGAAACCGTCTTGATATCCTCGTTGATATTCTTGTTCGTTTCCTTCTTCTTCGATAACCGTCGGAACGGCTAATAGAGATTGGAAAACCACCATTATTCCGGCGACCTTGTATCCGTATTCCCATCCCATTTCATAGGAGGTCATTATCGGATTTTCACCGCGATCACTCATTCGGATTTATCTCCCGCGTTCTTTTCAAACAGCGGATAAAAGGCTTCTTTGAGCCTAAACCAGCGATATTCACAAGAATAACCGCGCTGCCAAATTTCCTCCAAACAAGAATAACGCACTTTCAGATTGAAGAAAAACCTTTGCAGCCTATTATGATCTTTGACGCACATTGTTATTCCTTTCCTATTACTCTTATTCACTCGTCATCGTCATCGTCATCGTCATCGTCATCGTCATCGTCATCGTCATCGTCATCGTCATCGTCATCGTCATCGTCATCAACAATATTATCTACCTGCTGCTGAACGCTGCAAATCTCAAATGTCTCATCAATATATTCTTGTTTTGGGAAGTCCTTGAAATCCGTTTCATAGGCAATATCTTCTGCCTTTTCCTTACTGTCCGCTTCTACTTTCAAGGTGCTCTCGAGCGTCCAGCGACACTTAATATAGTAGGTATTCATTATTACTTCCTTACGGGTATCGTAAATCTTTGAGCGTTAGCGAAAGAATATTGCTTATCCGCCAACTTTCTCATATGTGCGTCGAAATCCCAAACATCGTGAACGCGCCGCATATGAGCAGGGAACAATCTCCACAATCTTTGCTGCGCCTCAATCCACTCTTTACCAGTCAGTAAAGCAGCCTTTTCATTAGCCGCAATGAACATTTCCGTCAGCCTGCTTTTCACAATCCCCCCCTATTATTCTCTAATGCACCGTCTCGTCTTCTCCAAGTTTCCATCGACCCACCACATAATTACTGCTATGAAGAATTACGCCTCCCGTATGTCCTTCCACGATCTTTTCCCCAACACGCTCGAGCAATTCTTGAACATCGTGGGGAGTGTTGATTTCATCGGAATTGACATCCACTACCAAAACCATTTTCATAGTCTAATCCTCCAGCATAATTCGTTTGCGATAAGACATCGGATCGCTGATATCCTTGCTTACAGAAACGCGAATAAAGGAAAACACTTCACCCATCATATTGAAATCATTATCATTATACATATCGGCAGGAGCCACTCCCTCAATTCCATCTTCCTCAAGACGAGTATTGATACGCTCCGCCATCTCGAAATAAACATTAGAGAAGGTGCGAATATCTCGCCAACAAGAGTCGTGAGAGATTTCGTGCTTCCACTCTCTCACATCTCGGATAAGGCTACAGGCAGCGGGAGTAATGCCAGAAAAGACGCTAATGGAACGACTACCATTAGGCATATGGTAAAGCAAATGCAAACCTCGCATCTCACTATAACGATTTGCTTTGGTAAAAACGCTTGTACGAAGGGCGAAATTCAGATACAGCGCCTCATCCGTCCTACCGCCCTTTTTCAGCAATTCCTGTTCGACAATCTTATTGGCAAGACGATTAATGGCAATTGACAACATATTCCTCTCCTTCAATCCCACCCGTGGCATCCACAATAATACTCATCGTTGTCTTTGTTGGGACGATGCTTGAAAAATGCCAAGTCAATAGAACTTGGCACAATAGCGTGCGTCCCATAAGAGCACGTCGCTTTTCGTCCTTCGAGACAAGGCGTCTCTGCAATTTTATCACAAGCGCAAATTGCACAACACGGATTATTGCTTCCACATCTAATAGCGTTTGCTGCGTGCCCACATTTCATCATAGGCTTCATTTACTTTACCTTCAATAATATCTATCAGGACTATTCTTCCAACAATGACGAGATTTATCGCTATCAATCCAACTCCAAATATCCTTGCAACTCGGATAGGTGCGTTGAATATGATCGATTTGCTCCCGGGTTAGCAAACGGCAGAACGGCTCATTATCCATAGCATACAATCCCGGAATAGGATTAGGATCATCATAGACTTCCCGGGGAAACCGTACGCACATCCTCCATTCCAAATCCTGATAGACCTGTCGGAGCAAACAGGTCAGATATCCCGAGATATAAGTTTGATATTTTTCAGGAAGCCTTTTGTATTCTACCTGCTTCCACACTTCTCGTTTCAATCGCTCGAGCAATTCGGCGTGCGTAGATTTGAAATGCCGAGCCGAATTATAAATGTCCAGCGCTCGGGACAGAAACTTATTTTGCAGAGCGTAGGACCTCGCGACAGTCATACCAGATTTCTTTTTCTTGTCAATCATATTCCGCTTCTCCTACCATTCCACACATTTGCACACATTATTGGTCGTCGATAATTCCGTCATCTTCATCAAGAAGGATGCTGTCGTCTTTGGAATGCAATGGAATGACCTGCCCGTTATTGCTGCTGACAGAGCGGAGCGTTTGCTTAGGAAAGAACCCGGGCGTCAATAAAAAGTTGGTGAAGCACCGCCGCGCACGATGCGCACCCGCATGCCTTCGGCTTCGTGCTCGAACTCGGCGACGTTCTGCTCGGCTTTCCATCACGGCATATCCGTAATAAGGAACTTCCAATTCTTGCAGTAATTGAGAAAATTCGTCATTTACAGAGAGGCTGTCCGTTTTATTCTCGCTTGAAACAAGTATCCCCAGCACGCAGGAAACCGCACTGCAATTAGTCAATTCATCATTTTCAAGATATGGCTTGACCCCAAAGCCTTTCGCCAGCAGCCCGTGTGTAATGCGTGGAACTGACTTCTCGGTCATTAGATAGGCAATGATTACGAAACTGGGCATTTTCAAACATCCTTTCCGTGGCGATGCTTTTTGAACCACTTTTCCCAAGCAGCAATGCTTATTGCACTATAATGTGAAGGCTTGTGCAGTTCCACTTTAACAATGGTGCAGCTCCTACCCAAATCCTTGCCCGCAAAATTGTATGACACGCTATAAACTTCCAATTGATATTCGGCAGTTCGCTCTACGCATTCCCCATTCCAGTTTTCGTATTTGGGAAAGGAGAAAATAATGAGTTCTCCCTTACGAGGGATAATAGGCTGTCGTTGCTCTTCAGCCTTATTATTCAAATCGAAAATATCTTGTTGCACTTCATCGAGATTTGAGTGAAAAACAACCTTATACATAATATCCTCCACTTTGCCTCCGATAATTCTCGGGGGCAAAAAGGAACATATTACAATCCCTGACTGCGCTTCCAACTTTCCATCTTGGCAACGATATTATCCCTGCCTACCGGATTGGCTGAATGAACCTGATAGTCAGGCACATCTTCGTCATAGTACTCTTCGATCATAAAATCGATAAAGCGCATAGCATCATCTTCCTGCCCCAAATCGTGGTCGAAGGAAATGAAAGTCGGCAATCCGGCATAACGGACGAAAAAAATGGCTTGTGCGGAACTGCGGGCGGTCGTAAAGCCATCTTCCGTAGGATTGCGCACGTCATCGAGAAAGAGTTTCCACATAGCATTCTTACGCATTTATTCCTCATCCGGGTAAAGAGAATTTACATCGTCGCGCAAAGACCTTATTTCTCTAATCAGCAGTTTCAGTACGGCAACGATTTCCTCATTATCAGTTTCAATCATACGCGCTTTGTTATGTTCGAGTATGTTGAGCCATTTTTCAGCAGCCCGCAATCGATCGCCATAGCACGTGCCACCGACTTCCTGTTCGGGTATCATTTTACTTCTCCTTATTTATCCCGGATAATGAACTTCCCAATTATGATTTCCTTTCCTTATTCCTGCCTATAAACAACCGCTTATAGACAGAGTAAAGACAGGAAGTTAGTTGATAAACTCTACTTCGATGCCGTGTATAGCAAATTCTGCTTTGAGCCAATTTTCTCGTTCGGCTTCTGAATGAAACGACAATAAGGTGTCTTCGATATTCGCATCATTTGCTTGCATCAACTTATGCGCCATCGGAGTATTATTACCGCGGATATCAAGCAAAAAATCCGGTAGGAGCTTGGCATAATCTTGTCTGCAAAAGTTCATTGCACCAAAAGACGACTTGCCCATAGTGGCATGGTCTGGGATACCGCATTCCTTGGCTAAAAATCCCAAACAACATCTATGTTTATCGGATGGGCGAAGCAAATAACTATGGCATTCTCTGTCGCCCCTGATCCAAGTCTTACGATCAATTACGAGTTTCATTTTATACCTCAGACGAACTTTTCCCAATGATCATCTACGCTGTCATATTTCCAACCGAGTTCTACCATCATCTTTTCATCGTCTTCGGTCATATCCTCCGGCTTCGGTCCCTTGCACAAAATAGTGTCGTGCATCGCCGCCATATCAGCGTCTTCGTTATAGCGATATAGGATTTGCAATCCTTGTAGAACCTTTTTCATCTATATACTCCAACGCTATTCATTTGAGTAGAATTGGTATTGCGATTTGCCAAGTATTCTTTGATGCTCGAAACGCTCACATAGAAGTGTGCATAACCCCCGGGCGGGCGGCATTTGATTTGTCTCAAAGCAAAATATTCCTGAACACAGGGAAAGATATCATCCGCGCTATATTCGGTAGTGTATCCGAGTACATCGTAGTTGCTTATCAAGATATTTTCTTTTTGTTGATCCTTGCAAAACTTATCCAAAAACTCATCTTTGGACAAGTATGCTTCGAGCCCAATAAAAACCTGTTCTCTAAACTCCATTGATTGGAGGCGAATAAGTTTTTCGACTTTCTTGGCTTCCGCTGCTGCTTTATTTGCCGCAACGCTATTCAATTTTTCCCGTAACTTATTAGCCCAGTCATCTGGCGGTAAGTTAGCAGGAAGTAAAGCAGGCTTCTTCTTTCTGCCAAATAGCCTCAGGAGCAATTGATATAGTCGAAACATTGTGTTTCCTAGGAATTAGCGATGATACTTACAGGCTTCCCGACGAATGCCGCAAGCACATTCGCCCGGAATATTGTGCGCCCAAGCTCTCCAATCACTGGAACTTTCGGGTGTATCATTGACAGCCACATTGGCAGTCGTTTTTGACGCCCCGGTCAAAACCTCTCTAACCTCGGAATAGTTATCCAATACCCAGCAATTAGGAGTAAGAGCATTCAAGCCCAGTTTCTTGACTGCTTCGCAAATGAAAAGTCTGCGAGCGCGCCAACTATAACCAATAGAATGAAGCGCTACGGGAATGTCCAAATAAACATAATGGTGTTCATCACCATAAGCAGTTTTGTCTTTACCCAGATAAGTAGCAAACCTATCGACAACGGCACCACTCCCCTTTTCTTTGATACGCAACAGAATACGATCGCCAAGTTTCAGGCTGTCCAAATCAATCTTATCAGACATAATATCACCTACTTATTCAATGCGGGATTTACATTCAGCGTCTGACCCTTGCGATAGCCAGAATTATAAGTATCGAAGTCTTGTTTCGCCTGACTCCGATAAGTGGAACGAGTCAAGGTAATTCCGGTCTTTTGCAGGAATGCTCGTTCGGCTTCCTCGGATTTGTTGCCGATAAAGACCATAGCGACGCTCGATGCCTGCTTCATTACATCGTTTTTCTCGGTATTCATCTTATCCAAGAAACCACGAACGCATCCGAGGCACCAGCTTTCCCGCTCCGGATTGACGCCACGTTTACTTCCCCCGGGAACATAATCCGAAGCCAAGTCTCGGATGGTATCGGCAAGATAATTCATACAATACATCGCGACGGCAACATCCGATTGTCTTCCAATTACCCGATATCTATTGACTTTTCGGTGATTGATGCCGCCGCGGACTTTGGCATTATAGATAAACAATCCATTCAGTCGAGCCAATCCCAAAGCAAGCTCGCTCATCCAATTGCACAATCTTCCCGACTCGTAAATGATGCTCTCGGTCTCCAAGTCAATGGGATCGTTATTTACTCCCATCTTTACCGCAACTTCCGCTTCGGATAACTGATGCAGCGCAATCAGTCGAGCCGCTTGCGCAATGCAGACCTCCGCCTCATTTTTGGAATGAGTTGATCCTGCCAATGCGCGGAGTTTTTGAATTTTACCGATGATATTGTTGATCTTGTCGTTCATAACCTATTCCTTGCTGTTGGTGTAGCTGAAACCAAAGAGTTTTATTTGAGCTTCGGCTATGGTATTAGCGTATCCTATGATTTGGTGTTCAGGTAGAGGCTTATCACCATTCATTGTGAAAAACCGACATCCGTGCTTATCTTTGAGTAAAATGTATTTGTATTTGCTGGGATGACCTTTTCTCATACCTTTTCTCATACCTTTTTCAATGCTTCGCTACAATCCTCGAGCGTAGGAGGCGTGAAATCAAAGATAATTCCAGTGGGCTCGTGATAGGTGATCTTGACAGGAACCATAACTATCTTAGTCGTTTTATCCCAATATGGATGATTGATTTCCTCATCGTAGGCTATATCGTTAGCGTGATTTTGTCTGCACTCTTCGGAACAATATTTACCTTCTCCCATATCAACAAGTCCGGGACAATAATCATTCTTACAAATCTTTTGGCTCATTTTATTTCTCCAATCCTTATCGCCGCCCCCAAACATATATTTGGAAGCGGAGGAAAGACAGGAATTAGACCTTCTTATAGGTAGTAATATCCAAAATATCCTCGCTCAAGGCTCGTTGCATATTTCTCAATTCTCGGGTCAGTTCATCCAAGTTATCCCCTACGGCACAAGGCACGGATGAACGTGAGTCAGGATTGCCATCCGTATAATAAACCTCGTATATTCCAAGCGAGCCGTCAGAATGCCGCAAGACACGATAGTTCCAAGTATTATTCATTTGTTTTTCTCCTTAGGAAGTTGCACCATATCTCCGAGCCTTGCACCCGGATGCGAGAACAAAGCACATCTCCTAATCTCCGCCTTCTGACCGTATTTCTTCCAGTATCCTACGGTCATATCACCGATGGCTCGAGTGAATACGCCATCGACGATATACACATAGTTTTCATTCACTGGATAATCATCGGGTAGAACAGTTTCCGACAAGTCCAATGGGAAAACCTTGGGCTCGAATTTTTGCTTTGGTTTATTGCGTGTTTTCATTAGTACATGCTCGTAATTGTTGCTTTGGTAGCAGGTGGTAGCAAAACTTCTATTCCACTATTCTTGGCTAATAGTAATCCTGAGTCATTGGGCAAGTCATCAAAATGCTTGATGACTTGTTGCGCCACCAAAACA
>Ga0335085_10008238_pt1 | contig 15943 bp, 9 predicted proteins | sample Lox_Sample_45_FD_206712 | JGI IMG/M metagenome (GOLD analysis project Ga0335085, IMG submission 206712) | Soil microbial communities from Loxahatchee National Wildlife Refuge, Florida, United States - Lox_Sample_4.5 | ecosystem: Environmental > Terrestrial > Soil > Wetlands | place: USA: Florida...
GCATCTTCTTGGTGTTTGTGCTTTTGGCTGCTGTTAGCCTGTCGGCGCAGACCTTCCGCGGAACGATTCTCGGAACCGTCACCGATCCTTCGGGAGCGGTCGTCGCCGGAGCCAAAGTCACGGTGAAAAACACCGGCACGGGCCTTGAGCGCTCCACCGAAACCAGCGCCGACGGCAGTTATTCACTCCCCGAATTGCCCATCGGAACCTACAACGTCACCGTTACCCAATCCGGATTCCAGAGCTTCGTTGCCACCGGCGTGACGGTAGACGTCGCCACCGAGCGCCGCGTCGACGCAGCGCTGAAAACCGGCGAGGTTGCCACTAGGGTCGAGGTTGCAGGCGATTTGTTGCCGCAGGTCGAGACCACCTCCGCCGAACTTGGCGGGACACTTACTGCCGACACAATCGAGAGTCTGCCGGTCAATGGTCGCGACTACCAAAAACTGATTTATCTCAATCCCGGCATCGCGGGATCTCCAGATCAGATCTCAGACTCTCCTGGTTCCTACGGAACTTTTTCCATGAACGGCTCGCGCGGCCGATCGAACAATTTTCTACTCGACGGCACCGACATGAATGACGGATACCGTAACGACCCGGCCATCAATGAGGCTGGTGTGTTCGGCGACCCTGCCACGATTCTTCCGATCGACGCCGTTGCCGAGTTGCGTGTACTCTCGAATTACGAAGCAGAATACGGCCGTAACAGTGGTGCCGTTATTAACATTGTCACGAAGAGTGGAACGAATAACTGGCACGGTTCTGCGCTTGAGTATTACCGCAGCGGAAAAACTGGGGCGAGAAACTACTTCAACTTCGCTCCTGACGCGAAGAGCCCATTCAATAACGATCAGTTTGGCGGGTCCTTGGGCGGCGCCTTGATCAAAGACAAGACATTTTTCTACGTCGATTACGAAGGCCAGCGCGAAAACGGCGGGCAGGCAGGAACCACCTGCGTGCCTGATCCCACAGCGATTGCCGCCGCAGAAACGCAGATTACGAATATGGGCGATACCGTCAGTCCCATTGCGACCCAACTGCTCGCCCGGAATCCTTGGCCCACTCCCAACATTACTGGAACCCAAAGCGATCCGCAGAACGGATGCGACACTCCCAACCTTTCCACCTCCACCCGATTCTTCAATCGTGTCGACAGCTTCATCGGCAAGATTGATCAGAATTTCAATCCCAACAATGTCCTCACAGGCCGCTACTACTTCGGAGACAGCAGCCAGAGCTTTCCTTTTGCTCAGCTCGCCGGCGGATTGCTGCCCGGATTCAACACGACGACCCCTACCCGAGTCCAGCTGATCTCTCTGTCATACGTGAAGGTTGTGAATTCCAGTCAGGTGAATGAGGCGCGTTTGGGATGGAATCGATTCGCGGAAGGATTTTTTCCCGAAGATCAAAGCTTCAACCCAAACTCCATCGGTCTCGACACGGGGGTTGGTGCCTATGACGGCGGATTGCCTGCTATCAGCGTCGGCAACTTTTCGCAAATTGGCGCCACCACTTCCATCCCGCGTAACCGCGTCGACTCCAATTGGCATTTCGTCGACAACTACTCCTGGAAATCGGGCAAGCATGACGTGAAGTTCGGATACGAATTCCGGCGTACCACCATCATGCAAGTCATCGATCACAATTTCCGCGGCACTTTGAGCTTTGGAAACGACGTTACTGGCGCGGTTTCAGGTGCACCTCTTACTGCTCTGCAAGCCTTCCTTGAGATGATTCCCGATGGCGGTAAGCAGGTCACCGGCAATTCCAAGCGTCACACCTTCCAGAATAGCCACAGCTTCTTCGTTCAAGACAGCTTCCGAGCCACAAACAAATTGACTTTCAACTATGGTCTGCGCTGGGATTATTTCGGCGTGACCGGCGAGAAAGGAAATCAGTTCTACACCTTCGATCCCGCCAATGGCGGCGACAACGTCGCAACCAGCCAGCTGTACGGAAAGGACTACAACAATTTTGCTCCGCGCGTGGCATTCGCCTATGACCTTACTGGCAAAGGGCAAACGGTCATTCGCGGTGGATGGGGACTATTCTACGATGCATTCTCGCAGGATATGTTCCTCGGGCACCTGCCATGGAATTGTGTGTTCTGTCCAGGCCCAGCTTATCCCGGCCTTGGCCCAAATGCTCTGGCGACCGGAGCCGTCTCTGGCGCGGTGCTGACTGCCAATACACCAGTCTACAGCGGTTACGGACCTGAAGGCGACTTCTTCAGTGTTGATCCGAATATGCGCACGCCCTATGTCCAGAACTTCAACTTGAACCTGCAACAGCAAGTCGGAAGCCGAGCCGTCGTGCAGGTGGGATACGTTGGGTCGAAGGGAACGAAGTTATTCCAGTTCCTCGACATCAATCAACCCAGCCAGGCACAGATTACCGCGGCCGACTTGGGTTGCAATTGCATCAACAGCTACGGTGTCCCTCGCGCGATATCCTCGAACTTCTTCTACCTCAACCAGGAGAAGTCCTCCGCCAATTCGATCTACCACGCCCTGCAAGCTAGCGTGAAGTTTAACGACTGGCACGGTTTCACCTCGCAGGCAAACTTGGTTTGGTCGCACTCGATCGATACGGCCAGCGATCTCGAAGATTTCGAACCAAACGAGGCTCAACCGCAAAACAGCACTTACCCGCAAGGGGATCGCGGCAATTCCAGCTTCGACATTCGCCGACGCTTCACTTGGAACTTCGTGTATCAGTTCCCGAAGGCTCAGGGAAAGATGCAGAAGTTAACCAATGGCTGGGGACTCGACGGCATCCTCAACCTTCAGGATGGGCAGCCGTGGCACCTCAACTACGAGTTTGAAGGCGATTATTCCGGCGCGGGCGAAGGCTACGATCGCCCCGATGTGGTGGGCCCAATTCAATACAACTTCAGCAACCCGTTGCAGTTTTTGAATCTCAGTTCCTTCGCGGCTCCTTGTACCTGGGGCAATCCCGCGAACGATGGAAGCTCCGACGAAAGCAATTGCATGCCCGGCACACGCCACTTCGGAAGCTTGGGCCGCAATTCCCTCAAGGGAGCCAGCTTTAAAGAGTTCAACTTCTCGGTGTTCAAAGACACTCATTTGACTGAGAAGCTCAATTTGCAACTCCGGGCTGAGTTCTTCAACCTGTTCAATCACCCGAACTTCTCGAATCCGTTCCTGCCGAACTTCATTGCCGATCCCGGATCTCCCGACGCGGCCACCGGTCGCCACACCGGTTACTACACGCTAAGCGCGACCGGTGACGTCGGAATTGGGAACCCATTTCTCGGTGGAGGTGGCCCTCGCGGACTTCAGTTCGCGGCGATCCTGAAGTTCTAACTGAAGACAGCACTCTTCAAAAGAAGCCCCTGCCTCGGCAGGGGCTTTTCGCTATCCCCACTTCACGAGGCGTGAATCGCCAGGTACATCAATGTGGGACCTTGGCGAGTTCAATATGTGTAAAACAGGTTTTGGATTTCCTTATTTGTGCGTGGCTTTAACAATGCCAGCATGAGTAGAACCCTCGCCTTCTGCGGATTCAGCTCATCCGACGCAACGAAATTCATCTCATCATCGTTCACTTCGACGTTGCGGCCGACCGCCCCGGTAGCCACGCGAGTGCTTCGGACCACCACAATGCCCTTTTGGGCGGCTCTTGCTGCCGCTTCGATTGCGCTTTTGTTCATGTTGCCATTGCCCACTCCGGCGATCACGATGCCCTTAGCGCCATTCTCCACAGACGCGTTGATCGAATCTGCTGGCATGTCTGTATATCCATAAATGATGTCGACGCGCGGCAACTGACTGACATTCGCCACGTCAAACTCGCTGGCCGAAGTGTGTTTCCAGACGGGATTGTTGTAATAGTCATTCTTGCCATAGCTGGCGACTCCGACGAGCCCGCGCAGCGGGGACATAAACGTCTGGACCGCGGTTGTGCTGGTTTTGGTCAGAGAGTGCGCCGCGTGTATCCAGTCATTCATCACCACGAGCACACCACGGCCTGCAGCTTGCGGATCGGCAGCAACACCCACTGCGTTGTAAAGATTCAGAGGTCCATCCGCGCTCACGGCGGTCGAAGGCCGCATTGACCCGACCAGCACCACCGGCTTATCGCTCTTCACAACCAGGTTGAGGAAGTAAGCACTCTCTTCCATCGTGTCCGTGCCGTGCGTGACAACGATCCCATCGACATCGTTTTGTGCCAACAAAGTGTTGATCCGTTTGGCAACCGTCAGCAGAATCGCGAATGTCATGTCCTGCGAGCCAACGCTCGAAACTTGTTCTCCCTTGATATTGGCAAGATCCTTGATGCCCGGAACAGCAGCGATCATCGTGTCGATCCCCACCGCACCAGACGTATAAGCGGACTGCGTACCGGTCGCTGCCGCGCCGGCGATGGTTCCACCAGTAGCCAAAATCACAATATTCGGGAGTTTCTTGGTTTGAGCAAATGACGGCTGAGGCACCGCAGAACAGATAAGAACAATCAGAAAAAAGCCAACTCGATACGGCCGGTTCATGATGTCTCCTTTATTCGCATCTGCACCGCAAATCTGAAGGGTTGCGACGCTCTGCGGCGACCAGCTACAGATGCGCACGCGCTCTACGCCATTAGGAACGATGGCAACGTATTGCACGTTTGAGAACTGTCAGTTGCTGTAGGTGGACAGGCAAGATTCCACCCGGATCGCCCTAACAGTGGAACTGAGAATTGTGACAGTTGGGAGAAGCCGCTGGCGTGATTAGGGTTATGGTGCGGTCGAATTGCTTGGGGAGGCGTACATATGCGTATTGAACACGATCTGCTTGGAGAAAAGACAATTCCGGATGACGTTTACTACGGCGTTCAGACGGCACGGGCCCTCGAGAACTTTCACATCTCCGGTGTTCCCATTTCCCAGTATCCCGACCTGATTCGCGCACTGGCAATGGTAAAGCTGGCCGCGGCGCGGTCCAATTACGAGTGTAAGCAATTTCCGGAACCCATCTTGCATGCCATCGAAGGCGCCTGCCAGGAGATTATCGACGGGCGCCTCCACGATCAGTTCAAAGTCGACCTAATCCAGGGCGGTGCCGGCACTTCCACCAACATGGCCGCGAATGAGGTCATCGCGAACCGAGCACTTGAATTCATGGGCTTTTCCAAAGGCCAGTATGAACATTGCGATCCGCACAATCATGTGAACTGCTCGCAATCGACGAATGATGCCTATCCTACTTCTTTGCACGTCGCGATCTTCCTGCTGAATGGCAAGCTGCTCGCGGAGTTGCGCAAGCTCGTGGCGGCCTTCCACCAAAAGGGCAACGAGTTTGCCGATGTCATCAAGATGGGACGCACCCAGCTTCAAGATGCAGTCCCGATGACATTAGGACAGGAGTTCCACGCTTTTGCGGAGAGTCTCGACAACGAAATCTTCGCTCTGGAACGGATCGAGACGGTGCTGTACGAAATCAACATGGGAGGCACCGCAATCGGCACAGGTTTGAACGCTCCCGCAGGCTACGCCCAGAGTTGTGCCGATCATCTCGCAAAGGTCACGGGCAAACCCATCCGGCTTGCTCCCGACTTGGTGGAGGCTACTCAAGATACGCAGCCGTTCGTTCTGTTCTCCTCAGCCCTGAAGAGCCTGGCTATCAAGCTGTCAAAAATCTGCAATGACCTGCGTCTCCTTTCGTCAGGGCCGCGCGCCGGCCTTGGTGAGATCAATCTTCCTCCCATGCAGCCGGGTTCCAGCATCATGCCCGGCAAAGTAAATCCGGTCATCCCCGAGGTCGTGAATCAGGTTTGCTTCAAGGCGATTGCCAACGATTTGGCCGTCACTCTTGCCGCCGAGGCCGGCCAACTGCAACTCAATGTCATGGAACCGGTGATTGCCTATTGCATTCTCGAATCGCAGACAATGTTCATGAACGCCGCCGAAAGCCTGCGCCGCAACTGCGTCGAAGGTATTACCGCGAACCAGTCTGTCTGCCGCGCATACGTGGAGCACAGCATCGGCGTGGTCACAGCCCTGAACCCGCTCCTCGGTTATGAGATCGCCACCGAACTTGCGGCGGAGGCGCTCAAAACAGGCAAGGGCATCGTCGAGCTCGTTCGCAAAAGAAGACTGCTTTCGGAGGAAGAGATCAGAAATGTCCTCGACCCGAAATCCATGACGGGACTGAAACGCGCGAAAGCATCATGATCTGGCTCGAACTGCTGATCGTGCTGATATGTATCTTCGTGGGTGCACGCCTCGGCGGCATCGCACTCGGAACCGTTGCGGCGGTAGGCCTCGCAGTTCTGGTCTTCATCTTCGGAACTCCACCAGGCGTGCCGCCGCGCACCGTTCTGGGGATGATCCTTGCGGTCATCACAGCGGCCGCCACTATGCAATCAGCGCGTGGTTTGGATTACCTCATCGTGATCGCAGACCGCGCGCTCCGTATTTGGCCCGCGGGAATTACTATTGTTGCCCCAATCATCGCGTACGTGTTTACTCTGGCCGCTGGCACGGGCCACATCATTTACGCTTTGTTACCGGTCATTGCCGAGGTATCGCGCAATGCCGGAGTCCGCCCGGAACGCCCACTCTCGATTTCAACCATCGCTTCCCAGCAAGCAATTACTGCATCTCCAATCTCCGCCGCAACCGTTGCTCTTTTAGGACTTCTGGCGCCGACCGGCGTCAAGCTGCAAACCATATTGCTGATCACAATCCCTTCCACGTTCATCGGCGTTCTGGTCGGCGCGCTTTCCGTGATGTGGAAGGGCCCAGAGTTAAAAGACGATCCGCTCTATCAAGAGCGCCTTGCGAAGGGATTGATCGACGCTCCAACGGTGCGAACCGCTCTCTCAGGTTCAGAACTGTCCCGTGCGCGAGGCTCAGTTATGGTATTCCTGATCGCCGCTCTGCTGGTTGTCGTTCTCGGATTGTTTCCGTCGTTGCGTCCCAGCCACGAAGTCGTGAGCGCCCAAGGAGAGCGCGTGGAACAAGTCGAACTCGCTCCCGCAATCATGATCGTGATGCTCGCCGCCGCGGGAATCAACATGCTGGTATTTCGCGCATCTCCAGTGGCAACGGTAAAAGGCACGATCATGAACGCGGGTGTGGTCGCGCTCATCTCGATCGCCGGGCTTGGATGGCTCGGCTCTGCCTTTTTCGAGGGCAATCGCCAATTCATCATCGACAGCATCTCGGGAGCTGTGCAGCAGCATCCCTGGGTTTTTGCTCTGGGACTATTCGCGCTTTCGATATTGCTGGCAAGCCAGGCTGCAACCGTAGTGACATTAGTGCCTGTGGGAATCGGCCTCGGCGTGAGCTCTCCCGTTTTGATTGCGCTCTTTCCCGCCGTGAATGGTTATTTCTTCCTGCCCACCTACGCGACGCTGCTGGCCGCGATTTCCTTCGACCAGACCGGCACGACTCGCATCGGCAAATACGTGCTCAATCACAGCTTCATGCTTCCAGGAATGGTGGCAACGGTTTCTTCTCTGGTTGTGGGCTTCTTCATAGCGAAGATCGCCTTTTAACATAAGCGCAAGAGTCTATTTTGTGGCCACAGTGTTTACGTGTCATTGACGGTCGCCACGGATCTGCCTTTCATCTCATGGTCACCGGATTCCAAAAGCAGCGGTCTGCAGAGAGTATGACTCAAGCACTCCCTTGGAAAGGATCGAACTTTCCAGGTTGAGAAATGATCCATTGTTGATATTTCCCCACACCTTGCATTGCAACTCAATCCCTCTCAATCTCGGGTAGCCTCTTTCGAACGCGGCGCACCGAATTGGGAGGTGCTGGGACTGGCAGCGGAATTTCAATGGTTCCAATATGACCACTCATCTGATCTTGAATTCCGAGGCGCAGCCACGCTGATTGCACCGGGACAAAGGCCTCTTCATGCAACACGATCTTCCCGCCGATCGCATCGTTGTAGACGGAAGGCTGGAGATTGCTGATTCCGATATGGGAGACGCCGGTGAGCATGGTGCCTTCGCTATTAAAAGAAGCCGCCATTAAAGTGAGCACACTCTGATAGGCGCCATTCTTTTGAGGGACGAAGCGGACTGCAGAGCCATCGAGCGAATAGTCGATCGTGTAATGTTGCACATCAATCACAGGTGGCAACGCGGGCTTCTTCGCGGAAACGGGTATCACCTCGCCAATTTCAGATTGATTCATTTTCCGCTTGCTGCCGATAGGCGTAACCGTTGCCGAAAACAGAATCTGCCGCGATGGCGGTGATGCGTGTTGCATGGCCATCATCCTGCTGCTGCGCGCAAGATCGGCGTCCGGCGCTGTGTTCTTTTCGGGTTCCGCGTAATACCCTTGCCGATAGTGGAGCCGATATCCCTTCTGCTTTTCGGCTAGCGCGACTTTGATCTTCCGGAATTTTCCGTTGTAAACCTTGTTGGTCGAAGTGTACGAGAGCGTGTAGTACGCCGATCCTTCTTCAACTGCTGTCGCGATCGCCGAACGTATATCGTTCGCGCTGTAGAACGCCTTGCCTCCAGTCGAGATGGCTACCTCGGCCAGAGTATTTCGTTCCTCCGCAATCTCGTCGAGTTCGCCGAACCCCTGCGGCGTCTGCGGAGTCGGCGCAAGTATCTTCGCGGTACCAATCGAGGAGGGATCAAGTGGAGGCGGTCCGCTCGGCGCGTTGGGACTGGCAGCCTCAAAACCGCCGGCAACTACTCCACGGACATCAATCGGATAGACCGCGACCTGAGATTCGGCAAGCAGGTTCGTCATTCGCCTGAGCTTTTGGCTGTAATTGCGATTCTCGACGGCGCTATTGTTCACACTCTCAATGATCCCGATCGCAATCGGGAACGATTCGGAAAGCCATACCAGATTCTTGCGTCCGGGAATTGCCGAGAGATATCGCGCCAATTGCATCAGAGAATCGGTAGTGATATCAACCCGGGAGTCCGTTCCCTCGATATGCTGGATGTCTTGCATGCCCTGGAGTGCGCCGAGAAGATTGCCGAACCCGCTGGAGCGTCCACCTTGGGCAAGGACGGCAACAGTATTCACCGAATTCGCGGCTTCGGTTCCCGATCCCTGCCAGCGCGGCGACTCCGGTTTTCCTTTCTTGTTGACAGCCGCAAGAAGTAAAGCTTCGTCAGGCGTGAACCCCTGAATCAACCGCAGGTTCGACGCTCCAGAACTCAATGTACAAAGCGCGAACTTTATGTTCTTGGGCTTCGCTTCGATGAACTTGACCAGCTGATCGCGTGCATACATCTGATCCTGTGCCGGTGTGTTGAGCAGATCGAAGAGAATGACCGTCACCGCTCCTGGATCTGGCGCCTGGGTTTGGTTGGTGAAGATATTCGCCTGTGCTTGTGAAGTTTGAGGAGGTAGTGTTGGTTCAGCTGGCGTGTCCGCGCCAGCAAACTCACGGAAGGAATGCAGGTCTTGTGGTTTGCCATCTTCGGTGAGCTGGAAATCCTCTTTGGGAAGGTCTTTAACCGGATGTCCTTTTGCATCCGTCACAACAACATCGACGACAACGGCCCTTGTAGTGACCTTTAACGTCATGACCGGCGAGGTCGCGGTTCCCGAGGGTTGTTCGCTGTGCGCGCCAGAAGACGAAGTTCCGGAGGTTTTCTCAGATGCATAGGCGGATGTTGGCAGTTCCTTCTCCGCAGGTCGGCTGGACGCATCCACATCATCCGGATTTCCAGACGGCGACTGTGAGCCGGAATCAGCGGCCTCTTCGCCGATATCTTCATTCTTGTCGCCGGTCGATGAACTCAATGCAGATAGATCCTGACCCTTACTTCTCAGCTCAGCGTACTTGGCTTGCTCCTCCGAAGAAATTGGCGGAAGTTCGAACAATTCCAGCCAGGTCCCATGCAACACAATGAGACGCCGGCCATTGGGAGAGAGCGAGAAATTCTGGCCATTCAATATCGCCGGAGTCACGTTCAACGAGAAAACGGGGTTGCCGCTTGCAGTATCGAAAACCTGAATATCCTGCTGGAAGACGTCGCGCTCGGAGGGATCGAGTTGAAAAGCATCCGTGGAATCGTCCACCGCAACAGTCTTCGCTTCTCCGGCATCCGGTCTTTGCTGCAGTGTGCTCACCCCGAAGCGGCTGTTATCTTCATCGCGAACGATTGCCGGAGAAATCCGGAATCGTCCCCAGCGTTGATGCCATAAACGAGTGCCCGTCAGAGCGAATGAGCTCACGCTGAAGTCGCAGTTGCGCGATCCACACCACCCAATCTGCAGCGTGTTGTTGCTTCCATAGAAGATTTCTGGGACCGTCTGCGATTTCACCCGCGCGATGTTCCGGCGCATCCTTGGATTCGGCCCGAAGCGCACCAGCCAGATGTCGCCATGGTGCAGGAGATCTACATAGCCGGTGCTCGTACCCGTGATGTTCACGACGTTATCCAATGGAATCGTTCGCTGAGCAGCCAGCGTCGTGGCATCGAGAAACTGCGCAACGAATCTCGGCGCAGCCCCGTTCTGTGCGTTTGAAGTTGCGGACTGCGCTGGCGCGGCGGCCTTTTGCTCTTCCGCCATCTCTACAATGATCTGGTCCCCTTTCGGCGTCACCGCAACCCACAGTAGATCTTTTGCCGAACTCCAAAGCAGCTTCTCATGCAGGCTCGAATCCACAACATAGAGCTCATTTTTCCGGCGCAAAAGAAATTTACCCGGACCCAGCGGCCACAGATACGGACGATGGTCGTGAAGATACCAATCCGCCTGCGTCACGATTTTGCCGCTGCCCAGATCCAGGACGGCGGCGCGCATCAGCCGGTCCTGATGGCCCGAAGTGCATTCGGGAAGCCGCCGAAACATCTTCTTCGGATCAAACGTAAGCAGCACGTGCTCGGCGTCGACGAAGTTCAGCGAGAGGCTAGGTTCGCCTTCCAATGTCCGCTCGGTCAGAGGAGGGATTCGATACCCAATGGTCGAGAGGTCGATCTGAGCCGACGGCGCAGGAGAGGTCGTTTGGGCCGAAGCATCTTGGGGCGTCTGCCCCGATGCAATGCCGATGCCGACGAAAAAGACAAGACCGAAAATGAAGCAGCCAGCTGGATTCCTTCCGCAGAGGGGAACCGCCCGCTGAACCTGTCTGGACCACACCATGGAACTGCCCACTGTATCATTGCCGGGCACTTCGCGCGGGTTTCTATTAAGATCGCCTCCCAGCGGAAGCTCGTGTGGGGACGGACGCCTTCGTCCGTCCGCCGAACCCTTAGCGCCAGTCGAAGGGGAGGCAAGGTTTTGTCGGGCAAGCACGGACTCGTGGACTCGCCCGAGTTATGGCCGTGGAGCAGCTACCGACGGCGGGTGGCCGGGTGCCCCGGCCTTTGAAGTTGCTCAGAAGCACCAATAATGCGGGTGCCCCGCTCTTACGCTTTTCGCAAGGGCGGGTACGATGCTGCCGAAGCCATGAGCCTTTGATCTTAAGCCGCACCGTTCCGATACGAAATCTCTCCCCATCCCACGTTGACTTGCACCGGTCCCGCTTCGTCGAAGGAATAGAATCGACAACTGCTCCACGCCCATAACTCGGGCGACTCCACCAATCCGCGTTTCACGGGATTGTTATACATGTAGCGCAGCTTCTCTACTCGCTTCTTTGTGCTCCAGACATTGAAATCATAAAAGCGGGCCTGCCAGAATGCCCGCTTAGGTTCATTGCCAAAAAGTCGGCGCTGCCGCGGATCTCTCCTTTTTCGTTTGGGCAAGAGCGCGTGCGCCGTGCGCTGCTTGAGAACTTGCATGACAGTCGATGGAGTACCGATCTCCGGTTCCGTGATCAGAAGATGAATATGTTCGGGCATCACGACGTATCCGATGACCACGAATCGGTATTGCTGGCGTCTGTTCGAGGATCGCAAGAAAGCGTTCGCGTGCGCTCGGCGCATCAAAGAACGGCAAGCGGTGATAGCACGAGTTAGTGAAAGTGCAGTTGCTGCGCACCGTACGTTCGATGCAGGCCGGAAGGCATGACAATCTCATGGTATCGACAGCATCGTACCCGCCCTTGCAAAAATCGCAAGGACGGGGCACCCACAGTTTCGAAATGGGAAGGAAAAAGAACACTCAGAGGCCGGGCCGCCCGCCCCCGATCAGTCCTATGCTGCCGCTTGTTTACTCCTCTTGAGGAATGCCAGCAGATCGGCGTTGATGGTGGCGGCCTCCGTCGTGGGCATGCCATGAGGAAAGTTCTTGTAAGACTTGAACGTGCTATTCCTCAGCAATTTCGCCGATAACGGTCCTGCGGCAACGTAAGGAACGATCTGATCATCCTCACTGTGCAATACCAGCACCGGAACAGTGATCTTCTTCAGATCTTCGGTGAAGTCGGTCTGGGAGAAAGCAACGATGCCATCATAGTGCGCCTTGGCGCCACCCATCATGCCCTGCCGCCACCAGTTCCAGATCGCTGCCGCGGATGATTTCGCACCCGGCCGGTTGTAACCGTAGAACGGTCCCGACGCCACATCGTAGTAGAACTGGGAACGGTTGGCCGCCAGTTGCGCCTGAAGATCGTCAAACACCTGTTTGGGCTGACCGAGCGGATTGGCCGGCGTCTTCACCATCAACGGCGGCACCGCGCTGATGATCGCCGCTTGCGCCACGCGGCTCTCGCCGTGGCGACCCAGGTAGTGCACCACCTCACCGCCGCCAGTCGAGTGACCGACATGAATAGCGTCTTTGAGATCGAGATGCTCGGTCAGCTCGGCCAGGTCGTCGGCGTAGTGATCCATGTCGTGGCCGTCGCCGGTCTGCGAGGAGCGGCCATGTCCGCGCCGGTCGTGGGCTATGACGCGATAACCCTGGTTGAGGAAGAACATCATCTGCGCGTCCCAATCGTCGGCGGACAGCGGCCAACCGTGGCTGAATACCATGGGCTGACCCTTGCCCCAGTCCTTGTAATAAATCTCGATTCCGTCTCTTGTGGTAATCGTCGGCATCAATGATCTCCTTATCGTTGCGACCTATTGGTTTCTAATAAATTCGCGCACCATCTCAAATCACGCGAACTGCCTCATCTCGATTTGGATCACCCGCTAAATCTGACCCCACGTGGCATCTTGCCATCGTAGGCTTCCGCGCCGTAAGAAGGAAGCCAAATACTTTCCTCGAGCCGGGTGCCCCAGCCTTGGAAGCTTCTTAGAAGTACCAATAAAGCGGGTGCCCAGCTCTTGCGCTTTTTGCAAGGGCGGGTACGATGCTGCGGAGGCCATGAGCCTTTGATCTTAAGCCGCACCGTTGCGATATGAAATCTCTCCCCATCCCACGTTGACCAGCCGGGTGCCCCAGCTTTTGAAGTTCTGAAAAGCACCAATAAAGCGGGTGCCCCGCTCTTGCGCTTTTTGCAAGGGCGGGTACGATGCTGCGGAAGCCATGAGCCTTTGATCTTAAGCCGCACCGCTGCGAAACGAAATCTCTCCCCAACCTACGTCCACCTTCACCGGACCGGTTTCATCAAGATGATAGTACCGATAAGTGCTCCACGCCCATAAGTCTGGCGACTCCACCAATCCCTAATCCCCAGATGATGGAGGACTGCCAATTCTTTGGCGCGTGTCAGTGAACTCAGCACTGCAACGAGGACTGTGAAGAATTACACTCTACTAAGAGGAAAAGGAGGAAATTTTATTGCATGCGAGAGTGGAACTCGCAATTGCCGCCTTCCAGCCTCCTAATACTCGGGGGAATCTCATTTTGTGCGGCGGTTGTGTGGACGTTTATCGGAAAAACTAGGACACGCTCTGGTTGGGTTTACCGAGCCAAAGAACCGATTGTGTTTTGGTTGGTAGTCGCAACGTATTACATAGGTGCCTTTTTCTTCGTGGGACTCTATTGTTACAAAGCTCTGTGAATAGAGCCATACCTGATCGCCGCACTGTAAGACCGATGAGGAGCGGAAGAGGAATGCCGGGTGCCCCAGCCTTTGACGTTTCTTAGAAGTGCCAATAAAGCGGGTGCCCCGCTCTTGCGTCTTTTGGCGGGTACGATGCGCCGACCTATCCTCACCTTTCGGCTTCTTCCGCAGGATTCCTTAGTTACTCCAGCTATTATGTTCTTGCGGAACGGTGGACTCGCACATGCCAAGACGCAGAATTGACTTCGATACGGTGCGCAAGATCGGCATAACTCTGCCTGGCGTCGAGGCGAGCACGGCATGGGGCGCTCCCGCGCTGAAGGTTGGCGGAAAGCTCATGGCGTGCGTGCCGACTCATCGTTCGGCTGAGCCGGATTCGCTCCTGGTGCGCGTTGGATTCGAGGACCGCGCCGAGCTGCTCGCGGCCGCTCCCGATGTTTACTACGTGACCGATCACTATGTCGGGTACACCGCCGTGCTGGTTCGGATGTCCCGTGTCGCACCCGATGTCCTGCCGGACTTGCTCGGTATGGCTCACAAGTTTGTGGCCGCGCCCGCGGCACGCCGCAAGGCATCGCGGAGCCGCCGCAGGCCTATCTGATTCCGGCTGGCTTCAGTGCAGCTGAAGCGCACCATAAGTACAATGTGGGCCGGCAGGCATGACAGTCTCAGGTATCGGCAGCTTCGTTCCCGACCTTGCAAAAAGCGCTAGGCCCGTGGTTTCGGAATGGAAAGAAAAAAGATGGCTAAAAGCGCAGGCCACCCGGCGGTAAAGTAACAATGAACGATATCCTTTCGTTTGGATGGGCCGACCCTACCTCGCTTGGCCTCGAACTTAGTAAACCCATCCAGAGGGTTTCTATAGAATTCGAACCTCATGGAAAGCCGGCCTCTTTAACTCTATGGAGGCAAGATGGAACTGGCCTCAGATTGTGTTCAACAATGCATGACGTTGCTGAACGAACAGAAGTTGGGGTACTGCAGTTTGAGCGTGTTTCTTCCGCTAAAGAGGGCGAGATCGCAGTGGAGATAGCGTCGGAATTCAGAGACAAAATCGCGGTCTCCAAACTCGTTGTTCAGGAGTCAGGGATAATTGCCGAATCGGGAATAGTGCTTACTTCGAGCAACGATAGCGAAATAGTCGTCGTTGCGGCGGATTTTCCTTACTTCCTGGCCATTCAGGGACTTCTGCCCGAACCTTACACCTTCAGGCCAGAGTATCCTCTCGAAAGATACAGCCGAGTGCCACTTACGTAGTCTCCAGGAAGCCCAGGGACCGTCTCCCAAAAGTGGGGACAGACGGGGCGTATCACTCATTTTCCAAAGCCGCTGCCTGATCACATCTAACCGTGATCCCAGTCCTTGCGCCCCACAATCCATCAAGCAGAAACTAACCAGGGCGGTAGCGGTATACGCGAGAATCACCGACTAGGACTTAACTCCTTGCGAATCAAGATTTTGCCCGCAAGTCGTTGAGCCCCATAGATTATTTTGCGTTTTTCCCCTAAGTCCATGATTCCAGAGATCCGCGGGGAGGGGGGTACCCCCGAAATCCAGCCGTTTCCCAAAATGGAACTCGCTAAACCAGCACAAGCTCCTTCGACTGCGGTTGATCTTTGTCCTTACCGCGCAAAGGTCAATCCTCGCTCAGGATGACATTCCTCTTTGCAAACAGCGCCATGGATGATGCGCTCGACCAGACGCTTCTTCACCTTCCACAGTCAATGACGAAATGACTAAATCCGGTCTGCGCCTTTAGTCACCTCGCCCGCTGATTACGTGAATGTTACCGTTTGATTGTTCTCCCCCCCCAAAAATAGCTTCTGTTGCGGAGATTCTGATGCGCTGCACAGCCAAGTTGTGCGCCGTTCTCGCTCTCAGTCTGTTCATCGTCGCGCCGTCGTACGCGCACCATGTCAAAGGTCAATCTACGGCTCTTACGATCACCACGTCTTCTCCGAAAGCCCGTGCTGCTTGGGAAAAGGGAGTTGCCGACTACGAGAATCTCTACCTGGAGCGCTGCAATGAAGATTGGCGCGCTGCCGTAAAAGAAGATCCGAACCTCGCCGTCGCTTGGGTCTGGCTCGCATTCAACAGCGGTGATCCTC
>Ga0335085_10008239_pt1 | contig 15943 bp, 15 predicted proteins | sample Lox_Sample_45_FD_206712 | JGI IMG/M metagenome (GOLD analysis project Ga0335085, IMG submission 206712) | Soil microbial communities from Loxahatchee National Wildlife Refuge, Florida, United States - Lox_Sample_4.5 | ecosystem: Environmental > Terrestrial > Soil > Wetlands | place: USA...
GGGCGTCATGTCGCGCGAGCCCTCGCCGAGCTCCTTCATCACCGCGCCGGTGCCGGAGGGGTAGTACTCGATGTACTGTCCCAGCTCCTTCAAATAGGCCCAGGTCTTGTCCCAGCCCTTCTCGGGATCGTGCGGGTCCTTGTCGCCGAGGATGTAGGGGAGCCCCATCATGAAGATACGGCCGGGGCCCGAATTGGCGGGACGCGCGTAGATGAAGCGGTTGGGATTGGCCTTGGCATAGGCGAGGAGCTCCTCGGCCGTGCTCGGCACCTGCTTCACCTTGTCGGGCATGTATTCCATCACGGGACCCGCGGGGCAGAAGACGATGCAGACGCCCTGGTTCGAGGCGAGGCCCTGCATCTTGAGCGCGCCCGGGAGATATATCTCCTCGAGCTTCGGCAGCTTCGCGGCGTATTGCGGGAAGATCGGCGTCCAGAGCTTCTGGTCGACGCCCGCTGAGAGCGCGTCGATACCCGTCAAGACCGCGTCGATGTCGACGCGGTTCGCATCCTGCTGCGCCTTGATCTTGCCCGGCAGCTCCGGCGCCGGCGCCTTCGCGAAGCTGATCTTGGAGACGAGCTTCGGATTCTTGTCGCGGTACTTCTCGATCGCGACCTGGGTGAGTGCCAGATTGCCGGCGACGTCGACGATGTTGAGCGTGACCGGCGAGCTCGGCAGCGCCTGGCCGAAGGCGCGGACATTCATGGCCATGGAGCCGGCGATTCCGGCGACGACGGCGCGACGCGTGGGCTTGAAGGTCATGCTGTGTCTCCTCCCGTGGATCGGCTGGAATTCAGCCCGATGTCGATTTGGCGTGGCCGCGAGGCCGCCCCTCAAGGAAATAGGCGTGCCGCTCGGCGGTCAATATCTCGATGGTGCGGAAGATGCCGCGGAGATGGACGCGCATCGCCTCGGCGGCGCCCTTTGCGTCGCGCGCCACGAGCCGGTCGACCACCGCCGCGTGCTCCGCGATCACGATCGACTGCTTCTGCGGGATGCGCATCGCGAGATAGCGCACGCGGTCCATCTGCGCCTTGGCGCTCTCGACGTGCTGCCAGACGCCGGAATGCCCCGCGATCTCCATGATGCGCGCGTGCATCCCCTCGTCCGCCTGCATGAAGCCGTGCTCGTCGCGGGCGCGGTGATAGAGGCGCTGGCGCTCGAGGAAGGCCGAGAGCTGGCGCTGATGCGCGGGCTCGATGCGCTCGACGGCCTTGAGGACCGCGCTCACCTCCAGCGATTCCCGCACGAACTGCGCGTCGTAGACGTCGCTGAGCTTGATGGGCGCCACGAAGGAGCCGTGCTGCGGGAAGATCTCGACGAGATTCTCCTCCGCGAGCTTGATGAGGGCCTCGCGGACTGGCGTGCGCGAGACGCCGAAGCGGCGCGAGAGCTCCTGCTCCGAGAGCAGTGCCCTCGGCGGCAGATGCCCTGCGATGATGTCGCGCCGGAGCACCGCCCGCACCTGCGCCGCGATCGTGTTCCGCCGCAGCGGCACGACCGATGCCGTCGTCTCCTCGCCCGCGATGTCGACGCTGCCCGCGCGCGCGGCGCGCTTCGCCATTCTCCCTCCCCGCGCGGCTCCCTTCCGGCCGCTTATTGAAATGCTACCATACTAGCTGCGGCGGGAGTCAACGTGTTGCTTCACCGCCAAGGCGCCAGGAAGAAAGGTTGACCACAGAGGCGGTGAGGCGATGAGAGTCCCGGTCTCGCGGCGAAGCCGCAATCATTCTTCTCACTGTCTCACCGCCTCTGTGGTGGAATTAATGCGGCGTCGCCGCGAAAAGGAGCTTGACGTCTTGGAGATTCGGATTTCGCGGTGGCCTCAGCGGATGCCCGCGCGCATGAAGCTCTGCACGAATTGGCGCTGGAAGAGCAGGAAGGCCAGGAGCAGGGGCAGCGTCGTCATCAGTGTGGCCGCCGTGATGATCGACCAGTCGATGCCCTGATCGGTGCTGGAGAAGACCTGGAGGCCCACCGTGAGCGGCCGCGCCTCGACGGAGTTGGTGACGATGAGCGGCCAGAGGAAATTGTTCCAGTGGTAGCTCACGGAGACCAATGCGAAGGCGATATAGACGGGGCGCGCCAAGGGGACGTAGACGCGCCGGAGCACCGTGAGCGGGCCCGCGCCCTCGACGCGCGCGGCCTCGTCGAGCTCGCGCGGGATTGTCTTGAAGGTCTGCCGCAGCAGGAAGATCCCGAAGGCCGAGGCCATGTAGGGAAGCCCGATCGCCCCGATGGTGTCGAGGAGGCCGAGCCCGCTCATGGTGCGGTAGTTCTCGACCAGCAGCACGTCCGGCATGATCATGAGCTGCACCAGCACCAGCGCGAACATCACGCTACGCCCGGCGAAGGCGAAGCGCGCGAAGGCGTAGGCCGCGAGCGTGCAGATCAGGAGCTGGGCCGCGAGGATCATGGTGACGAGGATGCAGGTGTTGAGGAGGTAGCGCGCGAAGGGCGCGGCATGCCAGGCCGCGACGAAATTCGCGGCCGTGAGCGGCGCCAGCGGGTCGAAATGCGCGGTATAGGCGCTGGGATGGACGGCGGTCCAGACCGCGAAAGCGAAGGGCAGAATCCAGACGAGCGCGAGGAGCCAGGCGCCGGCGGTGTCGAGCGGCTTCGTCATTGGTAGTGCACCCGGCGCTCGAGGGTCAGGAACTGGAAGAGCGCGGAGCCCCCGAGGATCGCCAGCAGCACGATGGTGAGCGTCGCGGCATAGGCGCTGTCCCAGTACCGGAAGCCCACCTCGAAGATGTAGTAGAGGAGGAGCGTGCTCGCGTTGTCGGGCCCGCCGCGGGTCATGACGACGACGTGGTCGACGAGACGGAAGGCGTTGATGACGGCGTTGACGAGCACGAAGAGCGTCGTCGGCATCAGCAGCGGGAAGGTGACGCGGCGGAAGAAGTACCAGCGCCCGGCGCCCTCGATCGCGGCGGCCTCGCCGAGCGAGGGCGAGATCTGCTGGAGGGCCGCGAGGTAGAAGATCATGAAGAACCCCGCCTCCTTCCAGACCGCGACCGCGATCAGGCACGGGAGCGCGGTCTCGCGCGTGCCGAGCCAGTTGTGCGCGGGAACGCCGAAGAGGCCGAGGATCTGGTCGAGGAGCCCATAGCCCGGCGTATAGAAGAAGAGCCAGATGTTCGCGACCGCGATCATCGGCAGGATCGTCGGCGTGAAGAAGGCGAGGCGCAGGAAGGAGCGGCCGGCGAGACGCTGGTTCACCCAGAGCGCCATCGCGAGCGCGATCACGATCGAGAGCGGGATGGTCCCGAGCGCGTACCAGAGATTGTTCCGGAGCGCCTGCCAGAAGACGGGATCGGCGAGCATGTCGCCATAATTCTCGAGCCCCACGTACTTTGCGGCGAAGTCGCCCTTGGGCGTGGTGTGGAGGCTCGCCCAGAAGGTCGCGATGGTGGGGTAATGCGTGAAGACCGCGAGCAGGACGGCCGCGGGGAGGAGAAGGAGCCAGCCGTTGACGGTGGTTTTCCAGCGGGACATATCGGCTGGCACCCTCACCCTCCCGCGCTGCGCGCGGGCCCCACCCTCTCCCGCCTGCGGCGGGAGAGGGACATCAATGCCCCTCTCCCGCTACGCGGGAGAGGGTTGGGGCCCATCGCAAAGCGATGGGAGGGTGAGGGCGATGGCCTCACTTGTAAGGCTTCAGCAACCGGTCGGCCTCCGTCTGCGCGTCCGCCATCGCCTGCGCCGGCGTCTTCTTGCCGGTGATGGCGGCCTGGAGGTTGTCGTTGAAGACCTTGGTCACGCGCTCGTTGTCGTGGGTCGAGAACTCCGCCACGGCGAAGGGAAGCTGGTCGCGCGCGACCGCGGCGGCGGGGAAGCCCTTGACGTAATCCACCATCGCCGGCGTCTGCCAGGCGTCGGGGCGTGTCGCGACATAGCCGGTCTTGATCCCCCACTCCGCCGCGCGCTCCGGCGTCGTCATCCACTTGATGAACTTGAGCGCGGCCGCCCGCTCCTCGGCATTGGTCTTCGCGAAGAGATAGAAGTTGCCGCCGCCCGTGGGCGAGCCCCGGCGCTTCTTCTCAGGCAACATCGCCACGCCGAAGTCGAACTTCGCGTTCGTCTTGACGTTGGTGAGGTTCCCCGTCGTCGTCCACATGACCGCGGTCTTGCGCTCGAAGAAGTCCTTGGGCGTGGTGCCCCACTCGACGACGCCGGGCGCCATGATCTTGTGCTTCTGCGCGAGGTCCACCAGGAACTGGAGTGCCTCGACCACCTCGGGCTTGTTGAAATAGGCCTCGGTCCCCGCGGCGTTCGCGAGGATCGCGCCGTTCTCCGTGGTGAGGGCCTGGAAGAGCCAGTAGGGGAAGCCGCTCGTGGGGATCTGCACGCCCCATTGCGTGACGTTCCCGGAGGCGTCGCGCTTGGTGAGCTTCATCCCCATCGAGACCATCTCGTCCCAGCTCTGCGGCGGCTTCTCGGGGTCGAGGCCCGCTTCCTTGAAGGCCTCCTTGTTCCAGTACATGACGACCGTCGAGCGCTGGAAGGGAATGCCCCAGGTCTTGCCGCCGATGTTCCCGTTCGCGAGGAAGGCGGGATAGAAGCTCTGGAGCCACTTCTTGTCCTCGGGCGAGGTCGCGAGGTCGTCGAAGGGCACGACCGCCTTCTCGTCGATCATGGTGAAGGTGTCGGTCGAGAGCAGCACCGCGATCGACGGCGGCTCGCCGCCCTTGAGCGCGGTCAACGCCTTCGCCGTCGTGTCCTGGTAGGAGCCGGTATAGACGGCCTTCACGTGGATGCCCGCGTTCTCCTTCTCGAAGCCCGCGACCATGTCGTCGATGATCTTGGTGATGGGGCCGCCGACGGCGACCGGGAAGTAGAAGGTGAGATCCGTCGCCCGCGCCGCGCCCGCGGCCAAGCTCGCGAGCGCCGCGAGCCCGAGCGCGCCGAAGACGCGCCCAATTCCACGCATTCCCCTCATATCAGCCCTCCTCTCTTATGCGTTCCCCCTCTCCCCCGCGGGGAGAGGGCCGGGGTGAGGGGGCGTCTCGCATCGAGCCGCCCCCGCCCCCTCACCTGACCTCTCCCCGGAGGGGAGAGGATTCTCTTACACCGCGACGCCGAGCCGCTCCCCCGCGCCGATCGCGTGGGGGGCGAGGTCGTCGCGCCGCGTGCCTTCGGTCTCGTCGAAGAGATGGACGTCCTCCGCGCGCCAGGCGAGATGGACCGCCGTTCCCGGCGCCGCCGTGACGCGGCCGAGGACGCGCGCGACGAGGCGCTCGGTCCCGGCCTCGCAGGCGACGAGACTGTCGGCGCCGAGGAACTCGACGCTCTCGACGATCCCGGGAACGCCGCTTTGCGCGAGGCGCACCGCCTCGGGCCGCACTCCCAGCACGACGCCGTCGCCGCCGCGGCTCAGCACCGGCGGCCCCTCGGTGCCGCAGACGACGCCGACGCCGCCGGAGCTTCCGAGCCGGAGCGCGTTCATGGGCGGCGTGCCGATGAAGCGCGCGGCGAAGAGCGTCCGGGGCCGCGCGTAGAGCTCGTGCGGCGGAGCGTCCTGCTCGACGTGTCCCTCGCGCAGGAGGACCACCTGGTCCGCCATGGTCATGGCCTCGATCTGGTCGTGCGTCACGTAGACCATGGTGATGCCGAGCTTCTGCTGGAGCGCGCGGATCTCGTGCCGCATCTCCCCGCGGAGCTGGGCGTCGAGGTTCGAGAGCGGCTCGTCCATGAGGCAGACCGGCGTCTCCGCGATGAGTGCGCGTCCCAAGGCCACGCGCTGCTGCTGTCCCCCCGAGAGCTGCGAGGGCCGCCGCTCGAGGAGGCCGTTCAAGCCGAGGAGGCCCGCGACGCGCGCGAGGCGCCGCGCCCGCTCCTCCCGCGGCACGCGTCGCACGCGGAGGCCGAAGAGGATGTTCTCGGCGACGGAGAGATGCGGGAAGAGCGCGTAGCTCTGGAACACCATGGCGATGCCGCGCTTTGCGGGCGGCAGCCCCGTCACGTCCTTCCCCGCGATCATGATGCGGCCCGAGGTCGCCTCCTCGAGCCCCGCGATGAGCCTCAGCGTCGTCGATTTCCCGCAGCCCGACGGCCCAAGCAGCACGAGGAGTTTCCCTTCTGCTGCTTCGAAGGAGATGTCCTCGACGGCGCGTGTCGCGCCCCAGAACCTGCTCACATGCTGCAGGGAGATCGCGGACACCGTGCCCCCAGTGCGAAGTGCGAATGCCGGCCGGCGGGGTGCGCGGACCCTGCCACGCGCATGTTACGGGGGTGTTACGAGGGGGGGCAAGGGTGGGCATGGAGCTATCGATCTCCGAACGAGGCAGCCCTTGTCTGCTGACCATTCCGTCCCAGAACGCTCCGGGCTCCCCGGATCTCGACCCATGAGCTGGGCGCAACACATGTCGCGATCTACAGCAATGAATATGCTTTCAAGATGCGATAGGTCGCCTGACCGTCAATAATGCAGAATTTCCTTGGGTTACCCGGGAATACGGTTAGTGCCCGTAACGTATTCCTGACCGCCTCACCAACCAAATGACAGTGCTGGACGACTGAGATGTCGGCTCTAGAATTCGAGAGCCGATAGATCTGATCAGCTCGCTTCCCACAAAGGTCTAGGGTCATTTCTCGAAAATTCGCCGGTCCTTTCAAGAGGAATGCCGCTGTCCTTCTTCGCCCCGCAACCGTGACGTTGCTGGAGAAATGGTCGTTAGGTTCGCCACCCCAATCCTTGCGGGTCGGCTCATTGAGTAGGCTAGCAAACGCGCTCTTGATTCGGCTCTCTGGAATAGCGCGCATCGCTTCGAGCCATTCCGTTGCGCTCAAGACCACGACACTCGTCATCTTTGAGAACTCGTGGATGTCTTCTGGCAGGATCTCTCCAAAGTCCCGTCCATGCCACATTAAGGTTCCGCAAGCGTCGCCGTTTCGCGGATGATCCAACCAAGGAGCGCCTATTACCAGTGGCTCTATTTCATAACGATCGCCTCTATCATGAAGCACACCGACAATGGACTGCACATACCCTTCCTTGCTCCCAGCGGCCAATGTCATCGTCCCAGTCGAGCTAACCAAATGTTCAGTATGGTAGGCCATGCGAACAGGCTTGCCGAAGTCGACATCGAGCTCCACGGCGTGATCAACCCGCTTTGCAGTATAGATTTCAGGACAAGGCGCGAGCCGCTCGGTGCTGCGAAATGTCTGCCGCGGACTTCCGATTCTTAGTGCCTCGAGTAATGTTGGCACGCCGATTTCCTGATATAGATCCAGAAGCATAGTTACAAGTAGGTGGTCATTCGAAAGTACCGTCATGTGGTCGTTGCCGGATCGGGCGTGCTCTGAGTACCAGCTGCGTAATGGCGGAGGCAGCGCAGTCATGCACAGGCGTCTATTCAAGAACCCCATATCGATGTGATGGAAGAAATCTTGAACGCGCAATTCAGCAGGAATCCTATCTACACTCATTGAGTGAATTTCCCGCAAAGCTCAGACGTTTGAATAACGAGTTTCGTAATAGACTCCGAGTATGTAACCTACCCCACCACCTCCACCTTCCCACTATCGAGATTGTAGACCCCGCCCACCACCCGCACCTTCTTCTCCCCCACCGCGCTCGCAATGATCGGCGTTGCGGTCTTCAGCTTCTCGACGTTCATCTTCACGTTCTCGCGGATCGCGTTGTCGAGGAGGTTGCCGGGCTCGGCCATCGCGGCTTTGACGGCGGGGGTGAGCGCGGTCACGAGCGAGGGGAGATGGCCCGGGAGGGTCGTGCCCTCCTTGATCGATTTGATCGTGGCGTCGACGGCGCCGCAGGATTTATGTCCCAGCACGAACAGGAGCGGCACGCCGAGCATCGCGACCCCATATTCGCAGCTCGCGATCGATTCGTCGTCGGCGAAATTGCCGGCGACGCGGCAGACGAAGAGATCGCCGCGGCCGGTGTCGAAGGTGTAATCGGGGACGATGCGGCTGTCGGCGCAGCTGAGGATGCCCGCAAACGGGTTCTGACCCTGCACCAGCGCCTCGCGCTGATGCCGGAAATCGTGCCGCGTCGAATTGCCCGCGACGTAGCGCGCATTGCCCTTCATGAGCCGCGCCAGCGCAGCGTCGGGCGTCAGCACGTTCTCGGGCTTGGGCTTCACCTTCGCCGCGGCGAAGCCCGCACGCGGGAGCATCAGGCTCGCGGCCGCTCCAGCCGCGAGCCCCAGGAATGAGCGGCGCGCGAGCGCCGCCTCGTCGCACCGCTCGCACATCGCCGCCTCCCTCGCTCAGACCATCTTGATCGGAATGGCGCCGAGGAAATCGCGCTTGCCGACCTCGACGCCGCAGTGCCGCAGGATCGCGTAGGCCGCGGTGATGTGGAAATAGAAGTTCGGAAGCACGAAGTGGTTGAGGTAGTCCGCGCCCTTCATCTGGCCCTTGTTGGGTCCCACGGGGAAGACGATCTCACGGTCGGAGGCACCGTCGATCTGGCGCGCGTCGAGCGTCTTGATGTAGGCGAGCGTCTTCGCGATGCGCGCCTTCAACTGCTCGAGGTTGGTCTCGTTGTCCTCGTATTTCGGCGCCTCGACGCCGGCAAGGCGCGCGGAGCCGTTCTTCGCCTGGTCGCAGGCGACCTGAACCTGGCGCGCGAGCGTGAACATGTCAGGTGCCAAGCGATAGCTCGCGAGCGTCTCCGGCGCCACCTTCTTCGCCGCGGCGAACGCCGCGCCCTTGTCGAGCACGCCCGAGAGCGCATTGAGTTCGATCTCGAAGACGGGGAGCGAGGCCTTGGACATCGAGTAGGACATGGGTAGGTGTTCCTTCTGGGTTAGAGTGGTGTTCCGGCTCTTTAATTCGTCATGGCCGGACTTGTTCCGGCCATCCACGAAATCCCGTGCACGGCGTGGCCGCGTGGATGGCCGGGACAAGCCCGGCCATGACGATGAATAACCGAGAATGATGACATTTCACGATCACCCCCCGCTCAGCGCCTGCACGATCGCGAGCGTGTCGGTGGGGCGGAGGGGGTGGACGAGGTCGAAGGTCTGCTCGCCGTTGACGAAGAAGCGCACGTGCGGGCGCATCGCGTCCTGCTCGTCGATCATGCGGAAGCGGATGCCCGGATATTGCCGGTCGAGATCGGCGAGAAGCTCCGCGAGGTTGGCACCCCGAGCCTCGACGTGCTTGGCCTTCGTGTATGAGAGAAGCGCGCTGGGGATCAGGATCTGCATCGCCGCCTCATCCGAGCTCCGCCGCCTCCACCGCGTAGATCTCCGGCAAATGCCGCGCGATCGGGGCCCAGCGCTCGCCCTCGTCGCGGCTCGCCCAGATCTCGCCGCTGGTGGTGCCGAAGTATAGACCCAGGGGATCGCGCCTGTCCGCCGTCATCGCCTGGCGCTTCACCGTCCACCAGGCCTCGCGCGCGGGCATCCCCCGATCGAGCCGCTTCCAGCTCTTGCCGCCGTTCCGCGTGACATAGGCCGAGGGGACGCCGCCGGGGCTCGTGCGCGGCCAGACCATCGTGCCGTCCATCGGGAAGACCCAGGCGGTGTCGGCGTCGCGTGGATGCACGACCATAGGAAAGCCGATGTCGCCGACGCTCTTGGGCATGCTGCGGCCGATCCGCGTCCACTCGCGCGCGGGGCGGTCGATGCGGTAGATGCCGCAGTGGTTCTGCTGATAGAGCCGGTCGGGATTGCTCGGGCACATGCGCACGCAATGGGGATCGTGGAAGGCGTAGTTGTTGACGTCGAAGCCGAAGCCCTCGACCACCTCCATACCCTTGATCATGGGCGCCCAGCTCCGGCCGCCGTCGAGCGATTCATGGACGCCGCCGCCGGACATGCCGAGATAGAGATGCCGCGCGTCGCGGGGATCGACGATGACGGAGTGGAGCTTCGGCCCGTCGGGCGTGCCGTCCTGCGGCGTCCCCACCAACGCGGTGATGTTGGGGTGATCGTTGAAGCCCGTGACACCCTCCCAGGTCGCGCCGCCGTCCTCGCTGCGGAAGAGGCCCTGCGGCGATGTGCCGGCGTACCAGACATCGGGCTCGCTCGCGTTGCTCGGCGTGAGCCAGAAGGTGTGATTGACGCTCCGCCCCTTCTGCCCCTCCGGCACCTTCGGGAAGGCCGGCGGTTGCTTCGACTCCTGCCAGCTCTTTCCAAAGTCGGTCGAGCGGTAGAGCGTCGGGCCCAGATGCCCGGTGTGCGCGGCCGCGAGCAGGGTGCGGCGGTCGCGGGGGTCGAGCACGACGTGGCTCACGATGTGCCCGAGGAAATGCGGGCCCTCCGCGCGCCAGCTCCGCCGCGCGCCGTCGCCGCGATAGAGCCACGCGCCCTTGCGCGTCGCGACGAGGAGGAGCGTCTCCGGCCCCTTCCCCCGCGCGCGTGCCGCGGGCTTCTTCTTGCGCGCTACCGGCTTCCTGGTGCTGCGAGCCATGTCTGCGTCTCCTTCGGGAGTGATTCCTGCGCGGCCTTCCAGGAAGGATAGGCCGCCTCGAGCTTGCGTCGACCCGCCGGCGTGAGGATGAGCGGCCGCTCCCGCGCATCCCTCGAGCGCCCCGTGCGCACCCAGCCCTCGCGCTCGAGGAGCGTGGCGCTCCGCGTGAGCGTCGTGCGCTCGAGCCCGAGCTTCTCGGCGAGCCGCCGCATCGGCATCGGCCCCGCGAGCGCGAGCACCGCGAGGATCGAGAACTGCGTCGCGCGGAGCCCGTGCTCCCTGAGCCGCGCCTCGTAGTGCCGCGTCACCGCCCGCGCGCGCCTGCGCGCGGCAAGGCAGTGACACTGCCGCGTCTCCGAGAGATCGACCGTCATCGGCAATGAGTGTAGGCACACTTAACGCGCGGTCAAGAGTGTCCCTCTCCCGCGGAAAGCGGGAGAGGGTTGGGGCCCATCGCCGAGCGATGGGAGGGTGAGGGTGGAGGAGCGTCCCTCAGCACCACCCTCACCCTCCCGTTGCTGCGCAACGGGCCCCACCCTCTCCCATCTCCGATGGGAGAGGGGCATTTGGCAATTACACGAAAATCACCGACGTTAAGTCTGGCCCTGTGTAACCGAGGTCACAGCCCCCGCGCCGCCTCGGGAACACGCTAATCTGGTCGTCCGTCCCCTCGATCTCCCAAACCCCGGGGCACGCGGGCGACGACGCGATGGGCCCTCCCTGGCGCAAAGCTGGGGAGGGCCTTTGATCCCTCTCTCGCGGAACGCGGGAGAGGGTTGGGGCCCGCCGCCAAGCGGTGGGAGGGTGAGGGTCGAGGAACGGCCCTCGGCGACCGCCCTCACCCTCCCGCGCTGCGCGCGGGCCCCACCCTCTCCCCTCTCCGATGGGAGAGGGTAACTTGCGCCCTCCGCACTCTACCGCTTCAATCGGGGCTCACAGCGAGGAGCCCCCATGCGTCTCTTCTCCGCGACCATCGCGACCGAGACCAACACCTTCTCTCCGCTCCCGACGAGCCTCGAGGGCTACAAGGAAGGCGTCTTTCTGCGTCCGGGCGAGCATCCCCAGGAGACCGCGCTCATGTGCACGGCGCCGCTCTGGGTCGCGCGGCGCCGCGCGAAGAAGGAGGGCTTCACGCTCATCGAGGGGAGCTGCTTCGCCGCGAGCCCCGCCGGCACCACCGTGCGCAAGGACTACGAGCTCATGCGCGACGAGATCCTGGGCCAGCTCGAGGCCGCGCTGCCGGTGGACGGCGTGCTCCTGGGCCTCCATGGCGCCATGGTTGCGCACGGCTACGACGACGTCGAAGGCGACATCATCGAGCGCGTCCGCTCCCTCGTCGGCCCCAAATGCGTGATCGGCGTCGAGCTCGACCCGCATTGTCATCTCACGCTGAAGCGCGTGCGGCTCTCCGACGCGATCGTGCTCTACAAGGAATTCCCGCACACCGACGTGGTCGAGCGCGCGGAGGACGTGCTGGATATCGTGCTGAAGACGCTCCGCGGGCAGGCGAAGCCGGTGATGTCGCTCTACGACTGCCGGCAGATCGGAAGCTATCCGACGACGCTTCCCTTGATGCGCGGCTTCGTCGACCGCATCAAGGCGATGGAGGGGAAGGACGGCGTGCTCTCGATCTCGATCGGCCACTGCTTCCCCTATGCCGACGTCGAGGAGCTCGGCGGCCGCATCCTCGTCGTCACCGACGGCGACAAGGCGAAGGCCGACGCGCTCGCGACCCGGATCGGCGAGGAGTTCGTGAGCATGCGCGGCAAGACCATGCCGACCTTCTATGGCGTCGACGAGGGCATCTCCGTCGCGATCGACAGCAACGTCGCGCCCGTCGTCATGGCCGATCCCGCCGACAACGCCGGCGGCGGCGCGCCCTCGGACAACACCACGATCCTCCGCCGGCTCATGGAGCGGCAGGCGCAAGAGGCGGCGCTGGGCCCGATCTGGGACCCGATCGCGGTGAAGCTCTGCTTCGACGCCGGGCTCGGCACCGTCTTTCCGCTGCGGATCGGCGGCAAGATCGGCCCGACCTCGGGCGCCCCCGTCGACGCCAAGGCCGAGGTGATCGGCTTGAAGCGCGACTGCTGGCAGAGCTTCGGGCCGACCCAGGTGCCGCTCGGGGATTGCGCGGCCGTGCGTCTCGGTGGGATCGACGTCGTGCTCATCACCAACCGCACCCAGGCGCTGGGGCTCGAGCTCTTCACCAATCTCGGGATCGATCCCCGGAAGAAGAAGATCGTGGTGGTGAAGTCCACCAACCATTTCATGGCGGCCTTCGGCCCCATCGCGAAGAAGGTCGTCTACATCGACAGCGACGGGCCCCTGAGCCGAGACTACCGGAAGATTCCTTATACGAAAGTAGCAAGGCCGATCTGGCCCTTGGACGAGGCGACCAAACCGGGGTTGATTTTCTGAAGGGAAAAGGGTTCGCGCAGAGGGCGCGGAGGATGCGCTGAGGACGCGGTGGAAATACCTCTCTCTGCGTCCTCCGCGCGACCTCGGCGTCCTCTGCGCGAGAACTGTCGCTTGCGGCCTTCCGCCGCGAGTGACTTAATACTCGCCGGGGCATAACGAACAGATCGGGAGGAGCGCCATGACCAAGATCACGCGTCGTACCGTCCTCGAGGGCGGCCTTGCCGCCGCCGCCATCGTCGCCTCGCCGGCGATCGCGCGAGCGCAAGGCAAGCCCACGGCCGCCAACACCGTGCGCGCGGTCTTCCACGGGGACATCCCGACCTACGATCCCATCTGGACCACCGCGAACATGAGCGCCTACCACGGCGCGATGGTCTACGACACGCTCTTCGGCATCGACGGCAACCAGGCGCCGCAGCCGCAGATGGTCGGCAAATACGGCGTCTCCGACGACAAGCTCACCTGGACCTTCGAGCTCCGCGAGGGGCTCAAATGGACCGATGGCACCGACGTCACCACCGCCGACGTGATCCCCTCCCTGAAGCGCTGGGCCGTGCGGGACGGCGGCGGCCAGCACATGATGCTCCGCGTCAAGGACGTCTCCGCAAAGGACGCCAAGACCTTCCAGATCGTGCTCAAGGAGAAATACGGCCTCGTCCTCGACGTGCTCGCGAAGACCTCGACCCCGATCTGCTACATGATGCGCAAGAAGGAGGCCGAGACCGATCCCATGCAGAAGATCGACACGGTCGTGGGCTCCGGTCCCTTCAAGCTCAACCTCGACGAGACCAAGCCCGGAACGCAGTACGTCTACGACAAGAATCCCGCCTACAAGCCGCGCAGCGAGGCGCCCACGGGGATCGCGGGCGGCAAGGTCGTGAAGCTCGAGCGCGTCGTCTTCGTGAACATGCCGGACGCGCAGACCGCGATGGCGGCGCTCCAGGCGGGCGAGATCGACTTCTACGAGATCCCGCCGCTCGATCTCCTGAGCGGGCTGCAAAGCGATCCGAACATCAAGCTCGAGGTGCTGAACAACCTCGGCAACGTCGGACAGATCCGCCTCAACTTCCTGCATCCGCCCTTCGACAACGAGAAGGCGCGGCAGGCGATGCTCTACATCGTGAACCAGTCCGACATGATGAAGGCGAGCTTCGGCGAGTCCAAATACGCGCGCACCTGCGGCGCCTATTTCGGCTGCGGCACGCCGATGGAGAACGACGCCAACGAGGGCTGGTTCAAGGGCGGGCAGAACTACGCCAAGGCCAAGGAGCTCTTCAAGGAGGCGGGCTACGACGGACGGCCCATCGTGCTGATGCAGGCGACCAACATCGCCGTCATGAGCAACACCGCGCAGGTGCTGGCGCAGGAGATGCGCCAGGCGGGGCTCAACGTCCAGGTCGAGGCGATGGACTGGTCGAACGTCGTGCAGCGCCGCTCGAGCAAGGCCGCGCCCGACAAGGGCGGCTGGAACATCTTCATCACCTGGTCCGGCGGCGCCGCGATCGGCAACCCGATCCTGCTCGCGGCGCACGCCGCCACCGGCGACAACGCCTGGTTCGGCTGGCCCAAGAACGAGAAATACGAGGAGCTCCGCAATCAGTGGGCGCTCGCCGAGACGCTCGCGGAGCGCCAGAAGATCGCGCGCCAAATGCAGGAGCTCGCCTGGACCTTCGTCCCGCAGCTCTATTACGGCCAGTGGATCCAGCCCGCGGCGATGCGCAAGAACCTCAACGGCCTGATCCCCGTAGCCGAGGTCATTCCCTGGTGGAATGTGCAGAAGGCCTGAGACCGGGAGCATTTCAGACCGATAGAGCGTCCTTCGACGCGCTTCGCTTGCTCGGGATGAGGGTCATTGGGGATGGCATTGACGAACTACCTCGTCCCGAGCAAGCGAAGCGCGTCGAGGGACGCACGCGATTTCTCCAGCGCATAAGCACCTTCAACGCATGACCGCCTACATCGTCCGCCGCCTCGCCTCGATGCTGCCGGTGATGGCGATCGTGGCGATGTTCGTGTTCCTGCTGCTGCACCTCGCGCCGGGCGATCCCGCGGCGATCATCGCGGGCGACAACGCGACGCCCGCGAACATCGCGGCGATCCGCCAGCGCCTCGGCCTCGACGAGCCGATCTGGCGGCAGTTCCTGGTCTGGGTCGGGAGCCTCCTCCAAGGCGATCTCGGCCGCTCCATGTTCTGGGACGAGCCGGTCTTCAACCTGATCCGGCAGCGCGCGGAGCCCACGGTCGCGCTCGCCTCCACCACCATCCTCGTGGCGGTCGCGATCGCGCTCGTCCTCGGCGTCACCGCGGCGGCGCGGCCGGGGACCCTCATCGACCGCTCCGTCATGGGCTTCGCGGTGATGGGCTTCTCCGTTCCGGTCTTCGTGGTCGGCTATCTCCTGATCTTCGTCTTCGCGATCACGCTGAAGTGGCTGCCGGTCCAGGGCTACACGTCGGTCTCCGAGGGGCTCTGGCCGTGGCTCCGGAACCTGATCCTTCCCTCCTTCGCCCTCGGCCTCGCCTACGTCGCATTGATCGCGCGCATCACGCGCACGACCATGCTCGACGTGCTCGCGGAGGACTACATCCGCACGGCACGCGCCAAGGGTGTCGCCGCCGCGCCGATGCTGCTGAAGCACGCGCTCAAGAATGCGGCGGTGCCGATCGTGACGGTGATCGGGATCGGCGTCGCGCTCCTCATCGGCGGCGTCGTCATCACCGAGACCGTCTTCAACATCCCCGGCATCGGCCGCCTCGTGGTCGATGCGATCGCGCGCCGCGACTACCCGATCATCCAGGGCGTGATCATGGTCTCCGCCGGCGTCTACGTTCTCGTGAACCTCGCGGTCGATCTCTCCTATACGATCTTCGATCCGCGCATCCGGTATTGAGATGACGAGCCTCGCCGAAGCCCCGCGCGCAGCCCCCGGCCTCCCCGCCCGGCTCCGCGTCTTCGCGCGGCGCAATCCCACGATCGCCCTCGGCGGCGCCTTGCTCGCGGCGATGGCGGCGGTGGCGCTCCTCGCGCCAAGCATAGCCGGCGACCCCCTCTTCATGACCCCGGTCGATCGCCTGAGGGCCCCTTCGGCGCTCCATTGGTTCGGCACCGATCATCTCGGCCGCGACGTCTACGCGCGTG
>Ga0335085_10008241_pt1 | contig 15936 bp, 19 predicted proteins | sample Lox_Sample_45_FD_206712 | JGI IMG/M metagenome (GOLD analysis project Ga0335085, IMG submission 206712) | Soil microbial communities from Loxahatchee National Wildlife Refuge, Florida, United States - Lox_Sample_4.5 | ecosystem: Environmental > Terrestrial > Soil > Wetlands | place: USA...
CGGTGCATTTTGTGGTGGCCGGGTGCCCGCCGCACAAGCGGCGCGGGCCGCTGGCATCTTATGCCCATCGCTGCGCCATGGCCGCGCTGGCCTGCGCGAATCAACCGGGATTGGTGGTTTCGTTTGCAGAGGCCGGCGCGGATTTTTCCGGCCGCAGGACCTTTTATTCAGCGGACCTGGTGGGGGAGCACCGGAAACGCTTGCCGCGCCGGGCGCATCTGTACTTTTTGATTGGGGTGGACGCCTTCTTGACGATCGGAACGTGGCATGAGCCGGAAGCGCTCCTGGAATCCTGCGATTTTCTGGTGGTGAGCCGTCCGGGTTTTCGTCTGGATGAGCTGCGCCGCGCCCTGCCGCCAGGCGTGCTCCCCTCCCGTGGCACCGCCCGGGGTACGCAACCACGGCCTCCGCGCGGCCCTGCCCCGCAGGCGCTGCGTCTGCGCCGATCCACGGTGCATTTGATTTCCAGCGTGCATGTGGATATTTCTTCGACGGAGATTCGCCGCCGCGCGGCGCGGGGCGCTTCGATTCGCGGGATGGTTCCCCCCGCTGTGGAGGACTACATTTGCAAACAGGCGCTCTACCGCTGATGGAGGCGCATCCGGAGCTGCGCGCCGCCGTGGACGCGGCCCACGGACGCAAAGCTGCGGGCATCACCGTGCTGGACCTTTCCGGCCTGGGGGCATTTACGGAAGCGTTCGTCATCTGCACCGCATTCAGCCCCCGGCAGGTGCAGGCTGTTTCCGATGCCATCGAGGAGGCGCTGGGGCCTGCCGGATGGCGCCTGCTGCATCGAGAGGGTTACGAGCGCGCGGAATGGGTGCTGCTCGACTACGGCCGCTTCGTGATCCACGTGTTTCTGGAGCGCGCCCGACTGTTCTACGACATCGAGCGGCTCTGGCGGCAGGCCCCGCGCATCGATGTGCCGGATGCAGGCGCGGAGAGCCCTGTGCCTCCGGGCCGGGAAGGCGATTCCGGGGCGCGGGACGAGGCAGCCTCGGCATGAGCCAGCCACGCGTCGAATGGGTGGCCGAGGATCCGGCCTCCCGGCGCGTCCTGGAGGTGGCCGAGCGTGTGGCCTCCACCAACACCACCCTGCTCATCACCGGCGAGAGCGGCACGGGCAAGGATCAACTGGCGCGCTACATCCATCAAAACGGCTCGCGGCGCGACGCGCCGTATCAAAAAATAGACTGTGCCAGCCTGCCTCCGGAACTGGTGGAGTCAGAACTCTTTGGCCATGAGCGCGGCGCTTTTACCGGCGCGGTCGAAACCAAGCGCGGCCGGCTGGAAGTGGCCGGGCGCGGAACGCTGGTGCTGGATGAAGTGGGCGCGCTGAGCATGGGCGTGCAGGCCAAACTCCTGCGCGTGCTCGATGAACGCCGTTTCGAACGCCTTGGCAGCACGGAAACCTTGCAAATGGAGGCGCGGGTGATTGCGCTGACCAACGCGAATCTCGAGCGCTCCGTCGCCGAGCATCGCTTTCGGGAAGATCTGTTTTTCCGGCTGAATGTGTTGACCGTGGAGGTTCCGCCGCTGCGCCAGCGGCGCGGGGATATCCCGCCGCTCTGCTCGCATCTGCTGGCGCGCCTGGGTCCGGTGCACGGCCGGCCGGAGGCGCGGCTCGACGCGGAGGCCCAGGCCGCGCTCCAAGACTACGCCTGGCCGGGAAACGTGCGCGAATTGAAAAACGCGCTCGAACGCGCCCTGATTTTCACGCGCCACGACGTGCTCGGCGTGGCCGACCTGCCGGAATCCGTGCGCTCGGCGGCGGCTGGGGGCGGCGCACCGGCGGGCCTGCGCTCGCTCGAGGCGATTGAAAAGGACGCCATTGCCGCCACCCTCGAGGCCACCCACTACAAAATTACCCGCGCGGCGGAAATCCTGGGGATCAGCCGGAAGACCCTGCTCGAAAAGCGCAAGCGCTACGGGCTCATGTAGGAGAACGGCATGCCGCGCCCCAACGCCGGATGCATCTCCGCGGAGGCCCTCCAGGCTCCGTCTCTCTGCCAATTCCTGAGATGACCATCCACTTCATCTTTTTGGGGCGAACGCGGCGCCCGGAATGCCGTACGCTGTTCGAGGATTACGCGGCACGCATCGGCCGCGTGGCGGATGTGCGCGTCACCGAGCTGCGCGAACCGCTCGCGCCGGGGCCCAAAGCGCTCGCGCGCGTCAAGACGGATCCCAACGCGCGCTGGGTGCTGCTGGACGCCGCCGGTCGCCACTACACCTCGCCGGATTTCGCGCGCTGGCTGGGCCGCCTGCGCGACCAAGCCACCCGCGAACTCATTTTTCTTTGTGGCGGCGACACCGGCTTTCCTGCCGCGTTGCGCGACCGCGCCCAGGAAGCGCTGTCGCTCTCCCCTCTCACCATGCCTCATGAGCTGGCGCGCGTTGTCCTCGCCGAACAGATCTATCGCGCCTTCGCCATTCTCTCCCATCACCCCTACGCAAAGTAACCGGGAGCGGCGCAGAGGCTTTTAAGTGCGGGGCGCCCCGGAACATGGACCTCTTGCCCTTTTGCATCCCTGTCCCGGTCACTTGGCAGAGAAATCCCGCGTAGAATGTCCGCGATGAGCGTACGAATCATTCCCGATGCCAACACCCCGACAGCGTCTGTGGAACTCGCCATCACCTTGCCGCTGCCGGACTACGATCTCGACGGGGTCGAAAAAACCACGCCGCGGCAAATTGACGAAGTCCTGGTCTCCCAAGGATTCCGCGACCTGGTGGACGATGCCCGGGCAGCGCTGGAGGCCGCACTCCCTGAAGCGGGCCTGACCATCGTTCAGTTCACTGGCGCGATCTGCTCGTTCCAGGGCATCTTCCGGCCCGGCTTGTGGATGGTCCTGGAAGAAAAGAACGCGCCCCACGGCACGCCAATGTCCAAGGCTGCGCGCGAGCGCATCTCCCATCTCGCAGAAACGCTTCGCGGCCGCTTCGGCCTCTCGTGAGCCTCGAGCAACACACACCCTTCTGCCGACGCCCCCTGCTCCCCCGTGTGCCGCAGGCACCGGCGCGCGCAGGCTGGAGGGCCTGTGTTACGCTGCTCAACCTGAACCACCGCGATGCCTGAGGGAAAAGGACTGCTGATCATCTACACCGGCCCGGGCAAAGGGAAGACCACCTGCGCTCTGGGGACCGCATTTCGCGCCGTGGGCCAGGGCCTGCGTGTGCTGATGGTGCAGTTCATCAAGGGCTCGTGGCATTACGGGGAACTGGACGCCGCGAAGCTCCTGGGCGACGACAAATTCGAAATCCGGCCCATGGGCCGCGGATTTGTGAAAGTGGGCGGAGCGGAGACCGACCCCGAAGACGTGCGCCTGTGCGAACAGGCCTGGGAGTTCGGCCTGGCGCAGATTCAGAGTGCGCGCTACGACCTGGTGATCTTGGACGAAATCAACTACGTAATCAGCTACGGCATGCTGGATGCCGATCGTGTGGCCGCGGCCCTGGCCGCGCGGCCCGAAAGCGTGCACGTCATCTGCACCGGGCGGAACGCGCATCCCAAACTGACCGAACTGGCCGACCTTGTGACCGAGATGCGCGAGGTCAAGCACCCCTACACGAAAGGCATTCTGGCCCAGCGTGGCATAGACTATTAGAATATGGTGCGTCCTGGGCCGGCGCAAAAACGCACCGGGTCCCGTGCCGGTTTTCGAGATTCAACTTTCGCATTCCGGTTTTTATGATGGCTTGGTTCAAACGCGAAAAGGATTCCATCCAGTCTCCTGTGCCACCGGACCAGCGCCGCGTGCGCACCGAAGGCATGTGGGATAAGTGTCCCTCGTGCCGCAAGATCATCTGGCGCAAGGACCTGGAAACGAATTGGCAGGTGTGCCCGAAGTGCGACCATCACTTCAAGCTCTCCGCGGCCAAGCGCCTGGAGATGCTGCTGGACGACGCCCGCTGGACCGAACACGACGCCGAACTGGCCTCCAGCGACCCGCTGCACTTCAGCGACACCCGGCCGTATAAGCAGCGCCTGCGCCAGGCCCGCGAGAAGTTGGGCATCAACGACGCGTTGATTACCGCCGAGGGCGCACTCGCCGGCCGGCCGGTGATCTGTTGCGCCATGGAGTTCGATTTCATCGGCGGCTCGATGGGAGCTGTGGTGGGGGAAAAAGTGACCCGGGCCATTGAGCGCGCCATCTCCGGGAGGATGCCCCTGGTAATCGTTTCCTGCTCCGGGGGCGCGCGCATGATGGAAGGCGCGGTAAGCCTGATGCAGCTGGCAAAAGTATCCGGCGCGCTGGCCCGCCTGGATGAAGCCCGGCTGCCGTACATTTCCGTGCTCACGGATCCCACCACCGGCGGGGTCACCGCCAGCTACGCCATGCTGGGAGATCTGAACATCGCGGAGCCGCGCGCGCTGATCGGCTTTGCCGGGCCGCGGGTGATCGAGCAGACCATCCGCCAGAAGCTGCCGGAAGGCTTCCAGCGCGCCGAATTTCTTTTGCAGCACGGCTTCCTGGATGCGGTGGTTTCCCGCACGCAGTTGAAGCCGTACCTTGCCGCCGCCCTCGATTTTTTCCTGGCCTAGCCGCGCGCGCATCCAGAGGACGCCGATGCCAGCTTCTATTTCCAGAAATGGACTCCAGCAACTGCTCGACGCCACGCCGTTCAATCGCTTCTACCGGTTTCGTGTGGACTCGGCCGGGCGCGGCTCCTGCATTCTTCGCACTCCCTATCGCCGCGAGTTTGCGCGTCCCGATGGCATCATCGCCGGCATCATCTTTATCGCCGCCGCAGACGTCGCCATGTGGCTGGCCATCGCCACGCGCATCGGCACCCACGAGCGTGCCGTCACCGTGGAAATGAAAACGAATTTCCTGCGCGGCGCGCGCAAGCAGGGCTTCCAGTGCCGCGCGCGCGTGATGAAGCTTGGCCGCCAACTGGTCTACGGCACCGCGGAATGCTACGCACCCGGCCGCGGCGTTCTCTCTCACCACACGCTCACCTACATGCGCCTTCCGGGCGAGCAGATTCAAACCTGACTTCCGGTTCGCGGCGGGTTCGGGTTCTCGTCCCCCAGGAGTTTCCCTTCCGGAAACGAGAGCGCTTCCGGAAGGGATTGCATGCCGCATAATGGTTGGGCCGCGCCGGTTGCGCAGGCGTGTGAACGGATGACCTACGACGAAGCAGTGCACTACCTGCTGGCGCTGGGCAGAGAACTGGCCGCGCCGCGCCAGGCCCGCGTCCAGAAATTCGACCTGGAGAACATCACCCGACTGGCAGAGCGCATGGGCTCGCCGCACCGCAAAATCCCTTGCGTGCACATCGCCGGGACAAACGGCAAAGGATCGACGGCCGCAATTCTGGAGTCCATTCTCTACGCCTCCGGGGCCCGTACCGGCCTGTACACTTCTCCACATCTTGAGCGCATCAACGAGCGCATCCGTGTGAATGGCCTGGAGATCTACGACCACGATTTTGCCTCTGCGGCCACCACGGTCCAGGCGCTGATCGAGCAGTTGCTGGCCTCTGGAGAACTGGCCGCGCACCCCACGTTTTTCGAGTGCCTCACGGCCATGGCGTTCGCGCATTTTGTCCGCTCGCGCGTCGAGTTTTCTATTTACGAAACCGGCCTGGGCGGCCGCCTGGACGCCACCAACGTGGTGCAACCGGAAGTCGCCATCATTACCCAGATTGATTTCGATCACGAAGAATACCTGGGTCACTCCATCGAACAAATCGCCCGCGAGAAAGCCGGGATTCTCAAAGCCGGCGCCGCCGTGGTTTGCGCCACCGGCCGGGGGGAAGCGGCGGCGCTGGTCCGTTCCCGGGCCGCGGAACTGGGCGTGCCGGCGGAAGAATTCACCGACGCGGGCGTGCATTACCGCCTCGAGGGGGTGGAAGAGACCGTGGAGGGGTCCCGCGCCCGCGCCGTTTCCCTGCGCGATGGCTGGCAACTCGATTTCCAGCTCCCGCTCCCGGGACGCTTCCAGCTTCGCAATGCGCTCACCGCCATCGCCGCGGCGCGCGCGCTCGGCGTGCGGCGCTTCCCGGTGGTGGACGACGCGATCGCCAGCGGCCTGGCCGCGGTGCGGTGGCCGGGACGCCTGGAGCGCGTGGCCCGTAACCCCGACGTCTATCTGGACGGCACGCACAATCCGGCGGGGGCGCGCGAGCTGGCGGATTTCTGGAAAAAGTATTTTTCCGGGCGCCCCATCCATCTGGTGTTCGGAGCGGTGCGTGACAAAGCCGTGGACGAGGTCGCCGGCCTCCTTTTCCCTCACGCCGCGTCAGTCATCCTGACGGCGGCGCGAACCGCGCGCGCCATCTCGCCCCCGGCGCTCGCGGACCTGACCGCGCACCATGCGGCGCCGCCCTGCGGCGGGGTGGAAGTGATTGCCGAGCCGGAGCTGGCTTTCGAGCGCGCGCTTGAGCGAGCCCGTCCGGAAGACGCCGTCTTCGTCACCGGCTCGCTCTACCTGGTGGGCGATCTGCGCCGCTGGTGGCGCTCGCGCCCGCCGCGGCCAGGCTCCGCGCCCGCGGAAGACAGCAACTGGCAGGAGCGGAGGCACTGAGGTGCGCGCCGCTGCCGACGCGCTGGGTTACGTGCGCTCACTCCTGTTTACGATTCCGCTGATCTATCTGCTGACGATTTTCTGGGGAACGCTTTCTGCCCTTGCGGCCGTCGTGGATGGGAGCGGCCGGCTGCAGCACAGTTGCGCACGCTGGTGGTCGCGCTGCCTGCTGGCGGTCTGCGGCATCCGCGTTCGCGTGCGCGGAGCCGAACTGCTCGAACCGGGGCGCCCCTGCGTCTTTACCGCCAATCACCAGAGCTACCTGGATATTCCCGTGGTGTTCGCCTATCTGCCCGCGGAGTTCCGCATCATGGCCAAAGCCTCGCTATTCCATTTTCCGTTTCTGGGGTGGCACCTGCGCCGCTCCGGGCACATGCCCGTGGAGCGGAAGAATCCGGCGCGAGCCGCGCGCACTCTGCTCGCCGCCGCTTCCCATGTGCGCCGAGGCACGGCGGTGTTTGTGTTCCCGGAGGGTGGGCGTTCGCCCGACGGGCAGTTACGTGAATTCAAAACGGGCGCATTCCTGCTGGCCATCAAAGCGGAAGCGCCGGTGGTTCCGGTGTCCATCCACGGAACACACGTGCTGCTGCCCATGCACTCCTGGCACATCCGCCCCGGGGCGGTGGAGATGCGTTTGCACGCGCCCATGCCCACCGCGGGCACGGGCAGCGCGGCATCGGAAGGGCTGGCCGCGCAGGTTTTGGCAACGATTGCGCACGACCTGGATGCCCAGTCTGCCGCGACACTCGCAGCCAATCCCGCCACCGCTCCATCTGCCCTGCCCTGATATTCGCCAGGCGGAACCATCCTCTTCCTTAGGAACCCAGCCGCCGTGCGCCTTTGAAATAAACTCCTGGATGTAAATTGAATTCCTGCCTGGAGGGGCGGAGCAGCAACATTGCCCGCGTCAGCGAAAGTCATGTAACCCAAGTTATTCGCCGGTCATCTGTAGTGTCCATAGGAGGGCACAACCCATGCCGCTGCCCACGGACCCCAGGGCGCTCGCACTCGGCAAAGACTTGGTTCAGGCGTTCGACAACGTGAATGGCCTGCACCCCGGCTATCGTCCCGCACACGCGAAGGGAATTATGTTTTCAGGCGTATTTGCGCCGTCACGCGAAGCCTCCTCTCTGACCCGCGCGCTCCACGCGCAGCAGGCATCCACGCCAATCACCGTGCGCTTTTCGGATTTCGCCGGCATTCCCTCCGTTGCAGACAACGATGCCGAGCACGCAAGTCCTCGCGGAATCGCCATCCGGTTCCATCTCTCCGAGCGCGCGCACACCGATATCATCGGTCACTCGGTCGACGGGTTTCCGGTGAGGACGGCGGAAGAATTTCTTGCGTTGCTGCAAGCGCTGCAATCGAGCGGCCCGGCCGCGCCGAAACCAACGCCCATCGAGTCATTTCTGGCCGCGCATCCGAAGGCGCTGCAGTTTATCCAGACTCCCAAGCCGATTCCCTCGAGCTTTGCCAGGGAATCGTTCTACTCCGTGAACGCGCTCAAATTTACGAACCGGGAAGGCGCGAGCCGATTCGGGAGGTACCGCATCCTGCCGGAGGCTGGAAACGATCCGCTGGACGCTGCGGCCGCGGCCGCCAAGGGCCCCAATTTCCTGTTCGACGAGATTGCCGCGCGGGTCGCCGCCGGCCCGGTCAAATTCCACATCCGCGTTCAGGCGGCTGCTGCCGGCGATGTTGTTGACGATGCCACCATCTCCTGGCCGAGCGACCGCCCTCAAATCCCCTTCGGCACGGTGACCGTGACGCAGCGGGTCGCGAACGACGCCGACGAGCAGCGCCAGATCATTTTCGATCCCATCCCGAGAACCGACGGCATCGACCCGTCGAACGACCCGCTGCTCGAACCTCGTGCCACCGTGTATTTGTTGAGCGGCCGCCGCCGCCGCGCGGCCGGCGCACATTAACTCGCGCTCCGGCGGTTCGTGCCGCGGAGAAATGATGTAACTCCGCTTGCGCCCCAATCATCAGTAAAGTGCAGCCCGACTTTCCGCAAGGGAGACCTCTGGTGTCGAAAAAACTCGAAGGGAAGGTCGCAATCGTCACAGGTGCGTCGAAGGGCATAGGAGCCGCCATCGCCAAGTCCCTGGCCGCGGAAGGCGCGGCGGTCGTGGTCAATTATTCCGCGAGCCAAGAGGGCGCAGACCGTGTGGTCGCGGAGATCACCGGCCTGGGCGGCAAGGCCATCGCCGTGCAGGCGGATCTGTCGAAGGAGCCGGAAATCCGCCGCCTGTTTGCCGAAACGAAGAAGGCCTTCGGCAGGCTGGATGTCCTGGTCAACAATGCGGGGATCTACGAGTTCCTTCCGGTCGAGGCGGTTACCGAAGGACATTTTCACAAGCATTTCGACCTCAACGTGCTGGGCTTGCTCCTCGCCTCCCGCGAAGCGGCAAAACTGTTCGGGCCGGAGGGCGGCAGCATCATCAACATCAGCTCCATCGCCAGCACCATCACCGCTCCCAATTCCTCTGTCTATAGCGCCACCAAGGCTGCCGTGGATGCCGTCACTAAGTCGCTGGCCAAAGAACTCGGCCCACGCCATATCCGAGTGAATGCCATCAATCCGGGGATGGTGGAGACGGAGGGCTACCGCGCCGCGGGCATGCCCGAAAGCGAATTCAGGAGCCAACTCTTGGCTCGAACTCCCTTGGGCCGCGTTGGCCGGCCTGAGGATATCGCTCCCGTCGCCGTTTTCTTCGCCTCCCCGGATGCTGCCTGGATTACCGGCGAAACGCTGGCTGTCGGGGGCGGACTTTCATGAATCACGCGGGCCGCGCCCGCGCCATCAGGATTCGGTGAAGTCAAGACGCGTGGGTGTCCCTTTCACCGGTTGTGCCTCCGGCCGTTTGTTGTTCGGCTTCCATCGTCCGCGCGTGTAAAATTCTGAGTGCAGCCAGGGAGGAACCCCAAAATGCCGGACCTTCAGTATCCCATCGGAAAATTTGAATTTAGCGGCTCCCTGACTCCCGCGGAACGCAAACGGCTGATCGCGCAGATCGCTGCTGCTCCGGCGATTTTCCGCGCTGCGGTGGCCGGACTCACTCCCAAGCAGCTCGACACGCCTTACCGTCCCGGCGGCTGGACCGTCCGCCAGGTGGTGCATCACGTCCCGGACAGCCATTTGAACGCTTACATTCGCTGCAAGCTGGCGCTCACCGAGGATCAACCTGCCATCAAACCCTACGACCAGGAGCGTTGGGCCGCGCTGGCAGACTCCGAAGACACGCCCATCGAAATCTCTCTGGCGCTGCTCGAAGCGCTCCACCAGCGCTGGGTGGCGCTGTTGCGCGCACTTTCTCCGGAGGACTTCTCCCGGCTGATGATTCATCCCGAGCACGATGCGCCGCTCTCCGTGGACAAATTGGTGGCCCTGTATGCCTGGCACGGCGCGCATCACGCCGGGCACATCACCGGCCTGCGCGAGCGCATGGGTTGGGGAAAGAAATCGAAGGGCCGCAAACGGGCGGTTCATCGCGGCAAGTCCCATGGCAGGAAACGAGGCTAACCGTCCAGGTCTCTTTTTCTCTTGGCGTTCCCCGGCGCCCTCTGCGCTATCTTTTTCGTTCCCCGCCGGGGTTACGGTAAACTTTCGCCCATGACGCAACATGCCAAGCCCCTGGTGGGCATCCTGATGGGATCGAAATCCGACTGGGAAACCATGGAGCACGCCTCGAAGACGCTGGACGAACTCGGCGTGCCCCACGACGTGCGGGTGCTCTCCGCGCACCGCACCCCGGACCAAACGCTGGAATACGCGGCCACCGCAGAAGAGCGCGGCCTGGAAGTGATTATCGCCGCGGCCGGCGGCGCGGCGCATCTGGCCGGGGTGATTGCCGCAAAAACCCGCCTGCCCGTGCTCGGCGTGCCCATGGAATCGAAATCCCTGAAGGGCCTCGACTCCCTGCTTTCCATGGTGCAGATGCCCGCGGGCATTCCCGTGGCCACGCTGGCCATCGGAAAGCCGGGAGCCATCAACGCCGCGCTATTTGCCGCGGCCATCCTGGCCAACCAGCATGCGCCCATCCGCCAGGCGCTCGAGCGCTTCCGCGCGGCGCAGTCCAAAGCGGTGCTGGAGCAGGGCGACCCGCGCGAAGCGGCCAGAAAAAACTAGCCGGCTGCCGCGTCGATCGCGCCGGTTGGGTTGGTCTGCGAAAATGCGGGGTGCTACGATGACGTCCCAGAGGATTCTGTGAGCAAAGAAGCTGTGCGCATCGGCGTGCCTTACCGCACGCTGGAAGAGGAAAAAGCCGGCGCAGCGAAGAGCGCGAAAATTGAGTTTTACTACCGCGCACTTCGTAACGCGGGTGCAGAGCCGGTGCCCATTTCGCTGGAAACTCCGGCGGCGCAGCTCGCGGATCTGTGCGCAGGGTTGGACGGCTTTGTGCTCCCCGGCAGCCCCGCAGACGTGGACCCGGCACTCTACAGCGCGGCGCGCCATCCGGAAACCGCGGCTCCCGATGCGGCGCGCGAGCGCACCGACTACGCCCTGCTCGATCACGCGTTTGCGACGGGCAAGCCGGTGCTGGCCATCTGCTACGGCAATCAACTGCTGAATATCTATCGTGGAGGCAGCCTGATTCAGGATATTCCCAGCGAGTTGCCTGAACACCTGCAACACGAAAAGGCCGACGGCGAAACGCGCGACCCGGAACACGCCGTGCTCCTGGAAACCGGAACGCGGCTAGCTGCATTGGCGGGCGCGACCGGCGCCCGGATCAACAGCTCGCACCACCAGTCCATCCGCCGCGCCGGCAGCGGGCTGCGCGTGACGGCGCACGCACCCGATGGCGTGATTGAAGGAGTGGAGTGGACGGGTGGACCCGGCTTGCCCGCCGCGGGCTGGATTCTCGGCGTGCAATGGCACCCGGAGCGCATGGAAGGTGATTCGTTTGCAGCCTCGCTCTTCCGGGAGCTGGTGGGAGCGGCGCAATACGAACTCCAGAAAAAGTGAGCGCGCATTCGGACGATCTCTGCCGGGGAGGAATCTGCGATGGCAAAAAGACTGAAAACGCTGGCGGTGACTGTTCTGCTCCTGCTGCTGTGCTTTCCTGCGCCCAGCCTGGCGGCTCCCCAGGGCCAGAGCGAGCAATCCACCGCCGAGAAGCTCACCGCGATGCTGCGGCAATTTCTGGTGGATGCCGCGCAAGGCAATCTGGCAGGCTTCGAGAGCTTTTTCGCCGATGATGTGATTTACACGCGCTCTGCGGGCGTGGTCACCACCAAAGCCGAAATCCTGAAGAGCGTCGCCGGCATGCGTCCCACGCCGGATCTGAAGACCACCTACTCCGCGGAAGACGTCACCGTGCATGATTACGGAGATTGCGCCATCGTCGCCTTTCGCCTGGTGGGGCGAACAGAGGGCCCGGACGGCAAAGTAGAGACTGGGAATTACCGCAATACGGGAACTTTCTTGCGCCGCAACGGGCGCTGGCAGGTGGTCGCCTGGCAAGCCACCAAGATCCCGGAAGCCCTTCCCGCCAAATAGCCAGCAAGCACAACGGCATGGCAGCCGATTGAAAACCTGCCGCCGCCACCATCTCCCGGAGTTGCCAATCCCCATATTGGCCTGATACTGGAATCGAGAGACGGGCTGGAACCTTTCCCCAAACGGGTGGTATTCACTGATGCAAAGGCGCTTTCAGGCCGGCGCAGGAAACGACCCAGGAATGAATCTGGTTGCCGACGAGGAATTGATGCTCCAGGTGCGCAACGGCGACAGCGAGACGCTCGGGGTGTTGTTTGACCGCTATCACGCCCCGCTCTTCAACTTCTATGCGAGGTTGATGGGAGACCGGGGTGTGAGCGAGGACCTGGTGCAGGAAGTCTTCCTGCGGATCCTGCGTTATCGGCAGAGCTACCAGCCCGGCACTCCCTTTCGCCCGTGGATTTATCAGATCGCCCGCAACGCGCGCATGGATCACTACCGCAAGAACCCGCGCCAAGTGGCCTTTCAGGCGGAAATGGTGCCCCCCGTGGCGCCTCCGGATGCGGCGCAGCAGGCGCAAGAAGCCAATTTGCTGCACCGCGCGCTGCTGCAATTGCCGGAAGAGAAACGCGAGATCCTGATTTTGGCGCGCTTTCAGGAACTGAAGTACGGGGAAATTGCGGGACTGCTCGGCTGCGAACTCAACACCGTCAAGACCCGCATTCACCGCGCCTTGCAGGATTTGCGCAAAGCGTTCCGCATGCTCGAACAGGGCATGCCCGCTTCGGGCTGCGGTCCGGCCGGTCCGGATATCTCTTTGCGGAGGGCTGGGCAATGAATTGCGAAAAGATCGCGGAGCTCCTGCCGGACTTTTTGCGCGGCGGGCTGGAGCGCGAGCGCGCGGAGATGGTGGAACAGCACCTCGAGCGTTGCGCGGAGTGCCGGGACGACGTGGACGTTTGGCAGAAGCTCGCGCTGCTGCCCGCCCCGGAAGCCGTCGCTGATTCCCGCGCGCGTTTTGACGCCGTGCTGCAGGCGTACCAGGCGGGCCGGGCGCAGCCGGAGTTCCCTGCCTCCACGGCAGGAGAAAAGGCGCCGCGCCGGAAAGTCTTCGATTGGCTGCGCACGCCGGCGGCCGCGCTGGCCTGGAGCATGGCGCTCCTGGCCATCGGATTCTTCGCGGGCAACGGGATGAGCCGCACCACATCCCATTCCGAAGATCTGGCGGTGATGCGCTCGGAACTCAGCAGCATGCGCCAGCTCGTGGTGCTTTCCATGTTGCAGCAGCAATCCGCCAGCGAGCGGCTGCAGGGCGTGAGCTACAGCCAACGGGAGGCCCAGTTGGATCCCCAGGTCCTGGCGGCGCTGCTGCACACCCTGCGCCACGACTCCAACGTGGACGTGCGGCTGGCGGCGCTCGATGCCCTCAGCCGGCATTCCGGACAGCCGCAGGTTCGCAGGGGAGTTACCGACGCCCTGCAAAACCAGCAGTCGCCGCTCGTCCAGGTTGCGCTGATCGACCAGCTTCTGGAATGGCGCGACCCGGACCTGGCGCAGCGCCTGCGCGATCTCCAGCGCATGCCGGACCTGAACCCAGTGGTGCGCGAGCGCGCGGAGTGGGCCATCAACAAGATTCAGTGAGGTGTGACCATGCGTCGATCTTCCCTGCTTCCGCTCCTGGCATTGGCCGCCGCGCCACTGCTGTTCCTTTCGCTGCGGCCGGCCCGCGCGAGCGCCGCGGCTCTTCCGCCGGATCACGACCGGAGCTTCGCGGTGAAAGAGCAGGAAACCATTCAGAAGTCGTTCCCCATGCCCGCCGGGGCGCATGCTTCCCTGGAGATCGACAACATCTTCGGCTCGATTGAGGTGGTGGGCGGTGCCTCGCGGCAGGTAGAACTGGTAGTCACGAAGACCCTGCGCGCGGAGTCCGATGCCGCGCTCGAGCGTGCGCGCAAAGAAGTCACCCTGGACATCACCCAGGAGCAGGGTGCGCTGAAGTTCTACGTCAACGGACCTTTCCGCTGTCACTGCGACGATTGCCGCTGCCGCTGCGAGGATTCCTGCGGCTCACATCGGGACCGGGGCTACAGCGTGAAAATGGACTTCAAAGTCCAGGTGCCGGCGGAGATTGACCTCCAGGTGCGCACCGTGAACGAGGGCCGCGTGCACATCAGCAATGTCACCGGCAGTTTTCTGGTCCGCAATGTCAACGGCGGCATTCAGATGGACTCCATAGCCGGCTCCGGCAGCGCGCGCACCGTCAATGGACCAGTCACCGTCTCCTTCCGCGAGAATCCGCGCGGAACTTCTGAATTCCACACCATTAATGGAAATGTGGAGCTGCGATTTGCGCCCGGCTTGGGCGCCGACTTTCGCCTCAAGAATTTCAATGGGGCCATCTACAGCGACTTCCCGGTGACCGCGCTTCCCCTGCGGGACGTTTCCGAGGAGCGGGACGGCGGCAAGCTGATTCTGCGCGCGGATCGCTATTCGAGAGCGCGCGTGGGCGCCGGAGGCCCGGAGATCGAAGTGGAAAATCTCAATGGGGAGATTCGCATTCTGGAAAACCATGAATAACATGACACAGCGGTTCCTCATCCTTTTGGCGCTTTTCGTGGCCGCAGGCGCTTCGCCCGCCGCGGCGGACACGGACGCCCAATCCCAGTCTCAATCCGGATCCGACCGCATTTCCGTGAACCTGAGCGATCCTTCCCGTCCCGCGCTGGTCAAAGTCAGCATGGTGAATGGAGGCATCACCGTAAAGGCCTATGATGGCAAGGAAGTGATTGTCGAGGCGCGGCCACGTAACCGCGACCGCGAAGATCCGGGTTCCGGCGGCATGAGGCGCCTGAACATCGCCCGCACCGGGTTGACCGTCGAAGAAGAGAACAACGAGGTGCGCATCAGCACCGAGTCTTACATGCGCACCATTGATGTAACCATTACCGTGCCCACCCGAACCTCGCTCAAACTTCAGGCCGTGAACGACGGGGATATCGTGGTGACCGGCGTGGAGGGAGAATTGGACGTCAACGATGTGAACGGCGCGGTGACATTAAATAATGTCTCAGGAAACTGTGTGGCGCATGCCCTGAACGGCCGTGTGCTTGCTACATTTGTGAAGATCAATCCTCAAAAGCCCATGGCCTTCAGTTCGCTCAATGGCGATATCGACGTCACGTTTCCCGCGGACTTGAAGGCCAATGTGAATATCCGCTCCGACCGCGGCGATGTGTTCAGCGATTTCGACGTGCAACTCCAATCCGTGGCGCCGCAGCAGACAGTCGAGGATGGCCGCGGTAAAGGCGGCAAGTACCGCGTGAAAATCGACAAATCCGTGCACGGCACCATCAATGGCGGCGGTCCGGAACTTCAATTCACCAATTTTCAGGGTTCCATCTACATCCGCAAGGCGGGCAGCGCGCACTAGCACTCCGGCGGCCCAGGAAAGATCACCAGCAACGGGGCGCAAAAACCCGCCCCATTTCTATGGAAAACAGAGATGGCTCCCCGGGCTAGTTTCGAACGAGCAACCCTCCGGTTAACAGCCGAGGAGGTCAAAAATCTAAGTGCCGCATCTGGTGTCGCTTACCCGACCTTCGGAGCCACTCTCACCTCTCAAGCTGGACCCAAACCTGCACCCAAGGTGTATTTGCAAACAGCAAGCGACAATTGAAGTCCTGTGTCCCACAACACCGTCCAGGACAGCTTCCGAATAGGGCGACCATCCTACCGGAACCGCCGTTCGTAAGTTCCCAGAACGCCGTTTCTGGACCGTGAGAATCACCTGTCGGGTAATCCGACTAACCTTCCAAGTAGAACTTGACCATCGTCCCATGGGTGCTCCATCGTAATGGACTCTCCGAATTACTCATGCCGTAGCGCGGTCATGGGATCCACGCTTGTGGCACGGCGAGCAGGGATATAGCACGCGAGCAAGGCGATGAACAGCAGCAG
>Ga0335085_10008242_pt1 | contig 15936 bp, 14 predicted proteins | sample Lox_Sample_45_FD_206712 | JGI IMG/M metagenome (GOLD analysis project Ga0335085, IMG submission 206712) | Soil microbial communities from Loxahatchee National Wildlife Refuge, Florida, United States - Lox_Sample_4.5 | ecosystem: Environmental > Terrestrial > Soil > Wetlands | place: USA...
TCGTTTAAGAGATTTAAGCTGCCTCGTTAGGACGGGCGGCCAAATCTTCACCTGGCCCGGTACCACGAGCGCTTGGGGCGGATGGAAAATTCGGCCAGGCGGGGATCGCGCATCCACATGACCGGAAGGGGGGACCTGGGCGTGGGTCAGTGCGTGACCGCGCCGATGACGGCGCCGCCCGCGGCACCGACCAGGCCGCCGGTCAGCAGGCTGCCACCGGTCACGGCGGCGATGCCAAGCCCCGCCGCGGCGCCGATCGCTCCGCCGCTCAGCGCCCGTTGCTGGGTGTGCGTGAGATGTGAGCAGCCGGCCATGGCCAGCGTGCCCACCCCCAGAACGAGCACACGGCAGATGGTCATTCCTTGTCTTCTCCGGTTGCGGTGTCGGAAACATCGGTGCGTGGACGACTATCGGGGGATTTGATAGGGTGACAATTGGTGTCACCGTTTTGTCCCAGCCGGTCCTATGTGGTCACAGCAGATCACGGCCGGGGCTCAGGCAACTGAATGAGGATCCTCCGGACAGCCGGGCTGCGGCTGATGGCCGCGCTGCTCGGCCTTGCCGCGTGCAGTACTGCCCAGCCATTGCCGCCAGCGCATGTCGCGAGCGCGCCGTTGAAGCGGCGCCGGGCGCCGCATGCGCCGCGGCCTCCTGCCCTCGCGGCGATCCGGCCGCCTCGGCCCTCTGTGACGGCGGAGCCCCCGGTGGCTTCCGGTCAGATGGCTCCCATCCAGCCCGTGCGGGTGATCGGCTGGTCGCCCGATCAGGTGCGGGCCCGCCTCGGTCCACCAGCCAACGAGGAGATCCATGGTTCGGTGCGCGTCTGGACCTATCGCGCAGGCGAGTGCGGCCTGAGGATCACCTTTTACTACGATGTCATCCGCAGCGGCTTTTTCGCGCTCAGCCAGCAGGCGTTTGGCCCGGCTGACGACAAGGCGGCCTGTGCCGGCGGGAGCCAGGACACACATGCTTCCTGAGCCAGCAAGCGCGGGGGCACGCCGGCTCGTCATCATCGACGACGATAAGCTGTTCCTGCGGGTATTCGCCGTGAACCTTGAAGCCGCGGGCTATATGCCGCGTTGTTTCGACGATCCCGAGGCGGCATTGCAGGCTTTTATCGACGGCGCGACGGCGGATGCCTGTGTGGTCGATCTGGATATGCCGCGCCTGGACGGACTCGCCTTCCTGCGGGCGTTGCGCGCGCACGGCGTGAACGTGCCGGTCATTTTCGTTACCTCGCACAGCAGCCCGATCTTCGAGGAGGAGGCGTTACGAGCGGGCGCGGTCGATTTTGTCGACAAGGGCCGCGGCCCCGCCATCATCCTGCACCGGATCGCGCTGGTCGCGCAGCGCCGGGGCGACATCGCGATGCCGGAGTCGCGCGAGGATGTGCGGCTGGGGAAGCTGCTGCTGCGGTGCCAGGCGAGGCGGGCTTCTTGGAACGGCGAGGAAGTGCCTCTGAGTCGCTCCGAATTCGATGTGATCCTGTTGCTGGCCAGCAAGGCTGGAACCGATATCGGCTACCGGGAAATCTACGACATCATCAAGGGAGACGGCTTCCTTGCCGGCGTTGGCGAGGAGGGGTATCGCGCCAATGTCCGCGCGACGATCAAGCGCATCCGCCGCAAGTTCGATGCGCTCGATCCGGATTTCCTCGCCATCGAGAACTATCCCGGTTTCGGCTATCGATGGCGTCACCATGCGTGACGGACGTGCCGCGAACGGGCGGGTGTTGCGCTCGCTACGTCTGCAAGGCGTTGCTCTTCTCGCTGTGCTGCTGGCGCTGCCCGCGCTGCTCTATTCCATCTTCGCGCGTGATGACGCCGAGCAGCGGGAGTTGCTGATCACGGCGGTGCATGATGCCGGCACGGCGATCGCCGCCGGATTGGCGCCGATGCTGCGCACGCTCGAACCGGATGATTTCGGAACCCTCGAATCGCAGCTCGCGCGTTTTGCCGATCCGCGGCGGAATGTCATCGTGCTGTTCCATCCCAAGGGCAGTGACGTCGCCGCGCAATTTTTCTTCGTCGCCGGTGTGCCGGCGGTTGCTGCCGGCCAACTCGCGGCGGAGCGGGACCGGCTGGCGGAGCTAGGCATCCTGCCCGCCCTGGCCAGGTTTTGTGCGGGCGAGGCGCCGCTGACCGGGCGCATCGCAGCGACTGGCAGCGCGGCGGTGATCACCTCGATCACCGGGGTGGACGGCGCGGCGGGGTGCTGGGCCATCGTCGTCGCGGTGAATTCGGAGCAGGTGCGCGCCGGTATTGACGACCGGCCGTTCTGGTCCAGGCGCCCGGTGCAACTCGCGACGCTCGTCTATGTGGCCATGGCGGCGTTGATTCTCCTGATCTTCGCCTCTGTGCGCGCGAATTTGCGGCGCTATCGGCGCCTCGCCCTCGCGCCCATGCCGGATGGCGGCTTCCTGCGGGCGACCGATGTTCCGGAAATGGCGCCGATCGCGCATGCCATCGATACCATGGTGCAGCGCCTGCGCATGACCGCGGAGAACCTGCGTCAGGCTGCGGAGGCGAATGCCCATGCGCTCAAAGGGCCGATCGCGACGATCCGCCAGGCGGTCGAGCCGCTGGCCGGCACGGTGCCGACGCCGGAACAACTCCAGATCGCGTTCGCCGTCGTCTCGGTTTCGCTCGATCGCCTGGACGGGCTCGTCGCGTCGGCGCGCCGCCTGGATACGACGACCGCCGATCTTCTGGAGATCGCCGAAGCCCCAATCAACCTGTCCGAATTGCTGGCGGAGTTGATCGCCGATTGCCGTGCGATGTATGCGGCACAGGATATTACGATCACGGATGCTCTGGCCCCCCGCGTCATGGTGCGCGGCGAGGCCGAGGCCATCGAGAGCAGCATCGAGAATCTGCTCGACAACGCCGTCAGCTTTTCGCCCCTCGGCTGTACGGTGCATGTGACACTGAGCGTTGCGGACGGCAGGGCGTGCGTCTGTGTCGAGGATGAAGGTCCTGGCGTGCCGGAAGCAATGCTCACGCGCATTTTCGATCGCTACTATTCCGATCGGCGGGCCTCGCCCCGGTCCGGATCGGGCGGCAGCCATTTCGGCATCGGGCTGTGGATCGTCCGTCAGAACGTGCAGGCGCTCGGTGGCGAGATCAGCGTGCGCAATCGCTCCCCGCGCGGTTTTTTGGTCGCGCTGCAACTACCGCTCGTTGCATGAGCGGAGAGCTTTGCCTTGCGAGGCCAGTGTGGCGCTTGCCTGGAGCGTGATTGCCTGAGATTGCAGCGCAGAGACTTGGGGCTTTGTCCCAAACCCCACTGGGGGCCTTGAGGCCCCGTATCCCCGATATGTTACTACAACGAATTAAGTATTGGGGTCCGGGGCCGTACGGCCCCGGCGGGGTGCAGGGGCAGCGCCCCTGGCCTTCCTATAGATCAACCTAAAACTATCATGCTCTATCGCGGGCGTAGCCCCACCAACAGCGTCTCGACCATCCTTTCAGCCAGTTCCGCGGCGGAAAGTTCCCCGTCCGTCCGGAACCAGTGCGCCGGCCAGTTGAGCGCGCCCGCCAGGGTGAAGGCGGTCAGGCGCACATCCGTCGCCACGACCGACCCGTCTGCCACCCCCGCCTCGATCAGGGCTCGCAATGCCGTGTCCACCCCGCGTTTCAGCGCGCGGAATCGCTCGGCGCCCTCCTCGGAGAGCGTCGCCTCGTCGGTGCGGATGACGCACATGCCGAACTCGCTCATGTTGATCTCGGCATAGCTGCGGAGGAAGGCAGTCAGCCGGTCCAGCCCCGATCCATCCCGGCGGCGCGCGCTATCCGCTTCCGCCCGCAATTGCTCGATGCCGCGGGTGATGCATTCGAGCAGAACCTGCTCCTTGTTGCCGAGATAGCGATAGATGACCGGCTTGGTCACGCCGAGGCTCGCCGCAACATCGTCCAGCGAGGTCGCGTTGAAGCCGCGCGCGTTGAACATCCGCACCGCCGCCAGCAGCAATGCCTCCCGCTTCCGCTCGCCCGCGCGTTCCCCGGCCGAGCGGAACGGGGAAACCAGGGGAGGGGGGCTGGTGCTCGGCACGGCGATACAACCTCGTTCTGACGCGAGGTCGCTTATTGACTCGGATACCGGACCGCCCGCAACCTACCTGTAAGTAATTAACGTTCTGAAGAGTAACTTCCGCCGCCCGACCGCTCAGCCGGCCGCCGAGGAAACCCCGCCATGTCGCAGGCCGGCACCGATAAGCTGCTTATACCAACCCGCGAAGACATTGACCCATCCCGACCGTGCTGGCTCCCAGCCCGCAAGGCTTGGCCCGACTGGAGAGGGTCAGCCTTTCCGTGGGTTGGTATTAGATCGCCAACGTCTTCTTCTGCCGCCCAAGCCAAAACACCACCACCAGGTTTCGCTCCGCCCGCATCCAAGCATTCACCACCTGAGCCGAAGCTACCGGCGTGGCGATGGCCGCGTCATCACGCCTGTCGACAGCCGCCATTCAACCCGTCGTGTCTTCCGTTATCTCACGGACAACAAATTGACAGTGCCCCACGCCGCGGTCGCTAGAGATCGCCCCAGATTTGCGGGCATCCTGTCGGCTGAGCATGCGGGAGGGCTGTTTGATGAACGACACGCTGGCCGAGCGAGCTCTGGCGATCCGTGCCCATGTACTGCCGCTAATCCGCGCTCATGCAACGATCGAGCGCACCGGCCACAGCGGAATCGCCGTGTGGCATCCTGGTCCATTCAGGTTCGCCCTGCGAATGGCAACGGCGGATTGGCCCGCGCCGCAGTCAGCACCCGCCTACTCGGATGCGCTGGCCCGACAGCCCGCCGCTTCGGTGCTGCCCTACTGCCTCGACGTGTGGCACGGACCGAAGGTGATGTCGGTCGAGTGGGCAGAAACCGGCGCGTTCCGGCTCCTCAGCTTCAAGTCCGGCGAATGGGAGGGGGCGGTGCGGGCCCTGAGGTAATCGCGCCTCGACGTCATGACGCGCCGCGCTCACGCTGTGACCGCGCTCTCGAAACAAGGCGCCAGGGGACTGGCCCGTGTGGCGCTTGAAGAAACGGTTGGAGTAGCCGGAATCCTGAAATCCCAGGTTGTAGCCGATCTGCTCGACAGGAAGCTCCGTTTGTTGCCGCGGATGTCCAGCGGTCTTGCCCCGTCTCGGCGATGGTCATGTTGGAATAGAGCAGGGCCCGCCTGGCTTCGAGCAGGATGCGATCCTGAATCAGCTTTGACGGCGGCGCGGCGGCCACTTTCAAGCACGCGTCACGCAGCCTGGGTACCGAGACCCGGAGGTCCGCCGCGCGGGTTTCGAGCGTGGCGGGCGTCAAGCAATGCGCCCGATACCAGCAGTCCTGCGACCAACCCGCCATTGCGGCGTGGTCCGTCCCTGTCGAGCTATGAACTGGTCGTGCATCAGGGCTCCGGCCCTGGGGGTTGCGTCGCTCCGTCCCTCCCAGAATGAGAGGCCTTGGGGCGGTATTGCCCACAAATCCACAGGTGCCGGGCCCATTCTATTGGGGATGATGGGCGCTGCCGGCCGGTCGCGGTTCCCCTGGCGCGGCGGCTTCGATCCCGTCCGACGTGGCGGGAGCATATAAGGACCGGGTGTTACAGATCCCGCCCCGGCCATGTCGTGCTTCCTGCCGTCGCGCGGGGCATCAGTCCGTTGCCGGTCGTGGGTGCGAACCCGGCTGAGCCGATGCGGTCCGTGATGCGCGGCGCGGCCGCGCCGGAACTCGATCTCCCCGACCGGGCTCTATAATCCCCATTACCGGCACCATTTCTCGTCCTGGCCGCTGGTCGGGCCTCAGGTGCTTGACTGGTTCGCCGCGCAGGACCGCTACAATCTGATATTCGCCCCGCATTTCAGGCTATTCGATCCGCCCGTGCCAACCTGTTACAAAGCGCTCAAACGTTTCGCTAACCCTCCACATCTGCGTATCGATCTCGGAAGCATGAGCAGCGTGGACATGACCTATACGCTGGGCGCCGACCTCTATCTCGGCGACGTAGGCAGCCAACTCGCGGAATTCGTGATAGACTTATGCCCTTACGTGTCCTTAATCCACGGCGGACGCCCTGGCAGGGCGTCCTCAATTACCGCTCCTGGGCGCTCGGCGAGGTCATGGACCGGATCGAGGATCTGCCGGCCGCCCTCGACGCGGCGATCCGCGAACAGCCGGTCCGGGTCGAGCGGCTGCGTGCCTATTTCCGCGAGACCTTCGAACTGCCGGATACTCCAACGGCCCCGATCGGGGCAGACGCCATCGCCTCCTACCTCCGCCGGGCCGCCTGATTTGGCCGGATAGAACCAGACCCCCCGCATCAGGATTGTTTCCGCCCGTGCTGATTTCGCCCATGCCGACGCCATCCACCGCCGGTTGCCCCCGCCGCCTCGCTGATTTCCCCACCCTGGCTGACGCGCTCGATTACGCAGCGCACGGCGAGACCGGGATCAATATTTATTCCGGACGCGGCGTCCTGCTGGAGGCGCTGCCCTATCGCGAGCTGCGGCTGCAGGCGCTCGACCATGCGCGCCGCCTGCTCGCCCTTGGGCTGCGGCCCGGCGACCGGGTCGCCATCGTCGCCGAGAGCGACGGCGATTTCGTCCGGGTGTTCTTCGCCTGCCAGTATGCCGGGCTGGTGCCGGCGCCGCTGCCGCTCCCGGCCGCCTTCGCCGGGCGGGAAACCTATGTGGCGAGCCTGCGCCGCATGATCATGAGCGCCGGCGCCGTCGCGGCCTTCGCGCCGGAAATGCTGGAATCCTGGCTGCAGGAAGCGACCGAGGGGCTGGACCTGCGGCTGGTCGGCACCCTGGCGGCGCTGCGCGCGGTAGAGCCGTCCACGGCGGAGCTGCCGGTGCCGAGCCCGGACGATCTCTCCTATCTGCAATTCTCGTCCGGCAGCACCCGCTTCCCGCTCGGCGTCGCGGTGACGCAGCGCGCCGTCATGGCCAATGCCGCCGCCATCGCCCGGCACGGGCTTGCCGTCCGCGACGGCGACCGGGGCATTTCCTGGCTGCCACTCTATCATGACATGGGGCTGGTCGGCTTCCTGCTGACGCCGCTCACCTGCCAGCTCTCGGTCGATCTGCTGCCGACGCGGGAATTCGCCCGCCGGCCGCTCGTCTGGCTGGACCTGATGAGCCGCAACCACGGCACGCTCTCCTACAGCCCCTCCTTCGGCTACGAGCTCTGTGCCCGCCGCGCGGAGAGCGCGTCCGCCGAGATTGATCTCTCTTCCTGGCGCGCCGCCGGCATTGGCGGCGACATGATCCGGCCGCAGGTTCTGGAGGAATTCGCCGCCCGCTTCGCCGGGCGCGGTTTCCGGCAGGAGGCTTTCGTCGCCAGCTACGGCATGGCGGAGGCGACCCTGGCCATGAGCTTCGCCCCGCTCGAACGCGGCATCCGCACGGATGTGGTCGCGCGTCAGGCGCTGGAGCACCAGGGCCTCGCCTTGCCTTGCGCGTCGGACGACGAGACCGAGGGACGCGGCTTCGTGCGCTGCGGCCCGGTCCTGCCCGAGCACCAGCTGGAAGTGCGTGACGAGACCGGGCGCGTTCTGCCCGAGCGCCGGGTCGGCACCATCTTCGTCCGCGGCCCCAGCATCATGCGCGGCTATCACGCGCATCCGGAAGATACCGCGCGCGTCCTCTCCGACGATGGCTGGCTGAATACCGGCGACCTCGGGTACATGGTCGAGGGCGAGATTGTCATCACCGGCCGGGCGAAGGATCTGATGATCGTCAACGGCCGCAACATCTGGCCGCAGGATCTGGAATGGGCCGCCGAGGCCGGGTTGGCCGCCCTGCGCAGCCGCGATGTGGTGGTGTTCTCGGTCGATGGCAGCACGACGGAGCAGGTGGTCGCCCTCGTTCAGTGCCGCGCCACCAGCCCCGAGGCACGCGAGGCGTTGCGGGCCGAGGCCGCCGCCCTGTTCCGCCGTCAGCACGGCGTCGAGGTGTCGGTCGTCCTGGTGCCGCCGCACAGCCTGCCGCAAACCTCATCCGGCAAGCTCAGCCGCACCCGGGCCAGGCAGATGCTGCTGTCCGGCGCCTTCGAGCCGGAGACGCGGATCTCCTCGGTCGCCTGAGGTGCCGGCGCGGCTGGTGGCTCTGACCGGCGCGACGGGATTTCTCGGCCGGCATCTCGGGGTGGCCCTGGCGGCGCGTGGCTTCCGACTGCGCGTCCTGGCACGGCGGGACCCGGTGCATCCGCTGTGGCGGGATCTCGTCCCCGAAATCGTGCCGGGCAGTCTGGAAGATGAGTCGTCGCTGCGCCGGCTGGTATCCGGCGCCGATGTGGTGATCCATCTCGCCGGCCTGATCTGCGCTCCGTCCCGGCGCGCCTTCATGGACGTGAACCGGGACGGCGCGGCCCGTCTCGCCGTCGCGGTGCGGCGCCACGCGCCCGGGGCGCACCTGATCGGTGTCTCATCCCTGGCCGCGCGCCAGCCTCGGCTCTCCGCCTACGCCGCCAGCAAGCATGCGGGCGAGGTCGCGATGGCCGAGGCCTTTCCCGGCGGCCGGCTCACCATCCTCCGCCCGCCGGTGATCTATGGCCCGTGGGACCGGGAGACGCTCAGCATCTTCCGGGCGGCGGCCGCGCCGGTCGTGCCGGTGCCGGGTCCGCGGGAGGCGCGGATCGCCATGATCCATGTCGAGGACGCAGCCGCGGCCATTGCTGGCCTCGCCGCCTGGGCGGATGCGCCGGGCGGGGCGGTGCACGCCCTGGCCGATCCCAACCCGGCGGGGTATTCACCGCGTGACATACTGGGGCACGCGGCGGCTGCCCTCGGCAACACGCCCCGCTTCGTCAGGCTGCCGGCGACGGCGGTGCGTCTCGCCGGCCATGCCGCCGGGTTGCTTGCATGGCTGCGTGGGCGTCCGGCAGTCTTCAACGCGGGCAAGGCACGGGAAATGGTGTATCCCGCCTGGTCGGTCGCGCCGTGGGAATTGCCTCCCGCGCCGGTCGAGCCCGCCGGAATCGATCTTCGGCGCGGCTTCGCCTCGACCGTTGCGTGGTATCGTCAGGCGGGCTGGCTGTCCTGACCGGAAAACAAGGATCTTCGTTTCTGGCGGCGCCCTCATCCGGCGGCGCTGGCTGGAGGACAGGTGTAAATGAGTACTGATCTGGAAGCAGTCACCCGGCTGGTCATCGAGACCCTGGCCGCCAACCCCAAGGTCACCAAGACGGTCACCGGCGAGACGGTGATCGTGGATGATCTCGGCCTCGATTCACTCGCGGTGATGAACTTCGTCATGGAGATCGAGGACAAGCTCGATGTCTCCGTCCCGCTGGATCGCCTCGCCGACATCCGCACCATCAACGACCTGGCGCGCTGCCTCGCCGAGCTGAAGGCCGTCGCCTGAGCATGTCGATCCTCGCCAAGTTCTCCGCCCTCGCCGAGGCGCGGGAGTCCCTGCAGCATGTCGGGCGCGACCCGTTCCGGCTGGTCATCGAGCAGGCGCTCTCGGCCACCGAAGGCGTCATCGACGGCCAGCCGGTATTGCTGTTCGGCACCAACAATTATCTCGGCCTGAGCCAGGACCCGGCCTGTCTCGCCGCCTCGGCCGAGGCGGTGCGCGAGCACGGCTCCGGCACCACGGGATCGCGCATCGCCAACGGCACCTATGGCCTGCACGGCCGGCTGGAGGCCGAGCTGGCGGATTTCTACGGGCGCCGCTCCTGCATGGTGTTCACGACCGGGTATCAGGCCAATCTCGGGATGCTCTCGGTCCTCGCCGGCAAGGATGACACCCTGCTGATCGACGCCGACAGCCATGCCAGCATCTACGACGGCTGTCGGCTGAGCCAGGCGCAGGTTGTCCGCTTCCGTCACAACGACCCCGACGATCTCTACAAGCGCCTGCGCCGCCTCGGCGACACGCCCGGCAGCAAGCTGGTGGTGACGGAAGGCATCTATTCGATGCTCGGGGATTCGGCCCCGCTGGCCGAGATCGCGGCGGTGAAGCGCGAGACCGGCGCCTATCTGCTCGTTGATGAGGCCCACTCCTTCGGCGTGCTCGGCGAAACCGGCCGAGGGCTCGCGGAGGCGGCGGGCGTCGAGGCGGATGTCGATTTCATCGTCGGCACGTTCTCGAAGAGTCTCGGCAGCGTCGGCGGCTACTGCGTCTCGGACCACCCCGGATTCGACATCCTGCGCGTCACCTGCCGTCCTTATATGTTCACCGCCTCACTGCCGCCCGCCGTCATCGCCTCCACGCGGGCCGCGCTGGCGCGGCTGCGGGAAAGTCCGGAGTTGCGCCAGCACCTTTGGACGAACGCGCACCGCCTCCATGCGGGGCTGCGCGCGGCGGGGTTCGAGGTCGGGCCGCAGGTCAGCCCGATCGTCTCGGTCGCCATGCCGGATATCCCGGCGGCGGTGGCGTTCTGGAACCAGCTCCTGGCGCGGGGCATCTACGTGAACCTCTCCTTGCCGCCGGCGACGCCGGACGAGCGGCCGCTGCTGCGTTCCAGCGTGACGGCGAGCCATAAGCCAGAGCAGGTCGATGCCGCGATCGCGGCCTTTGTCGCCACCGCCGAGGCGCTCGGGCTACAACAGCCTGCACTGGTGGACTGAGGCGAGGGGCTCCGCCCCTGGCCTTGTCTCTGGTTATACCAACCGCCGCAAGTCTTGACCGATCGAGAAAAAGGCCAGGGCTCTGCCCTGGACCCGCTGGGGCCGTCGGCCCCAGACCCCCTTCCATAAAGAATTTTCAAACGTGTGTGGGTCTGGGGGCGCTGCCCCCGTCGTGCGAAGGCACGCCTGCGCGTGACGGGGTGCGGGGCAGAGCCCCGCAGGCTTTCCCGCATAGGGAAATCATTATACTCGCTGGTATTACCTCATCTTCACGCGCCCAAGGCCGTGACCGGCGTCACGCCAGGGTCTTCGCGTAGACGCGGTAGGTCTTGTAGGCGACGCCGCCGACCGCCTCGTTGATGCGCCGCATCGGCTCGTTGTCCTCCAGGATCCACGAAAGCTCGATGCTGCGCAGGCCGAGCTTGCGTCCCTCGCGGCGGACCGCATCGATCAGCAGGAACGGCACCAGGTTGCCCAGCAGGCCACGGCTGACGCTGCGCCGGATGCCCATCAGCGGCACCCGCGCCGATTTCACCCCCACGACCTTGAGGCGCCAGAGCAGCCTGGCCCAGCCGAGCGGCAGCAGGCGGCCGCCGATGTCGCGGATCGCCTCGTTCACGTTGGGCAGGCACACGATGAAGCCGATCGGCTGTCCGTCCAACTCGGCGAACCAGATCAGCTTCTCGTGCAGCAGCAGACGCATCTGACTGGCGAGCTGATCGGTTTCCGCCTCGCTGAGCGGCACGAAGCCCCAGTTCTCGGCCCAGGCATCGTTGAACAGCTCGCTGACGGTCTTCACCTCATCGCGGTAGCGCGAGAGGTCGAGCGGCCGGATCCTCAGCCCGGCCGGCAAGGGCCGGTCGATCAGGCGGCGGATGACGGCGGGCAGCTCGGTCTCGGCATCGTAGAGATAGGCGAGGAGGTCCTTTTCCTTGGCGAACCCCTGCTCCTCCAGCCGCGCCCCGACATAGGGGGCGTCGTGGCCCATCAGCAGCATCGGCGGCGTGTCGAAGCCGTGTACCAGCACGCCGACTGATTCGTTGATCGAGAGGTTGAACGGGCCGCTGATCCGGGTGATGCCGCGCTCCCGGTGCCAGGCCTCGGCCGTGCCGAGCAGGGCGGCGAACACCGCGCCGTCATCCTCCGCGGCGATCATGCCGAAATGGCCGGTGGCGGGCGCCCCGGCCGCCACGTCCCGGCGCTCCAGCTGCGCGCTGATGCGGCCGACATCCCGCCCGTTCCGCCGGGCCAGCCAGTACTGTGCCTCGGCGTACTGGAAATACGGATTCTGGCGCGGCGACAGGATCTGCCGCTGCTCCATATGCAGTGGCGCGATATAGGCCGGATCGTTGCGGGAGAGCCGGTCCGGCAGGGCGATGAAGCGGCGAAGTTCGCCGGCCGAGCGGACCGGAACGATCTCCACGGGCCCGCCGGCGCGCGCCTCGCTCATTGCGGCGCCACCTTGGCGGGCTCCCGGCGCGCCGTGGGAGCGCCGGGCGGCCGATCGCGCGGCGGCGCGCCGGTGCGCTGCATCACCCAGGGGTAACGCCGCGCCTCCTCCAGGTCGTAGCCCAGATTGAACACGTACGGGCTGCGCGGCCGGCTCTTCGCATCCGCGTAATAGGTGCCGAACAGACGATCCGGCAGGAAGCTGACGATGCCGAGATTGCCGTCCTCGTGGTGGAAGTGATGCAGCAGATGCGTCTGCTTCAGATACTGCACCCAACGGTTCCGCGGCTTGTAGTTCAGGTGCTGGATGCAGTGGAAGAATTCATAAACGCAGGTGGTCACCAGCCCCATCCCGAACGCGGAGGCGGCGCCAGCCGGGCCGCCGATCGCGTAGCCGATCGGGAGGGTGATCACCGCGATGGTCGGCACCGTGTTGTACGGCGCGCCGAACAGCACTTCCAGCAGGTGCGGGTCCTGGTGGTGGTCGAAATGGATGCGCTTCCAGAGGCCGGCGCTCCAACGCATCCGGTACAGCCAGCGCCCATGCAGGATGTAGCGGTGGATCAGGTACCAGGCGAAGGGATAGACGACGCAGGTCGCCAGCGCCGCAAGGACGATCCCCGTCCAGCCGCTAAACCATTGGGCCGCCGCCACCGCGCAGGCGACGGCCAGCGCGGCATAGATCTGGATCGCCGGATAGGTCAGGTAGGCTTTCCACAGATCACCGAGTGTCATCTTCCCGAGATCGTAGCTCCGTCCCCGCCAGGGCTTACCCCAACCCATTTCGTCCACTCCTGTGCTCGTCCACGCGATGCCGGCTCGGGACCCGCCAAATTCCCGGTCTAGAGCGCCATCGGTTCGGAGGGAACCATCTGAACCGATAAAGCGGTCCGCGAAAACAAGGAGCTGGAGCCTGATTTACGCAGGTTGCGGCACCGATCAGGTGCCAGCGGCCCCGTGCGGCAAGAACGAACGCCTGTGACGCGATTTCTCAAGGTAGCCGACCGCCGCCATGGCGAGGCAGCCGAAGACGGCGATTACGCGCCTGCCCTCGCCTCGACAGGGTTGTGCGAGCCGTACCCTTATGAGGGGGCGCCAGCACCGGTTGCTGCGCACCCAGGGTGGTGCACTCCATGCACCATGAATCACCGAGAATGCAATGCGTGTTCCACCTGCCGCCCGATAGATTGCCGCCGTATTTCTCCAGCGTAGCGAGCGAGCCATGTCCGCCAACTCCGATCTTCTCCACCGCCGGAACAACGCGATTCCGCGCGGGATCGCGCATTCCACCCCGGTCTTCGCCGAGCGGGCGGCCAATGCCGAGATCTGGGACGTTGATGGCAAGCGCTATGTCGATTTCGCCGGCGGCATCGCGGTGCTCAATACGGGGCACCGGCATCCGAAGGTGATCGCCGCCGCCGCCGAGCAGCTCAACCGGTTCACCCATACCGCCTTTCAGGTGATGGCGTATGAGCCGTATATCGCGCTCTGCGAGCGGCTGAACGCGCGCGCGCCCTTCTCCGGCCCGGCGAAATCGGCGCTGTTCACGACCGGCGCCGAGGCGGTCGAGAACGCGGTGAAGATCGCCCGCATCGCCACGGGCCGCCCCGGCGTGATCTCCTTCACCGGCGCCTTCCACGGCCGCACGCTGATGACCTCGGCGCTCACCGGCAAGGTCGATCCGTATAAGAAGGCCGTCGGCCCGTTGCCGGCGGGGATGTACCATCTGCCGTTCCCGATCCCGCATCAGGGCACCAGCGTCGCCGACAGCCTCAAGGCGCTCGATTTCCTGTTCCGCTGCGACATCGAGCCGTCACAGGTCGCGGCCATCATCATCGAGCCGGTCCAGGGCGAGGGCGGTTTCTACATCGCGCCGACCGAGCTGCTCACCAGCCTGCGCGCGATCTGCGACCAGCACGGCATCCTGCTGATCGCCGACGAGGTGCAGAGCGGCTTCGGGCGCACCGGCCGCCTGTTTGCGATCGAGCATTCCGGCGTTGAGCCGGATCTGGTGACGATGGCGAAGTCGCTCGGCGGCGGCTTCCCGATCTCCGGCGTGCTCGGCCGCGCCGAGATCATGGACAAGGCCGAGCCGGGCGCGCTCGGCGGCACCTATGGCGGCAACCCGATCGCCTGCGCCGCCGGCCTCGCCGTGCTGGACGTCATCGAGGAGGAAGGCCTGCTCGCCCGCGCCGACGCGATCGGCAAGACCATCACCGCGCATCTCGAGGCGCTGACCGGGCGCAACGACATCCTGCCGATCGGCGCCATCCGCGGCCACGGCGCGATGATCGGCTTCGAGATCTTCAAGGAGCGCGGCGGCTTCGAACCGGATGCCGCGGCGGCCAAGCAGGTCACCACCCGCGCCCTCGGGGAAGGCCTGGTGCTGCTTTCCTGCGGCAACAAGGGCAATGTCATCCGCATCCTCGTGCCGCTGACCGTGTCGGACGCGGTGCTGCAGGAAGGGCTCGGCATCCTCACCCGCGCTCTCGTGGCCTGAGGCGATCACCATGGACGCACGCACGGCAAATGCCGGCATCACCGAGATCGGGCTCACGCGGCCCGATCTCGCCCGTGACCGCCTGTATATCGGGGGACGCTGGACCGGGGCCGGCACGGCGGAGACGGTCGAAATCCGCAATCCGGCGACCGGAGGCCTGCTCGCCGCCATCCCGAAGGCCGGCGCGGCCGAGGCGCAGGCGGCGACCGATGCCGCCTGCGCGGCCCTGCCCGGCTGGCGCGGACTGACCGCCAAGGAGCGCGGCGCCGTGCTGCGGCGCTGGTTCGAGCTGATCCTGAAGCATGCCGACGACCTCGCGCGGCTGCTGACCGCCGAGCAGGGCAAGCCGCTGGCCGAGGCCAAGGGCGAGATCGTCTATGCGGCCTCGTTCGTCGAATGGTTCGCCGAGGAGGGCAAGCGCGCCTACGGCGACATCATCCCGGCGCACCGGGCCGATATGCGCATCCTCGTCACCAAGCAGCCGGTCGGCGTCGTCGCCGCGATCACGCCGTGGAACTTCCCCTCGGCGATGATCACCCGCAAGGTCGGCGCTGCGCTGGCGGCGGGGTGCACGGTGGTGCTGAAGCCCTCGGAGCTGACGCCGCTTTCCGCCTTCGCCCTGACCGTCCTCGCCGAGGAGGCCGGGCTGCCGCCGGGCGTGCTCAACGTCGTCGCCGGCGACGCGCCCGCCATCGGTGACACCTGGCTCGCCGATCCGCGCGTGCGCAAGCTGACCTTCACCGGCTCGACCGCGGTCGGCAAGAAGCTCACGGCCGGATGCGCCGCGACGATGAAGCGCGTCTCGATGGAGCTGGGCGGCAACGCGCCGTTCATCGTGTTCGACGATGCGGATCTGGATGCAGCGCTGGAGGGCGTGCTCATCTCCAAGTTCCGCAACAGCGGCCAGACCTGCGTCTGCGCCAACCGCATCTTCGTGCAGGACGGGGTGTATGACCGTTTCGCCGAGCTTCTGGCCGAGCGGGTCGGGCGTTTCGTGGTCGGCGACGGCCTTGCCGGCCCGACCGATCAGGGGCCGCTGATCAACGAGGCGGCGGTGACGAAGGTGGAACGCCATGTCGCCGACGCGCTCGCCAATGGCGGGCGCTGCCTGACCGGCGGGGCGCGGCGCGCGCCGGGCGAGCTGTTCTACCAGCCGACCGTCATCACCGGCGCCCATACGGAGATGCTGGTCGCGCGGGAGGAAACCTTCGGGCCGGTCGCCGCGCTGTTCCGCTTCCACACGGAAGATGAAGTGGTAGCCGCGGCCAACGAGACGCAGGCCGGGCTCGCCGCCTACGCCTATACGCGCGACCTCGCCCGGTTCTGGCGGGTTTCGGCCCGGCTGGAGAGCGGGATGGTCGGCATCAATACCGGCTTGCTCTCGACCGAGCTGGCGCCGTTCGGCGGCGTCAAGGAATCCGGCCTCGGG
>Ga0335085_10008243_pt1 | contig 15935 bp, 8 predicted proteins | sample Lox_Sample_45_FD_206712 | JGI IMG/M metagenome (GOLD analysis project Ga0335085, IMG submission 206712) | Soil microbial communities from Loxahatchee National Wildlife Refuge, Florida, United States - Lox_Sample_4.5 | ecosystem: Environmental > Terrestrial > Soil > Wetlands | place: USA: Florida...
GACCTGCATGCCGCGGGTGGGGACGCCCATGGCCGCGGCGACCAGTTGACAGGTAATCTGCGCGCAGGCGGCGAGGGCGCCCAGCAGCAAATCGCCGGAACAGGCCGCGGAGCCGGAGCCGCCCACGCCGCGGTGAGCCTCCGCCTGGTAGATGGCGCGGCCGATATCGATCGAACAGGCCATGGGGGCTCCGGCCTGCGCTCCCGTGGCGGTGAGGGTAATGCGGGAGGAGGCGGGATCCCTGCGGTACTGCTCCTTCAAGGGCCGTTGCACCGAGCGGACGTCCATAACTCAACTCCCTCCCCGAAAAGTTTTGTTATTCTTGAGGGCGGCCGCGTGCCCCCGGCGCCGGGCCCGGGAAACCGGGAAAAGGACGAGGGGCGGCCAAACGAGACCGCTTCGTGCCCAACCAGGACCGAACCTCAACGCTGTGCTCCGGCAGCCAGTTTGGCCGGTACCAGATTATTTGTCCACTGGGAGCGGGAGGAATGGGCGAGGTATACCGCGCGCACGATCCGCATCTGGGGCGGGACCTGGCGATCAAAATCCTGAACAGCAAATTGTCGGCCAGCGCGCAGGCGCTGGAGCGGCTGGAGCTGGAGGCGCGGTCCATCTCCCGGCTGAACCACCCGAACATCGTGACGATTTTCGAGCTGTCCCGTGTGGCGGAGACGAACTACCTGGCCATGGAGCTGGTGGAGGGCGAATCGCTGAGCGATTTGCTGCAGAAAGGGCCGTTGCCGCTGCGGAAGGCGATTTCGATTGCGGCGCAGGCGGCAGGAGGGCTGGCCAAGGCCCACCAGGCGGGAGTGGTCCACCGGGACCTGAAACCCGGCAACGTGATGATCACGCGGGACGGGCTGGTGAAGATTCTGGACTTCGGCCTGGCGAAGCTCGCGCATCCCGGGGAGCACAGCGGTGACGGGGGCCGAACGCTGAGCGCGGCGCTGACCGTTCCGGGGGCGATCCTGGGAACGATCGCGTACATGTCTCCGGAGCAGGCCAACGGCCTGGAAACGGATTTCCGTTCCGACCAGTTTTCGTTCGGCGCGGTGCTCTACGAAATGGTGACCGGCCGGCGGCCGTTCCAGAAGCAGGGCGAGGCGGCCACGCTGGTGGCGATCCTGAACGAGGATCCGGACTCGGTGCTGTCGCTGAACCCGAAGGCGCCGGCGCCGCTCTGCTGGGTGATCGAGCGCTGCCTGGCGAAGGACGCGGTGGAGCGGTACGCCTCGACCGAGGACCTGGCGCGGGACCTGGCCACCATCCAGGGGCGGATGGACGACGCGCCGCCGCGGCGGTCGCTGCCGCTGAAGCAGAACCTGCCGGCGCAGCGAACGGTATTTGTGGGGCGGGAACGTGAAGTGGAAGCGGTGCAGGACCTGCTGCTGCAGAAGGATGTACGCATGGTGACGCTGACCGGACCCGGAGGAATCGGGAAGACGCGGCTGGCGCTGAAGGCGGCGGGAGAGGTGGCGCAACATTTCCCCGGGGGAGTGTGTTTTGTCCCGCTGGCGGCGGTGAACGACGCGGCGCGCATCCCATCGATTGTGGGGCAGGGGCTGGGGATGAGAGAGACGGGGCAGCCGATCACGCTGGAGAGCCTGAAGGAGTACCTGCTGGAATTGCGGCTGAATCTGCTGCTGCTCTTCGACAATTTCGAGCACCTGCTGAGCGCGGCGCCGGCGGTGGCGGAGATGCTGGCGGCTTCGCCGACGCTGAAAGTGCTGGTGACCAGCCGCGCTCCACTGCATTTGTACGGGGAGCACGAATTTCCGGTGCCTTCGCTGCCGGTGCCAGACCTGCGCGGGCCGGCGACGGCGAAGGCGTTTGCGCAGAATTCCTCAGTGGCGCTGTTTCTGAACCGGGCGTCGGCGGTGAAGCCGAACTTCGAGCTGACCGACGAGAACGCGGCGGACGTGGCGGCCATCTGCGCGCGGCTGGAGGGATTGCCGCTGGCCATCGAGTTGGCGGCGGCGCGCATCAAGATGCTCTCCCCCGCCGCGGTGGGGGCGCGGCTGGAGAAGCGGCTGGAACTGCTGACCGGCGGGGCCCGAGACCTGCCCGAGCGGCAGCGGACGTTGCGCGGAACCATGGCCTGGAGTTACGGCCTGCTGAGCCCGGCCGAGCAGGCGCTCTTCCGGAGGCTTGCAGTGTTCGCCGGGGGCTGCACACTGGAAGGCGTGGAAGCGGTGTGCGACACGCGGCGGGACCTGGGGCTGGAGGCGTTGGAAGGAATGGGCTCACTGGTGGACAAGAGCCTGGTGCAGCAGATGGAGGCTTCGGGAGCGGAATGCCGATTTGTGCTGCTGGACACCATGCGCGAGTACGGGCTGGAGTGCCTGCGGGAAAACGGCGAAGAGCAGGAGACGCGGCGGGCGCACGCGGCGTATTGCGTGGTGGTGGCGGAAGAGTGCGCGACGCAGAACGATGAGACCTCGCGGCGGCGGTGCGCGCTGCTTCTGGAGGCGGAGCACGTCAATCTCCGGGCGGCGCTGGAGTGGCTGATCGAAACCGGAGACGCGGAGTGGGGCCTGCGGCTGGGCACGGCGCTATTCCAGTTCTGGGAGACGCGCGAGTACCTGGCGGAAGGCCGGGACTACCTGGGGAAGCTGCTGCGGTTGCCGGGCGCGGCAGGGAAAACAAAGGCGCGGGCGCGGGCGCTATTCGCCGCGGCGGTTCTGGCCAGCAGCCAGGGAGAATACGCCGCAGGGGACGCGCTGAAGGAGGAGAGCCTGGGGATCTCCCGCCTGCTGAACGACAAACACGGCACGGCGGTGTGCCTGAATGGAATGGGTGTGGTGCATCGGGAAATGGGAGACCTGGCGCGTGCGCGCGAGCTGATGGAAGAGAGCCTGGTGCTGTGGCGGGAACTGGGCGACCAGCAGGCTGTGGCCCGGGGACTCAGCAACCTGGCGAGCATCGTGGCGATGCAGGGCGATTCCGCGGGTGCCCGGGAGCTGCATGCCCAGTCTCTGGCGGTCTTCCGGGAACTGGGCGATCGATCGGGGGTGGCGTGGTCGCTGAACCATCAGGGCGACGCGCTGCGCGAGCAGGGGGAATTGGCCGCGGCGCGGCAAGTCTACGAACAAGGGCTGGCGATTTTCCGGGAGCTGGGCGATCACTGGGGCGTGGCACGGACGCTGGCGGACGTGGGGAACCTGGCGCGGGAACAGGGGGACTTTGCAACCGCAGACACACTGTACCGCCAGAGCCTGAAGATTTTCCGGGAGCTGGAGCACAAACGCGGGATTGCGCTGGTGCTGGAGTGTTTCGCGTGCTCGGCGGCACTGCAGCAACGGGCGGAGCGATCGCTGCGGCTGGCCGGGGCGGCGGCCGCGCTGCGCGAGGCCACGGGAGCTCCGCTCTCCCCCGCAGAGCGGGCCAGACTGGAGAGCGTGCTGGAGCCGGCGCGACAGTCGCTTGCCGCCTCCGGCACGGACGCCTGGCTGGGGGGCTGGACGACACCGGCCGAACGAGTGATGGACGAGGTGATGGCTTCCGGGGCCGACGGGGACTGAAACGGCTGATGGATTACTCCGCGCTGGCGGGATCGAGCATGCGGCGCACGGCGGAGATGCGATTGGCGGGGATGCCCACGCGGGAGGCATGTTCCCGGATGGTGGCCTCATCGGGCGCCATATAGACGCAATAGACCTTGTCGCCGGTCACGTAGCTGTGCAGCCACTGAATCTCCGGCCCCATCGCTTTGAGAACGCTGAGGGACTTCCGAGAGACTTCGCGCAATTGATCATCGGTGAGACTTCCGGCACCGGGAATCTCGCGTTCAATGACAAATTTGGGCATCAACCCTCTCCGTTGGGAACACCATTGATGCTAGCACGCGCCGGAAAGGCTTTCCAAGGTCCCGAGTGAGGCCGCGCGGAGCCGGCGGACGCGGCGGCTCACTCCGGCGGGATATTCTGATTCACCCGGAAGAAATTGGCCGGGTCGTAGCGCTTTTTGATGGCGGCGAGGCGGTGGAAATTCTTTCCGTAGGTGGCGCGGATGCGCTCTTCGCCCTCTTCCATAATCATGTTGAGGTAGGCGCCGCCGGCGGAGTAGGGATGCAGGGCGCTCCAATAGTCTTTGGCCCAGGCGGAAATCCGTTCGCGGTTGGCGGGATCGGGATCGACACCGACGATGACGGAGCCCCAGACGGCGTCGCGGTAAAACCATGGCGTGGCGCTCTTCTTCACCCTGCCGGCGGCACCATCGACGGGATAGAGATGCATGGTGCATTTGGCGGTGGGCATGCGCTCCGCGAACTTCACGTGGATGGCGATGGCCTGGTCCGGAAGTTCGCGCACAAAATCGGCCTTCCAATACCATTGCAGGCCGGGGGGATACAGCCCGTCGAACATGGATTGCAGCGCGGGATGGGGAATCGGGCCGGCAAAATCAATGGCCGGAGGGCGGCGCTTGCGGACGGCGGCCAGCACCCTTTCCGCTTTGGCCTGCGGGCCGGTGCAGCACCAGACGATTCCGCACATTTTCTTGCCGTGATAGGCCTCGGGGAACGGAGGCCCCGGCGGGACGACCTGAAAGGCGAAGAACCCGTTGACGTCGTCCGGGGCGCCGGGAATAAACTCGCGATACCAGCGCAGCACATCCGCCGCTTCTTCCAGGGGCCAGAGCATGGGCCCGCCATAGACGGTGTGGACCGGGCGGCCGCGGAACAGGAAAGATGTTACGACCCCGAAGTTGCCTCCCCCACCACGCACCGCCCAAAACAGGTCGGGATGCTCACGGGCGCTGGCGGTGACGAAACGTCCATCGGCAAGAACCATGTCCACGGCCAGCAGATTGTCGATGGTCAGGCCGTAGCGGCGGGTCAGGTGGCCCAGACCGCCGCCCAGGGTAAGGCCGGCGACACCAGTAGTGGAGATGATGCCGGAGGGAACGGCCAGGCCGAAGGGGTGGGTGGCATGGTCCACGTTGCGCCACAGGGCGCCGCCTCCGACCAGCACGGTCTTGCGGCCGGGATCCACGCGGACGTAGTTCATCGGGGAGAGGTCAATCACCAACCCGTCGTCGCACACTCCCAGGCCCGCGGCGTTGTGCCCGCCTCCGCGGATGGAGACCAGGAGCTTCTGGCTGCGCGCGAAATTTACGGCCTGCATGACGTCTGCGGCGTCCGCACACCGGGCGATCAGCCGGGGCCTCCGGCTGATCATGGCGTTATAGACCTGACGCGCCGACTCGTAGGTTGGGTCGGAAGGCGCGATCACTTCTCCGCGCAGGCCGGAACGAAGGGCTGCAATGTCCGCTTCCTTCAGCATGGGACCTCCCGGAGATTCAGCCCAGACCAGTCGTTCCACCCCGTTCGGACGGGGGCGGTTTGTGGACCCAGGGCGGTGGTGATGATAGCGCAGAAATCGGAAGAGGGGAGGGCTGATGAGTTCCACTGAGGGACTGAGAAGAAAAAGCAGGTCCCTCACCCCGCGAAAAGCGCGGGGCTTCGGGATGACAGGCGCGCGGGGGAAATCCGGCGGTGGCGCCAGGACTTGTGAGACGAGGCTTGCCGATGGCACCCGAAGGAGGGGCAGGTTCTTAAAGTATTACTTGAGGTTAGAGAAGTGACGCACGAATAGCGTGCGCACGATTAGCGACTCACGGGATTGGCGTGACGCACGATTCACGGGCCGCGCGATTAGCGTTTTGCGCGCTTTCCTTTGCGCTTCTTTTCTTCAATTACGGCCTGGGCGGCGGCCAGGCGCGCGATGGGAACCATGTAGGGGGAGGCGCTGACGTAGTCCATGCCCACGCGGTGGCAGAACTTGACGCTTTCGGGTTCGCCGCCATGCTCGCCGCAGATGCCGACTTCGAGTTTGGGCCGGGTCTTGCGTCCGAGCTGGATACCCATCTCGACCAGCTTCCCTACGCCGTGGATGTCCAGCACCTGGAAGGGATCGGCCTTGAAGATGCCGGCCTTTTTCTCGTCCACGTAATCGGGGAGAAAGCGCCCGGCATCGTCGCGGGAGAGGCCCATGGTGGTCTGGGTCAGGTCGTTGGTGCCGAAGGAGAAGAACTCGGCGACCTCGGCGATTTCATCGGCGAGCAGGGCGGCGCGGGGCAGCTCGATCATGGTGCCCACCAGGTAGTGCAGCTTGACCTTCTCGCGCTTGATGATTTCTTCGGCCACGCGCCGGGTGGCCTGCTCGAGGATGCGCATCTCCTTTTTGTCCTGGGTGAGCGGATGCATGATTTCGGGATGCACCTTGATGCCCTGGCGCTGGCAGGCGATGGCGGCTTCGATGATGGCCTGCACCTGCATCTCGAGAATCTCGGGATAGGTGATGCACAGGCGGCATCCGCGATGGCCGAGCATGGGATTGGCTTCATGAAGCTGGGCCACGCGGCGGGTGATGGCATCCGCGCTGACGCCGAGGTCGCGCGCCAGTTCTTCCTGCTTGGCGCGGTCGTGGGGGACGAATTCGTGCAGCGGCGGGTCCACCAGGCGGATGACCACCGGCAGCCCCTCCATGGCCTTGAAGATGCCGATGAAGTCCGCGCGCTGGAACGGAAGCAGCTTGGCCAGGGCGCGGCGGCGGCGCTCGGTATCCTCGGCGATGATCATTTCCTGGATGGCGCGCTGGCGCTCGATGCTCTTTTCGGGATGCTCGAAATCCTTGAAGAACATGTGCTCGGTGCGGACCAGGCCGATGCCCTCCGCGCCCATCTCGCGTGACTTGCGCGCGTCCTGGGGGGTGTCTGCGTTCGCGCGCACGCCGATCTTGCGGATCTTGTCGCACCAGCCGAGCAGGGTGGCGTAAGCCGGGGGAAGCTGCGGCGTGGTGAGTTGAAGTTGTCCTTGATATACCGCGCCTTCATTGCCGTCGAGGGTGATCCAATCTCCCTGGCGAACGACGCGGCCGTTGGCCCGGAAAAGTTTCTGGCTGTAGTCCACGTCGAGTGCTTCGCAGCCGACCACGCAGCATTTGCCCCATCCGCGGGCGACGACGGCGGCGTGGCTGGTCTTGCCGCCGGTGGCGGTGAGGATGCCCTGGGCCACGGCCATGCCACCAACGTCTTCAGGACTGGTTTCCCGCCGGACCAGGATCACCTTTGCTCCGGCCTGGGCCATCTGTTCGGCTTCCGGAGCGGAAAAGACCGCCTGACCTTTGGCCGCGCCGGGCACGGCGTTGACGCCGGTGGCCAGGCGGTTCTTGGCCAGTTCCGCGCGCGGGACGTCGGGATCGAGGATGGGGTAGAACATGCGCTCGACGTCTTCGCCCTTGATGCGCTCGATGGCTTCTTCCTTGGAGATCAGGCCTTCCTGGACCATGTCCACGGCGATGCGGAAGGTGGCGGCGGGGGTGCGCTTGCCGGTGCGGGTTTGCAGGATGTAGAGCTTGCCTTCTTCGACGGTGAATTCGATGTCCTGCATGTCGCGGTAATGATGCTCGAGGAGTTTGCGCACGCGTTCGAGCTGGGCGTAGAGCTTGGGCATGCGCTTACGCATTTCGTCGAGGTGCATGACGGCGCGGATGCCGGCGACCACGTCTTCTCCCTGTGCGTTGAGCAGAAAATCTCCGAAGAAGGTCTTCTCGCCGGTGGAGGGATCGCGGGTAAAGCAGACGCCGGTGCCGGAACTGTCGCCCTTGTTGCCGAAGACCATCTGGACCACGTTGACAGCGGTTCCGAGCAGGCCGGTGATTTTCTCCACGCGGCGGTAGGTGACCGCCTTCTCGGCCATCCAGGAGCCGAAGACGGCGCGGATGGCTCCCCAAAGCTGCTCGCCGGGATCCTGGGGAAAGTCTTTTCCGGTGCGCTCGCGGAAGAACTGCTTGTAGGCGGCGACCAGTTCCTTCCAGCCTTCGGCGGTCACGTCTGTATCCTGGGCAAAGCCGTGGCGCTTGCGCATCTCGCGGAGGCGTTCCTCGAGCGATTCCTTGGGCAGGCCGATGACCACGGTGGAATACATCTGCACGAAGCGGCGATAGCCGTCGTAGGCAAAGCGGGGATTGGCGGTGCGCGCGGCGAGGGCTTCGACGGAGCGATCGTTCAGGCCGAGATTCAGGATGGTTTCCATCATGCCGGGCATGGAGCGGGCGGAACCGGAACGAACGCTAACGAGCAGGGGGTCGCGCGCGTCTCCTAGTTTCTTGCTGGTGACGCGCTCGAGACGGGCCAGATGCTGGGCGACTTCTTTTTCCAAGCCGCGCGGGTAGCTATCGCCATGCTCGAAGAAGTAGTGACAGGCCTCGGTGGAGATGGTGAAACCGGCGGGGACGGGCAGGCCGATGCGGGTCATCTCATGCAGGCCGGCTCCCTTGCCGCCCAGCAGGTCTTTCTGATCGCCGTGCCCTTCCGCTTTTTCCGCTCCGAAGAAGTAGACAAATTTCATGTGTCCTCACAATGGCAGTGGCCAGTGGCGCGAGGCCGGTGGCCAGCAGAGAGATTTATGGAATTCATTCGCGTCCAGAACTTTGTCGGCGCGCCGACAGAATTGTATCGCAAGCGGCGTGTGGTTGGGGGATGCGATCGCAGAGAAAAAATCCCTAACCATCCGCGCGCCGGGGACAGACCGGCAAAAATGCCTGTGCCGCGGAGCGACTTCTCTCCATGTGGATCGTCTAGAACGCCCGCGCCTCACACTTCAGTATGGCTTTAAGTTTTCTTCGGCGCGGTGACTGCGGTCACGATTTCGGAAAAATCCGCGATCACCGAGAACTCCAGGAGGAGATTGCGCAGCAGCGCCAGGCGGTTGGCGCGCACGGCGTGATCCTCGGCCATGACCATTACCTTGTCGAAGAAGCGATCCACCACGGGCCGGAGGGCGGCGATGCGTTCGAGGGCCTGCTGGTATTTGCGCGCCGGTTTGAGCCGGGCCACGTCGGCCACGGCAGCCTCGGCCGCGGCGTGGAGGGCGCGCTCCTCTTCCGCCGCGAAGCGGGCTGGGTCTGGCGCCTCCGGGATGGCTTCTTCGGCCGCCGATTTTTCCAGGAGGTTGCGGATGCGTTTGAAGGCGGCGGCCAGGGGCGGAAAATTTTCGGTCACGCGGATGCGGCGCAGGGCTTCCACGCGGTCGGCGAGATCGGCGAGATCGTCCCAGCCGGGTGCCATGGCCGCCTTGACCTCATCGGCGGCGTAGCCGCGGCGTTCCTGGAAATAGAAGCGGGCGCGATCGGCCACGAATTCCGCGACGCGGGCCTCGAGGCCGGCGGGGCGAGCGATGCGCGAATTGTGCACGGCGAGCATGGCGGTGGCCGCCTCGACGGCACGCAGGACGGAGAGGGGCAAGCGGCGCTCGATGATGATGCGCACCACGCCGGCAGCCGCGCGGCGGAGCGCGAAGGGATCGCTGGACCCGGAGGGAATCTTTCCGACGGCGAAACAGCCGGCGAGCGCGTCCAGCTTGTCGGCGAGGGCGACGACGCATCCGGTGAGGTTGCGCGGCAGGGCATCCTCGAGGCCGGCGGGACGGTAGTGATCGTAAATGGCCACGGCAATTTCTTCCGATTCGCCCTGGGCGCGGGCGTAGAGCCCGCCGACGATTCCCTGGAGCTCGGTGAACTCGCGCACCATTTCGGTGACCAGGTCGCACTTGGAGAGGAGGGCGGCGCGGTCGACGACCTCGAGATTGAGTTCGATGGAGACGCGATCGAGGGGAACGCCCTTGGGGGCAAACTGTTCGTCGCGGCTGAGAGCGGGAACGAGGTCGAGGACGAGAGCGCGGGCCACGCCGCGCATGCGGTCGATTTTTTGCGCGTAGCTGCCCAGGCGAGCCTCGTAGGTGACCGCGGCAAGTTTTGGCGGGTTGTCGGCGAGCCGACATTTCACCTGGTCGGCGGCCCAAAAAAATCTCGCGTCGGCAAAGCGCGCGCGCAAGACGCGCTCGTGTCCGGCGCGCATGCGTCCGCGGCGGTCGCGGTCTGAGTTGATGACGGCGAGGAAGTGCGGGGCGAGTTCCCTGCCGGGCGTCTCCACGGCGAAATATTTCTGGTGGTCGCGCATGACAGTAATCAGGATTTCCTGCGGCAACTCGAGAAAGGAGGGATCGAAGCCGCCGGGGATGACGGCGGGAAATTCGTTGAGGTAGCTGACCTTATCGAGCAGGGATTCATCGGCATGCACGCGCAGGGCATGAGCGGCGGCCAGGGCTTCGAGTTCCTTCTGGATTTTCTGCCGCCGTTCGGTGGGATTCACGAGCACAAAATTGCGCCGCAGCCGGGACTGATAGTCCGCGGAATTGGTGACGGGGATGGAGCGGCGGCCCAGGAAGCGGTGGCCCTGGGTATGGCTTCCGCTGCGCACACCGGCAAACTCGAAGGGAACCACGCGCCCGGCAAAGAGCGCGACGAGCCAGCGCACCGGGCGGATGAAGCGCGGATTTCCGGGCGCAGGCCAGCGCATGGTTTTCGGCCAAGCGATTTCGGCGAGGGAGCGCGGGGCGATCTCGCGCAACACTTCAGCGGTGGGGCGCCCGCGGGTGAGCTGGCGGGCAGCCGCGAATTCTCCCTTGGGGAGCTTGACCACGAAGAGGTCTTCGACGCGCACCCCCTTTCCGGCGGCAAATCCAGCGGCGGCCTGGGTGGGCAAACCCTGTGCGTCATAGGCCGCGGCTTTGGATGGGCCGGTCACTTCCCGCACGACATCCTGCTGTTTGAGCCGCAGGTTGCGAATGACTGCGGCGAGCCGGCGCGGGCCGCCAAACGCTTCCACTACCGCGCCATCGGAGAGCGCAGCCGCCGCCAGGTGTTTCTCAAGTGAAGCTTTCAATTCTTCGCAGGCGCGCGAAATCAGGTCCGCGGGAATTTCTTCGCAACCGAGCTCGAGCAAAAATTCGGCGTGGTCCGCGAGGCGGGTTGCAGCGTTCGCGGGCCGGTGCGCGGCGCGGCGCGGGCGGGGCTTCGAGCGCGGGCTCATGCCGAGGCTCCGGCGCGAAAGCGAATCTGCTCCGCATAATCGGCGGCCACGCGGCAGGCCAACTGGCGGACGCGTCCGATCAGTTCGGCGCGCTCGGTGACGGAGATGACTCCGCGAGAATCGAGCAGGTTGAACAAGTGGGAACACTTCAGGCAGAGGTCATAGGCGGCGAGGACCGGGAAGCGCGGGCGCTCCATTTCGGGCCGCGCGTCGTAGCCATCGAGGAGCGTCCTGGCCTCGGCCTCAGCCAGGTTGAATTGCTGGCGGGTGCGCTCGGGGCTGGCCAGGTCAAAACTGTACGCGGAGAATTGCTGCTCCTCCGCCCAGCGCACTTCGCGGTAACTGCGGTCCGCGGACCAACGCAGGTCGTAGACACTTTCGACTCCCTGGAGGAAAGCGGCGATGCGCTCGAGACCGTAGGTGAGCTCGACGGAAACAGGATCCAGATCCAGGCCGCCGCACTGCTGGAAATAGGTGAACTGGGTGATTTCCAATCCGTCCAGCAAGACCTGCCAGCCGATACCCCAGGCGCCGAGGGTGGGTGATTCCCAATTGTCTTCTTCGAAGCGCAGGTCGTGCTCGCGCAGGGGAATGCCAATGGCCTCCAGGCTTTGCAAGTAGAGGTCCTGGGAATCCGCGGGAGAGGGTTTAAGAATTACTTGAAGTTGCGTGTGCTTATAGAGGCGGTTGGGGTTATCGCCGTAGCGCCCGTCTGCGGGCCTGCGGCTGGGCTGGACGTAGGCAACGCGATGCGGTTCGGGTCCGAGGACGCGCAAAAATGTTTCGGGATGCATGGTGCCGGCACCGACCTCGACATCGTAGGGCTGCTGGATCAGGCAGCCGCGCGCGCTCCAGAATTGCTGGAGGCGAAGGATGAGGTCTTGAAAGGTTGCCGGCTTTTGAGCTGCTCGAGTCATGCTGGCTCCGGGGGACAGGTTGAAAGCCTGTCCTACTACTCGCCGCGTGTTCCAGCTTGCGGCGTCGTGCCGAAGAACCAAGGGAGACAGGCAGGAATGCCTGTCCCACGCCAGGCCGAATGCCTGCCTACCTCAGGCTGCATGCCTGTCCTACTGAAAGCCTGTCCTACCGTGTTTCCTCGAACATGCGCCGGGCGGAGAGGCGGCGCTCGGCATAGTATTCGATCAGATCCAGAAAGTACCCTACGAATTCCGGAGTTACCTGGTGCGGATTCGACTCCGCGGCAATTTGGCCGATGGGACCGCCGAGCATGCGGCGCGCCGCGGCCGTGGTTTCCGGGGCCAGGGACTTCATGCCCAGTCGCCGGCACTTCGCGCAATGCAGCCCGGGCACGGAGGTGGACCAATAGACGGTCTGGGCACTGGTGTCCCGGCCGCACCCGGCGCAGCGGTCCAGATCGGGGAGCCAGCCTGCCAGGCGCATGGTCCAGACCAGGAAGTAGGCCAGAGAAAGATCCGCCAGGCCACCCGGATTCTGCTTCAAATTGTGGGCCACGTGCAGGAGCAGGCGGAAGGCGGAATCCTGGGCTTCCCGTTCGGGGATGACCGCCTCGGTAATTTCCGCCATCAGGGCCAGGGCCAGGCCGGCGCGATAATCCTGCTGCACATCGAGGAAGGACTCGACCAGTTCGCACTGGCGGATGCGGACCAGTTCGCGCGTCTCGCGTTCGTAGAACCAGACGCGGAGGTGGGTGAGGGGCTCGAGGGTGGCGCCGAAACGGCTTTTGGGACGCCGGGCGCCCTGAGCCACGCCCTTCAAACGGCCGTGGGCCCGTGTGAACAGGCTGACCAGGCGGTCGGCATCGCCCAACGGATAGGTACGCAGAACGATGGCCTCGGAGTCACGGAGCGGCATTCTCTGGCTCGCGCGCGGCGCAGCGCGCAGAATCCATTGTACCTACCACAGCCCAGACCGGGGCGCAATTCGGTTGCTGGGAGGCGGGCCGCAAATTTCGCGGATTTCGAGAAAGGGGGCGGTCGGGGTTGGCTGGGGCGGCTTGGAGGGAACAGGGTGATTGGGGTGAGATCGGCGGACGGAGGACAGGCTGAAAGCCTGTCCTACCTGAAGGCCTGTCCTACCTGCAACGCTTGCACTTTTTTGTGCCTACTCTAGAGTAGTGGGCACATGTCTTCGCTTCCTGCCACAGTGGACGTGGTCGGCGTGGGATTGAACGCCACGGACACGGTCATCCGCGTGCCGCATTTTCCCGAAGCGAATGCAAAGGTTGAAATTACCAGTGTGGAAGTGCTGCCCGGGGGGCAGGTGGCCAGCGCGGTGGTGGCCTGCCGGCGCTGGGGGCTGACCACGCGATACGTGGGGAAAATCGGGGGAGACGACGCGGGGCGGCTGCAAGAGCACCTGTTCGCGGAGGAGGGAGTGGAAGCGCAGTTGATTCGGGTGGCAGATGCGGCCAGCCAGGTGGCCTACATTGTGGTGGATGAGGACTCGGGAGAACGCACCATCCTGTGGAAACGGGACCATGCCATCACCTTGCGGTCCGAGGACCTGCGGCCGGAGTGGATCACACAGTCCAGGGTGCTCCACGTGGACGGCCACGACACCGGGGCCGCGGGCACGGCGGCGCGCTGGGCGCGGCTGGCGGGAATCCCGGTGACCGCGGATCTGGATTCGGTGTACCCGGGCGTGGAGGCGATGCTGCCGAACGTGGATTACATGATTGGCTCGCGGCAGTTTCCGGAGCGGCTGACCGGCGAATCCGACCTGCGCAATTCCCTTCCCCTGCTCCACAAGCGCTACCGGTTCCGGCTGACGGCGGCGACGCTGGGGGCGGATGGGGTGCTGGCGTGGGACGGCGCGGATTTTCATTACTGCCCAGGATTCAAAGTGGATGTGCGGGACTCGACCGGCGCGGGGGATATATTCCATGGAGCGTTTCTGTACGCGCTGATCCAGGGATGGCCGCTGGAGCGGCAACTGGAGTTCAGCTGCGCGGCCGCGGCGCTGAATTGCACGGCCTCCGGGGCGCGCGGGCATATCGGCTCGCTGGAGGAAATCGAAGGGCTGATCCGCGGCGGCAGCCGCTCCGAGGCCGCCTTTCCGCCCGGCGCCCTGCGCCGATAGCAAGTATATAATATAATTCGTGAGTAATATATAAACTGTTCGACTATTCCGCGCGCAGGGCCACGATGGGGTCGATTCCCGCGGCGCGGCGCGCGGGGAGATAGCCCGCGGCCAGCGCGGCGGCGAGCAACAAAAGCACCGCGGCGGCGAGGGTGACGGGATCGGCCGGAGTCACCCCAAACAACATTCCGGAGATCAGCCGGCTGAGGGCCAGGGCGCAGGGAATTCCCAAGGCCACGCCCAGCAGCACCAGCCGCAAGGCTTCGCACAGCACCCCGCGAAGAATGGCCGCGCGCTGCGCGCCCAGGGCCGAGCGAATACCGATTTCGCGGGTCCTGCGGGCGACGGCGTGGGACAACAGCCCGAAGAGGCCGACGGCCGCGAGCAGCAGGGCGAGCCCGGCAAAGAAACCGGAAAGGATGGCCAGGGCGCGATCCAGAAGCAACTGGGCGCCGGCCACCTGGGCGGCGGTGCGAGCGGCCAGGACGTAGTCGCGTCCCAGGCCCTCGACCTCACGGGCCACGCTGCGGGCAAGCGCCAGGGGAGGACCCTGGGCGCGCAGGAGGAGGCCGCCCATTTCCATCTGGCCGCGGTGCTGCAGCGCCGGCAGATACAGAGTATCCAGGGCGGGGCCTCGCGCCTGGAACAGGCGGGCGTCCTCCACGACGCCGACAATTTCGAGTGACTGGTGATCGAGCATGACGCCGTAGCGCAGGCGCTGGCCCAGGACGGCGCCCTGCGTAAAGAGCCGGTCGGCCAGGTGCCGGCTCAGGATGACCACTTCGACACGGCTGCGATCATCCTGCCAGTCAAAATCACGTCCCTGGAGCAGGCGGATGCCCAGGGTTTGAAAAAAGCCCGGAGTGACGAAGGCTGCATTCGCCATGACACCGGTGGCGGGGCCCGGGGGCGCGCTGGCGGGGGCGGCGAGCTCGCTCCAGCCCTCCCCGGCGGGAAGGAGTTGGTTTGAAAGGCTGGCGGCAAGAACGCCGGGAAGCGCGTTGACCCGGCGAATCACCTGGAGGTAGTCGGGCTGCGGATCGCCCGCGTGGCGCGCACCGGGGCGGGGATTGAGCTCGACTTCCAAGAGGTGGTCCTTCTCAAATCCCAGATCCTCGGAACTCAGTTTCTGGAAGGTGCGCACCAGCAGCCCGGCGCCGAGCAGAAGCACCAAGCTGAGGGCCACCTGGGCGACGATCAGGCTTTTGCCGAGAGCGCCGGCGGTTGGGGCGATGCTGCGAGCGCCGTGGTGCAAGGTGCCCGCGGGGGCCTGGCGCCAGGCGCGCCACGCCGGGGCCAGAGCACAGAGCGCGCCGGTGAGTATGGCTACGCCGGCGGTGGCCAGAAGAACGCGCGCGTCGGGCCGCAAGTCGAATAAGAGCGGCGCCACGCCTTCGGGGGAAAGCAGGCTCACCAGGAACTCGCTTCCCCAGCGCGCAAATACCAGACCGGCCAAGGCTCCAGCGAAGGAGAGCAGCAGGCCCTCGGTGAGGGCGTGCCCGGCCAGCACCCAGCGGCCGGCTCCCAGGGTGACGCGCACACTCATCTCCTGGGCCCGCGCCACGGCCCGGGCGAGCAGCAGGTTCGCCAGATTGATGCAGGCCAGAAGCAGGATCAAACCGACGATGCCCGCGAGCAGATAGAGCGGGCGGGTGTAGTCCTGCCGTAAGCCTTCGGCCACGCCGGTGGCGGCCGAGGAAACATCCAAACCCATACTGAGAAAGGTCTGCTGGCGCAAGCCCGGAAGGTCGGTGGAGACGGTGGCAACGAGAACAGCGGGCCAGATGGACTGAAGCTGGGCGCGCGCCTGGGAGAGGGTCACATCGGGCTTGAGGCGGCCGGTGAGATGGAGCCAGAGAATGGAGCGCTCTTCGAGAGAGATCCCGCGGCTTCCGAGCAGGGGCATTGCGGTAATGGGAATGGTCAGGGCTGCGGGCGTTCCGGGAGACATTCCGGTAAACCAGGGCCGAGTGACCCCGATGATGGTGAAGGGCTGATCTTCG
>Ga0335085_10008244_pt1 | contig 15931 bp, 13 predicted proteins | sample Lox_Sample_45_FD_206712 | JGI IMG/M metagenome (GOLD analysis project Ga0335085, IMG submission 206712) | Soil microbial communities from Loxahatchee National Wildlife Refuge, Florida, United States - Lox_Sample_4.5 | ecosystem: Environmental > Terrestrial > Soil > Wetlands | place: USA...
AGTCGATGCGGCTGGCCGAAGAGCGGGGGCCGTTTCCGCACTGGAGCCGCTCGATCTACCGGCACGGCCGCCCGCGGCGCAACGCCACCGTGACCACGATCGCGCCGACCGGGACCATCTCGATGATCGCGGGCTGCTCGTCGGGCATCGAGCCGGTCTTTGCGCTCGCCTTCGAGCACCGCGTAAAGGGGCCCGACGGTGAGCGGGTGCTGCCCTTCTTCAGCGAGACCTTCGAGCGCCTGGCCCGGCGGCAGGGCTTCCACTCCGAGGGGCTGATGGCCGAGGTGGCCCGCCGCGGCTCGCTCGCCGAGGTGCCGGGGGTACCGGAGGCCGCACGCGAGGTCTTTAAGACCGCGCACGAGATCGACGCGGTCTGGCACGTGCGGCACCAGGCCGCGTTCCAGAAGTACACCGACAACGGCGTGTCGAAGACCATCAACCTGCCCGAGAGCGCGACCGAGGAGGACGTGGCCGCGGCCTACCGCCTCGCGTGGGACCTGGGCTGCCTCGGCATCACGATCTTCCGCGACGGCTCCAAGGGCAGTCAGGTGCTCAACGTGGGGCTGCGCGCCGACGGGTACGCACCCGAGATCGGCCAGCGCGGGGTCAAGCCGCGGCCTCACAGCCTCACCGGTGCGACCTATCGGATGGAGACGCCGATCGGGACCGCGTTCGTTACCGTCAACGACAACGGCGGCGGTGAGCCGTTCGAGGTCTTCGTGCAGGTGGGCAAGGCCGGTTCCGACACCATGGCGGTCGCGGAGGCGCTCGGCCGGCTCGTGTCGCTGGTGCTGCGCATGCCGTCGCCGCTCACGCCGCGCCGCCGGCTCGAGGAGGCGATCAGCCAGCTGTCCCGCATCGGGGGCGGGCAGCCGACCGGGTTCGGCGCGGCCAAGGTGCTCTCGCTGCCCGACGCCCTCGCGCGCACGCTGGCCGAGCACATCGGCGCGCCGCGCGGCGACGGCTCCCGGGCCCAGGCCGCGTCGGAGACACCGCCCACGGGCCCGACGCGGCGGGTCGGGGATCTCTGCCGGGAGTGCGGCCAGGCGACGCTGGTCTACGAGGAAGGCTGCAAGAAGTGTCTCTCCTGCGGCTTCAACGAGTGCTAGGGAGCGGCCATGTTCTCAGGTGGTGATTACGAGGAAGTGGCCCGCTGGCTGCGGAACTTCGTGGTCGCGCACGCCAAGCGGGAGAACCTGCGCGTCGAGGCGGTCGTGGACACCGATGGCGCGCGCGAGGGCCAGAGCTACGGGGTGCGCCTGCGCCTCGGCGAGGGGCTGCGACCGGTGCCGCCCGCGCCGCCGGTCGAGCTCGGCTTCCCGGAGGTCGCCGAGAACCGCGGAAGCCTCGCGTGGTGCAGCGGGCTCGCGGGGCGGGTGCGCGGCCTCGCCCGCGAGTTTTCGGCGGCCGGGTCGGGCCCGCTCCGCTCCGCCTGAGCGCGTGAGGACGGCGCCCGCCGTCCGCTGGTGGGCCCCCGGCGACTGGAACGCGTTCTTCGGGCTCGCGCTCGACAACCTGAGCCTGTTCGTCATCCTGTCGAGCCTGCTGATCGGCGTCTTCGGCTTTCCCGCCGACCTCGTTCTCCGGGTGATGGTGCCGGGTACCGCGGTCGGCGTGCTCGTCGGAGATCTCGTCTATACCTGGCTCGCGGTGCGCCTCATGCGGAAGACCGGCCGCGCCGACGTCACCGCGATGCCGTTCGGCATCGACACCCCGTCGCTCTTCGGGGTCGTGTTCGGTGTGCTCGGCCCCGCCATGATCATCACGCGCGACCCGGTCCTCGCGTGGAAGATCGGGATGGGCGTGACGGTGGCGATGGGCGCGATCAAGCTGGTGCTCGCCTTCGCGGGCGACTCGGTCCGCCGGCTGGTGCCGCGCGCTGCGCTGCTGGGCTCGATCGCGGGGGTCGCGGTGTTGCTGATCGCGTTCATGCCTGCCCTGCGGATCTTCGGGGACCCCCTGGTCGGGGTGGTCTCGCTCACGATCGTGCTCGCCGCGCTGGTCGGCCACCGCCGCATGCCCTGGGGGCTACCCGGCGCCCTGGTCGCGGTGGTGGCGGGCAGCGCGATCTACTGGGGGCGCTGGGCGCTCGCGTCACTCACCGGGGCGGTCGCGCCGCATCCCGCGATGACGGTCGGGACGATCGGCCTCGCGCTCCCGGTGCCGACCCTCGCGTGGCTGGGCGCGCTCGACGCCACGCTGCCGTACCTGCCGCTGGCGCTGCCCTTCGCCCTCGCCACCGTGGTGGGCGGCATCGACAACACCGAGTCCGCGATCGTGGCGGGCGACGAGTACCGCACGCGCGACATCCTGCTCACCGAGGCGGTCGCGACCATCGTGGCGGGCTGCTGCGGCGGCGTGGTCCAGAACACGCCGTACATCGGGCATCCCGCCTACAAGGCGATGGGCGCGCGCGCCGGCTACACGATGGCCACCGGTCTCGTCATCGGCCTCGGCGCGGCCATCGGGGTGGTCTCGCTCCTGGTCGGTCTGCTGCCGGACGCAGCGGTGGCTCCGATCCTGGTCTTCGTGGGACTGCAGATCACCGCGCAGGCTTTCGTGGCCTCGCCCGCGCGCCACGCGCCTGCGGTGGCGGTGTCATTCATCCCGGCGGTGGCCGCGCTCGTGCTCATCCAGGGCAACCTGCTGCTCGGCGCGGCGGGCAAGGGCGCGGCCGACCTCGCGGGCGAGGGCCGGCTCGTCTGGAGCGTGCTGCTCGTGCTCGGCAACGGCTTCATCGTGACCGCGCTCGTGTGGGGCGCGGCGCTCGTCGCGATCATCGATCAGCGGCTGCGGATCGCGGGCGCGGTGCTCGCGGTCGGGACGCTGCTGACCCTCTTCGGGGTGATCCACTCGCCGCTGCCCGACGGAGCCGTGTTCTGGCCGTGGGCGGTGGCCAGCGCCACGCCCGCCACGCTGGCCGCGGGCTACGGCGTGGCGGCCGCGCTGCTGCTCCTGATGGGCGACGCGCCGCCTAGGGGCGCAGCAGGTCCAGCATCTCGCGATCGCTCGCGAACTTGAACTCCTCGACCTTCTCGGCGGCGGCCCGCGCCTTCTCGGCCGCCTCGAGCCGCTGCACCGCCGGGTAGTCGACCACCACCGCGCCGCGCGCGGTCAGGGTCTGTCGAAGCCGCTCGACCACGCGCTCCGCCTCCGCGCGCGGGCGCTTCGGGCGCTCGGCGAGGTAGGGCTGGACGTGCTTGACGCCGGTCTCGGCATCGAGGCGCGCGCGACCCACCACCCCATCGCTCGCTCGGCGGGCCCAGCCGACCACGTAGACGCCGGGCTGCGCCTTGCCCGCGGCCGGGTCGAGGACCTGGTAGGCGGCGGCCGGGTCGTCGGCGGGCACGGTGAGATAGAGCCCGTCCTTGTAGGGCAGGCCGGCGTGCTCGTCCACGCGGTCGCCCACCGCGAACACCACCGTGTCGCACGCGATCACCGAGGTCTGGCCGGTGCCCACCGCCGCGATGCGATCGCCCTTCCGCTCGAGGCGAGTCTCCTCGACCTCGAGCCCGACGACGCGCCCGCCCTCGGCCACGACTCGCCGCGGCGAGGCCAGGAAGCGGAAGCGCAGGCGCGCCCGCGTCGGCGGCTCGGTCCCAGGGGCGAGCGCCGCGATCAGCTCGGCTGGATTCTGTCCAGCCGCTTCGAGCCGCGGGCGGATCCGCTCGAGCTCCTCGCGGTAGAGGGCGTGATCGAAGGCGTCTTCGATGTCCTCGAACTCCCGGTCGTCGTACGCCTTCTCGAACGGCCCCCGCCGGGCCACCGCCACCACCTCGTCGCAGTCGCAAAAGTGAACACAGTAGTTGGCGATGTCCACCATCACGTTGCCGACTCCGACGATGGCCACCCGCTTGCCCATCGGGTAAGGCTGCTCGCTGAAGGGGGGCAGACGGTTGTAGTGGTAGACGAGATCCTTGGCGTGATAGACGCCGGGCAGCCGCTCGCCCTCGATGCCGAGATACTTGGTTCCCTGCGCGCCGATCGCGTAGACGAGCGCGTCGAAGCCGAGGGCGCCGAGATCGGCGACGGTGAGGTCGCCGCGCTCCGCGATCGTCACGTGTCCGAGATAGGTTACGAGCGGGTCGCTCAGGATCTTCTGGAATTGCCGCCGTAAGCCGCCCTTCATCTTGTACTTGTTCAAGAAGATGCCGTACTCTGCCAGGCCGCCCGGCTTGATGTCCCGGTTGAGCAGGACGACGCGGCAACCCTGTGCGGCCAGCGCACGGGTGGCGAAGAGCCCGGCCGGCCCGGCGCCGATCACTGCGACGAGGTGGAGCGGATCGTCCGCCATGGTCGGTGACGTTAACACACGGCGGCGACAGAGAACCGGTGAAATCCCTTGGCCCCCGGGGAGGCGCGGTGTTCAATGAGGCTGCGTTTCGCCAATGATGACAGTGTGATACGATGCAGTTACCGTGTAGCTGCCTCCCGCCACAAGGAGATGATGATGTCCTCTGCATTCGCCGGCCGGATCGGCGGGCTGGTGCTGGCCGTCGTGGTGCTCGCGCCGTGGGTTGGCACGCGGCCCCCGGGCACATTCGCCCAGGCCTCGGCGCCGTGGGCAGCCCCCGCACCCGAGAAGGCCAAGAAGAATCCGCTCCCGAGCGACAAGAAGACGCTTGAGCAGGGCGAGAAGGTCGCCAAGACCAACTGCGTGTCGTGGTACCTCGGAGGGAAGTGACCCCCGGGGACTCCATGATGACCGGCGACGCTCCTCCGCCTGCGGCCGGCGCGCCCACCGTCCGCGCCGCCCTCTCCGATCTGGGGGAGGTCGTCGGCCGGCTGCGTGAAATCGTCCGCCAGGCGGAGGCGGAGGAGCGCCCGCGCGAGGCGCTGGCCGACCGGGACGAGCACGCGCTGGCCATCTTCCAGGAGATCCTCTCGCTTCCCCCGCTCGGGCTGCCGCCCGGCGAGCTCTTCGGCCTCGCGATGGACCGGCTCTCGCGGCTCCTGGCCGCCGACCGCGCCGTGCTCTTCGTGCTCGACGACGTCACCGGTCGCCTCGTGCCGCGCTCGGGACGTGGTGTCCGCCGGGAGGACATAGAGAGCGTGTCCCTCGATCCGCGCGAGGGGCTGATCGGACGCGTCTTCCAGGAGAAGCGCGTGCTCACCTACGACGCCGGCGCGGAGCCGGGAGCCGCGGACGCGTTCGTCGAGCGCTTCCCGGTACGGCAGGCGATGGCGGTGCCGGTGCGGACCGACGGTGAGGTGGAGGGCGTGCTCTTCGCGGGGCGCCAGGATCTGGGCGCCCCGTTCACCACCACCGACGTGCTGCTGCTCCTGGTCATCGCCGATCGCGTCGGGTCGGCGCTCGTGCATCAGCGGCTGGTCGAGCGCCAGGGCGATCACATCGCGCATCTCCGGGAGCTGCGGGCGCTGGTGGACGTCCCGCACCCCGTCCGGGAGCCGCGCGAGATCCTCTCCCGCGCAGCCGTCGCCGCCTCCCGGCTCGCGGGCGTGCGGGGCGCCCTCGCGGTCGCGGGGGAGGGTCCGGGCGACGTGCGCGCGGCGGCCGGCACGGGATTCCTCGCCGGCGTCGGGGCCGAGCGCGTCGGCGCGGCGGCCGGCGTGCTCGCGGAGGGCTTCGTGGCCGACGGGCCGCTGGTGATTCGCGATCTGCACTCCCGGCCCGGCCCGCGTCCCGGCGTGATCGAGGATGAGCGTGCCCGGGCGGTTCTGCTGGTCCCGATGCGCGCCCGCGGCCGCGTGGTCGGGCTGCTCTGTCTCGCCGATCCCGAGGCCCACGACTTCGGGCCCGAGCCCGTGGAGTCGGTGCTCATGCTGGCCGCGGTCACCGCGGCGGCGCTCGACACGCAGCGAGCCCTCCAGGACCTGCGCGGATCGTTCATCGAGCGGAGCGCCCAGGAGGCCGAGCAGGCCGCGCGCGAGGAGGCGCGGACGGTCGTCGCCTTCGGGGCCGGGATCACCCGACAGCTCACCTCGATCCTCGCGCAGCTGCTCGGGAAGTCGCAGCTCCTCCTCGCCCGGGCCGAGAGCGATCCGCTGCGCGAGGGGCTCGCCGCCCTCGAGGAGGCGGCCTGGCGCGGCACCGACGTGCTCCAGCGGCTGCTCGCGCTGGCCGAGGCGGAGCCGACGGGTGGCCAGTGCGATCTGGCGGCCATCGCGCACGAGGCGATGGGCTTCACGCGCGCGCGCGCGCCGAAAGGGCCAGACGGGCGCGCCCGTATCGAGATGGTGGCGGAGCTCGGGCCGACCCGTTCGGTGGAGGGCAGTGCGACCGCCCTGCGCGAGATCGTCGTCGGTCTGGTGCTGAACGCGATGGAGGCCATGCCCGCGGGCGGCGCGGTCACCGTGCGCACCCGCGAGCACGCCGGCGGCGCCGAGCTGTCGGTGGCCGACGGCGGCGACGGGATCGCGCCCGAGATCCAGCCGCGGATCTTCGATCCGTTCTTCACCACGCGCCCCGGGCATCTGGGCCTCGGGTTGTTCGTTGCACGGGTGGTGGTGTTGCGCAGCGGCGGTCGGATCGACGTGCGGAGCGGGCCCGGGGGGACCATCGTGACGGTGTGGCTACCCGTGAACGCCTCGCTCGCGGAGCTCGAAGCCACCCCGTCGACGACCGGAGAGTCCTCGCGGGCCGCGGCCGCGCCGGCTCCGGCGGAGCGCACCGGGTCCATCCTGGTGGTCGAGGAGGAAGAGGGCATCCGGACTGCCGTGCTGGACGCGTTGATGGCAGTGGGCCATCGGGTGGAGGCGGCCCTGGACGCGACCGCCGCTCTCAGCCGACTCGCGGAGGGCGGCATCGACGTGGTCGTGACCGACCTTGCGCTGCGCGATCGCTCGGGCCTGCAGCTCGCCGCCGCGGTGAAGGAGCGGAGCCCGCACTCGGCGGTCGTGCTCATGACCGGCTGGGGTCGTCGCCTCCACGAGGATCGCGTGCGCGGCTCCGGGGTGGACGTGATGGTGGTCAAGCCGGTGCAGCCGGATCGCGTGCGCGCCGCCGTCGCGGAAGCGCTCGCTCTTCGTCGCCCCGCGTGACCCGGCCCGGCCGTCTCGCGACCGTCGATCTCGGCACCAATACCGTGCGGCTGCTGGTGGTCGAGTCGGTCGATGGCGCGTGGCGCGCTCTGCACCAGACGCAGCGGGTGACCAGGCTGGGCGAGGGACAGGCCGCGGCGGGTCGACTGCTGCCGGAGCCGATGCGCCGGACCGCGGCGGCGGTGGCCGAGTTCTCCCGGATCGCGCGCGAGTGCGGTGCCGGCGCGGTCCGTATCGTCGCCACCAGCGCGGTCCGCGAGGCGACCAATCGCGAGGAGTTCGTGGCGCGGGTGGAGGCCGAGGCGGGTGAGCGGGTGGAGGTCCTGTCCGGGGAGGAGGAGGCGCGGCTCACGCTAAGAGGGGTCGCCTCGGGCCTGCCCGACCTCGGGCCGGCGTTCGTGCTGTTCGACATCGGCGGCGGTAGCACCGAGTTCGTGCTCGCCCGCGCGGGCGTGCCGGAGGCGGCGGTCAGCCTGCGGCTCGGGGTGGTGACGCTGCAGGAGCAGTGGGGCGAGCCAGGCCCGGTGCGGTGGGAGCGCTTCGCGCAGATGCGCGAGCACGTCGAGCGGCGACTGGCCGACGAGGTGCCGGAGAAGATCGCGGCCGCGAGCGCCGGGGACCTGGTCGGCACCGCGGGGACCGTCACCACGCTCGCCGCGCTCGACCTGGGGCTGGCCGCCTACGACGCGGTGGCGGTGCACGGACATCGGATCAGCCGCGCCGCCGTGGAGCGCCTGCTCGCGCGGCTGGGCGCGCTGGGCGTCGACGAGCGTGGCCGGCTGCCGTGCCTCGAGCCGGGCCGCGCCGACGTGATCATCCCGGGCATCGCGATCTGCCTCGCCGCGATGACGCGCCTGGGACGCGACACCGTGGTGGTGAGCGATCGCGGGCTCCGCGAAGGCATCCTCTGCGAGCTGCTGGAGCGGGCGGCGTGACGAGAGCCGCGGCCCGCACGCTCTCGGTCGTCGACTATCACACCGAGGGCGAGCCGATGCGCATCGTGGTGGGCGGCGTGGATCCGATTCCCGGCGCCACCCTGATGGCGCGCAGCGAGCACCTCGCCGCGCACGGCCGGGATCTCCTCGGGTTCACCCTCTACGAGCCGCGTGGCCACTCGGCCATGTGCGGCGCGATCCTGACCGAGCCGGTCGCGCCGGAGGCCGACGCGGGCGTGCTCTTCATCGAGCCGCTCGGGCCCGTGCACATGTGCGGTCACGGCGCGATCGCCCTCGCGGCGATGCTGGTGGAAACGGGCCGCGTGGCCGCCCCGGGCGGCGCCGCGACCGTCACGCTCGAGACGCCGGCCGGCCTCGTGGCTTGCCGGGTGGCCGCGTCGGCGGGTCGCCCGACCTCGGTGACGATCCGCAACGTGCCCGCCTTCTCGGTCGGCCTCGACCTCACGGTGGACGTGCCGGGACTCGGTCCGGTCGCGTTCGATCTGGCCTACGGCGGCCACTTCTACGCGCTCGTGGAGGCGGCGCCCATCGGGCTCCGGCTGGAGGCCAAGGAGACCGGTCGGCTGGTCGAGGTGGGGGAGCGGATCCGCCTGGCGATCGAGGCACGCGTGCCGCTCGTGCATCCCGGCATGCCGCAGGCGCGCGGGCTGCTCTACGTCCAGTTCTACGAGGCCGCGCGCCGGCCCGACGCGCGGTACCGGAACGCGGTGGTGGTGGCTCCCGCGGGGCTCGATCGCTCGCCGTGCGGCACCGGCACCTCGGCCCGCCTCGCCAATCTCCACGCGCGCGGGCAACTGGGCGTGGGAGAGGCGCTCGGCCACGAGTCGATCATCGGCACCCTCTTCACCGGCCGGATCGCCGCGCTCACCGACGTGGCGGGAACGCCGGCGGTGGTCCCCGAGATCACGGGCCGCGCCTGGCTGATGGGCCGGGGTACGCTGTCCCTCGATCCGAGCGACCCCTTTCCGGGGGGCTTCCTGCTCTAAAGGCCCGTCGAAGGGGTCCGGTTTATTGACACTCCGGCCGGTCGTGTGGTGTTCTAGTCGAGATGAGCCTGATCCCCCGCGTGATCGTACGGCGCTGGCTGGAATCGGTGCTGGCCCTGGTCTCGCTCGCCATGCTCTACCTCAATCGTCATCCAGAGGCGCTGCCGCCCGCGCTCGACCCCAAGAACGACGCGAGCCTCTCCCTGTGGGATTGGATCTTCCGCGGCATGGTGTTCGGACTGCTCGGGGTCTGGGGATTCTCCGCGCTGATCGTCTGTTTCTTCCTGCTGTACTCGCCGATCTACCTCATCAACAAGGCGCCCCACCTCGTCGGCAAGGGCGGCTGGCTCGATCGGCGCGAGGTCCGATTCTATCTGGCGTGCTTCGCGCTGGTGTGCCTGCTCCTCGCGTTGTTCACCCGCTCGCTCGACGCCGCCGGCATCATGTTTGTCCTGCTCGCCGGCTTCGGTCCGCTGATCTGGAGACTGCTGGTCTAGGCCCGCTGAGTTGACAGGCTCCGACCCCCCGCTTATCCTTTCGGGGTATATGGATGAAATCGCGGTCCTGGTCCTGAACTACACCTACGAGCCGCTGCATTTCACCAACGCCAAGCGTGCCATCACGCTCTTGCTCGCGGGCAAGGCCGAGAGCGTCGAGGCCTCGCCGCGCGTGGTCCGATCCCCCTCGCGGAGCTTCCATCTACCGGCGGTGATTCGGCTGGGCGCCTACATCCGCAAGCCGTTCCTGGAGCGCGTGGCCTTCAACAAGAAGAACATACTCCGGCGCGACGGCTACACCTGTCAGTACTGCTCGCGACGCGGGGAGAAGCTGACGGTCGACCACGTGGTCCCACGCTCGCGCGGCGGGCAGACCACCTGGACCAATGTGGTGGCGGCCTGCCTGCGCTGCAACCTCCTCAAGGGCAACCGCATGCTGGAGGAGGCCCGGCTGCGGCTCATCCGCGAGCCCGTGCACCCACAGTTCCTCTTCTCGGTGCACCTGCTCCGGCATCCTCACGCCACGTCGTTCCTCGACTCGTGGCGGAAGTATCTGGTGGCGGTGCCCTCGACGTCCTGAGTCCTCCGTTGTCCAAGCTGCCGTTCACGCTGTCCTCGGAGTTCTCCCCGTCCGGGGACCAGCCGCAGGCGATCGATCGACTGGTGTCGGTCATCGGCTCCGGCAGCCCGCACACCGTGCTGCTGGGCGTCACCGGCAGCGGCAAGACCTTCACGCTCGCCAACGTGATCACCCGGCTCGATCGCCCCGCCCTCGTCATCTCTCCCAACAAGACGCTGGCCGCGCAGCTCTACAGCGAGTTCAAGGCGTTCTTTCCCCAGAACGCGGTCGAGTACTTCGTCTCCTACTACGACTACTACCAGCCCGAGGCCTACATCCCGCAGTCCGACACCTACATCGAGAAGGACGCGCTGGTGAACGACGAGATCGACCGCATGCGACACTCCGCGACGACCTCGCTGTTCGAGCGCCGCGACGTGGTGGTGGTCGCCTCGGTGTCGTGCATCTACGGTATCGGCGAGCCCGAGACCTACCGCGGCATGCACGTGTCGCTGCGGGCCGGGCAGGCGATGGACCGCGACGCGCTGATCCGGTCGCTGGTCGCGGTGCAGTACGAGCGGAACGACTACGACTTCCGGCGCGGCACCTTCCGGGTGCGGGGCGACGTGGTGGAGGTGTTCCCGGCCAACGCGGAGTCGGAGGCACTGCGGGTGGAGTTCTGGGGCGACAGCGTGGAGCGGCTCATGACCCTCGATCCGCTGCGCGGGGTCACCACCGGCACCGTGGGCGAGGCCCACGTCTATCCGGCCAGCCACTACGTGACGCCGGCCGCGCAGCTCGAGCGGGCCATCGAGGGCATCATGGAAGAGCTGCGCGAGCGGCTCGGGTTCCTGAAGGCCCGCGGACGGCTGCTGGAGGCGCAGCGTCTGGAGCAGCGCACCCTCTTCGACATGGAGATGCTGCGCGAGCTCGGCTACTGCCACGGGGTCGAGAACTACTCGCGGCACCTTTCCGGGCGCAAGCCGGGGCAGAACCCGCCCACCCTGATGGACTACCTCCCCAAGGACGCGCTGGTCATCCTCGACGAGTCGCACGTGACCGCGCCCCAGATCCGGGGCATGTACCCGGGCGATCGCTCGCGCAAGGAGGCGCTCGTCGAGTACGGCTTCCGCCTACCCTCGGCTTTCGACAACCGGCCGCTCACGTTCGAGGAGTTCACCCGGCTGGTGCCGCAGACCCTCTACGTCTCCGCGACCCCCGGGCCCTACGAGCTCGAGAAGGCCGGGGTCGAGCGGAGCGGGCCGGGCCTCCCCCTCGCGGGCGGGCCGGTGGCCGAGCAGATCATCCGGCCGACCGGGCTGATGGATCCGAAGATCACGGTGCGCCCCGCCTCCTCGCAGGTGGACGACCTCATGGCGGAGGTGCGGGCGCGGGCGGAGCGGGACGAGCGGGTCCTGATCACCACGCTGACGAAGCGCATGGCCGAGGATCTGACCGAGTACTACCAGCAGAACGGCCTCCGGGTCCGCTACCTGCACTCCGATATCGACACCCTCGAGCGGGTGGCCCTGATCCGCGACCTGCGCCTCGGCAAGTTCGACGGCCTCATCGGGATCAACCTGCTGCGGGAAGGGCTCGATCTGCCCGAGGTCTCGCTGGTCGCGATCCTGGACGCCGACAAGGAGGGCTACCTGCGCTCGGCCACGTCGCTGATCCAGACCTCGGGACGCGCGGCCCGGCACGTCAACGGCGAGGTGATCATGTACGCCGACACCGTGACCGGCTCCATGCGCGAGGCCATCGCGGAGACCGAGCGCCGCCGCATCGTGCAGAACGACTACAACCAGACCCACGGGATCACCCCGGAGTCGGTGCGGCGGTCGATCCGGGACCTGCTCGAGTCGGTGCCCGAGCGCGACTACTACACGGTGGAGGTGGAGCGGGCGCCCGAGTCACAGTGGGAGAGCCCGGCCGCGCTCGCCGCCCACGTGGCCGAGCTCGAGACCGCCATGAAGGACGCGGCGCGCCGGCTCGACTTCGAGCGCGCCGCCGAGCTGCGGGACCGCATCAAGTCCCTCCGGAAGGTCGACCTCGGCGTCTGAGGCGGCCGCGGCGCGACGCGCTCCATGGTCTTCAAGTGGGTGCTGATCCTCTTCGGGGTGCTCTCGATCGCCCTCTTCGTCCTCTCGAAGGCCATCGCGTTCATGAATCCCCCGCGGCCGGGGCGCCCCGCGCCACTGATCCTGGGAAAGGTGAAGCGAGCGCTGACCTGGACCGTGCTCGTGCCCGCGGTGCTGGCCCTGATCCTGCTCGTGCTGACGCTGCTCGGCGAGTCGTGACCCGGCGATGACCCTCGAGGAGAAGGTCGAGCAGGTTCCGGATCGGCCGGGGGTCTACCTCTACAAGGACGCCAAGGCCCAGATCATCTACATCGGCAAGGCGGCCTCGCTGCGCAGTCGCGTGCGGTCCTACTTCCAAGAGTCGCGGGTGCGGGACGCCAAGACCGACGCGCTGGTCGCGCAAATCCGCGACCTCGAGTACATCGTCACCGCCAACGAGCTCGAGGCGATGATCCTCGAGTCCACGCTGGTCAAGAAGCACCGGCCCCGCTACAACATCATCCTGCGGGACGACAAGCACTACCCGTTCCTCAAGCTCACCACCAACGAGGAATTCCCGCGCCTGGTGGTGGCCCGGCGGGTACAGAAAGACGGCGCGACCTACTTCGGGCCGTTCTATCCGGCGACCGCGATGCGGGAGACTTTGCGACTGGTGCGCCAGTTGTTTCCGCTGCGCACCTGCCGCATCCGGATCGACGGCAGCCTCTCGCGCCCGTGCCTGCAGTACTACATCCACCGCTGCAACGCTCCCTGCACGGGCTGGGAGACGCGCGAGGGCTACGCGAAGACGGTCAAGGACGTCGAGCGCTTCCTGGAGGGCAAGAACGACGACCTGGCCGCCCGGCTCACGCGCGAGATGGAGACGGCGGCCGAGGAGATGAAGTTCGAGCGCGCGGCCTCTCTGCGGGACCGAGTCCAGGCCCTCAACACGGTGCGGGAGCGCCAGCAGATGATCTCCACCGAGGAGGAGGACCAGGACGTGGTGGGGGTGGTCCGGCAGGGCTCGGAGGCGTGCGTGCAGCTCTTCTTCGTGCGCAAGGGCCGCCTGCTCGGGCGCGAGTCGTTCTTCTTCGAGCGCGTCTCCGGCTGGAGCGACGGCGAGATCCTGTCGGCCTTCATCCGGCAGTTCTACGCCCGCAACGTGATCCCGCCCCCCGAGGTCCTGCTCTCGGAGTCTCTGCCCGAGGCAGAGCTCACCGGCGAGTGGCTGGCCCAGCGGCGGAGCGGGCGCGTGGAGCTCCACGCCCCGCAGCGGGGGCGCAAGCGCGACCTGGTGGTCATGGCCGAGGAGAACGCGGCCCTCGCGCTGCAGACGCACCTTCTCGCCCGCGGCAGCCGGCAGCACGTGGTGCTCGAGGATCTCGAGCGCTCGCTCGGCCTGCCGGGGCCGCCGCATCGGATCGAGTGCTTCGACATCTCGACGCACCAGGGCAAGGAGACGGTCGCGTCGATGGTGGTGTGGCAGGACGGTGACATGAAGAAGGACGACTACAAGCGCTACCGGATCCGCACCGTGACCGGCACCGACGACTTCGCCTCGATGCAGGAGGTCCTGACCCGGCGCTACGGGCGCGCGCTCGAGAGCGAGAGCGTGCTACCCGACCTGATCCTGCTGGACGGGGGCCGCGGCCAGCTGAGCGCCGGGCTGAAGGCGCTGGAGGATCTGGGTCTCGACTACATTCCGATCGCGGCGCTGGCCAAGCGCGCGGAGGAGGTGTACACGCCGGATCGTCTGCAACCGCTCGTGCTCGACATGGGCTCGCCCGCGCTGCAGGCCCTGCAGAAGGTCCGCGACGAGGCCCACCGCTTCGCGATCACGTACCACAAGAAGCTGCGCCAGCGGCGGGCCATCGCCTCCGTGCTCGATCAGATTCCCGGGGTGGGACCGACTCTGCGGACCAGCCTGCTCAAGACCCTGGGCTCGGCCAAGGGCGTCCGGGAGGCCTCAGTGGCGGATCTAGCCTCGGTGCCCAAGATCACCCCGAAGCTGGCGCAGCGCATCTACGATTTCTTCCATCCGCTGCCCGTGCCGGCGGAGCATCCCCCGGAGCCCTAGCCGGCTCACCGCCATCGTGTCGGTATCTTGCCGGGCCGCCGCTGGGCTATGATGTCAGCCACCTCCTCCCCGGGGCGCGGAACCTTTCCGGGGGCAGGGGGGTTACGCAGGGGATCACACCGAAAGGGGGTGACGCGCATGAAGATGCTCATGATGGCGCTCGCGATCGTCGCGTTCGCTGCCGCGCCGGTGCTGGCCAACCAGTGCCCGCTCCTGATCAAGCAGATCCAGGACGCGACGGCCGGCAAGACCGACGACGCCTCCAAGAAGGCCATCGCCCTGGCCAACGAGGCCAAGGCGCTGCACGACGCCGGCAAGCACGCCGAGTCGATCGCCAAGGCGGATGAAGCGGCCAAGGCAATCAACCTCACTCTGAAGAAGAAGTAGCCCGCTCGGATCCCCGGGGGCCCGCCGTGTCGGGGCCCCCGGGAGCCGTTTCTTGCACCCCCCGCCTAAGCGTGTAAAAATCAGCGACAATATGGCCCTCGACGACCGCCAGGATCGCTATCCGTTTCCCGAGATCGAGGCCAAGTGGCAGAAGGCCTGGGCGGACCGCAAGCAGTTCAAGGTGAGCGAGGAGCCCGGCCGGCCCAAGTACTACTGCCTCGAGATGTTCCCGTACCCCTCGGGCCGAATTCACATGGGGCACGTGCGGGTGTACGCCATCGGCGACCTCTTGGCCCGCTACAAGTGGATGCGAGGCTTCAACGTGCTCCATCCGATGGGCTGGGACGCCTTCGGGCTGCCCGCCGAGAACGCGGCCATCGACAACGGCGTGCACCCGGCGGTGTGGACCTACGAGAACATCGACAACATGCGCACGCAGCTCAAGCGCATGGGCATCTCGTACGACTGGGACCGCGAGGTGGCCACCTGTGACCCGGCCTACTACAAGTGGGAGCAGCTGGTCTTCATCCGGATGCTCGAGCGGGGCCTCGCCTACCGTCGGCGCTCGCGGGTGAACTGGTGCCCGTCGTGTCAGACCGTCCTGGCCAACGAGCAGGTCGAGGCCGGGCGCTGCTGGCGCTGCGACTCCGAGGTCACGATCCGGGAGATCGACGGCTGGTTTTTCAAGATCACGGACTATGCCCAGGAGCTGCTCGACTGGTGCGACCGGCTGCCCGGCTGGCCCGAGCGCGTCCTCACGATGCAGCGCAACTGGATCGGCCGCAGCGAAGGCGCCGAGTTCGCGCTGCCGGTGGCTGGACGACCGGACGTGAGGATCTCCATCTTCACCACGCGGCCCGACACCTCCTTCGGCATGACCTACGCGGTGCTGGCTCCTGAGCACCCCCTGGTGGACAGCCTCGCCGTCGACGACGAGGAGCGCCGGCGGATCGGCGCCTTCCGCGCGGAGGTGGCGCGCGAGACCGAGATCGAGCGGCTCGCCACCGACCGGCCCAAGCGCGGCCTCCGCCTGCACGCACGGGCGATCAATCCGTTCACCGGGCTGGAGATTCCGCTCTTTCTCGCCGACTACGTGCTGATGGGGTACGGAACCGGGGCGATCATGGCGGTGCCGGGCGAGGACCAGCGTGACTGGGACTTCGCCAAGGCGCACGACTTGCCGATCGTCGCCACCGTGAAGCGGCCGGAGGGCTGGCGCGAAGATCAGGCCTACACCGGCGACGGCGTGAAGATCAACTCCGGCTTCCTGGACGGGCTCGGTATCGAGGAGGCCAAGCGGAAGGCGATCGACTGGCTGGTGGCCCAGGGGCTCGGGCAAGCCAAGATCAACTTCCGTCTCCGCGACTGGGGCATCAGCCGCCAGCGCTACTGGGGCGCCCCGATCCC
>Ga0335085_10008245_pt1 | contig 15931 bp, 11 predicted proteins | sample Lox_Sample_45_FD_206712 | JGI IMG/M metagenome (GOLD analysis project Ga0335085, IMG submission 206712) | Soil microbial communities from Loxahatchee National Wildlife Refuge, Florida, United States - Lox_Sample_4.5 | ecosystem: Environmental > Terrestrial > Soil > Wetlands | place: USA...
CCGAAACCGCCGCCTCGCCAAGGACTTCGAAGCCTCAGTCGAAAGCGCTCTCGCTTGGCTCATGATCGCCAGCGTCAAGCTCTTCACCAGACGCCTCGCCCGTCCATAACCCCACAGGGGCCATTACGAGTCAGACTCTAAGGTAGCGGCAGAGCCGGTAGGCAACGCGGCAGCAGCGCCGGTTGCATCCGATCTTCGCCATCGATGAACCGATGCATCGCCAAACTCCCGAAGCCCCCAGCCTCAGGATTCTAAGGCAGCTTCGCCCCAGGCGGAATCCGCCATGACCTCAAATCTCCTTCGTTTCCACACGGGCTGGCCCCAAACCGGCCAAAGCTTCAGTGCGTTGATCGATCAGTGCAGACGAAAGTGCGGTTTCCTTCCGTGCATGGTCTCAAACGGAGAGCCTGAGACCGGTCCAAAACGCGCGAATCGATTTGTGCCTGTAGGGGGATTCTGGTGGGTTTGATTACACCGGCAGACCAAAGTGCGGTTTCCTTCTCGTATGCCCAAGTTCCGACTCATGTTTTCCTAAATACTAGACAAATATCCAAGTGGTATGACGTAGTTTTGTCAGAGCTACGTCAAACATGTTGCGCTTCAAATGCTCTGCACCCGAAACCGCCAATTGTGGCCCGATTGTTCCTCTGGCCCAAACTCCGATCATTCGGCGTCTTCGACGTGTCGTCTTGACGTTGTCAGTTCGAAAAACTTGCTGCGCGTCCTTTCGGAGCCCTTGCCTTTGCCCTTGGTAAAGGTTGCCAGTGCGTTATCAACCCGGCGGGGTACAATTATTACACGTAAAGAGTTCGCCACCGAACTCTGGGGCGAATGTCCCTCGGGAGGACCTCTCAGCGCTGAAGCTATGATCACCCGATATATTGCGTTACTTCGTGCGCGGGGACTGCAGATCGCCACATTCCGCGCCCGTGGTTATGGCATAGGGCTCTGTTAGGCGGGTAAACGCGAGGTCGGGGATTGGGCACGGGAGCCTTGGCGCGGCGCGGGGTTATGCTGCCCAACAGTCTCCTTTGTTGGCATATCGGCACAGAATGCAACGCTCATGACTACGGCCATGTGCTCTAAGGCAAGCGGCTCGAAATTCGCTTTCCTCCCCGAACGATGTCAGGATTTCCGTGTCTTCTTCGGCAAGTGTTTGAGCAAGTCGATACGCGGTCGCTGCTCGTCGCAACCAAAGCCGAGACTCACCTAACTGATTGAGCACTTTGCTCACCTTTGAGCTCAAGGAGCGCAGCAACGCCGATGCCGCACCTGACTTCAGATTAATGTTACATCGTTAAAAATCGGTTAATACTTTCTGACCACATGGAGATATCTCTATAGAGAATGCCCTTCCGCAAATCTTCCTCCTGAGTATACAGAAAATAATACGATGACGCTTGTGGCATTTACGGCGATATTCGCTTAAATTATCTGGAATTCCCAGATGATTTCTAGAAATCTCTTAAAATTTCGGTCATTACGTCTCTTGTATTCTCACCCTCTGGTCTGTTCCTCGTCGATGCGGGGATACCATGGGTCGGTGCCCGGACGCGGACCCTGATCCGACCAGCCCCAGCGCCACGTCGCACAGCCATACTTACCAGGGGCATTGAGCGGTTGGCCGGTGAGGCAGGGACGTTATTTGGGCCTCAAAGGTGCGGCACAGCCAAGAAAATACCAAAATACGTAAGAATTTTTAGGTTGAATTTCACAAAATATTTAGATGCCGTGAGCATAGTTCTCGCGGTATCCGAAGGGACCTTCTTGTGCGTGAGAAAGATATCCTCGTCGTGGACGACGAGGCGGGCGTGCGTGAAGTGCTTGCCGGCGTTTTGCGCGACAACGGTTACGCCGTTGACCTGGCGGCAACAGCCGCAGAAGCAAGAACCCTTCTTGACGAATACCGCTACGGGATGGTGGTAGCCGACTGGCGTCTTCATGACGGTGACGGTGTGGCCATTGCCAATCTAGCAGCAGCGACTGGGTCTCACGCTTTCGTGATGAGCGCCTTTCTAACCCAGATGCTCTCCGGCAGCATCGACCCGCGGCGCACGCTTATGAAGCCCCTCCGTCCTTCGGAACTGCTCGCGATCGCCCGCGCCTGCATCGGAAAAGGCCGTGAAGCCGCCGATCGTCAGCGACAGGCGCGCGAGCCTTCGCCTGATGGATGCTGAGGCCTTTTTTACCAAAATGCGCGGCGACGAGCCGGCGTCCCGGCCGTCACCAAAAAAGACCGCGTCTGGTGAGACGAGGCGTTCTTGTCGATTTAGGATTTTCGCCCGATGTATCGGTTCAGGCGGCCAATGCGTCCGGCGAACGCTCTTCGGCGAGAAGACGCTCAGCGACAGCAGCTACGCTACGCCAAACATCGAGCGAAGCTCGATCTCCAATGGCAGCCGCCATCTCACTATGTTTGGCAATCATGTCGAGAGATTTGCGACCATAGTCGCGGGTCAGTTTTGCGGCCAGATCCGCAATCAGCGTTTCCAAGAGAAGCATCCTTTTGGGGGTGACGGATACCAAACCTGTTAATGATATCGCTGCGCCTGTCTTATCGTTACCGGATAGTAAACTGTTTGGGATAGTCAAAGGAAAGTTAAATCTGATGCCGAATGTGACCGTTTAACTACAATTTTGAACCGGAAAGGTTGTGGACCTTTCGATAAGCGTTTTGCCGACGCGACATCGTTGGGAGGACGGCGCCCGGGCCCTTTCGGCCGCTCTCTCATCGCTTGACGGCGACCCGATCAGCGTCCGGGGCGACAACGCGATTGCGATCGTCGCCTTTCGGGCGCACTGCGGCATGTGTCGCGCGCTCCGGCGAAAGTCGGCTGGTTGGTGTTGCTCGGCCGTAATCGACCCATGAAAAGGGGGCCGTCCTTCGGGGCGGCCTTTACGGCAAACCGTTCCGAAACTCGGTCGAGGCTCCTTGAATAGCCCGCGGGTGCGCAGGATAACATGCGTCCGCTGCCAACGTTCGGAGTACGCATTTGATGGCGATTGATCGGATTGAGTCCGTCTTCGCTACTCTTCAATATGAGATCGCCGAAGAACGGGCATCGGCGCTCGGCCGGATGGAGCGCAGGCTTGAGCTACTGACTTGGCTGCGCGGTGATCTGGTCGGCACCGATGCCTACGGCAACCGCTATTACCGGCTGAAAAACGACCGCCTCGCAGCAGCCTGGCCGCGCTGTCCTTACGAATAGCCATCGACCTGTTTCGGAAAAACTCGCGGTCTGGCGCCGGTTCATCGGCCGCCGGGGGCCTTTGCGTCGATCGCAGCCGGACGCTGAAACCGGTTTCATACGTGCCCATGGACTCAAGACGGAGTAGCCGGAGCCGTTAGCAGAGGTTCGGTTAGTTCGTTCCTGAGAGTTATCGCGGTACCAAGCTACCTTCACCGACGATCTACGATCTCGGGATGTTCAGGCAGCCCCGGAGGGCGTGTGCTCATAAGGTGAATGGTATGGCGGATCGAGTCAAGCCAGCTCCGTTCATTTTTAGGACTGGTAGCCCAAACAGTAGCCCATAGAGTCGATAATGTACGTTCCACTTACCTAATTTAGGACCTACTCTATTGAAAACCATGGTGCCCCGAGTCGGATTTGAACCAACGACCTACCGCTTACGAAGCGGTTGCTCTACCGCTGAGCTATCGGGGCGCGCGTGATGGCCCGGCTTGCTGCGCAAACGCTTATCTAGCCGATTGTCCGGCCGAGGCCAAGTCATCGGGCATCGGCAAGAGAACCGCGGGTGCGACAGTATCGACGAGCGCCGGCACATCGCCCGCATGCGGTCCAGCCGGCGGGCGCCATGCCAGCGTGTCGAAGCCGTGGCAATGTGCGCACAACGCCCGCCATTCGTGATTGACGCCGCCGCATTGCGCGCAAACATAGCCCGCGTCCGCCGGCGCGGTCAGTGCGCGGTCGAGCCATTCGCGGGCGCGCCCTTCGCCGGGATGTTCGCTGTCTTCGAGCCGCGCCATCAACAAGCACAGCCGGCGCGGCGTGACTCCCGGCGAGGCGGCCATTGCCTCGCCAAGATGGCGGCGAGCCTCGCCCCATAGTTGGGCCGTAAGCGCCGCCTCGGCGCGCGCGACCGCGGTTTCGGACGCATCCGGGTTGTGCGTCGCGAGCTTTTCGGTCCACGCCACAAGCTCCAGCGCCGGTGCTGCGTCACCCAATGCGTTCCATAGCGCCATGAGTTCCGGGTGCGGCGCGCGATGCCAGGCTGCCTCGAGAACGCGGCGCGCCGCCTTGTAGCGGCCTTCAGCGATCAGCAGCCGCGCATGCCGCGCCGCCGCTGCGGCGATGTCAGGCAGCATTTCCTGCGCCGTCGCGGCGAGCGACACGGCGCGACGGCCATCGCCAACCTGCTCTGCCTCGAGGCTCAGTTCAAAGTTCAGGGCGCCGCTATGATGGCCCGCGCGCGCTGTCGGCAGCAATTTGCGGCGCATCGCGGAGGTGAGCGTGTCGCGCGCCGCCTCCCATTTCGCCGCGCGTGTCTGCAGCGCGAACAACGTCTCAAACGCCCAGTCGGCCGACGGACGAAGACGATACGCGCGCTCGGCGAGACCCAACGCCTCATCGTCGTTACCGGCCCGCAACGCCTCACCAATCAGCCCGCGCAACCCGATAAATGCACTATCCTTGTTCTCGAGCAGCGCGATATAGCGGCGATGCGCACCCGCAGCGTCGCCGTCGAGCAGCGCGGTGTGCGCGGTCAGCATCAGCGCCAGCGGGTTCGGGCCAAGCAGCATTTCGGCACGCTCGGCTTGGCGTCGCGCGATGCTACGATCGCCGGCGGCGAGCGCGGCGACCCCGCGGGTCAGCGCGAGCTCGCCAAGACGGCGGCGGCGCTCGCGCCGGTAGCGGCGAAACAGGCGCGGCAGGCGAAGCGCTCCGGCAAAAAGCGAGAACACCAGCCAGAGCGCCAGTGCCACCAGCGCCACCGCAGCCACCAGCACGCCGACCGACGTGTCGATTTCCCAGCCTTGCCAGGCAATAGCGACGCTGCCGGGGTAGTCGGCTATGGTCGCGGCGCCGATGGCCACGACCGCGAGCACGATGATGGCGGCGACGCGGCGCATCAGCTCTTGTCGGCGGGCGCGATGGTGCCGAGCGCCGCGGTCAGCGCCGTTTGCACTTGGCGCAAAGCCGTCTCGACCGCGAGCCGCTCTTTGGCGGTGCGCAGCCAGGGCTCCGCCGCCGCGCGGTTCGGCCCGGTGAGGCCGTCGAGCGCGGCGACAGCGCCGGCGAGATCGCCGCTTGCCATATCCTGCTGCGCGGCGGCGACAGCGGCCTCGGCCGCTGTCTGGCCGGCGCCCGGCTCGATCCGGCGGATCGTCACCAGCGAGCGCAGCCGCGCCTTGATTTCCGATGTCCAGGTCGCTTCCGGTGCCGGCCGCGCGGTGGCGATTTGCGGCGCCAGCTGCCGCAGCCGCTCAGTCAGCGCCGCGCGGCTGGCGACACCGCTCTCGGCCGACGCAGCGAGCGGCGCGGCAGCGTCCGCGATTTCCTTGTTGTCATGCGCCAGCGTCATCAGCGCCCGGTATTCCGCAGCAAAGGGACGACCAGTCGCAACCGCTTCGCGGATTTGCAGCAGCGCCAGTGCCAGAGCGGTGTTTTTGCTTTCGGCCGAGGGCTGCCGCACCGCCTTGTCGAGCGCGGCGACACGTTGGCCGAGATCAGCGTTGGTTTTGGCGAGCGCACCCAATTGCTGCTCGATCGGAGCAAGGTTGGGCGTCGCCGGCGCCGGCCTGGATTCCAGCGCCGCGATGCGTTGGGTCAATTGCTGCAACACCGCCGCGTTCTGCACGGCCTGGGCTTGGAGCGGCGTGATGTCGGGAGACGGAGCCGCGGTCGCCGGTTGCGGCGGCGGCGGCGCCGGATTCGCGATCTCGGTCCTCGTCCCCTCGGTTCTCCCGCCCCAGGGCAACACGCTCATCACCCCCGGCGCCCAGAACGGCGCCGCCACGACCAGCGCTACCACGACGGTGATCGCAGCCGCCACCGCAAGCACCGATGACGGGATTTGCCGTCCCGGTGCGGTCGTCGCCGGCCCTTCCGCCGCCGGCGTCACCGGCGATGTCTCTTCCACGGGTTCGCTCATGCCGGCTGCCCGATCAATTCATCGACGAGTGCGAGCAGCGCCGCCTGCGTGGGCGACGCGGCGACGAGACGAGCGCGAAAGCGTAAACCGCCGAGCGCCGCGTCGGCCGCCGCGCTGATCGACAGCGCCGGCGTCGCCGCCAGCCCGCCGCTTACCCCCGCCGCGTCGGCCAGCCGGGTGAAGATGGCCGCGCTGCGCGGCGAGAAGAACAGCGCCAAGTCGATCGCACCGTCATCAATCAGCCGCGCGGTCTCTGGCTCGAACGCCTCGGCGGCGCGCGCCTCATAGAGCACGGCGCGCTCCACCGTGAACCCCGCCGCGCCGAGCATCCCGGCGAGGTCGCCGGCGACCTCGCTGCCCGCGACATGAACCAGCCGACCACAGGCCGGCGTCAATCGTGCGCGCACCAACCGCGCCAGATCGTCGACATTGCCGCCAGCGCTTTCCACCGCGGTAAACCCGGCGGCGCGAGCCGCGCAGGCGGTCGCGTCGCCGACCGCGAACACCCGCAACACCCGTTCGTCACTTGCCCGCGCCAGCGCGCGCACGCCATTGGCGCTGGTGCAAATGATTGCCTGGACGCCGGTGAGGCAGGGCAAGGCCGCACCGCGATCGACGATCTCGATCATCGGCGCGATCACCGGCTCGATCCCGCGCGCCGCGAGCAGCGCCGCAAGGGTTCGGGCCTCGCTGCGCGGACGGGTCACCAACGCGCGCTGTTTGGTCATCATCACGCCTTCATCGCCCAAGATCAGCGAGGTGACAAGTTTTGCCGGTGCGGGAAAAGGTCCATACTCGCGGAACCGCCACACGGAGCCGGCCCCGCCATGCCCTTGACCCGCGATCTAGGCGGCTTTGCCGCCGCGTTGTCCTTTGAGACACTGCCCGCCGAAGCGATCGATGTCGCGCGCACCGGGTTTATCGACACGATCGCGACGATGATCGCCGGCTCGCGCGACGACGCGCCGCAATTGCTGAAAAAAACGCTCGCCCCGCTGGCCGGCAAGGCGAGCCTTTATTTTGCCGGCGAGACCGCGCCGGCGCCGGCAGCCGCGTGGATCAACGGCACGGCCGCGCATGCGCTCGATTACGACGATGTCGCGGTGCGCGGCCATCCCTCGACCGTGCTGGTGCCCGCGATCCTCGCCGAGGCCGAGGAGCTCGGCGCCTCCGGCCGCGACATGATCGCCGCCTATGTCGCCGGCTATGAGACCTGGGCAGAATTGTCGCATCGCGATCCCGACGACCAGCGCCCCAAAGGCTGGCACCCGACCGGCATTTTCGGGGTGATCGGCGCGGCCGCTGCCTGCGCCCGGCTGCGCGGCCTCGACGCCGAGCGGACGACGATGGCGCTCGCGCTCGCGGCGTCGCAGGCAAGCGGCCTGATGGCCAATTTCGGCACGATGACCAAGCCGTTTCATGCCGGCAAGGCGGCGCATGACGGGCTGATGGCGGCGCGGCTCGCGGAGGCCGGCTTTACCGCGTCGGCCGATGTATTCGAGCATCCGCAGGGGTTTCTCTGGGCGGTGTCGCCGCAGGGCCGGGTCGATCGCGGAGGCCCACCAGCGCTGGGTAACCCCTGGGCGATCGTCCGCAGCCGGCTCGGCATCAAGAAATACCCGGCCTGCTACGCCGTCCACCGTTCGATCGACGGCATGCTCGATCTGCTGAAGGAGCGGCCGTTTCAGCCCGACGACGTCACGCGCATCACCGCGACGCTGAGCACGGCACGGGCGATCATGCTGCGCAACCACCAGCCGCAAACCGGGCTCGAAGGCAAGTTCAGCATGGAGTTCGCGATGGCGGCGTCGGTCATCGCGCGCCGCGCCAGCCTCGCCGAATACACCGATGCCTTTGTCCGCCGGCCGGACGTTCAGGCGCTGATGCAAAAGGTCGAGATCGAGATCAACGACAATTACGACCCCGAATGGTCCGGCGCCGCGCTGTGGGACCAGGTGCGCGTTGAGCTGAACAACGGCGAACGGCTCGACGGCGCCCAGGTGCATCGCGCCCGCGGCGCCGCCGAATTGCCGCTTTCCGACGGCGAGCTGTTCGAGAAATTCGGCACCTGCCTCGAAGCCGGGCAGGCCGGCATCGCGCCCGAAGTGCTGTTCGGCCGGCTGAAAAACCTCGAACATTTGTCAGCGCGCGAGCTGACCGCGATGGGGTGACGATGCGCGCGGTACGGCGAGTTCCGCTGGCGGCGGCTTTTCTGCTTTTCAGCGCGTGCCCGGCCTTGGCCGACCCGCCAACGCCGACCGTGCTGCATCTGTCGCAGACCGCCGAGCGGCGTCTGCCGCGCGATCTGCTGCATATCAATCTGCGCGCGGAAAAGGCCGGCGGCGACCCGCAAAGCGTCGAGACCGGGATCAACCAAAACATGGCGAAGGCGCTTGCGCGCGCGAAGCAGGTGACGGGCATCGAGGTCGAGACCGGCGCCTATTCGGTGTATCACGACACGCAGAACGGCGGCTGGCGCGGCAGTCAGACTCTGATCCTGAGCGGCACCGACTCAAGCGCGCTGCTGAAGCTGGGCGGAGAGCTGCAGCAGGCCGGTCTGGTCATGTCCAACCTTGTCTACGAGGCCTCGCCGAAAACGATCCGCGGCGCAGAGGAGGCGTTGACAACGGAAGCGCTCACCGGGCTCGAACAGCGCGCGGCGGCGATCGCTCAGCAACTCCGCACGACGGTGCTCGGCTACCGCGACCTCACGGTCGGCAACGCCCAGACCGAGGGCGGGCCGATGCCGCGCATGGCCTTTGCCGGGGCGATGGCCGTTGCCGCGTCGATGCCAGCCCCGGTCGGTGCTCCTGGCGAAGCGACCGTGCATGTGACGATCAGCGCCGATGTTCTGCTGGCGCCAAGGCAGCCGTGACCGGCCGTGGACTGCCGTCTCCGCCGCTGCTGGTGATCTCCGATCGCAGCCAAGCCCAGCGGCCGCTGACCGATATCGCGGGGGCTTCGTTTGCCGGCGGCTGCCGCTGGTTCAGCCTGCGCGAAAAGGATATGCCGCCGGCCGAACGGCGCGCGCTGCTTGGCGAACTGGTCGCACTGGGGCGACGATACGATGCCGTGGTGATGGTGCACGATGATCTCGAAGTCGCCGTCGCCAGTGGTGCGGGCGGCGTGCATCTGCCGTCGGGCGGTGACCCAGCGGAGGCACGGGGGCTGCTGCCGCGCGGGCTAATCGGCGTCTCGGCGCACAGCACCGCCGAAGCCGCGACGCTGATCGCGGCCGGCGCGGATTACGTCACGATCAGCCCGATCTTCCTCACCGACAGCAAGCCCGGCTATGGCCCGGCGCTCGGCCTCAACGGGCTTGCCGCGACGGTCGCCGCGGCCAAAGGTCCGGTGGTCGCGCTCGCCGGGATCACCCCGGACAACGCTCATGCCTGCATGGAAGCGGGCGCCGCCGGCATCGCGGTGATGGGCGAGATCATGCGCGCCCTCGACCCCGAAGCAACGGTGCGGTCTCTGATCAAAGCGATCGGACCCTGATTCGCAGCGCTTCGCTCCGAACCAGGTCCTTTGCGTGAAAGCATTCTTTTCGCCCTCCGTGCAGCAGTGGTGAAATCGGGCGAGACAGGAGGGAACCAGGATGGATGCGGATTACATCGTGATCGGCGCCGGCTCGGCGGGATGCGTGGTCGCCAGCCGACTGTCGGAGGACGGATCGAAGGTCGTGTTGCTCGAAGCCGGCCCGCGCGACACCCATCCGTGGATCCACATCCCGGCGGGCGTGATCAAGGTTCTCAATGTCGCCAACATCAACTGGAATTTTCTTTCGGAAGGTGAGCCGGGCACCGACGGTCGACAGCTGCAATGGCCGCGCGGCAAGGTGCTGGGCGGCACCAGCTCGATCAACGGCATGCTCTATGTCCGCGGCAACCCGATGGATTACGACAACTGGGCGCAGATGGGCTGCCGCGGCTGGAGCTATGACGAGGTGCTGCCCTTCTTCAAGAAATCCGAGACCTATCGCGGCAATGGCGACCCAGAGTTTCGCAGCAAAGGCGGGCCGCTGATCGTCGAGGATTACCGCACGATCCTGCCGCTGACCCATGCCTTTGTCGAAGCCGCCAAACAGGCCGGGTTCGCGTTCACCTCCGACTATAACGGCAAGCAGCAGGAGGGCGTCGCCTATTCGCAGATGACGCGGCGCGGCAAATGGCGCGGCTCGACTGCGCAGACCTTTTTGCGCGAAGCGCGCGGCCGCAACAACCTGCGCGTCGAGACCGAGGCTACCGTCACCAAGCTGCTGTTCGACGGCAAGCGGTGTACCGGGGTGGCGTTTCGCCAGCGCGGTGCCGATCGCCAGCTCACCGCCGGGCGCGAGGTGATCCTCTGCGGCGGCGCGGTCAACTCGCCGCATGTGCTGCAGGTTTCCGGGATCGGCCCGGCGGGGCACCTCGCGTCGATCGGCGTGCCGGTGGTGCACGATCTGCCCGGTGTCGGCGCCAATCTCAACGACCATTACGTCATCCGCCTGTCGCATCGGGTCAAGAACGCGGTGACGATCAACCAGCTCGCCTGCGGCGTGCGGCTGGCGCGCGAGGTGACCAGGTTCTTTACCATGGGCAACGGCGCGCTGACCTTTGGCGTAACCTCGGCGATGGTGTTTTGCCGCAGCCGCGAGGGGTTGGCGGCGCCCGATCTGCAGCTGCTGTTCACCCCGGCGAGCTACGCGCAGGGCGTGTTCCGCCAGCTCGAGCACGAACCGGGGATGACCGTGGCGGTCTGCCCGGTGCGGCCGGACAGCCGCGGCACGATCATGGCGCAGTCGGCCGACCCGTTCCAATACCCGGCGATCCGCCCAAACTACCTGTCGGCGCCGTCGGATATCCGCATGCTGATCGCCGGCGTGGCGCATACGAGGCGCATCTTTTCGCAGCCGGCGATGGCATCTTACAGCGTCGAGGAAACGGTGCCGGGAACAGGCATCGCGACCGATGATCAAATCGCCGATTTCGCCAAGAAAGCCGGCACCAATGTCTTTCACCCAGTCGGCACCTGCAAGATGGGCACCGACCCGATGGCGGTGGTTGATCCGCGCCTCCGGGTGCATGGCATTGCAGGGCTGCGCGTCATCGACGCATCGATCATGCCGGCCGTCACTACCGGCAACACCAACGCGCCGACAATCATGATCGGGGAAAAGGGTGCGGCAATGATCAAGGAAGACGCCCGCGCCCAGCCGGCGCGCGCGGCGGCCTGATCGAACCGCTATTCAGTTGAAAACGGCGGCGGTGCCTGGCGGCGGCGAATAGGCGAAGCCGCCGCGGTCGAGGATTTTCTCGCGCCCGCCAAACTCGGCGATCTTCGCGGCCTGGTCGGCTTTGGCGAGCGCGTCAGCCGCCTCGGGATCGACGATTTTGCGCAATTCCCGCTCGCAATCGGCGGCGAGGCCGGCATAGCCGGGCTCCTCGGCGAGATTGCGCGTTTCCTGCGGGTCGGTGTCGCAATCAAAGAGTTGCGCCGGCATGCCGACGTAATAGACGCACTTGAACCGCCCCTTGCGGATCATAAACGCGCCGGTCGCTGCACCCGTTGCGTGGTATTCGCTTAGAACCGTGCGCCTCGGTGCGGTCAACACGATCTCGTCGAGCGGCATTCCCGGCAGATCTCTGTCGTCTGGGTGCGCCGCCAGACCGGCCCACTTAACGATCGTCGGAAACGCGTCGACCAGAGTTACCGGTTCGCGGCAAACCATGCCTTGCGGCAGTCCGGGGCCGGCGGCGATCATCGGCACCCCGGCGGCCTCTTCGTACATCGTCGACTTACCCCAGAGCCCGCGCGTCCCGAGATTATCGCCGTGGTCGGCCGAATAAAGGATGCGCGTGTTGCCGGCAAAGCCCGCTTCCGCCAATGCCGCCAGAATGCGCCCGACATTGTGATCGGTCGAGCTCACCAAGCCGAAATATGCGGCGATCGCCCGCCGCACATTGGCCTCGTCGACAAACCCTTCCTCATAGGTCTGGCATTTGCGGAACGCGGCGATGTAGGGGTGGTCGGGTCCGCGCTCCGTCGGCGAGCGCAGCGCCGGCAGCGGCACCGCGTCTTCCGGGTAGAGGTCATAGAATTCCGGCCGCGCGATCAGCGGAAAATGCGGGCAGACCAGCGAGACGAACAGGCACCACGGCTTACCATTTGAATTGGCGCGAGACTTGAGCCAGTCGATCGCCGCGTCGGTGATCTTGCGGTCGTAGTCCTGATAGGAAGAATCGCCGCGCCCGGCATCCTTCGCGAGCCGCAGCGTCGCCTTGCGCACCGGCAGCGGGTCGCGCAGCCACCCGAGCGGGTCGCCGATCCCGTCATTGATATGCAGCGGCATGATCTCCTGGCTGAAGCCGTTATCGTCGGCGTCGCTGCGGAAATGCAGCTTGCCGATCGAGACCACCTCGTGCCCGGCGTCGCGCAGCCGATGATGCCAGCTCGGCACACTGCCGTCATAGGCGATGCCATTATCCCAGAAGCGAATTTGGTGCGGGTAGCGCCCGGTCGCTAGCGACGCCCGCGCCGGCACGCAGATCGGCGAATTCGTATACGCGTCGGCGAACAGGACCCCGCGCGCCGCCAGTGCATCGAGATGCGGCGTGCGGATCATCTCGTGCCCATAGCAGCCGAGCACCCGCCTGCTGTGCTCGTCGGAGAGGATGAACAGGGTATTAGACGGCGTCATCTTCTTCTGCGCTCCTTGCCCTCACCGGTTTAGCGCGCGGCAGCCACGATCCGCCCCCTCCCGCAAGCGGGGAGGGAACAGATTCCGCGCCAAAGGCGTCGGAATGGTGAGGGTTACGCGTTCCGGCCGATTTGCTTGCCGGCGGTGGTGCCGGCGATCTTGCCGAACACCGAGCCCGACACCAGGCCGGTTCCGCCCGGATAGTTGAAGTAGAACAGGCCGCCGACCAACTCGCCGGCCGCGTACAGCCCGCTGATCGGCCGCTCGGCGGTATCGAGCACGCGGCCGTCGGTGTCGATGCGCAGCCCGCCAAAGGTGAAGGTGACGCCACAGGTCGTGCAATAAGCCTCGTACGGGGGCTTTTCCAAGGGCATCGCCCAATTGGTCTTGTCGATCCGAAGGCCGCGGGTCGTGCGTCCGTCCTTGACCGTCGGGTTGTAGGGGATGCTGCGGTCAATTGCGGCGTTGTAGTCGGCCATCGTTTTCAAGAACGCCGCCTTGTTCACCGCCGCGCCGGTCTCGGCCATCTTGTCGGCGAGTTCCTCGAACGTGTCGGCGCTGACCTTGGTCACACGGCGGATGCGGTATTCGTCGCGCTGCAGATGCACGACCTGCTGATCGAAAATCTGCCAGGCGAACTGGTGCGGCTGGTTGAGGATTTCGCGGCCGTATTTGGCATAGGTGTAGTTGCGGAAATCGGCGCCCTCGTCGCAAAACCGCTCGCCCTCGGCATTGACCATGATCGCGAACGGGTAGGAGTGCTTCTGGAAATTGTCGCCGACCGACAGGTCGCCAAATTCCGGCGCACCGTAATCCCAGCCCACCGCGTGGCAGCCAGACCAATTGCCATAGGGCATCGCGCCGATCTCCAGCGCCATCTTGATGCCGCCGCCGGTGTTGAACTTCGTCCCGCGCACCTTGGCAAGGTCCCAGCCGGGGCCGAGATAGCGCGTGCGCATCTCGGCATTCGCCTCGAACCCGCCGCAGGCCAGCACCACCGCCTTGCAGCGGATTTCAGTGGTCTTGCCCTCGACATTGGCGACGATACCGTGCACGCCGTCGTCATCGGCGATCAGCCGCTCGCCGCGCGCCTCGTAGGCGATCGCGATCCCGTATTTCTCAGCCGAGTTGAACAGCCCCTCGATAAGGCCGGGCCCGCCGCCCCAGGCCTCAAGTGCCAGCCCGCCCCAGAACACGAACTTGCCGTCATGCTTGAAGGCTTGGCGCGAGTACATCGGCGCAAAGCGGATGCCCTTGCCGCGCATCCAGAGCAGCGTTTCCTGGCTCTTGGTGATCAAGAGCTCGGCCATGTCGGGGTTCGAGCGGTAATCGGTCAGCCGGCCGAGATCGTCGTAATACTTGTCTTGCGTGTAAGTACCGAAATCGCTGGTCGCCACCTCCTGCTCGGAGAGGTCGCAGAGCTTTAAGAGATCGTCGACGCCGTTATAGACAAAGCGCAGCGCGCCCGCCGTGTAGCGGCTGTTGCCGCCCCGCTCGTCAAACGGCGCCGCTTCCAGCACCAGCACCCGCCCGCCGTTTTCCTGTGCCGCCAGCGCCGCGCACATGCCGGCATTCCCCGCGCCGACGACGACGACATCGTATTCGCCCGAAATCATCCCGCTTCCTCCATCCGGCCCGGGCTAACGACGCCCGCCGGTTCGCTCACGCGAGGAGTAGCGCGCGCAGGCCGTCAAGGGCAAGCATCGCAGCGCGCAACCCTGCGAACACAAGCGTCCGGCTTCTGCGACTTGTGCGACAGTGGAGGGGATCGCGGGTTGATCCTCGGGCGTGAGGGGGTATGGTGCCCTCTGGCATGGCATTCGCACCGAGGTGAGGGTGACGGAAACGACTAGCGACACATCATTGGGGCTGCCGGGTGGCGGAAAGACGCCGCTGTCGGTCGCGGTGGCGACGCCGGGAGAGGCGACATCTGCCGCGCCGGAAGGCTGGGAAGCCGGTGTTCCGGCATTTGGCCTCGTGGCGATGTCGTTGCTGGCTCTGGTGGTAGGGTGCATCACCGGGATCGGCGCCTGGGCGTTCCGCGAGCTGATCGGCCTCGTCCACAACGTGATGTTTCTGCAGTCGTTCCAGTTCGCCTACGATTCGAGCATATTTACGCCGTCCAACCCATGGGGGGCCTGGGTCATCCTTGTCCCAGCGGTGGGGGCGATCGGGGTCACCTTTATCATCGTGAACTTCGCGCCCGAGGCGAAAGGCCATGGCGTCCCCGAAGTGATGGACGCGATCTATTACAACGGGGGGCGCATCCGCCCGATTGTCGCCGTCGCCAAGTCGCTCGCCTCGGCGCTGGCGATCGGCAGCGGCGCGGCAGTCGGTCGCGAGGGGCCGATCATCCAGATCGGCTCGGCCTTGGGCTCGACCCTGGGCCAGTTGATCCGCATGTCGCAAGGGCAGCGCATCACGCTGGTCGCCGCCGGGGCGGGTGCCGGCATCGCGGCGACCTTCAACACGCCGATCGGCGGCGTCATGTTCGCGATCGAGTTGATGCTGCCCGAGGTCAGCGTCAACACCTTCTTGCCGGTCGCGGCGGCGACGGCGATGGCCACCTTTATCGGCCGGCTGGTGTTCGGGCCGCAGCCGGCGTTCAGCGTGCCGGCGATCGACGCGTTGCCGCTGGCGCATCCCGAGTTGGCACTGGCGACCTTGGCACTATATGTCGTGCTGGGCGTGCTGTGCGGCGTCGCAGGCGCGGTCTTTATCAAGGTGCTGCATTTCGCCGAGGACGTTTTCGAGAAGGTGCCCGGCCGCTACACGCGGCACGTCTTCGGCATGTTGCTGGTCGGCTGCCTGATTTACGGTCTGCACCAGTCGTTCGGTCATTATTTTGTCGAGGGCGTCGGCTATTCGACGATCCAGTCAATCCTTAACGGCTGGGGCGCGACGGTTGGGCTGCTGGGGTTGCTGTTTGTCTGCAAGCTGTTCGCGACCTCGACCAGCCTTGGTGCCGGCTCATCGGGCGGCATCTTCTCGCCATCCTTGTTTATGGGGGCAACACTCGGCGCGGCCTTCGCGGCGTTGACGTCGCTTATCCTGCCCGGCTTGCCGATCGCGGTGCCGGCCTTCGCGATGGTCGGCATGGGCGCGATGGTCGGCGGCGCCACCGGCGCGGCGATGACC
>Ga0335085_10008247_pt1 | contig 15927 bp, 14 predicted proteins | sample Lox_Sample_45_FD_206712 | JGI IMG/M metagenome (GOLD analysis project Ga0335085, IMG submission 206712) | Soil microbial communities from Loxahatchee National Wildlife Refuge, Florida, United States - Lox_Sample_4.5 | ecosystem: Environmental > Terrestrial > Soil > Wetlands | place: USA...
ACGCACTGCACTTACCGATCCGCTCGCAAGCTCGCTCATGAGGACACCTCGCTGGCGCTCGGAGTCCGCATTCGCGGACGCACTGCACTTACCGATCCGCTCGCAAGCTCGCTCATGATCGCCCCCCCTTCAGGACCGCCGCCGCGCGGTAGGCGGCGGCGACACGGACGGCGTCGGCGTTGGCGGGCACCTGGTGGACCCGCACGCACCACGCGCCTGCCGCCGCGGACAGCGCGGTGATCGCGGCCGTCGCCGCGTCGTTCTCCAGGAACGGCCTGCCGCCGCCCTCGTCGTCGAACAACTTGCTCAGGTAGCGCTTGCGGGACGCGCCGACCAGCACGGGGAAGGTGCGGCCGCCGATGCTCGACAGCTCGCCGAGACCGGCGAGCAGCTGCCAGTTGTGTGCGTCGGGGCCCGATGCCGCGGGGTTCTTGCTGAACCCGAGCCCGGGGTCGAGCACGATGAGCGACGGGTCGACGCCCTCGGCGGTCACCGCGTCCACCCGCTGCGCGAGTTCGTCGTGGACCTCACGGACCACGTCGGCGTAGACGGCCCTGGAGTACATGTCATGACTGTGCCCGCGCCAGTGCATCACGACGTACGGGGTGCCCGCCTTCGCCACCAGCCGGGGCATGTACGGGTCGGCGAGCCCGCCGCTGACATCGTTGACCAGGCTGACGCCGGCCTCGAGCGCCCATTCGGCCACCTGGGCGCGCATCGTGTCGATGCTGACGACGGCGCCCGCCCTGACAAGCTCGGTGATGACCGGCCGCACCCGGTGAAGCTCTTCGTCGGCGGACACTCGCTGCGCGCCTGGCCGGGTTGACTCGCCGCCGACGTCGACGATGTCGGCGCCCTGCGCCATGAGCTCGAGGCCGTGCTCGATGGCGGCCGTCGCGCCGAACCACTGCCCGCCGTCGGAGAACGAGTCGGGCGTGACGTTCACGACGCCCATGACCAGGCATCGGCCGGCCGGCGGCGTCCCAGCGAGACCAGGCAGGTAGACCATAACGGGAATGTTAGTCAGTCCGCGGCCGTGAACGAGGTCCGCCGCTACGTCGCCGGGGGTTGTCTGCGCTGGTGCAGGCGGCGCCTGAGCTTGCCGGGACCAAGGGCGCGTGCGGCGCGCCGGGCGTGCCGCTTGACCTCGAGCTTCGGCCAGACCAGGAACGCCTCGGCCTCGAGGGCGGCGAACGCGATACGCGGCGCGTCCCTGCCGCCGGGGAAGACGAAGAAGCGCGGCTCCCACACCGGGGAGAACTTCGCGTTGAACTTGTACAGCGACTCGATCTGGAACCAGCGGGACAGGAAGACGAGCAGCCCGCGCCACGCCTTGAGTACCGGGCCCGCGCCGATCCGCTCGCCGCGCTCGAGCGCGGCGCGGAACATCGCGAAGTTGAGCGACACCCGTTTGATCCCGAGGGCGGGTGCGGCCTTGATGGCCTCCACGATCAGGAAATCGTTCAGGCCTGCCTGCGCGGTCTTGTCGCGCCGCATCAGGTCGAGCGATAGCCCGTCGTTGCCCCAGGGCACGAAGTGCAGGATGGCCCGCAGCACGCCGTTCTCCTTGGCCGTCACCAGGACGCAGGCCTCGTCGCCCAGCGCGCCAAGGCGGCCGAGCGCCATGGAGAATCCCCGCTCGACCTGAGTGCCCCGCCACAGGTCCGCCTCCCTGATGATCCCGTCGAGCTCCTGCCCCGGGATGTCGCCGACCCGGCGCACCTCCGCGGCATACCCGTTCTTGGCGACCCGGTTCACCATCTGCCTGACGTTGCGCATCTGGCGTCCCGCGAGGCTGAACTCGCCCACGTTGACGATCGCCTCGTCGCCGAGCTCGAGGGCGGTCAGATCGCCCTCCCTGCACCACACCTCGGCACCGAGCTCGCTGCACCCCATCACGGCGGGCCGCCAGGCGTGCCGTTCCGCCTCGGTGAGGAACGCCCCGATGGCGCCAGGCCATGCCTCGGGGTCGCCCAGCGGATCGCCGGAGGCGAGCATCACGCCCGCCACCACGCGGTAGCAGATACCGGCCTTGCCCGACGGGGACCAGATCACGCTCTTGTCGTCCCGCAGCGCGAAGTAGCCGAGCGAGTCGCGGTCGCCGTAGCGGTCGAGCAGTTCCCTGATCCGTACCGCGTCCGCCGCTGCCAGGCGCGCCCTGGGCTGTGCCGAGCGGAGGAACAGGTAGATGGTGACGACCAGGGTGAACGCGCCGAGCGCGCTCGTCAGCACGTGGTACAGGTCGGCGCGCCCGTCGACGGCCCACTGGACGGGGCCGTAGACGCCGAACAGCTCGTAAAGCACGTCCTGGAACCGCTGGGTGAACGTGTAGCTTCCGGCGAGCGGCCCCACCGCCAGGTAGCCGAGTCCGATCGCGAAGTCCATCACTACGAGGACGACGAATACCTGGAGCACGGTCCGCCGCGAGCGCGGATCGCCGACCGCGTAGAAGTCGCCGTGCCGCCAGAGCAGGACGCCGAGGAGGACGATTCCCACGAATGTGGAGACCGAGAGCAGATGCGGGAAATGCAGGAAGTGAATGACGACGTTGAAAGCGAGCAGCGCGATTACCGCCTGCCACGCCGACCGCTTGCGCCGCCGCAATCCCCTGGCGAGCATGAGCAGCAGCAGGCCCACGATGACATCGGAGGTGCGCGCGGCATTGGTCAGCGTCCCCGGCACTACCTCATTGAACTTATGCAGCCGCTGATGCCAGTCGGGCTTGAATACCGCGAGCACATCAGATACGCCGATGAGAAAAGTGAGCAGGGCCGCGACCGCAGGAATCCACGTGAGCCGCGTGCCGCTCGTGCTGGCCGGCGGGCCGGGCTTGGTGCCCCGGTCGGAGCGCTCGGCAGAGGTACTCTCGGTCATGTCAAATCTCTTGTCAGGCCCCGGACCACGGTGCAGCAGCGTAGTCATGACCGTCCCGCCATGTGCCGCTTCCCGGATCCACTGAAGATCTTCCTAAAATCCCACGGCAACGTTGCACCGCGCGGGACAGCGGACGCCGCCTCTGCACGTTCCCCACACACGGTACCCCCAAGGGTCCCCCGATGGCCTAACGACTAGTAAAGACAAGTCGGCAATTAATTTGACGGACGGGACATCCCGGTCGGTTCACACAATGAGCACCGCTTTCCGCTGCCCCGGCACAGACGTCTTAAACCCGGCATAGCGACCCGAGCCGAATACGGAGGAATCCTCCGGATTAGCGCGGCGGCTATTTACCGAAGAGCAGCGACATCGCCTCGGCGCGGGTCCGCGCCTCCTTGCGGAAGATGCCGCGAACGGCGGAGGTCACGGTCTTGGCGCCGGGCTTGCGCACGCCCCGCATGGACATGCACAGGTGCTCGCACTCGAGCACCACGAGCACGCCGCGCGGCTCAAGGATCCGCATCAGCGCGTCGGCGATCTGGCAGGTCATCCGCTCCTGCACCTGCGGCCGCCGCGCGTAGACGTCGGCCAGCCTGGCCAGCTTGGACAGGCCGGTGATCTCGCCCTTGGCGTTCGGGATGTAGCCGATGTGCGCCTTGCCGAAGAACGGCACCAGGTGGTGCTCGCACATGCTGTAGATCTCGATGTCCTTTACCAGGACGATCTCGTCGTGCTCGGCGTCGAAGACGGTGGTGAGCACCTCCTCGGGACGCTGGCGCAGTCCGGCGAACTGCTCGGCGTACATCCGCGCGACGCGAGCCGGGGTGTCCGCGAGCCCGTCACGCTCCGGGTCCTCGCCAACCGCGATCAGGATCTCCCTGACCGCGCGCTGAATCCGCGTCTGGTCGACCGGCCTCGAGGCGCCGTCGGCGGACAGCCGCTCCGCCTGTGGCTGATCGAACTCGAAGTGGTCAGCCACAGACTGATCGCTGCTCATGGTGCCGCCTAATCGTTGTCCGACGAGCCGCCGTCAAGCCCGTAGCCGAGCACCTGCCCGTTCGACGGACCGGGGATGCCGTCGACGCCCGAGCTCGCGGCGAGCGCCAGCTCCTTCGGCGACATGACCGGCGGGCGGTCGGAAGGCAGCCGCTTGCCGTAGCCGGTGTAAGTGCCGCGGAACGGTCGCTTCTGCACCGGGGCGAAGACCTCGAGCACCTGCTTGCGGGACAGGGTCTCGTGATCGAGCAGCTGGAGCACCAGGGCGTCGAGGACATCCCGGTATTCGACGAGCACTTCCCATGCCTCATCGTGCGCCGACTCGATCAGCCGCTTGATCTCCTCGTCGATCGCGGACGCGATCTCCTCCGAGTAGTCCCTGCTGTGCGACCGGTCCATGCCGAGGAACGGCTCCGCGTCGCCGCTGCCGAACTTCCGCGCGCCGAGCCGCTCGCTCATGCCGTACTCGGTGACCATGGCCCGGGCGATCTGGGTTGCCTTCTCGATGTCGTTGGCCGCGCCGCTCGTCGGCTCGTGGAAGATGATCTCCTCCGCGGTCCTGCCGCCGAGCAGCATCGCGAGCTGGTCCTGCATCTCGGCGCGGGTGGTGAGGAACTTGTCCTCGGTGGGCAGCGCCTGCGTGTAGCCGAGCGCGCGGCCGCGTGGAATGATCGTGACCTTGTGCACCGGGTCGGCGTTGGCCATCGCGTGCCCGACAAGGGCGTGGCCGCCCTCGTGGTAGGCGATCAGCTTCCGCTCCTTCTCCGACAGGAGCACGCTCTTGCGCTCGGGGCCGGCCATCACGCGGTCGATGGCCTCCTCGAGCGCGGCCATGTGAATCTGCTTGCCGTTGGTGCGCGCGGTGAGCAGCGCCGCCTCGTTGATCACGTTGGCCAGATCCGCGCCGGTGAAGCCGGGGGTCCGCCTGGCGATGATGTCCAGGTCCGCGTCGGGGGCTATCGGCTTGCCCCGTGCGTGCACCTTGAGTATGCCCTTGCGGCCCGTCAGGTCGGGCTGCGCCACGACGATCTGCCGGTCGAAACGGCCAGGGCGGAGCAGCGCCGGGTCAAGGATGTCCGGCCGGTTGGTGGCGGCGATCACGATGACGCCGCCCTTGGTGTCGAACCCGTCGAGCTCGACGAGCATCTGGTTGAGCGTCTGCTCGCGCTCGTCGTGCCCGCCGCCGAGGCCCGCGCCGCGGTGCCGTCCCACGGCGTCGATCTCGTCAACGAACACGATGGCCGGGGCGTTCGCCTTGGCCTGCTCGAACAGGTCGCGGACGCGGGACGCGCCGACACCGACGAACATTTCGACGAAGTCAGAGCCGGAGATCGAGTAGAACGGGACGCCCGCCTCGCCCGCCACCGCACGGGCGAGCAGCGTCTTGCCGGTTCCCGGCGGCCCGTAGAGCAGCACGCCCTTGGGGATCTTCGCGCCGATCGCCTGGAACTTGGCGGGATTCTGCAGGAACTCCTTGATCTCCTGGAGCTCCTCGATGGCCTCGTCGGCACCGGCCACGTCCGCGAAGGTGGTCTTCGGCGTGTCCTTGGTGATCAGCTTGGCCCGCGACTTGCCGAAGTTCATCACCCGGGAGCCGCCGCCCTGCATCTGGCTGAGCAGGAAGAAGAAGAACAGGGCGATGATCAGGTAAGGAACAAACGTCTCAAGGATCGAAAGCAGCGCGCTTGACTTGGGGATCTGCACGTCGTACCCGCCGGTCAGCTGACCGGCGTCGAACTTGGACTGGAGCAGTTCCTGCAGCTGCTGGCCCTGGCCGGAGATGAAGTCGGCCTCGTACTGCTTGCCGTCCTTCGTGGTGACCTGGATCGTCTGGTTCTTGTCAGTGAGGACGGCGGACTTGACCTCGTTGTTCTGGATCATCTGGACGATCTGCCCAGTGTCCTTCTGCGTGTAGGAGCTACCGGAGTTGGCCCAGCCCAGGGTGATCGTGATCACCAGCACCGCAAGCAGCACCAGCAGTAGCGGTCCGCGGAAAAAGCGCTTCAATTCCATTGCGAGCGACCCCCTCGGCCCGGGGCCGTTCCCTCCTGACCAGCCTCACGTCCCGCCGACCACCGGCGGCACTGCCTGCCCTGCTGTAACTGCCGGCCGGCTAGCCGACCGCACACAACGCACAGTGATTTCCCTGACGGTACATCAACGCTTTCTTCAGCGGGATGTGTTCCCCCCGTACACCTCAGGGGCCAGCGTCCCGATGAAAGGAAGGTTACGGTAGCGCTCGGCGTAGTCCAGCCCGTAGCCCACGACGAACTCGTCAGGCACGTCGAATCCGGTGTAAGCCACCTCGATGTCCATCTGCGCGGATGACGGCTTGCGCAGCATGGTGCAGATGGCAACCGAGGCCGGGTCGCGCGACCTGAGGTTGCCCACCAGCCAGGACAGGGTCAGGCCCGAGTCGATGATGTCCTCGACGATCAGCACGTGCCTGCCGCTGATGTCCGCGTCCAGGTCCTTCAGGATGCGGACGACGCCGGAGGACTTGGTGCCAGAGCCGTACGACGACACGGCCATCCAGTCCATCTCCACCGGCAGGTGCATGGCGCGGGCCAGGTCGGCCATCACCATGACCGCGCCCTTGAGCACGCCGACGAGCAGCAGTTCGCGGCCGGCGTAATCGGCGTCGATCTCCGCGGCAAGTTCCGCGGTCCGCTTACTGAGCTGCTCGGCGGTGATGAGCACCTCTTTCAGCGCGGGCCCCATGTCACCAGCGTCCACGTCCCGCTCCCTTCATCAAGTCACCCTGCCCATCGAAGACAATGCCAGTCGAAGAACTCAGTCGAAAACAATCAGGCCGGACCGGCGCAGTGCCCGGACGCCGCCCGGCAGGTCAACGCCGCGCTGGCCGTGCCAGGCGGTGACCAGTTCCTCGATGCGCGCGACGTGCGCGGCGGTCAGCGCACCCGCTGGGCACCCCGCCGCGAGAGCGGCCGAGCGCAGCACCCGGGTCCGCACCGCCGGGGGCAGCGCCGCCAGTGAGCCGGCGGACATGGGCGAATCACCACGAACCCGTTCGGCGGCTGCGATCTCTTCGAGCACCTCCGCATCATCCCGCAGCTGATCCGCGGTCCGCGCGAGGGCCTCGGCCACTCCGGGACCGAGCGCGTCCTCGAGCGCGGGCAGCGCGTCGAGCCTGACCCGGACCCTGGCGAACCGGCGGTCGGAATTGTGCGGGTCTGTCCACGGGCTGAGGCCGAGCGCCTCGCACGCCGCGGCGGTGAGCGTCCGGCGCACGCCGAGCAGCGGCCGCAGGAAGACACCGCGACGCGCGGGCATGCCCGCGAGCGACCGCGGTCCCGAACCGCGGGCGAGCCCGAGCAGCACCGTCTCCGCCTGGTCGTCGAGGGTGTGGCCGAGCAGCACGGCACTCGCGCCGAGGTCCGCCGCGGCCTTCTCAAGGGCGGTGTACCTGGCCGCGCGCGCCGCCGCCTCCGGGCCTCCAGGACCGTCGACCGTCACGGTCACCGCGCGCACCGGGTCGAGGCCGAGGCCGCGCAGCGCCGCCGTCACCTCGGCCGCACGCTCCGCCGAGCCCTGCTGCAGGCCGTGATCGACGGTGACCGCCCCGGCCCGGAGCCCCGCGCGCGGCGCGACGAAGGCGAGCGCGGCGGCGAGCGCCAGCGAATCGGGTCCGCCGGAACACGCGGCGAGTACCAGGTCCCCCGGCGCGAGGCCGTCAACCGCGGCGCGTACCGCGTTGCGTACCGAGGCCACGGCCGGGGACAGGGCGCCGCCCACGGTCAGGCGACCCGATCAAGCCATTCGCGCGGGCTGCTGATCTCGGCACGGGTGGGCAGCGTCTCCGGCGAGGTCCACACCTTGTTGAACCCGTCCATCCCCGCCTCGGCCACCACCGTGGCAACGAACTGCGAGCCCTGCTCGTACTGCTTCATCTTCAGGTCGATGCCTAGGATGCGGCGCAGGATCTGCTCCATCCGGCCGGTCGAGCCGCGGCGCTGCGAGAACTTCTCCCTGATCTCGGCCACCGACGGGACCACCCGCGGCCCCACCGCGTCCATCACGTAGTCGCCGTGCCCCTCGACCAGGGTCATCACGGCGGTCAGCTTGTCGAGCAGCGCCCGCTGGGCCGGCGTCTGCATCGCCTCGACCAGGCTCTCGCCGTCGCCGCCCCGCACCGCGCCCGCGACCGCGCCAGCGGCCGACCGCAGCCGGTCGATGATCGCGCCCGGGTCCAGGTCGGAGGCGAGCAGGAACTCGGTCATCATGCCCTGGACGTAGCCGCGCAGCCACGGCACCGAGGTGAACTGCACCCGGTGCGTCTCCTCGTGCAGGCAGACCCAGCGCCTGAAGTCGTGCGGGTCGACGCCGAGATCGCGCTCGACCATGACGATGTTGGGCGCGACCAGGGTGAGCCGGCCGACACCGGAGGAGCTGCCGTTCACCGCCGCGCCGTTGAGCCCGTTGGCTGACGCCGTTCCGCCTCCCTCGCCTGGCGGCAGGAACAGCTCGTACTGGCCGAGCACGCGAGAAGAGAGATAGGCCAGGATCAGGCCCGCCTGCGCCCCGGTGACGCGCGAGCCGACCGTGCCGATGACTGACCCCGGTGCGGGCGCACTGCCGCGCTCGGCAAGCTTTTCCGCGAGCGGTTCGAGCACCACCCGGAACCCGCCCACGTTCGCCCTGATCCACCCTGGCCTGTCGACCACGGCGACCGGTCCGGCAGAACCCTGGCTGGTCAGCCCGGTCAGCTCGCGGACGGGCTGCTGGACAACGGCGGTCAGCCCGCGCAGCTCCGCTACCACCGCGCGGGCGTCCGCGAGGCTTACCTGAGGCCCTTGCTTGGCGAACCGGACGCCGGTGGAGATCGCGGTGTCCCAGTCGATCATCTGTGCGCTGCTCACGTACCTACCGTACGTGCTCGCCGGAGTGAGTGGCAGTGGCCACCGCGTGTGCCGCCGTGTCGCGCCTCCCGTATGCGCGTCCAGTGCGCCTGCGGTGCGCGCCCGCGGTGTGCGCCGATCCGGGTTGCGTCAGCGGCAGCCGCACGCGGCGAGCTTCGCCGCCGCCGCGTCGATGTCGTCGGCCGCCTGCTGGAGCTGGAACGCGGTCGGAATCTGGGGTGCCATGATCGCGAAGTAGAGCAGCCTGCCGTCCTTGTCGTAGGCGAGGCCTGCGAGGGTCGCCACGGTCGCCAGGTTGCCGGTCTTGGCCCGAACGACGCCGCGTGCCGTCCCGCCGGCTATGCCGCCGATCGCGCCGAAGACGCTGCCGCCCTTGGACAGCGTCCCGTTGAAGCCGGCCACGGGAAGCCCGGTGATGGCGCCGGACAGCCTGGGCGTGCTCGCGGCGACCTCGATCGCGCGCACCAGGGTCTGCGGCGCGATGCCGTCCTGCGGTGACAGGCCGCTGCCGTCGACCAGGCTGACCGGGGTCGAGATGCCAAGCCGCCGCAGCTCGCGTATCTCGGCGGCGGCGGCGCCGCTGAACGTCGCGGGCATGCCGAGGGCGATCGCCACGTGCCGCGCCAGGTTCTCCGCGATCACGTTGTTGGACTCGAGCAGCATCTGCTCCGCGATCTGGACCAGCGGCGCCGAGCTGACCTTGGCGAGCACCGGGGCGGACGCGGGCGCGGTGGTCTGCTCGGGGCTGCCGGTGACCGTGATGCCGTCCTTCTCGAGCTGCGCGGCGAACGCGGCGGCGGCCATGCCCGCCGGGTCGGCGGTCCGCGGCCGGAAGTTCACCGGGTCGTCCTCGTCCTGCGGCTCGCCGCCGGTCGTCAGCCGCCCCTGGTCGACCTCGAGCGACACGATCGGTGTGACATTTCCCGTGGAGACCAGGTCGTAGGTCCATCCAGGCGCCATGTCGGACCCGCTGTACAGCGAGGTGTCATACCCTAGCCGGACGGACCGGCGCCCCTGTGACTTGAGTGCCTTCGCGGTGCTCGCCGCGAGCTGGGCGAGAGTGGCAGGCTGCGGGTAATCGGAGGAGGGGTATCCATTCACGGCCAGCGTGGGGTCGCCGCCTCCCACCAGCACGATGCTGTCGCCCACCCGGCGAACGACGGTGCTGAACCGGGCATTGGGCCCGAGCGCGCCGAGTGCCGCCACCGCCGTCAGCACCTTCGTGGTGGACGCGGGGGTTGCGGTCGCGGTGGCGTTGGCCGAGTAGAGCACCCGGCCGGACGTCGCGTCGGCCACCTCGATGCCGACGTTTCCGCCGGTCTCCGCGGCGGGCAGTGCCGCGGTGAGCACGTCCTGGAGGCCCTTGGCGGTGGGCAGCGTGACCCTTCGGGCCTGACCGTCAGATGTCCCGGCGGGGGTGAGTACCGATGTGGCCTTGATTACAGGCCCCAGGGCGGTGAAGGGGACATGCAGCCGCGCGAGACGAGACGGCAGCATATGCGCCACGACCAGCCCCGCGGCGAGCGTGAACACGTTCACCAGGGCAAGCGTCGCCAGGGCCGTGATCCGGGTACGGCGCACGAACATACCTTTCACGGGATGCGGGTGTGCACAGCTTAGGGCTCGCACCGAGGGCTGTCGTCCTCGCCACACGACCCGCCGTCCGATCGCACCGATGCGACGGGCGACAATGGAGTAAATCGGAAACTAAAGCGTGGAGTGATTCATGAACGTCGAAGTAGTCATCGAAATCCCCCGGGGTCAGCGGAACAAGTACGAGGTCGATCACCGGACCGGCCGGATCAGGCTTGACCGCATGCTGTTCACCTCGACCAGGTACCCGGCCGACTACGGGTTCATCGAGGACACCCTGGGCGGAGACGGTGACCCGCTTGACGCGCTCGTGCTGCTTGAAGAGCCGACGTTTCCCGGTTGCCTGGTCACCGCGCGGGTCATCGGGATGTTCCAGATGACCGACGAGAAGGGCCCGGACGACAAGGTCCTTTGCGTCCCGGCCAGCGACCCGCGGATGGCCCATCTGCAGGACATCTCCGACGTGCCTGAGTTCGACCGGCTGGAGATCCAGCATTTCTTCGAGGTCTACAAGGACCTGGAGCCCGGCAAGTCCGTCGAGGGTTCGCACTGGGCGCACCGCGTCGCGGCCGAGGTTGAGGTGGAGCGCTCACGCAAGCGCTTCGTCGATCACGAGGCGCTCTAACTTCTAATCCTCAACACCAAGGTCACTCTGAACGGGTGCATGCGCTGCCTTCCCGGCTCGCACGCACCCGTCCGCGTGCTTGCCGGCCTCCGCGGTTACCGCGGCCGCCCGCGCGGCGATCGCGGCGTGGACGTCGCGGAGCAGGTCGCCGCCCAGCTCGGCGAGGCCGCCGGATACGAGGACGGCGGTTCTCGCGGCCGTCGCGGCCCGCGCCAGCTGGCCTTCTCCGGCGTACAGGGTCATCGCCCGGACGGCGGCGGCCGCCCAGTCCGGTGCGGCGAGTTGCAGGTAACGGGGCGCCGCGACAAGCCAGCCGGCTTCCGGCGCGGGCATTTCCGGCTTGTCCGGGGTGTCGTCCCCTCGGGGGACGACTGCCAGCCGGTCAAGCACGTCCTCCGCCAGTTCCAGCCCGGCCTGCGTCTCGGCGAGCCCGTCGGCACCCTGCCCGCTGGCAAGCAGGCAGCGGCCGAGGTGGAAGCGCGCCCTTGCCAGGCCGATGTCCCGCTCCTCCTGGTCGGTGGCGGGCGCCTTCAGGTACATGCCGACGACCTCACGAAGCAGCCCGATAGCGTCGCCGGTGTTTCCCGCGGCGTCTGAGGCGAGGGCGATCCTGGTAAGGACGTCGATCCGCGGCACCTCATAGGCGGCGGGGTTGGCCTCCGCGAGGGCCGCGTAATGCCCGGCCGACTCGGTGAGCATGGCGATGGCCTGCCAGGCGCCGCCGCCATAGCGCGCGTGCGCGCACAGCGCGGCGGCGAGTTCCGGCGCGTGCAGCGCGGGATCCGTCGCGTCGGCGCACAGCTTCCTGCTGATGAGCAGCGCCTGCCCGGAATGGCCGGCCGCCTTGTCGTGACTGCCCTGCAGGCCGGCCCTGATCGCCTCGCCGAGATGGAAGTCGTACCGGCGCTTGAGGGTGTCGAATCGGTCCGGCTTACCGCCGGACGCACCCTGTGCGACGCGGGCCGCCGTATGGCGGTCCTGCCGCCCCTGACCCGCCATGAACATGCCGCGAACCTCTCACAGGGAAATTAAGCCCTTAGAAAGATCGTGACATAACAGCCGGTAACAGGCAATACACGGATTGAAGCGGAATTTCGCGCAGGAATTACGGCCGTGACAATCGGTATTCCATGAGTGGAAACGAATTCCGTGTTGCTGCTGTGACGCAGTACGGCTATGAGGCAGTGCGACTGAGAGGCAGTGCGACTGAGAGGCAGTGCGCTTGAGAGGCAGTGCGACTGAGAGGCAGTGCGCTTGAGAGGCAGTGCGACTGAGAGGCAGTGCGGCCCGCTAGCCTGCCGCGGCGTCGGCTTCCGGCTTCGCGGTCCTCGCTACGAGGTCGAGGAATCGCGAGGTCTGGCCGAAGGTCTCGCCGACGGTGTGCCCGGCAAGCAGGTCCTGGTAGGCCTCGTAGCGGCTCAGTTCCCATTCCTGGCCGCGCGGCGGCAGTGTCTCCACGGCGGGCACGGGAAGGGAGCGCCAGTTCCACTCGGTTATCGGCGCGTCGCCACCCGCCCCTTCATCGGGGCACGGCTGGATGAAATCGGCGTGATCGGCGTAGTAGCCCATCCGGTTACGCACGAACCGCAGACCCGCCAGCATCGTCTCGAGCGTGCGCCGCTGCGCGGCCGGCATCCTGGCAAGGGCCTCGTCGTACACGTCGGGGTAGTACCTGACCAGGGTCGCGTCAACGATGGTCACCCACCAGACGGCCTCGCCGATCACCGCGAAAGCCTCGGCCCTGTTGCCGGCCCTGGTCCTGTCGAGCCGCCCGCAGGTGTCCTGCATGGCCGTGATGGCCCAGCCGAGCGCGCTCGTCTGGGTGCCCTGGCGACGGCGGGTCTCCCAGTTCTCGCTGCCCCATTTCTGCTGGTCCCTGTTGACCCGGTTCCAGTTCTCGCGGTTCCATGCGACCCGGCAGCGAGCGGAACAGAAGCGGGCATGCTCGCGCTTCGGCTCGAATTCCGAGCCGCACCGCTCACACCGCCTAGTCTCCGCCATTGCAGCATGTTACGCGTAACAGGCCGGACCACCTAGGCAAGCCTGCCTAACATCGAAAGAACAACTGGTAACCAAGCGGCAACTGGAATCCCACGTGAGAGCCGGCATCGCCGATGAGTGACGGCCGTCCGGCCGCCAGCCCGCCAGCCCGGACGGATGGTTGCGGCACCGATACGGCTATAGGCGGCTGGTTGTCACACCCATGCGGAGCAGCCGCCCGGCGGTGCCATCAGGCCTTGCTTTTGAGCGACTTGACCTGGTGCGCGAGCAGTGCCCTTGCGGCGGCGGGATCGGGGCTGGCCGCCGAGAACTCGTGCACGTCCACCAGGTAGTCACCGACACGGGCCGCGACGTCCACGAAAGCGTTGCCCATGGAGTCCAGCTTCGGGTCCGCCGCGCCGACCCCGCCGTCGGCCGGGTCGGCGAATATCTTCCAGGGCGCATGCTTCTCGCGGAGCGCATTGGCCAGGTCGTCAAAGGCGCTTGTGGCGCCGGTGACGCTGGAAAAGCGGGCAATGGCGATCGACTGCTGCGTGTCGTCTGTGTTGATCCATCCCTCGACGATTCCTGATGCGAATCCCCGGCGGACGTACAGTCGCTTTTCGTCCGCCTGGTCGCTCGAGATGTAGAACTGGCTGACGAAGGCGTCAAGGCCGATGGGGGCGTGGGTGTTCTCCCGCCATGGCGTCGCTCCCGCCGGGACTGCGAGCACGCCGAGCGGGCCGACCTGGGCAGTGTCCCCGCCCGACGACGACGCGCTGCCCGAAGGCGTCCCAGCGGCGGACGCGGCGACCTGGCCGGCCGATGACCCGTGCGTCGCGCCACTGCTTGCGGAGGTCACGGAACCAGCCGCGCACCCCGCCACCGACGCGGCGACGATCAGCAAAGAAAAATGACGGACGGTACGTCGCATGACATCTCCACAAGAACTTACTACTTCTGAAGGATTAAAAGCACACTAATCGTCACATTAGCGACTAAGCACACTTAATATGCCTGCCGCCATCGACGGTGATCACATCGTTAGCGGCGGCCGGCCAGGCGGCGGGCGCGCCGATGAGGCCTGCCGGCGCGGCGCTCGCCGGCCGGGTGCTCGCCCGCCGGATGCTCGCCGCGGCAAGGGTCGCCGTCGCACGACGGCCAGCCACGCCGCGCCAACCGCACGCCGGCATCGGTGACCCATCCACACTCCGTGCGCGATCATTTCGCTACACGGCGCAATCAGAGAGGGCCCGAAAGCTGGGCAGATCCGTGCACCTTTATCGCCGTAGGCGGGAATACTTTGCTTACCAGGCACGGAGCATGACGCCCCATGAGTCACACTTAGTAATGCAAGGTTGGCAGCAAGGAGGACCCGGTGGACAACACCGAAGGAGTGCTGAGACGAGCACCCCTGTTTGACGCGCTTGACGATGAGGGCGCTCGCACGCTTCGCCGTCAGATGTCTGAGGTAAAGCTTTCCCGCGGCGAGCACCTGTTCATGGAGGGCGACGACGGCGACGCCATGTACGTGGTGATCGAGGGCAAGATGAAGCTCACCCGCGCCGCCGCGGACGGTCGCGAGAACCTGCTGAGCGTCGTCGGCCCCGGCGAGATGTTCGGCGAGTTGTCCCTCTTCGACCCGCGCCCCAGGACGTCCTCGGCGAGCGCGGTGACCGACGCGGCGCTCGCGTCGCTCAAGCACGAGGCGCTGATCCCGTTGCTGCGCGAGCGGCCGGAAGTGTCGCTGCACATGCTGCGCCAGTTGGCGCGGCGGCTGCGCCGCGCCAACGATGTCAATGCCGACCTTGTCTTCACCGATGTGCCCGGCCGGGTTGCCAAGAACCTGCTCGACCTCGCTGAGCGGTTCGGCAACCAGGAATCTGACGGATTGCACGTGCACCACGACCTCACCCAGGAGGAGCTCGCCCAGCTGGTCGGCGCGTCGCGTGAGACGGTCAACAAGGCCCTCGCCGACTTCGCGGCAAGGGGCTGGCTGCAGATCTCCGCGCGCTCGGTCCTCATCCTCGACCAGGAGCGCCTACGCAAGCGCGCCCGCTAACACGGCGCGGCGCCGGTCAGGCCCCGAGGTAGTCGAGCTGGGCGCGGACCGACAGCTCGGCGGCTGGCCACAGCGACCGGTCCACGTCGGCGTACACGATCGCCACCACCTCGGCCGGGGTGCGCGCTCCCGCGGCGACCGCGACGCGCACCTGGTCGAGCCGTTCCCTGCGGTGCGCGATGTAGTAGTCAAGCACCCCGGCCGGGTCGCTGAGCAGCGGGCCGTGCCCGGGTAGCAGCACCCGCAGGCCGGCCTCGTCGGCAAGCGCGCGCAGATCGTCCAGCGTGCGCAGGTAGTCGCCGAGCGACCCGTCATGGGCGATCACGGTGGTGCCCCTGCCGAGCACGGTGTCGCCGGTGAGCAGCGCGCCATCGGCGTCAAGCAGCAGGCTGAGCGAGTCCGCGGTGTGCCCGGGGGTTGCGATCACCCGGAGTTCGCAGCCTCCGGCGTCGAGCACCGCGCCGGCGGAGAACCCCTCGCTGCCGAGCCGGTGCGCCGGGTCGAGCGCGCCGACCGGGGCGCCTGCCAGTTCCGCGAACCTGGCGGCGCCCGCCGCGTGGTCCGGGTGGCCGTGGGTGAGCACGATCTGCGACACCCTGCGGCCCGCCGCGGTCGCCGCACCGAGCACCAGGCGCAGGTGCGCCTCGTCATCGGGCCCCGGGTCCACCACGAGCGCGTGGGATGAGCCGGGCTCGGCGATCACCCAGGTGTTCGTGCCGTCCAGGGTCATCGGCGAGGGGTTGGGGGCGAGCACGGACCAGGCACGCGCGGTGCCCATGCCGCTGACCGCCTTGCCGTCCGCGCCCGGCCTGATCTCGCTCATGAGGACACCTCGCTGGCGCTCGGAGTCCGCATTCGCGGACGCACTGCACTTGCCGATCCGCTCGCAAGCTCGCTCATGAGGACACCTCGCT